>Ga0066709_100002115_pt1 | contig 14113 bp, 12 predicted proteins | sample GraSoiAngelo_158_FD_79665 | JGI IMG/M metagenome (GOLD analysis project Ga0066709, IMG submission 79665) | Grasslands soil microbial communities from the Angelo Coastal Reserve, California, USA - 14_1009_16_30cm | ecosystem: Environmental > Terrestrial > Soil > Grasslands | place: USA...
CCGTCGCTCCCGTCGAGCCGTTCTTCTCAGTGCGGGTGCGACTTGGGAGCGAGCTCGAATCGCCGGGGATCGTCAGCTCCGGCACGGTCACGTGGCGGTTGGAGGAGTCGTCGTTGCCCGCCGAGACGAGCACGCCGACAATGAGACCCACTGCCACCGCACCGACCAGGATGAGCGCGACCTTTCGCGCGGTGGAGTCGCTCAGAGCCTTCAAGGCTTGCCGCCGACAGCCGGCATTCGTCGATGGCAGTAGGGACAATCGCTGAGGTCGATCCCTACCAGCTCGCCACAATGAGGACAGATACGGACGGTCTCCGGGGAGCGCGGCAGGTTGGAGGGAGAGGACGCGTCGGGGACCAGCATTGCGACGACCTCGAGCCTCTCGCCGGTGACGCGATCGTAGAACGCACGCTCCCGGGCTTCCTCGAGATCGTCGATGGTCAGCACTACCTCTCGGCCCGAAGCGGGCGCGCGCAGCCGATATCTCTGCGGCGCAGCCATGCGGGCGCAAAGATAGCAAGCGTCACTCGGCGACCATGTCGACCGCCTCTCCGCTCTGCCAGCGCTTCATCATCGATTCGGTCTGCCAGGGGGCGGTGTCGCCGAGGCGCTCGACCTCCCCGGCATAGATCCCCATTGCACGCCTGGCCGCCGACGTCGAGGACGCGGCGAGAAAGCCGGCCCGCTCGATGTGCAGTCCTTCTTCGAGCGGCCGGGAAGCGCCCTCGTAGATCGCCCGCTTGAGGGCCTGGACCGCGGCGGGCGAGCGGCGGGCAAGCCGCTGGGCGACCTCCAACGCCTCATCGAGCAGCTTTGAGGAGTCCGCTGTTCGGTGAACGAGCCCCGTCTTCAGCGCTTCCTTGGGCGTGAGCGCCTCGCCCTCGATCATCAGCTCGAGCGCACGAGCGGGTCCGAGCGCGCGGGCCATCCGCTGGGTGCCGCCTGCACCGGGGATGAGCCCGAGCGTGATCTCCGGCAGGCCGATGCGGTAGTCGCCGAGCGCCATGATCCGGAGATCGCAGGCAAGCGCGAGCTCGCATCCTCCTCCGAGGGCGATTCCGTTGATGGCTGCGACGAAGACCTTGTCGAGTCGGTTCATCCGGAGGAAGAGCTCGTGTATTCGGCGCAGAGTCAGCATTCCCGCGACCGGGGTGCGTTCCAGCATGGGTCGAAGGCCCGGAATGCGCTCGACGGCGCCGATCGCTCGAAGGCCGCCACCGGCTTGGGTGGGCGATAACGTCGCCCCCACTGCGTCCGTACCCTGTCTGATCTCGGCGACGTCGAAATGCGTGATAAAGATTCCTTCGAGCGCCCCGGTTATGACGACCGAGCCGATCGAGCGGTCGTCCTCCAGGGCGGCTGTGATCTCGTCCAGCTCCCTGACCATCTGAGTGGTCATGAAGTTGCGCGGCGGGTTGTCGAGCCGAACGATCATCACCCGCCCGCTCCTTTCGACTTGCACCGTCTTCCGAACCATGATCTTCCTCCTGCGGTCGTTGATGCTTGCCAGGTGGTCGGGCTCCATTTCTAACTACACTCGCCCGCCGTGCGCCTTCTGATCTTTCACGGATACATGCTGCGGGGCACGGGCTCCAATATTTACAACGTCAACCTCGCCAATGCACTGGTGCGGCTGGGCCACGAGGTCCACCTGCTCTGCCAGGAGCCAAGACCCGCGGAATTCGGCTTCGTCGACTCCTTCGGGCGGTGGGAACGCGGTCGGCTGGTCGTCTACGAGGTTCGGCGACCGGCATACGCCGGACGGTGCACCGTCTACAGGCCGGACATCGGGGGAGTGCTGCCTGTCTACGTGTACGACAGGTACGCGGGGTTCGAGGTCTACACGTTCAACGAGCTGAGCGAAGATGGTCTCCAGAGTTACCTGGATGCGAACATCGCTGCGGTCCGAGACGTCGCCGAGCGAGTCGACCCCGGCGGGGCGTTGGCGAACCATCTCGTCATGGGGCCGGTGATACTGGCGCGGGCACTCGAGGGCGTGCCCTATGCGGTGAAGATCCACGGCTCGGCGCTGGAGTACACCGTGAAGCCGAACTACCAGCGCTTCGCCCCGTACGCGCGTGAAGGCCTCGTGCGTGCGAAGACTGTGCTCGTCGGCTCGCAGCACACTGCCGAGAGCCTCTGGGCGGCAATGCCGCTCGAGGAGCTCCCGGCGCGGACGCGCCTCGGCCCCCCGGGAGTCGACACTCATACGTTTGCTCCGCTCGACCGAAGGGAGTGGCACCGCAGTCTGGACGGCCTGATCCGATGGCTGGAATCGGCCGAACGCAACGGATTCAACCCGCGCGCGACGGAAGCGCTGAACGCGCTCTGCAGTCCAGCGCGCGAACGACCGCCGGACGAGGAGGAGCTCGCGGCGGTGCGTGCCGGCTACGACGCGGCCGGCATCGACGTCGAGGCACCGCGCCTGCTGGAGTCGGTCGACCCTCTCAGGGAACCGGTGGTCTGCTACCTCGGGAAGCTGATAGCGGCGAAGGGCGTCGATCTCCTGCTCGCCGCCTGGCCGCTCGTTCTCGCCCGGCGGCCGAAGGCGCGGTTGATCCTGGTTGGGTTCGGGACGTACCGGGAGGGGCTCGAAGTCCTGATCCGCGGCCTCGAGCGAGCGGACGAGCGACTCCTCACGCATGTGTTTCGGCAGGGAAGAGCGCTCGAGGGCGGCCCCGAGGGACAGCTCACATATCTCCGCGCCTTCCTGGAGAGCCTGGACGGGCGACACGAGCGCTACTTCGCTGCGGCGCGGCGCATGCGAAAGAGCTTGGTCTTCACTGGGCGGCTCGAGCACGGAGAGGTCGCACGCCTACTGCCTCTGACGGAGGCGCTCGTGGTGCCGAGCATGCTTCCCGAGGCGTTCGGGATGGTTGCGGCCGAGGCTGCTGCCTGCGGTGTGCTGCCGATAAGCGCCGGCCACGGCGGACTGGCCGAGGTCGCGATTCTGCTCGAGAAGGATCTTCCCCCGGAGGTCAAGCAGCTACTCACCTTCGAACGCGGCATGCGAGCGGTGGAGGAGATCGCGTACTGCATCAATGCCTGGTTGGACCTCGATGAAGAGACTCGTGCTATCGCGCGCGACCGCCTCGCGAAGACGGTGGGCGAGACCCTCAGCTGGGAGAGGGTTGCCGAGGGCGTGATCGCCGCCGCTCAGGGCAGGCTCGACGTGCTCGAGATGGTCCCGGGACAAGTCCCCTTCGACCGGGCCTGAGTCACCCGCCCCGCTAGCTATCCTCCTCTGATCGAAGGGCGTCGCTCACGAGGTCTCAGGACAGGCCGCGCAATCGGCGCCGGGCTCGTCCTCGTCTTCCTCATCCCCGCCACGCCCGCCGGCGCTGCGACGCGCACCCACCGCCGCTCGGCGACTGTCGCTGCGCTTGCGCCGACGCAGCTGACGCTAACCGAGTCGCGCGCGAGTGCTCCCTTTGGCTCGACGGTGTCGCTGACGGCGACGCTGACCAGTGGCGCGGTGCCTCTAGGTGGCAGAGAGGTCGCTCTCTATGAAGCGGACGCCCAGATAGCCACAGCGGTTACGGACGCCCAAGGAAGGGCTAAGTTCGCGCTGAAGGCCACGCGCAGCGGCTCTCATCAAGCCCGCTTTGCGCCGCAAACGCCCGCGGACGTCGCGGCCTACCAACCGGCCTCGAGCCAGGCGCTCGCGCTGGCGGTTCAACCTCTCGTGAGGGTTGGCATCCGGAGCCCGCTGCGGGCGCGGCGGACGATCATGGGGATTCCTGGGGTGGGGGTTCGAATCCGGGGGAACGTGACGCCCTACGTCGCCGGCGCGAATGTCGTGGTGCGGATCGGGCGCCGGGGCCGCGAGGTTCGTCGCCGCACAGTCGCGCTGGTCCAGCAGGGCACGCAAGGGCGGTTCGCGTTCGTTTTCAAGCCAAGGCGCCGCGGGAAGTTCACCGTGCGCGCGGAGCAGGCGGCGAGCGCCGAGCTCGCCGGCGGCAAAGCTCGACCCAAGCGCCTGCTGGTGGTGCGCCCGCACGCCGGTCCCGGTTCGTATGGCAAGGCTGTGCGCGCGCTCGAGCAACGGTTACACGCGCTCGGATATCTCACGGGAGTCGGCAACCGATTTGGCTCCGGTACGGGGAGGGCGGTGCTCGCATTTCGAAAGGTGACCGGCATGAGCCGCGGCTCGAGCGCGACTCGAGCGGTATTCAGGAAGCTGGCGAAGGGGCGCGGTCGTTTCCGGCTGCGCTTTCCGAGAGCCGGAAGGCACGTCGAGTTCGACTGGTCGCGGCAGGTGCTCGTGCTCGCGCAGGGATCACGTCCGGCGAAGATCCTGCACGCCTCGTCGGGAAAGCCGTCTACCCCGACCGTGTTCGGGCACTTCCGCTTCTACAGCAAGACGCCGGGCTTCAACTCGCACGGCATGTACTTCTCGAACTACTTCATTGGTGGCTACGCGATCCACGGCTACGCGGAGGTGCCGCCGTTCGCGGCCAGCCACGGCTGCATCCGGATTCCGATCCCGAACGCAGTCTCGGTCTATCGCTGGATCAATCTCGGCGACCAGATCTTCGTCTATCGCTGATGCTCCAGCTACGGAGTGATGCCGCGCGCCTCGAGGTCGGCGCGGCTGCCTTCCTCGATGTTCCACTGCTGCCGGAACCCCCGCATCGCGAACGCGATCAAGAGCGCCTGGACCGGGATCAGCGCCAGGGTGAGAAGCCCGAGGAGGGTTTCCGGCAGGGCCGGGCTGTCAAAGCCCTCTTTGTCTCGAGCAAACCACGCCGGCGCCGCAACGGCCGCGAAGATCACCAGGATGATCGCGAGCGCGCTTGCCACGGGGAGGACACCTCGATTCCAGCGCGTGACGTAGAAGGCGAAGATCAGATAGACGGCGACGTAGCCGACCGGCACCCCTTTCGCGCCCTCCAGCTTGCTCCAGCCTCCCATCGTGATCGCCAGCACGAGCCCCGCCGAGATGACCAGCAGGATCGTGACGATCAACCTGGTCGATATCGACTCCGGCTTGTCCCGATTCGGGTGGCCTACCTGCCCCTGATTTGCCACGTCGGGAAAAGTCTACGGAAATTCCGTTCGGCGGGATGCCAGCCGAAGCTCGGTGCGTCTTCGGGACGGGTCACTAGCATTTGTTCGAATGCGGGCGTGGCGGAACCGGTAGACGCGCCAGCTTTAGGAGCTGGTGGGCTTTGCCCGTGGGGGTTCGATTCCCTCCGCCCGCATAAGGACGCAGCGGCGAGCGCGATCAAACACGCGAGCGCGCGAGGCCGGCGAGCTCGATCAGCTCGGCCTCGTGCGGCTTCTGGACCACGTCCGGATGCAGGATGTGGCCGAGCAGCTCGACCCCGGTGACGAGCCTCGGACCGGGGCGGGAGAAGTAAGCCGACGCGTCGACCGCGACTACGCGGGCCGCGCCGAAGGCCGCGAGCTGGTCCGCGTACGTGCGCGCCTCCTCCGCGGAGCGCTCCGCGTCATAGCCGCACGGCATGGCCAGCACCACGTCGGGCTCGGTGCGCATCAGCGCATCCCAGGTCGTGACCTCGGAGTGGGCGCCGGCGTCGCCGTGAACGTTGGTGCCGCCGGCAAGCGTGACCATCTCCGGGACCCAGTGCCCGGCGATGTAGGGCGGGTCGAGCCATTCGAGGCAGAGCACGCGCGGGCGCGGTTGACCGGCGGTTGCCGCCCGGATCGCGTCGAGCCGCCGATCCGAAGACGAACGTAGCGCCGCGGCAGTCTCTGGCACGCCGGCCGCCTCGCCGAGCCGCGTAACGTCGGCGAGCACCTCGTCGAGCGTCGACGGGTCGAGCGAGATGACGCGCGGCCGGGAGGGGAGGGTTGCAGCGACGGCGACAACGTCGTCGAACGAGACGGCGCACACCTCGCAGACCGCCTGTGTGACGATCAGCTCGGGGTCGAGCTCTTCCAGGCGATCGCGGTCGAGCCGGTAGAGCGGTTCCCCACGTCCGACCGTCTCACGGACGGCGCGGTCGATCTCGCCGGCCGAGAGGCCGGCCGGAATGACACTGCTCGTCAGCTTCGGCAAAGCGGCCGCTTCCGAGGGCCAATCACACTCGTGGGTGACGGCGACGACCTGGTCGCCAACGCCGAGCTCGAACAGCATCTCCGTGGAGCTGGGGACCAGTGAGGCGATTCGCACGATGAACTCAGTCTACGATCACCGGTGTCATGACTGAGGGCATTCGCAACCCCGGTGAGGGGAAGGGGGCCGGCGATCGGCTCGAGACGCTCGAGGTGCGAAAGGAGATCTCGCCGCGCGACGAAATGCATTTGCCCGGCAGGGAGACCCACTATTTCAGGGTGGGGACCGCGGCGCTGAGGTCGGTGACACTCGCGCTCGAAGCGGCCCAGCGGGAGGCGCCGGGGCGGATTCTCGATCTGCCCTGCGGGCATGGCCGGGTGTTGAGGTTCTTGAAGGCCGCGTTCCCACACGCGAGCTTGACGGCATGCGACGTCAGCGCCGATGCCGTCGAGTTCTGCGCCACCACCTTCGGCGCGACCCCGGTGGTTGCACCCCCCGATGCGCGTGACCTCGAGATCGAGGGCGAGTTCGACCTGATCTGGTGCGGGTCGCTCTTGACGCATCTCGACGTTGACCAGTGGAGGGCGTTGCTGGGGGCGTTCGACTCGTGCCTGTCTTCGTTGGGCGTCCTCGTTTTCACGGCCAATGGGCCCTACGCCGCCGATCTGCTCCGCATCGCCGCACGGATGAAGAAGCTTTCGGTCACCCCGAGCCCTGGAGTGCCGGACGGCGCCCAGCTCGGGGGTGCCAAGATCGGCGAGATCGCCGAGAGCTACTTCCTTGTTCACCGCGACGACATGCAGGGGATGCTCGAGGCCTATGACGCATCGGGATTTGGGTATGCGAACTATCCGAAGGAAGATGGCTACGGTCAGTCTCTCTCGTCGCCGGCGTGGGTCTGCAGGGAGATCGAGCGTCTCGGATCCATGCGGCTCGTCCTCTACACGGAGCGAGGCTGGGACGCCGTGCAGGACGTCGTGGCCTGCGCGACGCGAGGCACGGTGGGCCCACGGCTCGGCCCCGTCTAGGCCTTTCTAGGACCTCACCCGGGCATTCAGGAGTTGTTCATGCGTTCGCGGGGAACGTACAACCGGTGATCGCACGGACAGTCACGGCGGCGTTGCTCGTCTCCACGCTCACATCGTCCTGTGGCACAAACGAGTCTCGCCCCGATCGATCGACCACGCCCTTATCGCGACGGCCGCAAGGGACGAGCGGCAACCTGGTCGTGACGCGGGTGGGACACCTGCCGAGCCCGATGCAGCTTCCTTCGGCCGTTACGATCTCCGGCGGCCGCGTGCTCTCACTTGGTGGGCTGAGCGCGGCGGACGTTTCAACCGACGGGGTGGTGCTGGTCGACAAATCCGATCGGCCACGCATGGTCGGTCGGCTGCCCCGACCCGTTCACGACTCGGCCGCAGCGAGCATTGGCGGCCGCTCGTACCTCTTCGGAGGAGCAGACTTCGCACCGAGCTCGGACATCTTGCGGGTTTCAGAAAACGGGCGAACGTCTTCCGCCGGCCGGTTGCCCATCGTCGCCTCCGACGTTGCCGCGGCGTCGATCGGGTCGCGAGCCTACGTCGTGGGCGGCTACACGGGCACCACGCCGCTGCGGTCGATCGTGTCCTTTGTCCCGGGGCAACCGGTGCGAGCGGTCGCGCGCCTGCCCCGGCCGCTCCGCTACGCGGCCGTCGCGGCTGCCGCCGGATCTTTGTATATAGCGGGTGGCACTTCCGGAACCACGGCTCAGCGCGCCGTTCTGCGTTTCGATCCCGGAACCCGTCGAGTAACGCAGGTGGGAAAGCTTCCGCAGCCGCTGACGCACGCGGCGGGCGCCAGCCTCGGGGGGCGCTTCTACGTCGTCGGAGGACGGGGCGCTGCGCTCGATTCGGCTTCCTCCGCGATCTGGGTGATCGATCCGCACACCGGCCGCGTGCGCTCTTCGGGCCGCCTGCCTCTCGCACTGTCGGATATCGGCGCCGCGAGCACCCCGGACCACATCGTTCTCGTGGGCGGGCGAGATCGTGGCGGCCAAGCTCACGACGACGTCTTCACCGCGAGGGCGGCGCGTTGATCCATCGCTCGGCTGTAGGCGTGGCTTTGCTCGCGGCCGCCCTGGGCCTCGCCGCATGTGCCTCGAGCGGGGACGGCACGAAGGCCGGCCGCTCCGACACCGCACAGTCGGTCGCGAAGGGGCATCGCGATCCGTCCGCACATTCGCGAATTCCGCCGCTCCTCTCCCGCCGTGACGTCTATGCGGCGGACAGGCGAGGCCGGCTGAGCTCCGTCGTTCGCGGCTTTCCGGATCGTGTCTACGTGCCCAACAGCAGGAGCAACACCGTCGACGAGATCAACCCGCACACCTTCAAGGTGACCCGGCACTTCGACACCGGCGCGTTGCCACCGCACGTCACGCCCTCGTATGACTTGAAGACTCTCTGGGTGGACAACGACCAGGGCAACAGCTTGACCCCGATCGACCCACGCACTGGTAAGCCGGGCAAGCAAGTTGCGGTCGAGGACCCGTACAACCTCTACTTCACGCCCGACGGCCGCTACGCGATCGTGGTCGCCGAGCGTCTTCGAAGACTCGACTTCCGAACGGCGCACTCCATGCGGTTGCATCACTCGCTCCCCGTCCCGACTTGCGGAGGCGTCGATCACATGGACTTCACGGCGAACGGCCGCTACGCGTTGGCGAGTTGCGAGTTCTCGTCGTCGATGATCAAGATCGATGTCCGTCGCGAGCGCGTCATACGGACTGTCCGGCTACGAGCAGGTGCGATGCCACAGGACGTGAAGCTGTCACCCGACGGGCGCATCTTCTACGTCGCAGACATGGCGTCGAGCGGCGTATGGATGTTCGATGCACACAGGTTCAAGCGCCGCGGTTTCATCCACACCGGCGGAGGTGCTCACGGGCTGTACGCGAGCCGCGACTCACGCTATCTCTACGTCAGTAACCGCGGCGAGGGATCGATCTCGCTGATCTCTTTCAAGGAGCGCCGTGTCGTAAAGAAGTGGTGGTTGCCCCGCCCGTCGAGCCCGGATATGGGAGGCGTCTCAGCCGATGGCCGCATTCTCTGGCTCTCCGGTCGGTACAGCGGGGAGGTCTATGCGATCAGCACCCGCAGCGGAAGGCTGATAAGGCGGATTCCGGTCGGTCAGGGGCCACACGGGCTCTGCGTCTATCCGCAACCAGGGCGCTACTCGCTCGGCCACACAGGGGTTTTTCGGTGATCGAGCGCCTTCCGATCGACGCCTAAACGGCCTCTATGATCAACCTCTGAGGGGCAGTAGTTCAGTCGGTAGAACGCTGGTCTCCAAAACCAGAAGTCGGGGGTTCGAGTCCTCCCTGCCCCGTGTAGAGCGGGATTTCAACAGCCTATGTGTTCGCGTCGGACATCAGCGAGGGTGGAAGAAGAGGAGGAATCCCAGGAGCGCGATTGCCCCAGCGGCGAGCACCAAACCGGTGGAGAGGCCGAGTATGAAGATCGTGAACACTCCCATCAGGACCAGCGGGAAGCCCACGCCGTACGCGGGACCCGCTGCCCATGGTGAGCTCTTCTCCGGGAAGAAGTAGCCGCACTGTCTGCAGCGTGCCGCGCGCTCGCTGACTAGCTTCTTACAGCGGGGACAGGTCTTCTTCGGCACAGCTGGCCGCCCTTCGGATTAGGCGCGACCAGGCTTCTCGACGGCGACCTCTTCTTGCAGCGCTTCCTTTGGCAATGGCAGCATGACCTCTTCTCAGCCGCCGAGCTCGTGCCCAGTCAGCCAGTTCGCGAAGATCGCGCGGAACTGGGGCAGCGTTCGCTCGAACATCGGGTAGTGCCCGGTGCCGCGAATGCTCACGGCGGTCACGTCACTGCTTCCGCTGAAGTGCTGCCGCTGCAGCGCCCAGCCGTCCTGGGTCCACATCTTGTCCTCGCGGCCGATCACCAGCAGGACCGGCTTCGTTATCTCGGCGACCCGCGCGGAGTCGGTGTTGACGGCGGTTGTGGCCGAGGCGATCCCGCCGCAGGGGTTTCTCTCACGAAGTCGGATGACAGCGTCGATCACGGCGGGGTCGGCGTCGTAGAAGAGGTCCGGCTCGTACTCGTCAGGCCTCTCCATGTAGTAGTAGCCGCCGGGCCCGCCCGGGTACGCGGGTTCGCCACCGCCTGCGCAGACCGTCCCTGCGCGGGCGAAGCGTTCCATCAGCAGCGGGGTGAAGCCCTGGTCCGCGTAGGTCACAAGCGCGAGACCGTCGATGTCCTTGTACGAGTACGCCTCGATTTCTGCAATCGCGCCGCCGGCGTCGTGGCCGGCCAGCACGATCTTTTGGAACTTCATAGGAAGGCCTCGGTCGACCGCGTAGCTGCCCTTTCTGAGCTGGGTGCTGACCTGATGCGGGACGTCTGCCTGCGAGCCCCAGCAGGTCTGCTCGCCGTCCGGGTGCCCGCTGGCTCCATAGCCGAGCATGTCGGGCGTGAGCGAGACGTGTCCGGGCCGGGCCATTGGGGCAGGCCAGTCGTATCCGGGGACCGCGGTAAGGCGCCAGTTCCATTCGCCCGCGTCCTCCCCGGTCAGATAGACGGTGACCACGCGCGGCGCGGGGCCGGCGAGCGCGGATTGCGGGCCGACGAGGTGGCCGTACACGGTGTAGGCGGCGTTGTCGCTCGGGCAGGGGACGCCGGACGTGTTCGTGTTCTGGACGCGGAACGAGGCGTCGAGCACGACGGTGCCGTCCGCCCGCGCAGCGGTGTTCGCCGACGCCGCGAGGCACAGGACCGCAAAGATGGCCGCGGTCGCGGCGCGCCGAAGTCGGTGGATCGTGGCGTACCTATAGCGACGGCGGTCGCTATCGCTGCGAAGGTGATCGTCGCTGAGAAGTCGTCTTGTCATCGTTGCTCCTAATCCGCCTGTCTCCGATGCAACCGAGGCTATGGAGCACCAACCGAACCTACAATCGGCTGAATTACCCAAGATCACCCAACCGCACTACCCAACCTGGCGATACCGTCCGTACCGACAAGGAGACCACGCTGATGCTCTCTGGTTCCCGACGGAATAGGAGGCTCGTTGGGCGCTGCGCCGAGCTCGCCGAGTTTGGTCTGCTGCTCAACGCGCTCGGCAAAGGCGAGAATGGCGCTGTCTTCATCACCGGGGAGCCGGGCATCGGCAAGACGTCGCTGATCGCCGAGGTTCTGGTCCGTGCCGATGAGCGCGGCTACCGGACGCTGTCGGGGCGCGCGGCCGAGTTCGAGTCCGACGTGCCATTCGCAGTGTTCGTCGACGCGCTCGAGCGTCCTCTCGCCTCGCTCGGGCAAGACCTCGTGCTCGCGGACGAGGAGATCGGACTCCTTGCGTCCGTATGTCCCTCGCTCGCTCCGAGCGCGGAACGGCAGCGCGTCATCGCTACGCCGGACGAACGGCACCACCTGTTTCGTGCCCTCCGTTCCTTGCTCGGCCAGCTCGCCGACGAGCGCCCTCTGGTAATGGCTCTTGACGACCTCCATTGGGCCGATGCCGCGTCGGTCGACCTCGTCTGCCATCTGCTGCATCGCGGATTCGAGGGTCCGGTGCTATTGGTACTCGCGTCGCGGCCAGCCCAGAGCGAGCCCCGCCTGCTCACTGCCGTGGAGGAAGCGGAGCGTCACGACATCGCGCGGCGAGTCGAGTTACCCCCGCTGTCTGTGGCGGAAGCCGAGGAGCTTCTGGGCGATCAGATCGAGCCGGCGCTTCGGGATGCGCTCTACAGGGAGAGCGGAGGCAACCCCTTCTATCTGGAGCAGCTCATCGGCGCTGTCCGGCGCGGGGAGCGCGTTCTATCGTCCGACCGAGAACCCTTCCGCTCAGGGGTCCCGGCGGCTGTGGGCGCAGCGATCCGACAGGAGCTCGAGGTCCTTGCTCCACTCGCGAGGACCGTGCTCCAAGCGGCTGCTGTGCTCGGCGAACCGTTCGAGCCCGATATGGTCGCGGTCACGGCCGAGGTCGCGGAGAGCGACGCCCTGGAAGCGCTCGACGAACTGCTTGGGCAGGATCTGATCCGTGCCGCTGACACCCCGCGCCGCTTTCGCTTTCGCCACCCGATCGTGCGCCGCGCCGTCTACGAGCTGGCCGGCCCGGGCTGGACGCTCGCCGCGCACGGCCGCGCCGCCGCTGCTCTGGAGGCGAACGGGGCCGCCATCACCACCTTCGTCCATCACGTGGAGCAGTCGGCGCAAGTGGGCGATGAGGCGGCCATCGCGGTTCTGATCCGGGCAGGCGAGGAGGTAGCGCCCCGTGCGCCTTCAAGCGCTGCCGAGTGGTTCGGCGCGGCCCTGCGCTTGATTCCAGAACGCAGCGACAACCTCCGGCGCCGGCTCGGGCTTCTAGCTCAGCGGGCGGCGGCGCTCGGCAGCGCGGGGGACGTGGAGGAGAATCGGGAGACGCTGCGGGCGTTCTTGCGCCTCTCACCTCAGGATGGGAGCACGCTTCGGCTGCGGGCCGCTGTGCTGGCCGCCCTCCTGGACGAGCTGCTTGGCCGCAATGACGAGGCCCGGAATCTGCTCATGGACGAGCTAGCGGCACTGCCCGAGCAGGACTCGCCGGGGGCAGCCGACCTCAAGCGAGTACTGGCGTTCACCTACGTCCTGGACGCGGACTGGGACGCCGTCAGAGAGTGGGCGCGCGCATCGCTTTCCGCCGGCTGCGAGGGCATGGTCAAAGTCGGCGCACACAGCGCGCTGGCACTCGCCGAGCAGAGCCTCGGGGACATCGACCGCGCGCAGCGTTCGGTCTCGGAGGCGGCGGAGCTCTTCGACGGGCTGACCGACGACGAGGTGGCACACGAGGCTGGCATCACGATCTGGCTTGGGTGGGCGGAGGTATGCGCGGAGCGCTTCGATGCGGCGGTTCGTCATCTCCGCAGAGCGACAGCGATCTCGCGGACGAGCGGACAGCGGATCGTGACCGTGGGCCTACTCGTACCGGAGGGGCAAGCGCTCGCTTTCATGGGTCGAATCGAGGACCTGGCGGAGGTTGCCGAGAGCGCGGTGGAAGCAGCACTCATGACGGCGAGCAGCCTGTTCATCAGCTGGGCCATGATGCTGAAATGCACGCTCGAGGTTCGAAGAGGTGACCTATACGCAGCGGTGCGCTTCGGCGAGCGCGCCCTGAGCGTCGGCGCTTCCGCCGGGAGTCCGCTCGCTCGGAATGCTCGCGGGCCGCTCGCCGAAGCACTCCTGGAGATCGGTGAGCCCGAGCGCTGTCGGGAGCAGCTCGTAGGCCCTGACGGCGAACCGGACCTCCCCGCGTTCGCGATATATGGACCGCTCTGCTACGAGACTCTCACGCGAGCAGAGCTAATTCTCGAGCGCCCGGATCGCGCGGCCGAGTTTGCCGGACGCGCGGTGGAGTTGGCGGAACGGCTGGGACTCCGAATTCCACTCGCTCAGGCTCTGCGAGCCGAGGCGCTCGTCTCGCTCGAGCGCGGTGATGCGGGAGAGGCGGCGGCACAGGCGCTCGCCTCCGTCCGTGCAGGTGAAGAACCCGGCGCGTTCGTCGAGGCGGGCCGGAGCCGCATCCTCGCCGGCAGGGCGCTGGCCATGGTGGGCGAACAAGATCGGGCGGTGGGGGAGCTCCAACTCGCCCACGAGCAGCTCTTCGCCTGCGGCGCACTTCGCTACTGCGACGAGGCCGCCCGCGAGCTTCGCAAGCTCGGCCGTGTCGTGCGTCGCGTAGGAGGAGACCGAGTTGACGATTCGCCCCTCGCCGGGCTGACCCGGCGGGAGCTCGAGGTCATCGAGTTCGTCGCCGCCGGCAAGACGAACCGCGAGATCGCGAACGAGCTGTTCCTCAGCGTGCGCACCGTCGACCGGCACGTATCGCGGATCTTCGAGAAGCTCGGCGTGAACTCGCGCGCGGCGGCCGCGAGCCAGTTCGAGCGCGCTCGCGCCGACGGGAGGACGGAGACCTCGCTTCGCTAAAGGCACCCCGCTGGACCAAACCACTATGAGACACCGTTAGCAAGAATTCGGCTAACGTCGGTCTCGACAAGGGGGCGAGTCACGCGATGAGAGGAAAGGCCAGATGGCCCGATCATGCGCTCGGGGCGCGGCGCGAGCTCGA
>Ga0066709_100002116_pt1 | contig 14112 bp, 13 predicted proteins | sample GraSoiAngelo_158_FD_79665 | JGI IMG/M metagenome (GOLD analysis project Ga0066709, IMG submission 79665) | Grasslands soil microbial communities from the Angelo Coastal Reserve, California, USA - 14_1009_16_30cm | ecosystem: Environmental > Terrestrial > Soil > Grasslands | place: USA...
ACTGCTCGAGTCCGAACGGGTGACGTCGCCGCACGCGTGGCCCCACCAGCTCGCGCAGCTCGAGGACCATCCCGACTGGGAGACGCGCGACCTGTCGGCGCTGAGGCACGTCGAGGCGTTCACCAGCTTCGGTCGCCACAAGACCGTGCACGTCGACGACGCGTGGAGTCCGCGCGCCGCGTACGGCGCCACCGAGACGGCGACGATCGTTTGCGCCTTGCCCGCGGACGCGCCCGCCGGCGAGCGGGCCGACAACCACGGCGCGGTCCTGCCCGGCAACGCGCTGCGCATCCTCGACCCGACGACGGGCGACGCGTTGGAAGCCGGGCAGAGCGGCGAGATCGCGGTGAAGGGCCCGACGTTGATGAAGGGCTACGTCAAGGTGCTCCCCGAAGCGTGCTTCGACGAGGACGGCTTCTTCCACACGGGCGACGCGGGCTTCGTCGACGAGCGCGACCGACTGCACTGGACGGGCCGCACGAGCGACCTCATCAAGACGGGCGGCGCCAACGTGTCACCGGTCGAGATCGAGGAGACGTTGCTGAGGCACCCGGGCCTGACCGCGGCGCTGGCGGTGGGCCTGCCGCACCCGACGCTCGGCGAGATCGTCGTGGTGTGCGCGGTGGCCCATCACGGCCACACCGTCGACGAGGAGGACGTGCGTGCGTTCCTGCGCGGGCGCATCGCGTCCTACAAGATCCCGCGGCGGGTGGTGCTCGTGGACGAGTCGGACCTCACCCGCACCGGCAATGCGAAGATCCGCACCGATGAGCTGCGGGCGCTCGCGTCGCGGTTGCTCGACGAGCGCTGACCGACGCGTGCAGCCCCTCAGGGTCCGATGAGCAGCGTGCCCCTGACCGCGTGGCTGCCGGGCCCGATCTTCACCGAGACGCTCTCGGCCCTCGTCCGGCCCGGCTCGATCTCACCGATGCTCACGGGCACCGACGTGCCCCGCACCACCAGCCGCACCGAGCCCCGCCAGGTGTAGCGGGTGTTGTTGGTGATGGGCAGGGTGACGCGCACATGACCCGGGCGGTCGGCGCCCACGGCCATGTCGAGCACGAGCCCACCGCACTGGCCGTTCGCCTCCTCGGGTGTCAGCGTCGCCGCGCTGGTCACGAGGGGAGCGCCCCGCGCGGGTACCTCGAGGGTGAACGGCGCGCGCGTGCCTGCGCGGCAGGTGATGACGTGGGTGAGCCCGTCGAGCGAAGAAAGGCCCACGGGGATGAGGAAGATCCCGAACAACCCCAGCAGGGCCAGTCGCGAACGGAGGACGGTCGGCACTGCCTCAGTGTCGGCAGACGCGGTGGTCGGGTCAACGATCCCACCTCCGCCCGCCACCGCCGACATCGCCGGGGCGCGCGGGCCGCTGTCTTACCATGAGGGGCCCGTGGACCCCACGAGAAGTCCCCTGCGGGGCATGAGCTACACCCAGGCCCGCCGACTGCTCGTGGCGGTCGGCGTCGGTGTCCTCGGCGTGCTCGCGCTCGTGATGTTCGCCCGGCGGGTGGAGGCGGTCGAGGTGGTCGCCGTCCTTCTCTTCGTACCCGTGTTCCTCGCGCTCCTGCGCTGGGACCTCGCGGGGGGCCTGGCGGCCGCAGCCGTCGCCAGCGTCGCGTACATCGCGATGCGCGCCTCCGCGATCGATGCGGTGGGCGCGAGTCGCTTCACCGGGCTGATCGTGGCCCGCGCCATCGGGTACTTCGTCTTCGGCGCGCTGGGGGGATGGGCCAACGCCTACCTGCGTGCGTCGCTGACGAAGCTCGACCTCTACGACCAGATCGACGATCTCACCGGGCTGTTCAACGCCCGCGCCTTCATCCTCGGAACCGACTTCGAGATGGCCCGAGCTCGCCGCTACCAGTCGATCTTCGCGGTCGTCGTGGTGGACATCCCCGACGCGTCCCTCGAGCGCCTTCCGCGGCGAGCGTACGTCCGGCTCCTGCGCGAGCTGGGCCGCCTGCTGGGCGGAAGCGTGCGCGAGGTCGACCGGATGGCGCACGGTCGCGGCAACGCGCACCACCGTCTGGCCGCGATCCTCCCCGAGACCGGCCCCGAGGGCGCGCGCGTGTTTGCTGCGCGTCTGGCGGATCGGATGGCCGAGTTCCTCGGTGGGCGGGGCATCGCGCTCGACGCCGGCGGGCTGCGCGTCGTCGCGCTCACCTATCCCGACGACGAGGACGCGCTCGCGCAGCTACGCCGGGAGTTCGCGACGATCGACAACGTCGAGCATCCCGAGGCGTCTGAACCGACCCGCGCCCCGTGACGTGGGACGAGCGGCAGCACGCGCTCGCGACGCGTCTGGCCGGACACCCGTTGACCGCCCTCGAGCAGGGCACGCTCGTCGTCATCCCTTCCACCACGTTCCCGAGCGTCGAGCTGCGCAAGATCACCGGGATCGAGCACTACGAGGAGCGGATGCTCTTCACCGTGCTCCTGTTGCGCCGCCCCGAGCTGCGCATCGTGTTCGTCACGGCGGTGCCGGTCGACGGCGCGGTGACCGAGTACTTCCTCCGTCATCTCCCCGACCCGGACGACGCGCGGCGGCGGCTCCACCTCGTGTCGGTCGGCGACCCCGAGCCGCGCGCCTTGAGCGAGAAGCTGCTGGCCCGACCCGACGTGCTCGACGAGATCCGTGCCCGCGCGGGCGACGCGTCGTCGGCCTGCGTGCTGCCGTTCAACGTCACGCCGCTCGAACGCCGGGTGAGCGACGCGCTGGGACTGCCGGTGTTCGGCGCGTCCCCGGAGCAGTTCGTGCTGGGGTCGAAGACGGGCTCGCGCCGGGTGGCGCGTCGCGCCGGGGTCGCGGTGCTCGACGGCGCCGAAGGGCTCGGCTCGGTCGACGAGGTGGAGCGCGCGGTCACCGAGCTGATCGAGCGGCAACCCGAGGCGCGCGCCGTCGTGGTCAAGCTGAACAACGGCTTCTCGGGTCAGGGCAACGCGATCATCGACGTCGCCGACCTGACGTCGCCGCTCGACGCGTCACCGACCTACTTCTGCGCCGAAGGCGAGTCGTGGCCCTCGTTCGGCGCCAAGATCGCGGCCGAGGGAGCGATCGTGGAAGAGCTCGTGCGCCATCCCGGGGCGACGTCACCCAGCGCGCAGCTCCGCATTGCGCCCGGCGGCAGGGCGGAGGTCCTCTCGACGCACGACCAGGTACTGGGCGGTCGCGACTCGCAGGTCTACCTGGGCTGCCGCTTCCCCGCCCGGGACGCGTACCGGCCCGCGGTCACGGTTGCGGCGCGGCGGGTGGCCGACGTGCTGGCGGCTGAAGGCGTCATCGGGTCGTTCGGCATCGACTTCGTCGTCGTGCCCGACGGCGACGCCCACATCGCGTACCTGAGCGAGATCAACCTGCGCCTCGGTGGAACGACCCACCCCTTCTGGATGGCGCGCCTGGTCACCGGGGGCACGTACGACGAGGAGGCAGGCGAGCTCATGGTCGGTGGCTCGCGGCGGGCGTACGTCGCCACCGACAACCTGAGGTCACCTGCGCTCGTGGGCCGGCGCCCGGCCGAGGTGATCGACGCCGTGGAGCGGCTCGGCCTGGGGTTCGACGCCGCCACCGGCACGGGTGTGACGCTCCATCTGCTGGGCGCCCTGCCCCGCTACGGGAAGATGGGCGCGGTGTGCATCGGGCGCACACCCGAGGAGGCGGAGGCGATCGACCGCCGGCTGCACGCGGCCGTCGAGCAGCTGCCCCCGGAGGGTTCAGAGCCCGCCGCGCCGCCCCGATCACCTCCGGCTTCAGGCGACGGCTGAAGCCGCCGAGAAAAGAGGTTGACGACCGACGGGCCGGCGTGGTGCGATTGACCGCCCGACGCGTGGGGTCGGGAGCAGCACCGCTCGAAACCGCCTCACCAGAGAGACAGCTTCACCAGAGAGACCGCTTCACCAGAGAGACAGTGGAGGAATCAGTGTTGGGTTGCCCGTGGTACGCCGAACTGCCCCCGGAGGGCACTGGCGTTGCCGCGCGGCCGTTCACCGCTGTCCCGGCCGTGCATGCGAGCGACTCGCAGGCGAACTTCATGCACATGACCGCCACCCCGGGCAGCAAGTCCACCCGATCGCTCATCAACGACCACACGATCGGGCGGCCGAGGGTCCCAGGAGGTTCAACCGGGTAAGTGTCCCCGGTCCCTCCTCTGAAGGGCCCCATGGCCGCCGGATCATCCGGCGGCCTTTTTGTATCCCCGAATCAGAGCAGGAACCCGACGAAGACCAGGAGAAGGCGATGTTCGCCGCATGGCAGGACGACAACCGGGAGCAGTTCTGGGCCGAGGCCTCGTGCAACGACGGCACCGGGTCGCTCGTGGCCCTGTTCTTCTCCGAGCAGCTCGACGACATCGCCCGCGCCAAGAGGATCTGTGGCGAGTGCGCGGTACGGGTGGAGTGCTTCGAAGGGGCGCTCGCCCGGCGCGAGCCCTTCGGCGTCTGGGGTGGCCAGCTGTTCCTCAACGGGAAGGTGCTGGCGCACAAGCGTCCGAGGGGCCGGCCGCGGAAGCACCCGCTCCCCGACACGCAGATCGCCTCATAGGGGCGGCCCCGCCCGGGAGGGTCCCGGGCGGGCCGGCGGTGCCTCCGGAGACAGGGGCTCGACGATCAAGCGGGAGCCGCGGTCATAGGTGAGGTAGTTCCACGCCCAGCTGAGCAGCACGCTCGTGCGGTTGCGGAAGCCGATGAGGTACACGAGGTGCAGGCCGAGCCACATCAGCCAGGCGACGAAGCCCCGGAAGCGCAGTCCCAGCGGCAGCTCGGCGACGGCGGCGTTCCGCCCGATCGTCGCCATGGTGCCCTTGTCGAAATAGCGGAACCGGCGGGGCCGGCGCCCATGCAGGCTGCGGGTGATCTCGCGGGCGACGTGGCGGCCCTGCTGCATCGCGACGGGAGCGAGCTGCGGGTAGGGGCGACCCCTCCGGTCGTGTGCTCCCGCGGCGTCGCCGATGACGAACACGTCGGGTCGGCCCTCGACGCGCAGGTCGGGACCGACGCGCGCCCGGCCGGTCGAGTCGACGGGCAGCCCGAGGGCGGCGACGAGCGGGTGCGGCCGCACACCCGCCGCCCACACCAGGGTGCGCGTCGGGATCACCGTCCCGCCGTCGAGACGGACCGCTTCGGCGTCCACCTCCTCGACCATGCGCCCGAGGAGCACCTCGACGCCCCGCGCCTCGAGCGTGCGTCGCGCGTGCTCGCCGAGCGAGGGATGCATGGCGGTGAGGAGCCGGTCGAGCGCCTCGACCAGCACGACCCGTGCCCCGCCGAGGTCGACGCGGGGAAAGTCCTTGGCCAGCACCATCCGGAACAGCTCCACGAGCGCGCCGGCCATCTCGACGCCCGTGGGACCGCCGCCGACGATGACGAAGGTCAGCCGCCCGACCTGTTGGACCTGCGGGTCGACGTCGGCGGCCTCGAACTGCTTCAGGATGTGCGCGCGGATGGCGACGGCGTCGGTGATCGACTTCAGCGGGAACGCGTGCTCGTCTACGCCCGGCACGTTGAACGAGCTCGACACCGCACCGGGCGCCAGCACGAGCCGGTCGAAGGGCACGGTGTCGCCCTCCGCGGTGAGCAGCTCGCGCCGCGACCAGTCGGCTCCGCACACGGTGCCCAGCCGCGCGTGCACGTTGGGCCGGCCGTGGAAGATGGCCCGTACCGGGTGGGCGATGCTCTCGGCGTCGAGGCCGGCGGTGGCGACCTGGTAGAGGAGAGGTTGGAAGGTGTGGTGGTTGCGCTGGTCGACGACCACCACGTCGACGTCGCGGCCCGCGAGCGCACGCGCCGCGCTCAGGCCGCCGAACCCTGCGCCCACGATCACCACGCGCGGGGCGGTGGACGTCATCTTGTGAGGCTATTCACAAGATTCGGCGCGGACAACGCCGATAACGTCGAGCGCGCGTGATGGACAGCGACCTGCGCGACGACGCGACGATCCTCGGCCTGGACCGGAAGGGCCCGTGAGCGGTCCGACGGTGCGCACCGAGGTCGACGGGCCGGTTGCGATCGTGACCATCGACCGGCCCGAGGTGCGCAACGCCGTCGACGGGCCCACCGCCGCGGCGTTGGCCGACGCCTTTCGCACCTTCGACGAGGATCGAGACCGGGCTGTCGCGATCCTCACCGGCGCCGGTGGCACCTTCTGCGCGGGCGCCGACCTGAAGGCCGTGGGCGCGGGCCGGGGCAACCGCGTCGAGCCGCACGGCGACGGCCCGATGGGGCCGACGCGTCTGCTGCTCTCGAAGCCGGTGCTGGCCGCGGTGGAGGGCCATGCCGTCGCCGGCGGCCTCGAGCTCGCCCTGTGGTGTGACCTGCGGCTGGCCGCGCGCGACGCCGTGTTCGGTGTCTACTGCCGGCGCTGGGGCGTGCCGCTCTGCGACGGGGGCACCGTGCGATTGCCGCGGCTGATCGGCCAGAGCCACGCGCTCGACCTCATCCTCACCGGACGGGGCGTGTCGGGCGACGAGGCGCTCTCGATGGGCCTGGCCAACCGTCTCACCGACCCCGGGCACGCGATCGACGAAGCCCTCGCGCTCGCCCGCCGCCTCGCGGCCTTTCCCCAGCTGTGCATGCGCTCCGACCGCATGTCGGCGTACGAGCAGTGGGCGCTCGACGGCGACGAGGCCCTGGGCAACGAGACGCGACGGGGTCTCGCGGTCATCCGCTCGGGCGAGACGTTGGCGGGCGCGACGCGATTCGTCGCCGGCGAAGGGCGTCACGGGCAGTTCTGACGCAACCCAGCTCTGACTCAGAGCCAGTGGTCGAGGAAGGGGTACGCGCGTTCGCCGTTCCAACGGTGGCCGTCGTCGAACACGTCGTGCTCGAGGTGCGCGGCTGCGTCGAGCCGGTCGTAGACGCGCGCCAGCTTCGCCATCTCCGCGCGAGCGACGTCGATCGGGAAGAGGTCGTCGCGCGTGCCGCTCTCGACGAGCAGCGGTCGCGGCGCGATGGCTGCGGCCAGGTCGACGTGCTCGAGCCGGCCGAGCATGCCGTGGAGGACCTGTGAGCCACACATGTTCCACGCGACCGCCGCGCTGGACGCCCACGAGCTGAAGTAGCCGCTCACCACCGCGGCCTTGACGCGCGTGTCCCACGCGGCGAGGAACAACGTGACGGTGCCGCCCACGGACAGGCCCACCATGCCGACCCGCGCCGGATCGACGAGCGGATGGGCGCAGAGCACGTCGAGCGCGCGGGCGAGGTCCCAGAGGTCGAGCGCGAGCAGGTTGCGTCCGAGCATCGCCGCGTGCACGTGGGTGAGATCGCACGCGTAGAGGTGGGGCGGGTTCCAATCCGCGCGCTCGCCGAACGTGCGCAGGTCGGTCGCCAGGACGACGTAGCCCCGCTCCGCGAGCTGGTGGCCGTAGTCGCTGCGGTGCGTGCGGATGTGTTCGCGCAAGCCATCGTCGCCACCGTCGACGGCGCACACCTCGTCCTTGCCCCGCCCGAGGCCGTGCTCGTGCTGGGCGAGCACGGCGGCCCCCGGTGTCTCGCGGTCGTGGGGCACGAGCAGCCAGGCGGGGCTGCTCAGGTGGTGCTCGACGTCGAAGACGATCTTGTCGCGCCGGTACCGACCGCAGTCCTCGCTGGAGACGACCTCGACCTCGGGCGGCACAGCCGACGGGAGCGGCCCGAGCAACGCCTCGAGCCGGGTCGGGAAGCGCTCCTTCCAGGCGCGCAGCTCGGCGACGTCGTCGACGGGGACGGGGTCGTCGGGCTGCACGCCCGCGAGCTCGTGGAGGAAGTGGCGCCAGGGGGAGAAGTTCCTGCTAGTCGGCACCGCACGCCCAGGCCAGTCCGCCCGCCACGTGCTGCAGATAGGTCGGGCTCTCCCACGCCGCGGCGAAGTGCCCCAGCGTCGTCGAGAACACACGCCCGCCCTGTTCGGTGAAGCACCACGAGAGGGGAAAGCCGAAGTCGGGTCGTCGGGCGCCGGGCGCGTCGAGGTCGAGCTGCTCGACGGGCACGCGCAGCAGCACCTGCGCGTCGGGCCGGAGATCGCGGAACTGGTACACCTCGTCCCGCACCCGCCAGGTGGGGCCGAGGTGGCGGGTCGCGGGATGGTCGCGCCCGGTCACGTCGAGGTCGATCTCCTGGGTCCACGGATGGCCGTCGAAGCGCGCACCCACCAGCCGCCCGTAGTCGCTCCAGCCGTAGCAGGAATCGGTCGCGGCATGGATCGCGACGATCGCGGTGTGCCCGGCGCGCACGTTGGAGAGGAGCGTCGCGCGCTGGTCGGGGCTCCAGGGTGTCTCGCCGATGGTGAACAACGCCACCACGCGCGCCGCGGCCAGCTCGTCGACGGTCAGCTCGGTGACGTCGCCCACCCGCCGGTCGGCCAGGCCGGTCGCGTCCGCGATCTCGTGCAGCGCGATGGCGGACTGGTCGAGCACGCCGTGCACGCCGGCCAAGCCGTCGCGGTACGGGGCGCACTGGGTGACGTAGAGCAGCGTCGGCGCAGCCACGGCCCGACATGCTAAGCCGACGCGGTGATCAGCGACCGCCGGGTCGACCGGTTGTGGGTGCGGGTCTTCCCGTCCGCGCACGAGCTCGCCGTCGCCGCAGCAGCAGACGCCACCGCCGTGCTGCAGGCCGCGGTGGTCGGGCGAGGTGCGGCGCACGCCATGTTCGCCACCGGCAACTCCCAGCTCGGGTTCCTCGACGAGCTGGTGACGCGTGACGTCGACTGGTCGAAGGTCGTCGTCTTCCACATGGACGAGTACGTCGGCGTCGGGCCCGACCACCCGGCCGGCTTCGCGCGCTACATCCGCGAGCGCATCGGCGATCGCGTCCATCCGCGCACGGTGCACTACCTGCGGGGGACAGGCGATCCCGAGGCCGAGTGCGAGCGCTACGCCCGCCTGCTCGGCGAGCACCCGCTCGACCTCTGCTGCCTCGGCATCGGCGAGAACGGGCACCTCGCCTTCAACGACCCACCCGTCGCCGACTTCGACGACCGGCGCGACGTGAAGGTGGTGGAGCTCGACGCCGCGTGTCGCGCCCAGCAGGTGAACGAGGGCCACTTCGCGTCGATCGACGCGGTGCCGACCCACGCCATCACGGTGACCATCCCCGCGTTCTTGCGCGCCCGCCGCGTGATCGCCAACGTGCCCGAAGCGCGCAAGGCGGCTCCGGTTCGGGCCGCGCTGGAAGGGCCGGTGTCGACGTCGTGCCCCGCATCGGTGCTGCGCACCTGCTCCCACGCCCGGCTCTACCTCGACCGTGACTCGGCGTCGCGCCTGGCGGATCGCGAGGCGATCGCGCCGGGCTGACCCCGATGCGGGTCAGAGGTCGAGGGGGAGCTGTCGTGCCGCGGGCGGCGGTGGCGGGGCGGGTGTCGCCACGCGCGTGTAGCGCGACCGCGGCATCGAGGTCGGCCCGCGGCCGTGACGCCGCAACAGCCCACCGACGAGGTCGCTGAGCGCCCGCTGTCGGGCGTTCGGCGCGTAGGCGCGCGTGTAGAGGCGCTCGTGCTCGTCGACCAGGTCGGGCCGCTCGCGGTGCAACCAGTCGAACCAGTGCTCGCGCACGCCGGGCCGCAGGTGCAACAGCATCGCCGCGACCGACACCGCGCCGGCGTCGATGCACGCCCTCACCACCGCCTCCACCTGCTCCGGCGCGTCGGAGATGCCGGGGAGCACGGGCGCCACGAGCACCCCGCAGGGGATGCCGGCCTGGTTGAGCCGCGCGACCGCTTCGACCCGACGAAGCGGGTGCGGCGTGCCCGACTCGGTGGTGCGCCAGGCGTGCTCGTCGAGCGTGCCGATCGAGAGGTCGGCGCGCACGTCGGCGTGCGTCGCCGCCTCCGCGAGGACGTCGATGTCGCGCAGGATGAGCGTCGACTTGGTGAGGATCGAGAACGGGTTGCGCGCCTGGGCCAGCGCCTCGACGATGCCGCGCGTGAGCCGGTACTTCCCCTCGCACCGCTGATAGGGGTCGGTGTTCGTGCCCATGGCGATGTGGTGACCGGCCCAGCGCGCCGGCACCAGCTCGGCCCGCACCCTCTCGACCGCGTTCACCTTGACGACGATGCGCCGCTCGAAGTCGCTTCCGGAGTTCATGTCGAGGTACTCGTGCGTCGGACGGGCGAAGCAGTACGAGCAGGCGTGGCTGCATCCCCGGTACGCGTTGATCGTGTAGCGGAACGGGACGGGCGTGCCCTTGGGCACCTCGTTGATGATGCGGCGGGCGTTGACGTGCAGGAACTCCATGCCGCGGAACTCGCCCCGCCCGACGTGGCGCTCGACCACGTCGTCGAACAGCACGACCTGTCGCGCGCCCTGGTGGCCGGCGGACTCGCCGCACGGGTGGTCCTCCTCGACGGAACGCCAGCGCATGGCCGACCAGTGTAGCGAACGTACGTTCGATCCGGGCAACTGTCACACCCCTCTGGGAACCTAAGGAAGATGAGCACGACCCTCACGACAACCCCGGCCAGCGCGGGCGCCACGAGACCGAGCCCGGCGAGGTCGAGCCTCGAGGCCGCCGCCACCCGGCTGGCCCTGCTGCTCACCGCGTCGGGCGGCCCGGTCGACGATCGCGCCGACGGGCCGGGAGGGCTGGAGTACGAGGCCGTCGTCGAGCTGCGGCCCCTCACGCGCACCGCGCCGCCGGCCGACGTGTGGGCGGTCGACGGGGGGCAGGCGCTGGTCGCCGACGCCCGGTGCCTGCAGCTGCTGGTCACCCGGGCCGCGCGGGTGCGCTTCCGCGACGGTCGCTGCGTCCTCGAGGACGAAGGTGAGCTCCGCGCCGCGTTGCTCGGCGGCGGCGAGGGTCGCGCGGCCGCGGCCGGGCTCGGCGTCGCGGTGCCGCCCGACGCCTCGATCGACGTCAACCTCCTGCGCGACGGGTGGGAGTGGGAGGCGGTCGAGCGCTGCCTGCTCGACGCCGAGCCCGGTGCCCTCGTCCTCGTCGACGGCGACCTCCAGCCCGACTGGCGCATCCCGTCGACCTATCTCGCGGACCTGCTCACGGAGGCGTCGGCGAAGCGCGTGCTGCTCGCGGCCGTCACGAAGCGCTCCTCGCTGGCGCGCGGCGGTGCGCCGTTGCTGGGGCAGCTCGAGGTCGAGGCGGCCACCCGGTTCGGGCCGCGGGCGCTCTGGTGGGCGGCGGTCGCGCGCACACGCGCCGACGTGCGCGCCGAGTCGGGCGCGGGCCTGCAGGTCGTCGTGGCCCGGCTCGACCCCGATGCCCGCTTCGCGTTCCGCGTCGACCTGCCGGCCGACGCGGACCCCGAGGCCGCGCTCGGTGCGCTCGCCGCGCTGTCCGACGACGCCGCCTTCCCCGGCTACCCCTATCCGCTCACCGTGGCCGACCGTCTGGCCGCGTGCCCCGGCTGGCTGCGCCACGAGGTACGACTGCAGCTCGACGACCTCTTCGACCGCGCGGGTGTCCCCCTCGAGGTGCGGGAGCGCGCCTTCGCCGACCGCCACGACCTCATGGAGCGAGCGTGAGCGAGCGACCCAGAAATATCGCGCGAGCCGCCGACGAGCGACCTACTGCCACTGCGCGAGCGCGGCGATGACCACGACCAGCCGCGGGCGGCTGTTCGGCAAGAACGTGCTCGAGGGCGCGTTCCGGGCCGCGCCCGACGAAGACCTGTTCCTCGGCGAGCTGCTCGTCGCGGTCGACGACGCGACGAGCCGGCGCTACCTGTTCCGCATCGTCGACGTCACCTACGGCACCGAGCATCGCGAGCCGGGCTGGGCCGAGCGGGTGGCGGGCACGCTCCTCGCCGACGACGCGCGCGGCGACAGCGGCGCCCACCCCCTCTACGAGCAGGAGCGCCGCACGTACCGGGTGGCGAGCTGTCGGTGCCTCGGCTACCTCACGCCCGACGGCACCGAGTTCCGCAAGCCGAAGAGCCTGCCGACGCAGTTCTCGCGCGTCATCGCGCCCGAGGCGTCCGACTTCGAGTTCCTGCGCACGCGCATGGGCGACCTGCCGGTGGGCCGGCTGCGCAGCGGCGAGACCGAGGTCGACTTCGAGGTGGGCATCCCCGGCGCGTCGCTGGCGACCCACGTCGGCATCTTCGCCACCACGGGCATGGGCAAGTCCAACCTGATGCAGGTGCTGGCGGCAGGGGCCATGCGCGCCCAGGGCCGTTACGGCCTGCTGCTCGTCGACCCCCACGGCGAGTACCGCACCGCGCTGGCGCGCCACCCGTGGGCGGCCACCCGGCTGCGCACTTACGCGGCGCGGCGCCTGGCCAACACGTCGACCCTGCGCGTGAGCCTGGCCGAGCTGACGGTCGACGACCTCCGCACCGCCTACGAGTGGAGCCGCCCCCAGGAAGAGGCGCTGTTCGAGCTCGAGCGCCACTACTCGGGCACCGGAGGGTTGAGCTGGCTGCTCGACTTCTCCCAGGTCGACGACCTGCCCGGCTTCCGCGACGTCGAGCTGAGCAACCGCGTCGCGCTCAACACCCTGCAGGTGCTGCACCGTCGCGCCCGGCGCATCGTGGGCCTCGACTGCATCGCGGCCGACCCCAACGTCTCGGTCGGCGCCGCGGTCGTGGCCGACCTGCTCGAGGGCAAGGTCGTGCTCGTCGACGTCAGCGGGCTCGGCTCCACCGAGGAGGTGCTCGTCGCCTCGTTCCTCACGCGCAAGGTGATCGACCACTGGTCCGATGCGTACCTCAACGACCCCGACGCGCACGAGCGCATGCCCGTCGTGGCCGTCGTGCTCGAGGAGGCGCAGCGGGTGCTGTCGGCGGGCAAGGACCGCGAGTACAACCTCTTCCCGCGGGTGGCGCGCGAGGGCCGCAAGTTCAAGGTGGGGCTCTGCGCCATCACCCAACAGCCCAAGCTGCTCGACGACGAGCTGCTCAGCCAGTTCAACACGTTCTTCGTGCTCGGCCTGGCCGACGAGAAGGATCGCAACATCCTGCGCGGCTCCTCCAAGCAGGACATCAGCGCGCTGGGTCCCGAGATCCAGACCCTCATGCCCGGCGAGTGCCTCGTCGTCAACCTCCACGCGCCGTTCGCGGTGCCCGCCAAGGTGTACCTCTACGACGACCTCGTGCGCGCCACCGATGCTCCGCCCGCGCCGCGCCAGGTCGCCGCGCCCAACGTCGCCGCCCTGGTCGACTGACATGAGGGTCGCGGCCATCGGCGACGCGCATCTCGGGCGGTCGTACCTGCCGGTCACCACGGCCGAGGGGTTGAACCAGCGTGAGGTCGACTTCGAGCAGGCGTTCACCGACGCGGTCGACGTCGCCCTGGCCGAGGCACCCGACGTCGTCGTGTGGCTGGGCGACATCTTCGACCACCCGCGGCCGACGTACCGGTCGTTCCGCATCGTCCAGCGCGCGCTCACGCGCATCCGCGAACTCGGCGCGCCCGTCGTCGTGATCAGCGGCAACCACGACACGCCGCGCCTCCCCGGCACCGGCTCGCCCTACTCGGCGCTGTCCGACACGTTCCCCGAGATGCACTTCGCCCACCGGCTGCGGTACGAGCGCTTCGAGCTACCCGGGCTCGTCGTCCACGCGGTGCCGCAGATGCTCACCGTCGAGGCGACGGTCGACGCGCTCGACGAGGCCGACCGCGCCCGCAGCCTCGACCGCACCAACCTGCTCCTCACCCATCCCCGCATCAAGTCGGTCGAGCCCGCGCACGCCGACATCAACGAGATCGAGGTCGACGACGCGCTGCTGCGCTCCGACCTCGTGCTCCTCGGCCACTACCACTTCCACGTCGAGGTCACCAAGGGCATCTGGTACGCGGGGTCGACCGACACGTTCACCTTCGCCGACAACCCCGAGGCGCCCAAGGGCATCGTCGTGCTCGACACCGACACCGGCGAGTGCCGTCACGTGCCGATCGCGGGCCGGCGCCCGCTCGTCACGCTCGAGTCGGTCTACGCGCTCGGCCTGTCGCCGGCCGAGGTGCAGGCGCAGGTCATGGAGCGGGTGGCAACGGTCGAGGCCGGCGCGGTGGCGCGCCTGTTCATCGACGGGGTCGATCCCGGCGCCTACCGCCTGCTCGACCTCGAGGCGGTGCGCGAGGCGGGTGCGGCGGCGCCGCACCTGAAGGTCGAGCCCAGCTTCGCCAACGGGCAGCACATGCCCCAGCTGCCGGAGCGCCCCTCGATGCCGGCCCAGTGGGAGCGCTACAT
>Ga0066709_100002119_pt1 | contig 14110 bp, 13 predicted proteins | sample GraSoiAngelo_158_FD_79665 | JGI IMG/M metagenome (GOLD analysis project Ga0066709, IMG submission 79665) | Grasslands soil microbial communities from the Angelo Coastal Reserve, California, USA - 14_1009_16_30cm | ecosystem: Environmental > Terrestrial > Soil > Grasslands | place: USA...
TATGAGAACGCGGTGCCGTGACAATTCAGCGTATTGATGCCGGTTGGGCGGCGTTCTTCGGACTTTCGCCGCCAGCGTTCTTGCTGCCCGGCTTACAGGTCGTTGCCCACCACCAGTTGGGCGACTATCACGGGCTGTGGCTCTTTCGACATCACGCCTCGTTGTGCCTCTCGGCTCCGCCGGACTCGGTGGAGGATATTCAGGCGGTCGTCCGTCCACACACGGTGGACAGCCTCTTCAGTGAGGGCAGCATCCGGGGTCTCTGGAGGCCCCGCATCGAGCAAATCGTGGGGCCGGCATATCAGGGCTATGTCGAGTGGCCGCAGTTTCGGTCTGTCCATCATCCCGGGGTACGTGCCCTCGCCCGATCGGAGCAGGCGGCACTGCAGCAGTTGGCCGACGCCTGCGGGGTCGACGCGTGGGAGCACGCCGGGATTGCTCTTGATGAGCCACACGTCTTCGGTTGCTTTGTCGATGACCATGTGGTCGCGGTGGCCCGGTATCGACCAGCGTGGGGGGAAACCGCCCACATTGGGGTAGTGACGCACCCTGCCTACCGGGGGCGCGGCTATGGGCGCGCGGTGCTGAGTGCGGCGACGGCGAACGGGCTGGAGGCCGGGTTCACTGTGCTGTATCAGACCCTCCTTGCAAATCTGACGCTGTCTCCAACATTGGACATCGACACGCGGCGCCGGGCGGCGCGATGATCCGAGCGTCATGCGCGCTCGGCTCGTCGGTCTGGCCATGCTGGTCCTTGTCACGCCGCCATCGGTCGTCCTCGCATCGAATCACACGCCGTGTCCGTCGACGCCAGTCCGCCGGAACCTGCCGCTGAGAGTCGTCGACGGCGACACGTTCAGGCTGCACGGCGAGCGTGTGCGCATCGTCGGCATCGACACGCCGGAGCGAGGCCAGCCCGAGTCGGCTCGCGCCACGTACCGTCTGCTGACGCTGCTGAGATCGGGCCCGATCGCCATCGTGCGCCACGGCAGAGACGTCTATTGCCGGACGCTGGCGGACGTCTACGTCAACGGCTGGAACGTGGCGGCGGTCCTCAGGTCGGAAGGCTTCGAGAAGGCGAAGCCGGCGGTGATCAGGTTCCGACGACGAGCGGGGCCCCGAGCTGGCGCAGGAGCGCGATGGTCGACAGATACGAGAGCTTGCCGGTCTTGGGATTGTCCGACGGCACGTTCTCGAGCTGGATGGAGAGACGTCCGAACTCGCCTTCGATCGTGACGCGGTGTTGGTTGCGCCTGAGGCCCGGCACCGCGTAGATCTTGATCCGTGTCCTCTCGGGCCCGACGCCGGCCAGCGACAGCGCGGCCACGACGTTGACGTTGGCGGGGAAGGCGCGGCAGGCCTCAGTCGCCGGGCCCTCGAAGACGAGCGTCTCCTTCGTGATCGCGTCGAGGTCGATCTTCTGCTCGACGATCCAGGGCGCGCCGGCCAGTCCGAGCGGCGGCTTGCGCGTCTCCATCGTCACCGACGTCACCGCGCCCACGCTGGCGCCCTTGACGCCGTCGAGGCCCGCGATCGCGCCAGACGGCACGTAGATCCGGCATCGGTTGGCCTCGGCCAGCGACACCCAATCGGCGTGGCCGAGGAGCCCACCGACGGAGAGCACGACGAGATCGCGGCCGGCCCCGAGGATCTTGGGAGCGATCACCTCGAGATGCGCTTGCGTCGACGCCTCGATGACCAGATCGCACGCCGCGATCAGGTCGTCGAGTGGCAGGAAGGGTGGAGCCGACGCGAGCGTCGCGAGGAACGCTTCGCCGGCGGTGCGTTGCCGTGTCATGGCGCCGGCGAGGTGGAGACCGGGAATGCCGTCGTCGAGCGCCCGACACACCGCGCGCCCGATCACGCCGAGGCCGCAGATACCGACGTGACGGAGCTTCGTCACGGCCACGCATGGTATCATGCGCGACGGCGGCGAATGACACGAGCCGGCGCATTACGCGAACCGCTCGAGCAGCTCTACCGCGACTTCGATTACGCCGCGCGAGTCGAGCGCGACGCCATCCGATTCCCCCTCCGGTATCCCGATCCTCGCGACCGCGAAGTGGTTGCCTTGCTCACGACGTGCCTCGCGTATGGCCGGGTCGATCTCTTCAGCCGTGAGCTGGAGCGTGTCCTCGCCGCGATGGGGCCGTCGCCCGCCGACTTCGTCGCGCGCTTCGACGCCGCGCGCGATGGTGAGATCTTTGCCGGCTTTCGCTACCGCTTCAACCGTCCTCGCGACATCGTGGCCTTCTGCGTGGCGAGCCATGACGCGCTCGCGCGCCACGGAACGCTCGAGAAGTGCTTCCTCGCCGGCGACAGCGACGCCGCCGGACCGATCGGGCCGGCGCTCGAGCGCTTCGTTCGCGTCTTCCTCGATGCCGAGCTGCGCGATGTCTTTCCGCGGGGGCGACTGACGCGCGGTTACCGCCACATGTTCCCGCTGCCGTCGGTCGGTGGGCCGTGCAAGCGCCTGCATCTCTTCTTGCGCTGGATGGTCCGCCGCGAGCCACCGGACTTCGGCTTGTGGACCGAGGTGTCGCCCAGGCGGTTGCTGATGCCGGTCGACACCCACGTGGAGAACATGAGTCGGGCCATCGGCCTGACGCGCCGGAAATCTCGGAACTGGAAAATGGCCGAGGAGATCACCGCCTCGCTCGCCGCCATCGACCCCGGCGATCCCGTAAAGTACGACTTCGCCCTCTGCCACAAGCGCATGTCCGGCGATTGCCTTGACCGGCGCGACGCGGTTGTGTGCGAGCCGTGCGGGCTCCGCGCCGTGTGCCGTCACTGGCGGGGGAAGCGCCGTGGCTGAAGTCCTCCTGCTGCTGGCCGGCCTCGTCGTTGGAAGTGGGCTCGCGTGGGGTCTCGCTCGCGGCCACTATCGCGCGCGGGCGATCGGCGAGCGCGAGGCTCTCTCGGCCCGGCTGGCCGCGGCCGAAGCCGTGGGGGACGGGGCCCGCAAGCAACTGACGCAGTCGGAGCTGGATCTCGGTGAGGCGCGCCAGGCGCTCGAGCGCGAGCGGATGTCGCGCGTGCAGGCGGAATTACGCGTGGAGACGGCTCGCGACAACGTCGAGGAGCAGAAGCGCCTGCTCGCCGACGCCCAGGCCCGGCTGACCGACACGTTCAAGGCGCTGAGCGCTGAGGCGCTTCGCGACAGTACCGCCAACTTCGCCGCGCTGGCCGGCGACCGGCTCGACGCTCAGCTCGCGCAGCGCCAGGAAGCGATCGACGGCCTCGTCCGCCCGCTGCAAGACGCTCTACGGCGGTACGAGGAGCAGGTTCGAGCTCTCGAGGCCACCCGCCAGCACGCCTACGGCTCGCTCGAGGAGCAGCTCCGCGCGCTGGTCTCGACCAGCGCCCATCTCCAGCGCGAGACCGGCAATCTGGTGACGGCGCTGCGCGGGTCGCAGGTCCGTGGACGATGGGGTGAGGTCACGCTCCACCGCGTCGTCGAGCTGGCCGGCATGACGCAGCACTGCGATTTCGACGAGCAAGTGTCGGTGGAGTCCGAGACAGGGCGGCTACGGCCAGACATGGTCGTCAGGCTTCCCGGCGGCCGCCAGATCGTGGTGGACGCCAAGGTTCCGCTGAGCGCCTACATCGACGCCATGGGTGCGGTCACGCCGGAGGAACGGCGCGCTGCGCTCGTGCGTCATGCCCAGCAGGTGCGTCAGCACATGGCGCTGCTCGCGAACAAATCCTACTGGGAGGAGTTTGCGAAGTCGGCCGAGTTCGTCGTCATGTTCATCCCGGGCGAGGCGTTCGTCTCGGCGGCGGCCGAGGTGGACCCGGCGCTGATCGAGGAGGGGATGGCCCGGCGCGTGGTCGTCGCGTCACCCACCACGCTGATCGCGCTGCTCCACGCCGGAGCGTATGGCTGGAGGCAGGAGCGCATCGCCGACAATGCGGCCCAGATCAGCGAGCTGGGACGACAGCTCTACGACCGTCTGAGGACGCTCGGCGACCATTTCAACGACATCGGACGATCGCTGAAGCGCGCGACCGACACGTTCAACAAGGCGGTCGGCTCGATGGAATCGCGCGTGCTACCCGCCGCCCGCAAGTTCCGCGATCTCGGCGCCGCGACGGGCGAGGACATCGGCGTGCTCGAAGCGGTGGACCAGCTTCCTCGCGAGCTGGCGGCGCCTGAGTTCCCACGCCAGCTCGACGTGACCGAGCCGCCGGCGTAGCCGGAGCCGTCGGCGACGGAACCGCCGCCGCCGTGACCCGCGCTCAGGCCAGCCTTGGCCTCGGCCTGGTGACCGGCGCCTCGCTCCGGAAGGACCGCGAGATCCAGTAGAAGGCGGCCGCGGCGATGGCCAGCATCACGATCCCGACGCCGGTGAAGCCGAAGACGATCTTGCCGATCCCGAAGAGCGTCGCGTAGACGGCGACGATCCCCGCGATCCAGTTCGTCCACGCCAGCGCGCCGCCTGGGATCGGCTCTTGCCCGTAGCCGAGCTGGCTCGACACGCGCGCCCAGCCGGGACCGCCCGGCCGTACGCGCCGGTAGAACGCCTGGAGAACACGATCGGGCTCGGGCCGCGTCGCAAACGTAGTCACCACCCACACGATCGTGCTGCCGGCGACGGTGACCAGCATGACGACGGCGGTGGCGTTGGGATCGTTGGGGGCGAAGCGCGGCGCGATGAAGGCGAAGCCGAGCAGGCTGAGCACGAAGCTCGCGATCATCGCCGAGATTTCGCTCCAGGCGTTGATGCGCCACCAGTACCAGCGCAGGATCAGCACGAGGCCGGTGCCGGCGCCGATCGCCAGGAGCAGCTCCCACGCCTTCTCGATGCTGGAGAGCTGCGACGTCACGGCGATCGAGGCCAGGAAGATCAGCACGGTGGCCGCGCGCGAGACGGCCACGTAGTGACGCTGATCGCCGTCGACCTTCACGAAGCGCTTGTAGAAGTCGTTGACGAGGTACGACGCTCCCCAGTTCAAATGGGTGCCCACCGTGCTCATGTAGGCGGCGGCGAAGCCGGCCATCATGAAGCCGCGCCAGGGCGTGGGCAGCAAATCGACGAACGCCTGGACGTAGCCCGCTTCCTTGTCGGCCAGCGTCGGGTAGAGGATCACCGTCGCAAGTCCGGTCACGATCCACGGCCACGGCCGCAGCGCGTAGTGGGCAATCTGGAAGAAGAGCGTGGCCAGCACGCCGTCCTTCTCCGAGCGCGCGCTGAAGATTCGCTGGGCGACGTAGCCGCCGCCGCCCGGCTCGGCGCCCGGATACCAGGCCGCCCACCACTGCACAGAGAGGTACACGGCCAGCGTGAGAAGCGGCATCCACGCATACGACACGATGCCGCCGCCGGCGGTCACGTTGACCGGTAGCACCGACAGCGCCGCCTCCTCGCTCCCGAAGTGCTGCGCGAGCTTCGTCTTCATCACCGAGATGCCGCCGACGGCGGCGACGGCGTACACGGCCAGGATGATCACGGCGCTCATCTTGATGACGAACTGCACGAGATCGGTCCACAGCACGGCCCACATGCCGGCCGCCACCGAGTAGAGCGCGGTGATGATGAAGCAGATGCCGACGGCGACGATCTCGCCGCTGACGGTCATGCCGAAGATCGTGACGTCCTTCAGGCCGAGCGCGATAGTGAGGATCTTGATCATGGCCCGGGTGACCCAACCCAGGATGATCAGGTTGATGGGCAGGGCCAGGTAGAGCGCGCGGAAGCCGCGGAGAAAGGCGGCCGGCCGGCCGCTATACCGCAGCTCGGCCAGCTCCACGTCGGTCATGACCTCGGCGCGGCGCCAGAGCCGCGCGAAGAAGAAGACGGTGAGCATGCCGCTCATCACGAAGTTCCACCACAGCCAGTTGCCGGCCACGCCTTTGGTGGCGACGAGACCGGTGACGACCAGGGGCGTGTCGGCGGCGAACGTGGTGGCGACCATCGCAGTGCCGGCGAGCCACCACGGCGCCTGGCGACCGGAGAGAAAATATTGATCGAGGCTTTCACCGCCGCGCCGGGTGAAGTAGAGTCCGATACCCGCCGACAGCACAAAGTAGGCGGCAACGATCGCCCAGTCGATGCCGGAGATGGTCATGACGCGCCGGCGCGATGATACCGCGTGATATCATGAGCCGCATGACGAACATTCCCATCCAGGTGTACGGCATCAACCTCCTGGTCCGTCTACTGGCCGAAGGGCCGGCCGACGTGCGCGTACACTGCCCGAAGGGCTCGCCCATCCGATACGGAGAGGTCGTCGCCCGCGGCGACGGCTTCGACGAGGGCGCGAACGCCTTTCGCGAAATGCCGGGGCTCAAGACCGTCGTCGCCTTCGAGGAGAGCGCCGAGGAGGTCGAGGGTCACTATTTCTACGTCGCCGGCGAAGAATATCGCGTCATCCGTCTCGACGCGGTCATCCTCTCGTTCCCCCACGAGTAGCCGCGAGGCTCTCGCTCAGGTCGATCCCGCCGAGCTGGTCGCGCTCACACGCGACCTGATCCGCATCCCGAGCGTCGTCCGTCCGGGCGACCCGGAGGCCACGGAAGCGCGTGTGGCCGAATACGTCGAGCGTTGGCTCACCAAGAAAGGCCTGTCCGTCGAGGTTCAGTCAGCGGCGCCCGGCCGGCCAAACGTGCTGGCGCGGATCGGTGAGGCCGGCGCAGGCCGCACGCTCCTCCTCGAAGGCCACACCGACGTCGTGACCGAAGGCGATCCCGCCGCGTGGAGTCATCCGCCATTCGAGGCGGACGTCGTCGACGGGCGGATCTGGGGACGGGGCGCGGCCGACATGAAGGGCGGGCTCGCCGCCGCGATGATCGCGGCCGCCGCAATCAAGCGGAGCGGAGTTCGCCTCGGAGGCGCCCTCGTCGTGGGAGCCCTGGTGGACGAGGAAGGCGACATGATCGGCGCGCGCCACCTCTGCGACACGCCGCTCGGACGCGCTTTGAGCGCCGCCGTGATCTGCGAGCCCGAGCAGAACGAGCTGTGCCTCGAGCAGCGGGGCGTGGTGTGGGCGCGCGTGACGGTGCGGGGGCGCATGGCTCACGGGGCCATGCCCGAAGCGGGTATCAACCCGATCGCCGCGCTCGGCGCCGCGCTGAGCCTGGCGCCGCAACTCGAGAGAAGGCTGCGACGGCTTTGCCGGCGGAGCGCCTATCTTCGCCCGCCGACCGTGACGCCGACCACCGTGCGTTCCCCGCTGGCCGGTGTCGCGCAGTCCAACGTGATTCCCGCCGCGGCCGAAGCCACGCTCGACATCCGGCTGACGTCGGGGCCTGACGAGCCGGCCATTACTGCCGAGATCGACAGCTTCTGTCGCGAGGCGGCCGCGAAGACGCCCGGGGTTACAGTGAGCTGGAAGGCCGTGAACGGCTTTCGCATGGCGACACGGGTGGAGCGGAGCGAACCTCTGGTGAAAGCGATGTCGGCCGCCGTCAAGGAAGTCACGGGGCACCCGCCCCGCTTCGGCGGCGTCCCCGGCTCGACCGACGGGACGATCCTCCGGAGCACCCTCGGGATCCCGATCGTCACGTGCGGGCCGGGGAACCGGCTCATCCCCCATCAGGTCGACGAGTACGTCGAGATCGACGAGCTGGTCGAAGCGGCGCGTATTTACACGGTCACGGCGCTGAACTTCCTCGAGGCGTGATGGACGGCCCGAAGCTCCGCGGCATCGAAGCGTTCCCCCTGGAGCAGGACGGCCAGCGTTTCATCGCGCTCCGCGATCCCGCGGGCTACACGGAATCGGTGCTGCTGCTGCCGAAGGCCCTCGTCGATGTCGTGGCCCTCTTCGATGGAGAGCACACGATCGTTGACATCCAGGCCGAGCTGACGCGCCGGTACGACGGCGAGATCGTCCCGCGCGCCGACATCGAGAAGATCATCGCCATGCTCGACGAGCACGGCTTCCTCGAGAGCGATCGCTTCGCGGCTCGCCAGGCGTCCGTCGATGGAGCGTTCCTGTCGGCTCCCACTCGTCCGGCCTCGCACGCTGGTGGAGCCTATCCCGGGACGGCGGACGAGCTGCGGGCGACGATGGACGACTTCTTCACTCACAAAGAAGGCCCGGGGGCGATCGCGTGGACGGCGAAGCCCGGCTCACCCGCGGTCGAGGGGATCATCGCCCCTCACATCGACTTCCATCGAGGCGGCCCCGCGTATGCGTGGGCCTATCGCGACCTGGCCGAGCGGTGCGCCGCCGACCTGTTCGTGATCGTCGGGACTTGCCATGCGGGGATGGACCATCCGTTCGCGCTCACCCGGAAAGACTACGACACCCCGTTCGGCCCGGCTCGCATCGATCAGGACTTCGTCGAAGATCTCACGAAGCGCGCGAAGCAGGATTGCTTCGGCTCAGAGCTGGCGCACCGCAACGAGCACTCGCTCGAGTTTCAGGCGGTGTTCCTGCAATATCTGTACGCCGGGCGACGGGACGTGACCGTCGTGCCCGTGCTGGCCAGCTTCGCCCACGAAGTGATGGCAAGTCGGCGGCGCCCGAGCGACGACTCGCGAGTCGCACGCTTTCTCAACGCCCTGGTCGAGACGATTGCGGCGAGTCATCGGCGGGTTGCGCTGATCGCCGGAGCCGATCTCGCCCACATGGGGCCCCGCTTCGGCGATCCGCGCCCGATCTCGAAGGCCGGCCGCGCTCAGATCGAGGCCGAGGACCGCCGCATGCTGCAGTCGGTCGAGGCGGGCGACGCCGAGGCGTTCTTCGATAGCGTGGCCGCCGACGGTGATCGCCGGCGCATCTGCGGGCTCTCGCCGATCTACGCTGTCCTCCACGCCCTCGGCCATCGCCACGGGGCATTGAAGCGCTACGGCCTGTGGCCCGATCCCCAGGGCATCGTCAGCTACGCGAGCGTGGTGTTTGATGGCAGTGCGAGCTGAGGCGCGCCGCGCGTGGCGGTGCGAGGTGAGGCCGTTCGACGGCCGAGCCGAGCGCTGAAATGATCGAGGGTGGCGAGCGGTGAAATGATCGAAAATCGAGCTGAGGCGCGCCGCGCGTGGTGGTGCGAGGTGAGGCCGTCCGACGGCCGCGCCGAGCGCTGAAATGATCGAGAGTGGCGAGCGGTGAAATGATCGAAGATCGAGATCCTGAGGCGGGCTGGACGCTTCCGAATCTTCGCGTCGACCGCGAGGGCGACTGGTACGACGACGACGTTCAGGTCACCCATGCCGGCATCCTCGCGAACCTCCGCAGTAATCTGCGCAAAGACGCTCAGGGCTACTTCATCCAGACGCGTGTCCGCATCCCGGTGCGTGTCGACGACGTTCCGTGGGTGATCACGCGGATCGAGCCGAGCGGCGATCGGCTGCACGCGGTACTCAACGACGGCAACGAAGCCGACGTCGAAGCCACCACGGTGAGGCTCGGGGCCGGCGACGTGCCCTACTGCGCGGTGAAGGGCGAGTTCGAGGCGCGCTTCAGTCGGGCCGCCACGTTCCAGCTTCTGGCGCTCGCCGAATACGACGAAGCGACCGGACGGGGAACGCTCAGGCTCGGCGAGCACCGCATCGCGCTCCGGCGCAGCGCATGAGCGGCCGCGTGCTCGCCGCGAGTCTCGTGATCATCGGCATCGTGCTGGCCGCCGGGGCCTGGTGGCTGCGCGACGGCGGACGTCAGAGCGCGGTGATGACCGACGAGATCGGCGACAAGGTCCAGACAGTCCGGCGCGGTCAACTGCCCGTCTTCGCGACCGGCGGCGACGTGGCCGCGCTGTATCGATTCGCGGCCGACAACCCGCAAGCCTTCGCCGGCGTGGAGTGCACGTGCGGATGCGTCAAGTTCGGCCATGCGACGAATCGCCTCTGCTACGTCAAGGCGGAGCGCGGCGACGAGCGCACGTTCACGAGCCACGCCGCCACCTGAAACGTCTGCCTCGACATCACGCGGGACGTGATGCTGAGAACGGGAGCCCGCCGGCCGTAGTATCCTCGCCCGCATGAACGCCGCCGCCGCGCTGATGACGGTGCTCCAGTCGGCCGGCGTCCGGTATCTCTTCGGCAATCCAGGAACCACCGAGCTGCCGTTCCTGGACGCGCTCGACGGCGCCTCGCTCCACTACGTCGTCGGGCTCCAGGAAGCCAGCGTCGTCGCCGCCGCCGACGGCTATGCTCAGGCCACGGGCGAGGTCGGTGTCGCCAACGTCCACGTGGCGCCGGGCCTCGCCAACGCGCTCTCGATCCTCCACAACGCCGCGCGTTCTCGCAGTCCCGTCGTTCTCACCGCCGGCCAGCAGGACACGCGCCTGCTGGCCCACGAGCCGATCCTGGCCGGCGACCTGGTCCGGATGGCCGAGCCGTTCACCAAGTGGGCGTACGAGGTTCGCCGCGCCGACGAGGCGGCGATGGCGCTCCGTCGCGCGATCACGATCGCGCTCACGCCGCCGACGGGGCCGGTGTTCCTCTCGCTGCCGATGGATCTCATGACCGAAGAGATCGACGCTCCGGCACCGTCCGACGTCGCATCGGCTCCGCGACTCGGTGAGCCGGGCCCCGCTGACCTTGCTCGCGCGTGCCGCCTGCTCGCGGGAGCGCGAGCGCCGGTGATCGTGGCCGGCGACGGAGTGGGACGTTCCATCGACGGCGTCGCCACGCTCGCGCGTCTGGCCGAACTGCTCGGCGCGCGGGTATACGGCGAGCCGATCTATCGACGGACGAACTTTCCCGGCGATCATCCGTTGTGGCGTGGCGGCCTTTATCCGAGCGCTCCGGCTGTGAGCAAGGCGCTGGACGACGCCGACGTCGTCCTCATCGCGGGCGCCGACGTCTTCACCTGGTTCCTCCACGGCCCGGGTGGGCCGTTCCGTCCCGGCGTTCCCGTGATCCAGATCGCGGATGATCCGCGGCAGGTCGGACGAAGCTATCCCGTCGATCTTGCGTTCACGACGGCGATCACCCCGACGCTCAGGCTGATCGGCGACGACCTGGCCGAGCGCCTCACCGAGGCTCAGCGCGCGGCGGCGGCGGATCGACGAGCCCGACTCGAGCGAGTGCGCTCCGACTTCGCGGGCAGGACGCGAGCGGCCGCCGAGGCGGATGCCGAGCGCGCGCCGATCTCGCCCGCGTATCTCATGCACACGCTGGCCGCTCTCGTGCCCGCCGGCGCCGTCGTCGTGGACGAGTCGGCGTCGTCGTTGCCTCACGTGCTCCGGCATCTACCGTTCGCGACGCCCGGCTCGTTCTACGGCTCCAAGACGGGGACGCTGGGCTGGGCGATGGGGGCGGCGATCGGCGTGCAGCTCGCCGAGCCGGCGCGCAAGGTCGTGGTCACGATCGGCGACGGCTCCGTGATGTACGCGCCGCAGGCGTTGTGGACGGCCGCCCACGAGCGCCTGCCCATCACGTACGTCGTCGCGAACAACGCCTCGTACGCGATCCTCAAGGCCGGCATGGCGACGCTCGGCCTCGCCGGAGCCAAGAAGGGATTCTACCCGGGCATGGATCTCATCGCGCCCGAAGTCGACTACGTTCGCCTGGCCGGAGCGCTCGGAGTGCACGCCGTCAGCGTCGGGAAGCCTCGGGAGCTGCGCGACGCTCTCGCCGAGAGCCTCGCCCACCGGGGCCCGAGCCTCGTGGACGTGGCGATCGATCGCAGCGTCAAGGGAGGCGTCTGATGGCGAAGCTCGCGGGCGGTGACTGGGTGGTGGAGGCGCTACGCGCCGAGGGCGTCACCCACGTCTTCGGCATCCCCGGCGTCCACAACCTCGCCATCTACGACGCGCTGCTGCGAAGGCCGGGGATCACCCACGTCCTCGCCCGCCACGAGCAGGGCGCGGCGTTCATGGCGGACGGCTACGCGCGCTCGTCGGGCCGCCCAGGCGTCGTCGTGGTCACGACGGGCCCCGGCGCGACGAACGCGTTGACACCGATGGCCGAGTCGTACGCGGGCTCGATCCCGATCGTGACGATCATGTCCGACGTCGCGTCACATCTCGAGGGCCGCGATCTCGGCGCGTTGCACGAGGTGCCGAACCAGATCGACTGCTTCCGCCCCGTGTGCCGTATGGCCGAGACCCTGACCTCGGCGGCTGACATTCCCACGACGATCGCGGGGGCGTTCGATCTGCTCCGTACGGGACGCCAGGGACCGATCGCGATCTCGATCCCCAACGATTTCCTCGGCGCAAGCGTGGAGGCCGACGCGCGCCGCGGCGACGGGCGCCGGCCGCCGTGCCACGTCGCCGACATCGCCGACGCCGCTCGCCGTCTCGAGCGCGCCCGCCGCCCGCTCGTCATCGCAGGCGGCGGCGTGATCGCATCGGGCGCCGAGCGCGAGTTGCTGGCGCTGGCGCGCCGTCTCGATGCGCCGATCCTCACCACGGTGATGGGGCGGGGGAGCGTGCCGGAGGACGATCCCGTCTGGCACGCGGTGCTCCCGAACAAGCGCGCGACCGAGGGCGTGATCAAGGACGCCGACGTCGTGTTCGCGGTCGGCTGCCGCTTCGCCGCGCGCTCGACGCAGGGCTTGCTCCTGAACCTCTCCTTCTCCCCCGATCAGACGCTGATCCACCTCGATCTCGACGCGACCGTGATCGGCAAGATGTTCAAGCCTCGGCTCGGCATCGTCGGCGATGCCCGCGACGGGCTCGCGCGCCTGCTGGAGACCCTGGGACCGGGGCGCGCCACGAGCGCGTGGGATCGCGCGCGCCTGGCCGAGCTGAAAGTGGCCGCGAGCCCGCGGTACACGCGCGAGGTCGCCGAGCTGATCGAGACGCTGCGCAGCGCGCTGCCACGCGAGGCGATCGTCGTGAACGACCAGACCGGGATCAATTACTGGATGGAGTGGCGATATCCGGTCCTGGCTCCGCGCACGTTCCTCTATCCGGTCGGCTCGGCCACGCTCGGCTACGCGGTGCCGGCGGCGATCGGAGCCAAGATCGCGAATCCCGACCGCCCGGTCGTGGCCGTGGTCGGCGACGGTGGCTTCATGTTCTCGGTGAACGAGCTGGCGACGGCGGTGAAGTACCGCCTGCCCATCCCCTTCGTCGTGATGAACGACGACCGCTACGGCGCCATCAAATGGCTCCAGGAAGAGATCTTCCAGCGCTGGGGCGAGACCGACCTCGCCAACCCCGATTTCCCGGCGCTGGCCCGCGCGTTCGGCGCGCGCGGCGAGCGTCTGCCCGGCGTGGCTGCGCTGCCGGCGGCGCTGAACGCGGCGTTCAAGGCGGGAGGCCCGACGCTCCTCGAGCTGAGCGTGACCGTCGAGCCACCGTGGGAGCTCAAGTAGCGGCACGAGCTTCGTGTCAGCCTGGCCTCCGCCTCAGCGCTGCGTCAGCGTAAATTCCTGATTTTCCTGCTCAGCGACCCGTTGCCCGGGTCGGCATCTCCCGTGCAGTTTTCCTCCTCTCTTTATTTCGGGCCGGTCTGCGATGACGCCGGCACAAGACAAAAGGAGGAGCCACCCATGAGCGGACGGGCATGGCAGGCGATGGTGGTGCTGTTGGCCGTGGTAGCGCTGGTCCTCTCCGGTTGAGCATCGCAATCGGGCTCGGCGCAGGCCGGCGTTTCGACCGAGTCGACGTACGGGAGCAGTGGGGCGGCCATGGGGATGGGCCCGGACTCGGGATCGGGCTCGGGCCGGAGCGGAGCGTCAGGTATGGGGCGTGGGCCGTCGCCGCGCGAGTTCGTCGCGGTGATCGACCTGAAGGACATTCACTTCGCGTTCGACCGGGCCGAGATCGGCTCCGAGGCGGCCTCGGTGCTCGACGTCAACGCGCAGTGGCTCAAGGCGAACCCGAGCCATCTGCTCTTGATCGAAGGTCACGCCGACGAGCGGGGCACCAACGAGTACAACCTGGCCCTCGGCGATCGCCGGGCCAAGGCGTCGATGAACTATCTCGTCTCCCGCGGTATACAAGCCAATCGCATCTCGATCATCAGCTACGGCGAGGAACACCCGATGTGCCGTGACCACAGTGAGGAGTGCTGGACGCTGAACCGCCGCGCCCACTTCGGTATCAAGGCTCGCTAACCAATCGGAGGGGGCCCTCGTCAGCGGCCCCCTCCCGTTTTTTCCTCTCAGACGGGCGAGCGGCCCGGCTCCACGCTCAGATCGCGAGCCACGGCCGGATGAATGATCCGTCCGGCATGGACGTTGAGCCCGGCCCGCAGATGCGGGTCGTTCGCCA
>Ga0066709_100002121_pt1 | contig 14105 bp, 12 predicted proteins | sample GraSoiAngelo_158_FD_79665 | JGI IMG/M metagenome (GOLD analysis project Ga0066709, IMG submission 79665) | Grasslands soil microbial communities from the Angelo Coastal Reserve, California, USA - 14_1009_16_30cm | ecosystem: Environmental > Terrestrial > Soil > Grasslands | place: USA...
CCCGCTGTCACTCGGCTGGCAGAAGTGCGAGAAGCCGGCGCTCAACCCGAACATCCATGTCGTCGCGAACGAGGCGACCAACTGGGATCCGTCGAAGGTGCAGGAAGTCGTGGCAGGCATCCTCGCCCGCTATCCCGACATCAAGGGTTGGAGCTACGAGTACGGCCTCGGCATGGCGCAGGGTGCGTTTTCCGCGTACAAGGCCGCGGGCAAGCCGTTCAACGCGGTCCTGACCCTGCGGACGGACGACGTGGGCATGGGCTGTGCGGCCGACAAGCTGCACAACCCGAAGCTCAAGGTCTTCTACTACACGGCCGGGAACTCGCAGATCCGGGTCGCTCTCACAGCCGCGCTGATGAAGCTCAAGGGAGCGAAGATTCCACCCACGATCGTGTTCCCGATCCAGTTGCAGAATCAGTCGAAGCGCGACGAGTGCGTCAAGGGTTACCCCCAGGAAGCCTCGGCAACGTCGCTCGTTCCTCTGAGCCTGCTCCATCGGATGTACCCCTAGGAGAAGAACGACAGACACTCGATCCTGAGCCACACGAACGATGTCGATTCCCGGCCCCGGGAACCCCGTCGTGTTGTCCCTCGGCGGAGTCTCGAAGGCGTTCGGAGCCGTACAGGCGCTCCGCGACGTCAGCTTCGACTGCCGCGCAGGCGAGGTGCACGCGCTCGTCGGGGAGAACGGGTCCGGGAAGTCGACGTTGCTCGGAATCGCCAGCGGCTTCCTGGCCCCTGACGCAGGGACGGTCGAGATCGGCGGACGCCGGCGGCGGCGCCGTTCTCCGGCGGAGGCTCGCCGCTTCGGCCTCGGCATCGCGTATCAGACGTATTCGCACGTCCTCGATCTGACCGTCGCCGAGAACCTCTATCTCGCCGTGCCCAAGGACGTGCAGCCGCCACGCCACCGCATGGAGAAGTGGGCGGCGGCCCGCCTCGAGGAGTTCAAGCTCGAGCTGCTCGCCACTGCAGCGGTCGGGACGCTCTCGCTCGTGCAGCGGCAGCTGCTCGAGGTCGTCAAGGCGCTGCTTGCGAACCCGAAGGTGCTCCTGCTCGACGAGCCGACGACGGCGCTCGGCCCGCCAGAGGTCGAGCAACTGCACAAGCTCGTGCTCGAACGCAGCCGGGGCGGCGTCGGCATCGTGTACGTCAGCCACCGCTTGCCGGAGGTGCTCGGCATCGCGGACCGCGTGACGGTCCTGCGCGACGGCGTCAGCCAGGGGACGTTCGACTCCGCCGCGATGTCCGAGGAGTCGCTCGTCGCGCTCATGATCGGACGGCCGCTCCAGCTCGCGTTTCCCGAGCGCGACGAGACCGCCCGCCCCGCTGACGTCCTGCTCGCGGTGTCCGGGTTGCAGGGCGACCGCTTCGGACCGATCGATCTCGAGGTCAAGAAGGGGGAGATTCTCGGGCTCGCGGGAGCGGAAGGCAACGGTCAGGTGCAGTTCCTCCGTGCCCTCGCGGGTGTCGAACGTCCTTCCGGCACTGCGTCCTGCAACGGGCACGCGCTCAACACGAAGTCGCCGCTATCCGCGCTTCGGGCGGGAGTCGTGTTGCTGAGCGGCGATCGCGCCGGCGAGTCGCTCTTCCCTGTACTGAGCGTTCGTGCCAACATCACGTTGCAGGTGCTGCGGCGATTCGAACACTGGGGGCTCCTGCGCCGACGACAGGAGCGCCGCACGGTCGACGAGCTCGTGCGCCGCTTGCGCATTCGGATGGCGTCGGTCGAGCAGCCGGTCCAGTCACTCTCGGGCGGCAATCAGCAGAAGGTTTCGCTGACACGGCCGTTCCTCCGCGGCGACGTCAAGCTCATTCTCGCCGAGGAGCCGACGCAAGGTGTGGACGTCGGTGCCCGCTTCGACATCTACGAGGCGCTACGCGCGAAGGCTGACGAAGGCGTTGCGATCATCGTCAAGTCGAGCGATCCGCTCGAGCTTGCCGGGCTGTGCGACCGCGTCGTCGTCATGTCACGCGGGAAGATCGTCGACGAGATCCACGGCGCCGAGCTGGGTGAACGCCGGATCGTCGAAGCGATCGTCGGCAGCCGCGTCACGCGGGAGAAATTATGAAGGCGCTTCGCGGCTGGCTCCCGCTCGGCTTGATGACGACGCTGATCGTCGCACTCGGTGCCTACGCGGCGCAGCATCAGTCCGCCTTCCTGACGAGGTACAACCTCGGCAACCTCCTGCTGAGCGCATTGCCGCTCGCGCTCGTCGCCATCGGTCAGACGAATGCACTCCTCGTCGGCGGCTTCGACATCTCGGTTGCGGCGCTGATGACGATGTGCGTCGTCACCGCATCATTCACGCTACAGCCCGACAAGTCGTGGCCGGTGCTCCTCGCCGGTGCCCTGGCAGTCGCCGGCGTCGGCTTCGCGACCGGCGTCTTCAACGCGACGCTAATCCGCGTGCTTCGCCTGCCGTCGATCATCGCCACGCTCGGCACGCTCAGCATCCTCGAAGGCGCGTCGCTGCTGCTGCGCGACCATCCCGAGGGCTTCATCAATCCGAACGTCATCGACGCGCTAAACACGAGCGTCAGCTTCGTGCCCTACGCGTTCATCGGCGTCGTCGTCCTCGCCGTGGTGGGCGACCTCTGGCTGTACCGCACGCGGACCGGCCTGGCGATGCGCGCAGTGGGTCTCGACGAGACGTCGTCCCGCCGAGTCGGACTAGCCACCGGGCGCACGGTCTTCCTCGCCTTCATCATCTGCTCGTTGATGGCGTCGGTCGCCGGCTTCTACTCCGCAGCCCAGGTCCAGATCGGATCGCCGATCATCGGCAACTACGCACTCGAGAGCATCGCCGCGGCAGTGCTCGGCGGCGCCAGCCTCGCCGGCGGAAGAGGGTCGTTCGTCGGGACGCTGCTCGCGGCTCTCTTCCTGACCGAGATCGATAACGTCCTGCCGCTGTTCCAGCAGCCGACGGAGTACGCGCAGATGACGATCGGAGGGTTGATCCTGCTTGCGCTGGTGCTCTACCAGGCACCAGAGCTGATCGCACGCTTTCGCTCCACGTGGGTCGGGGTCGGGCGCCTGCGAGCCCAAGCCGAGGGCGAGGCGCCGGCTGCCTGAGCGGAGCTACTCGCCGCGCGGATCGGCCTTTCGGCCGATGACGACCCAGATGGCGTGCACCGGCTCGTCGCCGATCGCCCGCAAACGGTGCGGCGACGAGGAGTCGAAGGCGATCGAACCACCCGCGGCCAGCTCGTATTCTTCGAAGCCCACACGTATGCCGAGCGTCCCGCGGGTGACGTAGCCGTATTCCTTCCCACCGTGCGTCATCAGGGCGTCCTCCGGGCACGACTCGGCTCCGACGGGATAGACGACGTAGAGGAACTCGACGTCGCGGTCGCTGTGCGGGGTCAGGCGCTCCCAGCGCACGCCGGAGGCGAGGTTGATCACGCGCCGCGTCTCCGGCCGCTCGGCCAGACCGTCGGCGCCGGGCAGCTGCGGGGCCGCGCGCTCGCCGGGTCGTGAGTCGCCGAAGACCTCGCTCATCGTCATGCCGAGCTCCGTGACGAGCGCATACAAGGTGCTCACCGAAGGATTCACTCGGTCGAGCTCGATCTGCGACACCAGGCTCGGCGACACGCCGACGCGTCTCGCGAGCTCGCGCAGGCTGATCCCGCGACGCTCGCGCTCTGCCCGTAGGCGACTGCCCACCTTCGATGCCTCGAATCCGGAGGACGGTGCAGCTTCGTTCATCGCAGACGACGCCGGATCTCCGCTCCGATCCGCTCCGTCCCCGGCAGGAATGCGTCCTCGAGCGGGGGGCTGTACGGGATCGGGGTGTTCGGTGTTGCGATGCGCCACGCGTCGTCAAGGTAGCCGAGCGCCTGCTCGGTGACGCTCGCGAGGACCTCGCCCGCCCAGCCGCCGGTAAGCGGCCCCTCCTCGACGATCACGACGCGGTTCGTCTTGCGGACCGACGCAAGCACGGTCTCGATATCGAGCGGCCGGAGCGTCCGCAGATCGATCACCTCGACGGACACGTGATCACGCTCGAGCTCGTCGGCAGCCTCGAGACTGTCGTGGACGCTCTTCATCGCCGTGACCAGCGTGATGTCGTTGCCCTCGCGCACCACAGCCGCTTCGCCGAGACGTGCCGCGGCGCCGTCGACCTCTCCCTCCATGCTGTACAGCCGCTTGTGCTCGAAGAACAGCACCGGGTTGTCGTCCCGGATCGCCGCCTTTAGCAGCGCCTTCGCGTCGGCCGGCGTCGAGGGCCCGACGATCTTCAGCCCCGGAACGCCCATGAACCACGAGACCGGCATCTGCGAGTGGATCGCGCCGAAGCGGCCGCCCGCTCCGACGACGGAGCGTATCGTGAGCGGCACGCTCACCTGCTCCCGCGTCAGGAACCAGTACTTCGTCGACTGGTTGACGAGGCTGTCCATCGCGAGCGTGAGGAAGTCGCCGAACATGATCTCGACGACCGGGCGGAGGCCGGTGACCGCCGACCCGAACGCAGCGCCGGCGAGCGCCAGCTCCGAGATCGGCGTGTCGAAGACGCGGTCGGGTCCATACTTGTCGTAGAGGCCGGTCGTCGTCGCGAACACGCCCCCAGCGACGGCGACGTCTTCACCGAAAAGGATCACACGCTCGTCGGCGGCGAGCTCCTCGTCGAGGGCGTCGCGAATCGCTGTGCGGAAGGGGACAGTCGCCACTACGACACCAGGGCAAGCGGCCGTTCGATCAGCTCGCGGAGACGGGAGAGGAAGCGTGCGCCGTCCGCGCCGTAGACGACGCGGTGATCGCAGCTGAGCGTGACGGTCATCACATCCCCGCGGAGGCCCCCGACGGCGAGGATCGCAACCTGCGGCGGATCGATGATCGCGGTGAACGACCGCACGCCGAACATGCCGAGGTTCGACACCGTGAACGTCCCGTCGCGCAGATCCTCCGGCTGCACGTCGCGTCGCCGTGCAGCACCGGCGAGCCTTCGCGTTTCCGCCGCGATTTCCATCAGCGTCTTCCGGTCTGCGTCGGCCACGACCGGCACGAGGAGGGCGTCGTCGGTCGCAACCGCGATGCCGACATTCACGCGCGAGTAGCACTCGACCTTGCCGTCGACATACGACGCGTTGAAGCGCGGAAACTCCCGCAGCGCCAGCGCAGCCGCCCTCACGATGAAGTCGTTCACGGACGGAGCGTCGCCGGGCTCCTCGCGGGCCCCGCGGCGCAACGCCGTGATCAGCGACATGTCGATGTCGGCCGACACGGTGAAGACCGGGATCGTCGTCGCCGACTCCACCAGGCGCCGCGCGATGGTCGCCTGCGTCGGAGTCAGCTCGAGCACGCGAACCGCGCCCTTGCCCGTGGTGACAGTTTCCTCCACAGTCGCGCCGGACTCGGACGCTTGCAGCACATCCTCGCGCGTAATGCGACCCCCGGGGCCGGTCCCCACGATGCCGTGCAGCGAGAGCCCGAGCTCGAGCGCCGTGCGCCGCGCAACTGGCGTGGCGTTCGGTCGCTTTCCGTCGGCGAACTGCCGGGGTCTGACCTCTCCGGGGTCAGACCCCGGCCTTTCGGCGGGAGCCGGCAGCTCTCCGTTTGCGACCCTCGCAATCGGCTCTCCGATCGCAACCTTCGCTCCCTCCGGCACGAGGATTGAATCGAGCGTCCCGTCGGACTCGGCCTCGTAGACCACGGTCGCCTTGTCCGTCTCGACCTCGATCAGCCCCTCGCCGCGCACGAACGACTCGCCCGGCGACTTCAGCCAGCGCACGACCACGGCGTCGGCCATCGAATCCGACAGCTTGGGCATGGTCAGCTCGTGCGCCACGCGTCTCATTCCTTGAACTCGCCGCTCGAGAGCGAGCTCGGGAACGGTGCGGCGATTCCGCGCTCGCGCATCCGCTCCAGCTCTTCGTTCATTGCCCGTTCGATCTCTTCGAGGCGCCTTGCGTCCACCCCGTCGGCTTCGAGCTGCGCGCGGAGGAGCACGATCGGGTCGCGCATCCTCCAGTCGTCGAGCTCTCCCTCGGGGCGGTAGGCGCCCGGATCGCTGCGCGAGTGGCCGACGAACCGGTACGTCAAGGCCTCGATGAACGACGGGCCGTTGCCCTCGCGGGCGTGTGCGAGGGCCCGTGCGGCCGCGGGGCGCACGGTCCACACCTTCATCCCGTCGATCGTCTCGGCCGGCACGTTCATGACCTCGGCGCGCGCGCGGATCTCTCCTGCCGTCACCGACTCGAATGGCGTGTACTCGCCGTAGCCGTTGTTCTCGCAGACGAAGACGAGCGGCAGCTTCAGCACCTGGCAGAAGTTCAGGCACTCGAAGACGTAGCCCTGGTTCATTGCGCCGTCGCCGAAATACGCGACCGCGACGCCGCCCGTCGTGCGCTTCAACGCGAGCGCCGCGCCTGTCGCGGCCGCGATGCTCCCGCCAACGATCCCGAAGGAGCCGATGAGCCGGTCGTCGAGCGAGTTGACGTTCATCGAGCCGGCGCGGCCGCCGTTGATGCCCGTCTCGCGCCCGAGCATCTCGTCGAGGAGCTTCTGCGGATCGACGCCGAGCGCCAGCGCGTGACCGTGACCGCGGTACGTCGCCGCAACACGGTCGCGCTCCTCCAGCAGGCTGGCGACGCCGGTCGCAATCGCCTCCTGTCCCGAATAGAGATGCGTCGTCCCGTAGACCTCGCCCTTCAGGAACAGTGACTGGACGAGGTCCTCGAAGCCGCGGATAAGCAGCATCTGCCGGTAGATCCGCGTGTACAGCTCGAGGTCGTCGAGCACGCCGGTCGTCGGCTTGTCGCTGAGCTGACTCATCCGACGCCGATGCTCGCGTCAGATTGCAGGCGCTCGCCGAGGTAGTCCCAGTCACGCTCGAAGCGATACGAGTGCCGTGGCGGCGGCGCCGGCGCCGACGTCTCGAGCCAGCGGACCGGTCCGCCCTGCGTCTCGTAGAAGCCGTGCAGGCAACCGGTGCCGGTCCAGAAGACGTCGCCCGGCCTGAGTGTGTGGCGGTCGCCGTCGGCGACGACGTCGACCTCGCCCTCGAGCATGTAGTAGGACTCCTCGAACGGATGGTCGTGCGGATGCGCGACCGCACCCGGCTGGTAGTCGACCATGAACATCGTGTGGAGCTGAGCGTCGAGCCGCTGGTCGACGAGCATCTTGACGGCGATGCCGCTGTAGGCGAGGACGGCCGTCGCCATGCTTGCCGACACGGTCGGAGCGCCGACGGCTGCGCCGCGCTTGAGCCGGTCGAGATCCATCTCGCCTTCGGTGAGGAGGAAGAGGTTGCGGTTGCGCGGGTCACGGACATCGAGCGGCTCGGCGGGCAGATCGGGCGCAGGCTCCAGGAAGAAGGTGTCGCTCGCGTCGGGACGCGGCCGCGGCGCGGCCATCTCGATCCACAGCCCGCTGCCATCCGAGCGGAAGGCATGCGGCACGCCCACAGGCACGCAGCCGCACGCTCCGGGCTTGAGCTGCACGCCGCGCCCGTCGAGATAGAGCACCGGCTCGCCCCCGAGCACGTAGAAGCTGGTCTCGAACGAGTGCACGTGCGCGTCGACGTGCCCGTCGATCAGCGAGACGAGCGTCAGCGCCATGTGTGTCGAGCCGCTCGAGCCGCCGACGAGGCGACAGGTCGTCAGGCCGCTCGAGCGGCCCGGCAGCGCCTCGCCGAGCTCGATGTCCTCACGGCGGACGAGGCGGTACGACGGCCGGCCGTCTGCCAGCTCGCGTGTGCCGGTGTCGCCGCTCACCGCGGCACCGTCGCGGGCTCGACGACCGCCGAGGAGGCTACGGCCGCGGCCAGATCCGACGCGCCGTCCTGTCGACTCTCGCCGGCATCGGGCACGAGGTCGGCGCCGCGCACGTAGATCCGCCCGGCGACGAGCAGCTCCTCGGCCGGGAAGCGGGTGATGATCTCGCAGCCGCTCGCAGTGACGACCACCTCTTCCTCGATCCGGGCAGCGGAGCGGCCGTCGGTCGCGGCGCAGTAGGTCTCGAGCGCGAAGACCATTCCCTCCTCGAGCTCAACCGGATGCTCGAGCGAATGCACCCGCGAGATCATCGGCGACTCGTACAGCCCAACCCCGATCCCGTGGCCGAACTGGAGGCCGAAGCACGTTTCCTCGTCCGGGAAGCCAAGCTCCTCTGCTGTCGGCCAGACGTCCGCGATCTTGTCCGTCGTCATCCCCGGCCGAACGAGCTCGATCGCGGCGTCCAGCCACTCCCGGCACTGCTTGTACGCGTCGAGCTGCGAGTGGCTGACGCCGCCGACGTTGAACGTGCGGTAGTAGCACGTTCGGTACCCCATGAACGAGTGGATGATGTCGAAGAACGCCTGGTCGCCCGGCCGCAGCAGTCGGTCGGAGAACACGTGCGGGTGCGGGTTGCAGCGATCGCCGGAGACGGCGTTGACGGCCTCGACGTGCTCGGATCCCATCTCGAACAGCAGTTGATGTGCACGCCCCACGATCTCGTGCTCGTACACACCCGGCCGCAACATGCGGTAGATCTCGTCGTAGACGGCGTCGACTAGTCCGGCGGACTGGTCGAGCAACGCGATCTCCTGAGGCGTCTTGACCTTCCGCGCCTCGAGCAGCACGCGCGAACCGTCCGTGACCTGAATGCCGGCGCGCTGGAGCGCCTCGACCGTGACGAGGTCGGCCATGTCGACGCCGAGGGGCTCGTCGTGAACCCCGAACTCGCGCAATTCGTTCGCGATGCGCTGGCCGAGCCGGTCGGGGATGCCAGTCTCGACCGGCAGTGCGCCGCGCATCGGCGCGACGCCGGCGCGGAAGTTCTCGGGCGGCAGCCACGGCGCGAACAGCTGGTGATGGCGGGCGGCGGAACCAAAGTCCCACAGGATCGGATCGCTCCCCCGCGGCAATAACGCGAAACGCGCGTTCTTGTCGCGCGCCCACTCGCCGATGTGCGTGCTCGTGACGTACCGGATGTTGTTCGGATCGAACAGCAGAACGGCGCCGAGGTCGGACGCGTCGAGCGCCGCCTTCGCACGCTCGAGACGTTCCCGGCGCAGGCGCGGGAAGTCGATGCGCTGCTCCCAGTCGACCGCGCGGGTCGCGTCGGGAGAGCCGACGGTCCTGTTTCGCATGGTCACCGCACCACCTCCTGATCGCTATAACGGGAAGCGCTCCGCAGGTGCAGGAAGAGCGCGATGAAGTCGTCGTCTGCGTGACCGGCCTCGACGGCCGCGCGGAGCAGACCTTTCAGGTCGCGCGCAACCGGGAGCTCGACACCGTGCTCCTCAGCTGCGTCGAGGATGAGGTCGATGTCCTTCTCCATCAGCGCCGTCGTGAACGTCGCGGAGTAGTCGTCGCGGAGCAGGGGCTCCGTCTTGTACTTCACGAACGGCGCGCCGGCGGCCGAGCTCCCCATTACTTCGAGCAGAGCCTCGCGCGAGACGCCGGCCGCCTCGCCGAGCACGAGCGCCTCCGACATGAGCTGTGCGAGCCCGGCGATCATCAGGTTGATCGTCAGCTTGACGATCCGGGCCTCCTCGCCTTCGCCGACGTGGTGGACCATCGGCCCGATTGCCCGGATCACGGGCGCGACGCGCTCGAGGGCGTCGCGCGGACCGGAGACGATGAAGCTGAGGGTTCCCGCGCGGACGACACTCGGGTTCCCGCTAACGGGTGCACGAAGATAGTCGACCGACGCCGCTTCGGCGACTGACGCGACACGTGCAGAAGCGGCCGGCGAGACGGTGCTCAGGTCGACCAGGACCGTGCCCGGCCGTGGCTCTGAGAGAACGTCGCCGGCCACCGCCTCGAGGGCATCGTCGTCGGACAGGGACGTGAGCACGACGTCGGTTTCCCCTGCGAGATCGGCCGCCGAGCCGGCAACCGTCGCTCCGCGAGCGGCGAGCGGTTCGGCTTTGCTCGGCGTTCGGTTGTACACGACGAGCGGAAAATCGGCCTCCAGGAGGCGCTCCGCAACCGCCGTGCCCATGTTGCCGAGGCCGATCAATCCCACGGCGAGACGCGGCTCGTGAGAGGAGCTCACTGTTCAGTATGAATAAACGACCGGCAGCGTCGGGTCAAGCGCAGGTGTACATCTTACGATCCACCTTGGCCTTTCAGCCGGAGGCGACGCGCTCGATCGTCTTCGTCGCGAGCCGGTCGAGCGCCTGCACCGCGAGCTCGAGGTGCGCCTCTTTCGTGTCCTCCAGCTTCGTGTGCGACAGGCCGCGCAGTGACTGGACGAAGAGCATCACGCTGGGAACACCAGCCCGCGCGACCTCGGCGGCGTCGTGAAGCGGACCGCTGGGCAGGCGATGTGAGGTTCCCGCTACTTCCTTGACCGACTCGTCCGCCAACCCGATCAGCGCGTCGTCGAAGAGGATCGGCTCGATGTTCCAGATCCGCTCCCACTCGACCTCGAGGTTCTCCTCCTGCGCGAACTGCTGGGACGCCTTCTTCGCCTCGTCCAGCATCGACGCCAGCTTGGCGGCCTCGAGATGTCGCTGGTCGAGCAGGCATTCCGCGGTCTCCACCACCGACGTGACGATGCCCGGCCTCGTGACGACGCCGCCCATCGTGCACACCGCGCCCTCCCCGGTTCGCTGTGCGATCCCGCGAATCTCGAGCTCGAGCTTCGCAGCGCCGGCAAGCGCGTCGCGGCGCTTGTCCATCGGCGTCGAGCCGGCGTGCGCGGCCTGGCCGCGAAACGCGACCTGGTGACGCTCGACGCCGAATGTGCCGAGAACAACGCCCAGGGGAAGGTCGAGCGACTCGAGCACCGGCCCCTGCTCGATGTGCAGCTCCACGTAGGCGGCCGCACCACGGAGCTCGGAGCGCGCGTCGAGGGCCGAGTCGAGCTGCACTCCGTGCTCACTCAGCGCGTCCGGCAATGCGATCCCGTTTGCGTCCTTGCGCGAGCGCAGCTCGTCCTGGTCGGCCATCGACCCGGCCGCGGCCGACGAGCCGAACAGCGAGCGGCCGAAGCGCGCGCCCTCTTCGTCCGCCCAGTTGACCAGTCGCACGGTCACATGCGGCTGACCCTCGTCGGCCAGGCGGCGCAGGACCTCCACCCCGGCCATCACGTTCAACGCCCCATCGAGCCAGCCGCCGTTCGGCACCGAGTCGATGTGGCCGCCGATCAGCACCGCCCGGTCGGAGCCCCCGCGCAGGGTGAACCACTGGTTGCCGGCGGCGTCGACCGACTCCTCCGCCCCGGTCCCGGCCACCTTCTCCCGCAGCCATTCGCGCGCCCGCGCCCAGGTTTCAGTCCACGCCACACGCTGGGCGCCATTCTCGTCACCTGTCAGCTGTTGAAGCTCGCGAAGCTCCGCCACGGTCCGCTTCGGATCGAGCCCCACGCGGCGACTCTAACGTGGTAAGCATCGGGCGATGTCGGCGATCGCGCTCGAACGACCGCGCGCCAGGGCGGTCGCCGTGCGCCGCGCAGTCGCGCGCGCGAGCCTCTTCCTCTTCGTCCTGGCCGGCCTCTGGGGTCTCTGGGAGGGGTACCGCTGGCTCTGGATGCGCGAGCACTGGAGCTGGCCGTTTCTCGTCGACGACACGTCGATGCCCCACCTGCACAAGATCTTCGAGGCGCTCTGGGCGCACGCGCGACCGGGAGATGTCGGCCCGCGCCTGATCACCATCCTCGTCAAGGCCGCGGCGTTCACGGCGAAGGAAGCGGCGGTGGGCTTCGCGCTCGGGGCCGTGCTCGGCTTCGCTCTCGGCGTCGTGCTGGCACACTTCCGCGTGCTCCAGCGCGGCTTCCTCCCCTGGGTCGTCGCCTCGCAGACCGTCCCGATCCTCGTCGTCGCGCCGATGGTCGTCGTCTGGCTGAACCCGAAGCTCCCGACACGCTTCCAGGACTGGGGCGCAGTCGCGGTAATCGCCGCCTATTTGACCTTCTTCCCGGTCACGATCAACACGATCCGCGGACTCCAGTCGGCCGACCGTCGTGCGCTCGAGTTGATGCGCTCCTACGCGGCGGGCAACTGGCGCATCCTCTGGAAGCTGCGTGTACCCGCCGCGCTGCCATACATCTTCGCCGCCCTGAAGGTGTCGGCGACGGCCAGCGTCGTCGGGGCGATCATCGGGGAGCTGCCGTCGTCGATCCAGGACGGCCTCGGCGGCCAGATCATCAACTACAGCCAGTACTACACGACCCAGCCGACCGGGCTTTGGGCGACCAACGTGATCGCGGCCGCGCTCGGGATCTCGTTCTTCCTGGTGGTGCTGATCGCGGAGCGCATCGTCGTGCGCCGGGCGCCGGAGAATGTCGCGTAATGACGGTCGTCCAGATCAAAGACCTGACGAAGCGCTTCGGCGAGACGACGGCCCTGCAGGGCATCGACCTCGAGATCGAGCCCGGCGAGTTCGTGTCGCTGATCGGCCCGTCGGGCTGCGGCAAGTCGACGCTGCTCCGGATCATCGGCGACCTGATCGAGCCGACGTCCGGGTCATCGACGGTGAACGGCAAGCCGGCGCGGCAGGCGCGCATCGACCGCGACTACGGGATCGTCTTCCAGGACGCCGTGCTCTACGACTGGCGCACGGTCGCCAAGAACATCGCGCTGCCGCTCGAGCTCGCGCGCTGGGACCGCCGACGCCGCGCGGCGAAGGTAAGGGAGATGGTCGACCTGGTCGAGTTGACCGGCTTCGAGAACCACTACCCGTGGCAGCTGTCCGGCGGGATGCAGCAGCGCGTCTCGATCGCCCGCGCACTTTCCTTCGACCCGGCGCTGCTGCTTATGGACGAGCCCTTCGGCGCGCTCGACGAGATGACGCGCGAGCGCATGAACATGGAGCTGCTGCGGATCTGGGAGGCGAGCGGCTCGACCGTCGTCTTCGTCACGCACTCGATCTCCGAGGCGGCCTTCCTGTCCACGCGCGTGGTCGTTATGTCGCCCCGACCCGGCCGGATCTCCGGCGTGATCTCGATCGACCTCCCACAGCCACGCACCGCCACGACCCGCGAGGAACCGCACTTCTTCGAGCTCGTGACGGAAGTGCGCGAGGCGTTGCACCTCGGCCACGACATGGAGCGTACTCCGGCGTGAGCACCACCCCCGCCGCGGTTCAGCCAGTCCCACGCGGCGGCATGGCACGACTCGTCGGCCGGCGTCTGACGGATTGGCTGCCCGCCGTCGTGGTGCTCGTCGGGATGATCGGTCTCTGGGAGGGCCTCATTCGCGCCTTCAACGTGCAGGCGTTCCTGCTCCCGCGGCCGTCCGCGATCGCCACGACGTTCTGGGACACCAGGCACGAGCTCTGGAGCGCCGGCTGGTTCACGTTCCAGGAGGCACTCGGAGGGTTCGCGCTCGGCTCCGGGTCGGCGATCCTCCTAGCGCTCGTGCTCGCGCGCTGGCGCATCCTCGGCAGCGCGCTGATGCCGTACGCGATTGCGGCCAACGCGATCCCGATCATCGCCTTCGCCCCGATCACGAACACGTGGTTCTCGCCGCTGAACAAGAGCTCGAAGATCACGATCGCCGCGGTGCTCTGCTTCTTCCCCGTGTTGGTGAACACGCTGCGCGGGCTCACGTCTGTCAATCCGAGCGCACTCGAGCTGATGGACTCGTATGCAGCAGGGCAGCTGCAGATCTTCCGGCGCGTGCGGATCCCGACCGCGCTGCCGTTCATCTTCACCGGGCTCAAGGTCGCGACCGTGCTGGCGATGATCGGGGCGGTCGTCGGGGAGTACTTCGGCGGCGCGCTCAATGCGCTCGGCGTGCTGATCCTGACGCGAGCGCGCGTCTTCGAGTTCAACGAGGCCTGGGCGGGCGTCCTGCTCGCCTGCCTATTGGGGATCGCGCTCTACCTCGCGGTGGCCGCCCTGGAGCGCCTCACGCTGCGTTGGGTTCCATCGACATTGGAGTGAGAAGGGGTCAGAATCGGCCCGAAGCAACGACACGAAAGGGGAGTGGATGAAGCAGCGTAAGTACTGGGTCGGGGGCATCGTTGTCCTCGTGCTCGCCGGCGCCGTCTGGGCAGCGGCCGGCGCGGGCGCGTCGCCTGCGCGACAGGCGAGTGCGGCGAAGACGAAGGTCACCCTGCAGCTGAAATGGGTGACGCAGGCGCAGTTTGCCGGCTATTACGCGGCGAAGGCGAAGGGCTACTACGGCCAAGCCGGCCTCGACGTCAAGATCAAGGTCGGCGGACCGGAC
>Ga0066709_100002122_pt1 | contig 14104 bp, 9 predicted proteins | sample GraSoiAngelo_158_FD_79665 | JGI IMG/M metagenome (GOLD analysis project Ga0066709, IMG submission 79665) | Grasslands soil microbial communities from the Angelo Coastal Reserve, California, USA - 14_1009_16_30cm | ecosystem: Environmental > Terrestrial > Soil > Grasslands | place: USA...
ACGAACCCACCAACCAGGCCGATTCCCGTCCAGCGCGGCCATACCACCGCGACGCGCACGCCTCTGGCAAATTGCTACACGGTTTCTAGCGCCTCCAGGTCAGGGCCTGCCTCACGCACAGGCGAGGCCCTCGAAAGGAGGATATCCGAATGGAGCAGTCGGCCGTGGGCAAAGTCGTCACGAGGGCAGCAGTGCTGGCGGTAGTCGCCGGACTGAGCGTGACCGCCGCTCCGCTCAAGGCGCAGACACCGCAGCGTCCCATCGGCGATATCCAGGTGTTCGCGACCCTGTCCTACCCCGGGCACCCCGGTGGGCTCGCCGTGGACGGGCGCACTGTGTACGTCGACACGTCTAACGCAGACTTCGACCGACCCTTCGACGCCAGCGACGAGATCTGGGCCTACAACCTCCACACCGGCGAGCCAACCCCAGGCGGGCCCAACCCGATCCAGGTGGTCCGAGCCGCGTCGGTGCAGACCATGGGTCTCTTGGGAATGGCCCTCGATGCCCAGGGCCGCCTCTACGCGGCCGACATGAACGGCAGGGTCGTCCGCGTCGATCCCCGCACGGGTGCGCAAGGGGTCTACGCCACCATCCCGACCAGCACCGACACCTCGCTCACCGACATGCCCGGGTTCGTTGCCTTCGGCGGCGACGGCAGCCTCTACGTGGGCGACTGGGCCGCCCCGGTGATCTGGCGGGTGCCACCCGGTGGGGGCCAGGCACAGCCGTGGCTCGGCGATCCGCGGCTGGCCGGAACGTGGGGCGCCAACGTCGCCGGGATAGCGGTCGACCCCAGCGGTGAGGAGCTGTACATCGCGGCCGGCACCCAGGAAGGGCAGATCGTGATCTACCGGCTCCCGCTCGCCCACCCCGATGCCGCCCACCTCGAGGAATTCCACCGGTACACGGACTTCGTCGTCTCGCCGTGTCCCGCAGATCCCGACCTCGCGCTGCTGACCTGCGCGGGCACCCCCGCGTTTGGGGCGGGGGGGATCGCCTTCGGGGCCTCCGGCATGCTCTACGTGTCCCTGTTCGCCAAGAACCAGCTCTCGATACTCGATTCCGACGGTACCGAAGCGCTCAGGTTCCCGAGCCCGGAGCAGAACGTCGAGCGCGAGATCCCGGTCGCCAACGCCTTCGGGCTAGCCTTCGATGGGCGCGGGTCCCTGCTCGTGGCCAACACGGGCGACCCGACCTTCGGGAAGGGACCCGGCGGGACCGATCCCCCCGGTGGTCTGTCGACTTCCAACACGTGGGTGGTCTTCGACGTCTTCGTCAACGACACCGCCGGCCCACTCGTGCGGCCGGTCATCCCGTGATCCAGTGCACCCCTCCGGTCATCGTGGGGTGCCGCGGGTGTCTCGCAGACGTTCGGGCGGCCACGATGTCGGACCCGGGGCCGCTGACGCCCGAAGAGGAGGCCCTGGTGGCGGAGCTGGAGCGCGAACTGTTCGGGCCGCTTCACGGGGCGCGCCAGGCGGAGGCTGCGGTCCATCACGATAGCCCGTCATTGGGCCACGATTCGGACCCGGATCCGCTTCCCTCACCGAGGCGCAGAGGAGGATTGACACTCGGGGGCATCCTCGGCGAACCGCCCGCAGCCGCGAAGGCCTGCGCAACCGCGTGCAACTGCCGCTCAACCTGGGTCGATCGCGTTGACATCCTGGCCGGATCGGCTCCGATCTCGCGGGGGGATCGCGGCTGGGAGTGGAGAACGAGGCGGCATTCTGCCCGGATCGTTCGGCTGGCAACGCAGGGCAACTGGGCAATAGGCCACGGCCTTCCGGAGGTGGCGACGGAGCCACCTGGTACTGGCACCTCGTCGTCCCCGAGCTACGTCAGCGAGGCCATGACGTCGTGGCGCCCGACCTGCCGTGCGACGGCGACTCGGCCGGACTGTCGGAGTACACCGACGTTGTGGTCGATGCCATCGGCGACCGCGCCGACCTGGTTCTGGTCGCCCAGTCGCTGGCCGGGTTCACTGCACCGCTGGTATGTGAACGCGTGCCGGTAGATCTGCTGGTGATGCTGGCGGCGATGGTCCGGTCGCCCGGTGAGTCGCCGGGGTGACTGGTGGGCCAATACCGGCCACGCGCAGGCCAAGCGCGAGCAGGACGAGCGTGATGGCCGGCCGACCGACGGCGGGTTCGACATGATGAGCGCGTTCTTCCACGACGTCCCAACCGGAGGTGGTGGCCGAGGCGATAGTGCGGAGGGAACGCGATCAGTCCGCTACCCGTTCAAGGAGCCGGCCGAAGAATGGTTTGCGAGCTCTACATGCCCGCGATTGTCTGTATTTCAGACGCGACCTCATTGATGATGGAGAGATAGACCGCTTGCTCCGGAGGCGGGGTAACCACATCCGACTCGGCATCCCGAAGACGCGCGAGGCCCAGCGGCGCAGGCCTCCCGGACGGTGGCCTGGGCGAGCTTTTCGGAGTCAGTACGCCGGATGCTCGAATCGGAGCTAGATTCCACTTTGTGCGGGAACTACGACGGGGCGATCATTCCGATTCGCTCAACAGAGGTCTATGCCTTGTACAGGGCGCAACGGGATCTCCGCGATAGAGCGCTCACCTTCCCAGACGTCCCCGGACAAGCGTAGCGGAAGGGTGCACCATCCACATCGGCGCTGCGCGCGCGGGGCTGCACCGTGGGATCCGCTGACATGCCGCTGACAACGGGACGTGTCAGCAAGGGTTCTGACCGGTTCTCACCGGTCGCCATCGGTCGGGCGAAAGCGAAAGGAATTTCAGGAGTTGTGGATGAGCCGTGCTGGGATCGAACCAGCGACCCTCTGCTTAAAAGGCTCCTCGGACGCTACGCTCACGACACGACGACACCATCTCACGCCCTGAGTGACACGCGCCACGCATCATCGTCCGGTGCGTGAGATGGGCTCGCGTGGAAACCGCATCCGGTACACACCCGGTACACACCTGTGGCCAACCTGTGCGTTGACGCCGACGACTCGTAAGGAAAGCGCGTCATGGCCTCGGGCAACGGCCTCGTCGCGCGCGCTCTGGGCGCGCGCACAGGCCCGCGCCGCGCGCAGTCCGACGTTGCGGGACAAGAGTCGCCAGGTCCCAGTCCCACCTCCAGGGTCGGTTCCCAGGCGGAGTCGGTCCGCGGCTGAGTTGAGAGCGCGCTAGTTACGGGCCCAGCCGAGCGAATGGCAGAAAGGGTGTCAGTGGCCGCCGCTCTTGGAGACCGTGAGCGCCGGCCCGAGGTTGCCAGCCTGGTCGACGGCCTGGATTGTGACGGATGTGACACCGGCCGGCACCGTGATCGACTGCTGTGACCCGGCGGGCGCCGTGGCGGGAACGGGCTGGCCCGAGAAGCTGACCCTGTAGCCGGCGGCCTGGCCGTCGTACCAGTCGCCGCCCGGTGCGGTGAAGGTGAGCTTCGAGCTCGAGAGCCTCGCGTTGCGGATCGCGCCCGGCGGCCGGGAGTCAACCCCGTAGCGGCCGGTCCGCCACTCGTCGTGATGCCCCGCCCACCACTCCTGGTCGCCGGCGTAGGTGCCGTCGGTTCGCCACGCGAAGATGTAACCCTCGCGCGTCAGCTGGACGACGTCCGTGTGCCCGTCGGAGAGAAGGTCGCCCGAGCTCGGCGCCCAGAGGGCCCAGCCGGTCGTGAACTTCGGGAACCCGACGGGCATGGCACCACCCGATTGGTAGGCCATCAGCGCCGAGGAGTCGGTGCCCACCACCAGTTCCGGCTGGCCGTCGCCGCTCACGTCGACGACGAGCGGGGAGCCGAGGAAGTCGAGGCCCTGTATCTGTTGCGCGAAGCCGGGCGTGCTCGCGCCGGTGACGGCGTCGAAGGCGGTCAGATAGTTCTTGATCGCGAAGCCGCTACCCGCGAAGAGCAGCGCCGAGGCGAGCGACGCGCCGCCGGTGCCCGGCTGACTGTACGACAGGTTGCCGGGGATGCTGAGTCGGCCGAACACGCCGCCGGTGGTGAAGAAGACGGGCGCGTCGGCGGGCAAGTTGCCGGCGAGGAAGTTCTGCAGCTCCGCGTCCGAGTAAGGACACGAGGATGGGGACGCGATGCAGACGGCCGCGTTCTGCAGAAAGATTCCGGTCGGACTCCCGGGCAGAGGGCCGTAGACGCTGGCGTTGGAGCCGTCGGAGTTGAAAAGGTAGGAAGGTGACAGCACGGGTCCCGACGCCACCTGGTCGGTCCCGCCCGGGAAGACGGGCGCGGCCGTCTCATCCTCGGCGCCCTCGGTGAGGAACTCCTGCGCCGAGCCGTAGTACTCGACGATGCCGGGCATCTTCGCGATCCAGAGGAGCGCTCCGTCCGGCCTGAAGGCGTGCAGGAAGCCGGCACCGCCGGGCGCGAGGTCACCGCTGCTCGTCGTCTCCGTCCACTGGCTCCGGATCACGATGTCGGGATGACCGTCGAGGTTCGCGATCACCGGAGTGGAATCGAGCTTGTGGTCGTTGATCCAGTGCGCGCCCGGGTCGAGCTCCGAATCGGGCGGTCGGGCGACCTGGATGTTGCGGAACGTGCTGCCGTCCGCGTTGAAGACGTGGAGGTAGCCGTCCCAGGCGGCCTGGACGATCTGGAGCTTCCCGTCTCCGCTCAGGCTGTAGAGGACAGGCGATGACAGCGAGCCGAGCTGCGGCATGCGGGTGAAGGCCAGCTGCGGCCTGGGAATCGGCGGGACGTAGACGTCGAGGTTCAGGGTCTGCGGCCATCCCGAGCGCAGATGGCCCGACGCATCGATGACGTAGACCTTCCCACGCGTGGAGGCCGCGACCACCCAGAGGTTTCCGGTGTGGTCGAGGTCTCCCACGGCAATCGGCGCCACGATCGGCTCGTACCCCGGGCTGATCCCGGCGTGCGACTTGGTGACCTGCGTTGGAGCCGTGTGGACCGGCCAGCCGGCCAGCTCGAGACGCGTCACCGGGTCGATCGCGTGGACGAAGCCGTCGGTGTCGCCGAAGACCAGGTCGAGATGCCCGCTGCCCTGCAGGTCGACGAGGGTCGCCTGGCTGTCGCCGCCGTGGCCGAGGCGGAGCGGGAAGCCCGGCAGCAAACTCGGGTCGTGGTGGACGGCGATCGAGCGGCGCTCCTCGCCGGTTCCCCACGGCTGGCTCGCGTTGGCGTTGTCGATCACCTGCAGGCGAAGGCTGACCGTGTACTGCTCCGTCGTCTCCAGCGTCTTCGTGACGGACATCCGGTACGGGTTCTGCAGGTCGTCCCAGAAGGAGGCTGGGATGCTGCTCAGCTGAACGGTGCCCGACACGTTCTTCGGCGCGCGGCCGCTGCCGGAAGCGAACGTCGTCCAGGTGTCGGGCTGCGGCCCGAGGCCGTACTGCAGCTGCCAGCGGTAGCCGCTGGTGGAGCGGCGGTCCTCGACGTGGCCGCTGACCGTGACGGTCCCGGTCTGCGTGGGGTCGTAAAGGCGGTACCAGTCGGGTGAGTCGATCCAGGCGACGGGCGGGATGTGTCGCGCCTGGATCGCCTGCATGGCCAGGTCGACGTTCGGCCGCCCGTAGCCGTACTGCAGGTTCCAGTCGCCCGGCGAGCCCGGCCACGGCAGCGTCGGGTCGGTGATGCGCGACGCGGTCGCGCGCACGACCTGGATCGCCTCCGGGCCCGTGAGGCCGATCGCGCGTCCGAACGAGAGCACGAGCCCCATCACGCCGGCCACGGTCGGCGTCGACTCCGAGGTCGTGCCCCCCTGCGTGGAGACGGAGAACATGTTGTGCGTCCCCCACGACGTGTAGTCGGAGCGCGCCCGATAGGTGACGGTCTCCGCGTTGGCGAGGCCGGCGGGGAGGCCGTTGGAGTTCGTCACCAGGCCGTTTCCCGGCAGGACGTGCGGCCAGAACATGCTGCCCTGGTGGTCCGTCGAGTCGAAGTCGTTGGAGGACTCTGCCATCACGACGCCGTGACCCCACGCGTACTCCACCGCCTGGCGCATGAAGCTCGTGTAGCCGAGATCGGCCGTCACCGACGTGATGACGCTCGCGCCCGAGTCGACCGCGAACAGCCACGCCTGGGCGAGGTCGTCGTCGCGGTCGAGCGCCTCGGCGCCCGCCTTGATCGGTAGCAGCAGGCAGCCGGAGCAGAGGCCGGCGCCCTCGATGCCGTTGTCGGTCTCGGCGGCGGCCTGTTTCTGCTGATTGTTGGCGTGGCCGTAGGCGGAATCATAGGTCGCGGGATCGTTCTGGTGGTCGTAGAAGTCCCAGCCCGAGATGTCGTGCGGGTAGCCATTGCCGTCGTTGTCGACGGAGAGCACGGCGTCGCCGTTGGAGCAGTGCTGCCGGTTGCCGGCGTCGAAGCTCAGCTGGCCGACGCTGCCGGTCGTGCGGTCGTAGCACGTGAAGGCGGTGATCACGTCCTCGGGATCGATCACGCCGTTGCCGTTGAAATCGCCGACGCGACTGTCGTCCGCGTAGTCGGCGGCGTTGAAGACGCCGTCGCCGTTGGCGTCGTAGCTGCCCGGGTTCACGCAAGGGCTGCGGTCGCACAGCGGTGGCGGGAGCTCGCCCCGGTTGAGATAGACCTTGTTCGCCAGCTCCTGCGCGTCGCCGTGGTGCCAGTTGATGCCGGCCTCGATGTACGCGATGACCACGGAGGGCGCGCCGATCGCGAGGCTCCCGAAGTTCTGCCAGGCGGTCGAGACGGACATGCCGCTCGCGTTCTCGGGGTCCGTCGCCTGCGGCGCGCACCGCGGCATGAAGCCGTAGAAGTAGAGCTGCTCGTCATTGACCGACTGGCTCGAGCAGGAGCTCGGGTAGCCCGACTCGACCGGCTGGTAGTCGGGATCGTCGGGCGCGGGTGGCGTGCCGTTGTTCGGCCAGCCGGAGCTCGAGGCGACGGTCGGTGCCAGCAGCAACAGAAGGAAGGTCGCGACGGCGGTCATCACGGACACCACGGGTTGCGCGGGACGCCGGCGCAGGGGTTCGGGATGCCGGGCTGAGGCGGGATCGCGGGCAGCGTGAAGGTCGGGTCGGGCCGCGGGTAGCTCGCGCCGGGTAAGGTCGGGCAGGGCGCGAGCAGCTGGGTTGCGCAGAGCGCCTCCGCCGCGAGCGGCCCCATGTCGCCCGCGTTCGCGCTCCCACACGGATTGTACGGCGGGCTCTGCAGGTTCGGCGGGTCGGTGGTCAGCCCGACCGGGTCGGTGTTCGCGTCGAAGCAGTTGCCCGGGTCGTGAAGGATGGTGGCGAGGCCGATGTCGCCGTTGGTCGGGTTCCCGAAGAATCCGTTGTCGGCGAACTGGTTGTCCCAGACGAAGTTGCCGAAGGCCTGGTAGTAGCAGGTCTGGGTGGTGGGGTCGTAGTAGAGGCCGCCCTGGCAGGTCGCGTCGGGTGGCGGCGTCTCCTGGTCGGGCAGGTCCGCGACGAGGACGCCCCACGCGCCGTTCCGCTCGATCCGGTTGTTGTAGAGCGTGACGTACTCGGTGCCCGCTAGCACCACGCCGGTGCCGACGGGCGCCGATCCCGAGAGCCCCGAGCCGCTGCCCGGCACGTCGGCCTCGTTGTTGTCGTGGAAGTAGTTGTTCATGAAGATCGTGCAGCCGACCGCGCCCGGTACGGCCGGGCTCGATCCCGCCGGGCAGAGGCCGATCTGCGGCGACGGAAGGTCGTCGTTGTTCTGCGAGTTCGAGACGAGCCCGGTCTTGTTGTGGTCGAACTCGCAGTTCTGGATGGTCAGGTTGCCGCCCGAGTTGGTGCCCGAGTAGGCGAGCGCAGAGTATTGCGCGCGATCGTGATCGAGGACGGCGTTGCAGCTCGGGCACGCGCCCACGTAGAAGGCAGCGTCGCCCATGTTGCTGGCGTAGGAGTAGTTGATGCTGCCGGGACCGTCGGCGTTGCTGACGAAGATCCCGTACTCGCCGCGCGGGTGGTTCGTCCCGTTCGAGTAGGTCGAGCTCGCGGTCAGGTAGTTGCCCCAGTAGGTGTGCATGCCGATTTGGCCGCTGCCGTCGCCGCCGTTCCACCAGATCTGGTTGCCGTGCTCGCCAGTCACGGGGTCCGTGAGGAAGTTACAGACGGTGAGGTTCTCGACGTAGGTCCCGCTTGCCTTGTAGACCACGACTCCGTCGCGGCCGGTCACCTGGAACGCAGGGTCCGAGCTGCATGGAGCAGGAGCGCCCGCCCGGGTCCCGTCGACGATCACGCTGTTGCGGTCGAGGCCGCGGACGTGGACGCCGGAGGTGCGGATCAACACCCCGGCGGGGTGCTCGGGATCGGCGGAGCCGTTCTCGTGGTAGTCGCCGGGGGCGATGAGGATCCAGTCTCCCGGACGGGCGGCGTTCACAGCCGCCTGGATGGTCTGGAACTGTCCGAGGATTCCCTTGTAGGTGCCAACCCTCCAGACACGCACTCTGGCCGCGAAGGAGGCTGAGCTGCCGAAGGCGACGATACTGGCCAGCACGAGTGCGCAGCGCCCCAAGAGCACGCGCATGCCGGCCATGGCTGCCAGACGACGCATCATACGGCCTCCTCGAGAGGGCGACGGTTCACTCCCTGTCGTCGCAGGGAGGGCAGCGGGCAATCCCGTCTGGCGAGGTGCGTCGCTCGCCTTTAGCCGGCGGCTGCTTCGTGCATTTCCGCGCGCAAAATCCCTGGATTAGGCAGAATTCTCGGTGCCGGCAGACTGCGTTGCCAGGAACCCTCCCGCGCGGCGCCGCCGGCCCTCCGCCGGCCGAGCGGGTCCCCAACGCTGCTCTCACGGGGAGTCCCACGGAAAATTTTCTCGACAGCGCCTTTGTAGGCAACGTAGTCGATTGGACGTTCCGTCAACTCGCGGACCGCGCCAGACCGTTCATGATGACTCCGCTCACGGCCGCGCCTTTACGGCGACGGAGAGCCGGCGTGGAAGCCGGAGGTGAGTGCGTGACCCGTTCGAATCGCCCCGCCATCCCGACGCACATTGCGCTCTCCCTCGCGCCCCTCTCTCAGCCCCTCGAGGTCGCTCTCGGGCCAACGTCGCGCCGCTCAGCCCGCCCCCTCCGCCTGCGAGGGGCTGGCTACCATGGCGTTCACGATGACCGATCTACGCGTTCACGATCACCGAGATCCGCGTTCACGATGCGCCGATCCCGGTGTTCACGATCGGCCGATCCGGGCGTTCACGATGCGCCGAAACCCGCACCCAGGCGCATTTCGGGCAGACGCTGGTCGACAAGCTCGCGCCGCTCTCTGCGACGAGACTGGACGCGCCGTGGCCTTGATATGTGGTACTTCGTCCGTGACGAAGTGATCTCCGTGTGAAGCTCCCGCGGGACCTCTCGGGGCGCGAGCTGGCGAAGGCGTTACAGTTCCTCGGCTACCGCGTCACGCGCCAGACCGGGAGCCACCTCCGGCTCTGTCGTCAATGCTGGGCCCTGAGCAGTCGGTCACTCGACATTCACCGTGATCCGCATCCAGGGATGGATGCAGCATTCGAAGAGATGCTTACCCTTCGAGAGGCCCGTGATATCGAGATGGCTGCCCTGGAGTATTCGCGTCCTAGCCACCGCGACGTCCTTAAAGCCTCCGGCGCACTCCGGCACCGGGTTCTCCCCGTGGTTCAGGCCCGGTATGAATCCGCCGCCGAAGTGTGCGACCTCGGTGAAGGTGTGGGGCTCACCGCCCTGGTTGACCACTGAAAGGACGTCTCCTTTCTTAATTGCGACCGAGTCGGGTTCGAAGTCCCAGCCCGGATCGGGAGTTCCAGCGGCTGCCTTGGTGAATAGATCATCCAGTGTGGTCGCCTGACCAAGAGCACTAAGCGCGACGTTGTGGCAAAAGCCGGTCCCTCCTTCCCCTAGCGCCGCGTTGAACGTGTCCGGGTCGCACTCGTCCAGGGCCACGATTTGAACCAGGCTGGGGCAGCCTTCCTCCTCCTCCGCCCGCGCAGACATCGCACCGGCCAACGTCACCGCCATCGTCAAGCCAATCAGTGTTGCTATCGCGCGCATCGCTGCTTCCTCCTGAGGCGTCGGTTGTTGAGACCGTAGATACAATGATGGCGCCGAGCGTATGCCATCGCGGATCAGATACCCCCTCCGCTTCGGAAACATAACTCCGATAAACGGACAAGTAACAGATCCCCCCGTTATCCGACGCTGACGCCCCCACCCTGGGCCCGGCAGCGCCGATCCGTCGCCCCTCTCCGCAGCCCCACATACGAAGCGGACAAATGGGGTGTCAAGAAAAATGTTCGGAGCGGGTGGACTGGAAGCCCCCGGGAGCGCTCCACAGGTCGGCTTCCGCGGACACCCCGGCAGGGGGCGGCGCCGTGCCGGACCGACCCGTCAAGCCGGGCGTCAGGGAAGAGGTCGCGTGCCAGAGGAGGTGCTCGGGCGGGAAGCGGGGTGGGCGGCTCGGTCGGAAGGCCGAGGTGATCGCGCGGTCGCTGCCGAGCAGTTTGAAACGCGCGGCGGGCTCCTTGACCGCGAGCACGATCAGCTCGACTGGTCCGCTCAGGTCGAGGTCCTCGGCCGTAGCCTTGTGTTGGCGCTTGCGCCGCGTGGTCCCGGAAGTCTCTAATCCCACCACGCCGGCCACCGCATCCCGGGTCCCTTCTATCACCAACGTCGACCGGCCAAAATGTCTTCGCCTCGGGATGCGCCTCGCGGCCCATGGAGCCCGGAAGACTACCGCGGAGGTTGGACGCGGGGCATATTGCCGAAAAACCCTTGCCCCGCAAAGACCAAGAAGGCGACGCAGATTTGGCCGGCTCCTCGTAGGAGGGGGACGTGAGGATCGCCACCTGGAACGTCAACTCGCTGAAGGCACGTCTCGAAAAGGTCACGTGGTGGCTCGAGCGGGCGCGGCCGGACGTGCTGCTGATGCAGGAGACCAAGCTTGCCGATCCGGACGCGCCGGCGGAGGCTTTCCGCGATGCCGGGTACGAGCTGGCGCACCACGGAGAAGGACGATGGAACGGGGTCGCCATCGCCAGCCGCTGCGGTATCGGTGGCGTGGTGACGAACTTCGGTCAGCCGCTGCGCCCCGCCGAGACCCCCGGACGTCGGCGACGACGAGCCGCTCGCCGAGGCGCGGATGATCGCGGCGACGTGCGGCGGCCTCCGCGTCGTGTGCGTGTACGCGCCGAACGGACGGATCGTCGGCTCCTCCTTCTACCAGGCCAAGCTCGCCTGGTTCGACCGCCTCGCGCGCTGGCTCGCGGAGGCCGCAGACCCTGCCGAACCTCTGGCCCTCGGTGGCGATCTCAACGCGCCCGAAGACATCGACGTGTGGGACCCGCAGGTCTGCCACGGCGGGACCCACGTTTCCGCGGCGGAGCGCGACGCGTTCGCGAGGCTCTGCCGCTGGGGGCTGATCGACGTCTATCGGCAGCACCATCCCGAGCCCGGCCGCTACACCTGGTGGGACTACCGCGCCGGCAACTTCCACAAGAACTTCGGCATGCGCATCGACCACCTGCTGGCGACGCGCCCGGTCGCCGGGCGCACGGTGTGGGCGGAGATCGACCGCGAGGCGCGCAAAGGCAGGCCCATTCCGTCCGACCACGCGCCCTTGGTGATCGACCTCGACCAGCCGGGGCACCCCTTCGAGGCGGGTTTGGGCGTCCGCCGAAGGCCGAATCGCGGCGCGCCGTGCGGGCGCTCGCTGATGGGAACGAAAGACGCGGCCGCGGGCTTCCCGATCGAGCCGATGCTCGCGAAGCTCGCGACGGAGCTGCCCGCGGGCGACGGCTGGCTGTTCGAGCCCAAGTGGGACGGCTTCCGGGCCATCGTGTTCCGCGACCGCGACCGGTTCTACATCCAGAGCCGTGAGCTGAAGCCGCTCGACCGGTACTTTCCTGAGCTGGAAGCGGGCTTTCGCACCAGCTTGCCAGCTCGGTGCGTGGTCGACGGCGAGATCGTGATCGCCACCGAGCGTGGGCTCGACTTCGACGCCCTGCAGCTGCGACTGCACCCGGCGGCGTGGCGGGTGAAGAAGCTCGCCGCCGAGACGCCGGCCTCCTTCGTGGCGTTCGACCTGCTCGCCGGAGACGGCCGCGACCTCCGCTCCCGCCCGCAGGCCGAGCGCCGCCTGCGTCTGGAGCAGGCGCTCGGGCGGACCACGGGTGGCGTCCATCTCACCCCCTGCCGTCGCGAGCGGTCGGTGGCCGAGGCGTGGTTCCATCGCTTCGAAGGCGCGCCGGGCTCGACGGCGTGATCGCCAAGCACGAGAGCACGACCTATCAGCCCGGCAAGCGCGTGATGATCAAGGTCAAGCACGCACGTCGCGGACTGCGTGGTGGCGGGCTTCCGCTGGCACAAACAGGGGCCGGGAACACTGGTCGGCTCGCTGCTGAGCGCGGAGCCGCCCCGCTGAAGGCTGACGGCGAAGCCGGCGTAATTCCGTCGCCACCTCCGCAAAGCTGTGGCCTATTGCCCAGTTGCCCTGCGTCGCCAGCAGGACGATCCGTGCAGAATGCCCCCTCGTTCTCCGCTCGAGGCCGCGATCCCCCGCGAGATCGGAGCCGATCCGGGTCCGAAGCGTGGCCAAATGGCGGGCTATCGTGGCGGAATCTGCGCCGATCTCGCGGGGGGCGTCGGCCCGAGGCGTCGGCACGCCCGGCCGGTGGCCGGCCGAGCCGCTCCGTATGACTCGACCGCCGCCGAGATTCGCTGACGCCGACCCTACTGGCTTCAGCTCGCCCGGCGTGGTTCTGGGGGGGCGTGCCGTCCGCCGCTGACTTCGTCGACGGCTTCCGCCGTTTCTGGTCGGCGCCGTCTCTCGACGGCTTCGCGACGGTCCTCGCGCCGGACGTGAAGCTGGTCCAGCCGCTCGCGCCGCCGATGCGCGGCCTCGATGCGGTGCGCCGCACGTTCCGTCCCATCTTCGTGTGGCTGCCCGATATCCGCGGCGAGGTCGAACGATGGAGCAGCAACGGTAACGTCGTCTTCATCGAGTTCCGCCTCCTCGCCACGATCGGCGGCCGCCCGTTCGAGTGGTCCCTCGTCGACCGCTTCTGCCTCCGCGACGACGGCAAGGCGGTCGAGCGCGTCAGCTACTTCGACCCGCTCCCGCTCCTCGCGGCCGCCGCGGCGCGGCCATCCGGCTGGCGGCTGCTGTGGCGATCGGGCGCGGCGACGTCGCTCCTGAGACGCGAAAGGGGAGGGCGCGATGCGCACCGAGTACAGCTTTGACGAGCTCCTGGCCGAGCACGCCTACGAGCATCCGCTCGCCCTCGACGGCGTCCCCTGCCACGGCGGCTTCGTCTGCGGCCGCTACGTCTCGCCCCGAACGCTCTGGCGCGCGCCGGCTATCGCGTCCTGGCAGGCGCGCCTCCCCGCGGGCGAGCTCGCCGCCGTGCTCGACCCCATTAGCGCACGCGTCCCGCCGCACTTCCCGGGTGTCGAGCAGACGAAACTCCTCGTCCGCCACGGCGTGACCGTCCCGCTGGTCCGCATCCTCACCATCATCGCGCTGGTCGAGGGCTTCGGCGGCGATGTGCTGCGCCTGGTCGCCCTTCCGCCGCTCGTCGAGCGCGTCCTCGACCCGATCGACGGCACGGCCCTCACGCACCTGGGCGCGCTCTTCGAGGCCCACGCCCGCGACGAGGCTGGCCACCGCCGCATGTGGGAGCTGGCGCGCGACGTCGCGCTCGACCGCCCGCCAATCCCGAAGGACCTCGCCTCGAGCGTGACGCCCGCCGGCTCGCCGCGCGTCCTCTCCGAGATCCCCTTCGACACGGAGGCGCTCATCCTCCGCATGATGGGCGTCCTCGTGGTCGAGGTCTTCGCCGTCGAGGCGTTCCGCTGGGCGCGCGAGGTCCTCGGCGACCGGACGCTCTTCCCCCGCCACGACGAGGCGCGGACGCTGATCGAGTACATCCAGCAGGATGAGACGCCGCACGTCGGCTATCTGGCGACGGCGCTGGCCGAGCTCCGCTGCCGCCGTCTCGCCGGCGTGACGGGCGAGCCGGCTCCCGGGAAGGCGGTCATCGACCGCGCCCGCGACGCGATCGTCGCGGCGCAGGCGGGCCCGCGCCACCGGGCAAACGTCCAGTTCCGCATGAACGTGATCGAGCGGTGTGTCGAAGGGCACCCGCGACGGGCGGAGCTGATGGGGGACTTCGGTGAAGCTCTTCGATAACGCCTGCGGCCCGTACGCTTCAAGGTCCGAGTCGCGCTCTA
>Ga0066709_100002123_pt1 | contig 14103 bp, 14 predicted proteins | sample GraSoiAngelo_158_FD_79665 | JGI IMG/M metagenome (GOLD analysis project Ga0066709, IMG submission 79665) | Grasslands soil microbial communities from the Angelo Coastal Reserve, California, USA - 14_1009_16_30cm | ecosystem: Environmental > Terrestrial > Soil > Grasslands | place: USA...
ACGGGATTGCGTGGATGCGATGGCGTAAGATGTTTGACGTAAATTAGTTGCAATCGACCATCGATTCCCTGACTGGAGATTCCGTGGCACGGCCATTGCCTGAATACAAATCAGATCACGAACCCGGGAGCCCCCTAGCGCAGGTCAACGACCCCGCGTCGCCGGCCCTGCACCGACCGCGCGCTAGTGCCGAGGCTCCCGTTTCGTTTGAGGGGACCGACCGCGGGCGGCGCGTGCTCCTCTTCTTCGTCGATGGGGTCGGCGTCGGCGAGGACGACGCGGACCGAAACCCCCTTGCCACCGGCGAGTTTCCATCGTTCCGCCTTACCCGTACCCAGTCCCCGCGCGCCAGTGTGGCAGCACCGACGATGGCGCACGGCCTCGACGCCTCCATGGGCGTTCCGGGCCTACCCCAGAGCGCAACCGGGCAGACCACGATCTTGACCGGCGTGAACGCACCGACCGCCATGGGCAAGCACATCTCGGGGTTTCCCGGTCCCCAGCTCAAGGCGATCATCCAGCAGCATTCGATCTTGAAGCGAATTCGCGAGTCGGCGCGCACGGCAACCTTCCTGAACGCGTTCGGCCCCCGGTTTTTCGAAACCCCCGAGACCATGCGGCGCCTCTCGGCGACCACGCTCGCCACGCTGGCGTCGGGCGCTCCGTTCCGCACCTGGGCGGACCTCCTGGAGGGTCGCGCGGTCGTCCACGACCTGACCCATTGGCGGATGCGGGAGTGGGGCTTCGACCTCCCGCTTCGAACGCCCGAGGAGGCTGGGGCCATCATCGCCCAGGAGACGATGAAGCAGGATTTCGCCCTCTTCGAGTACTTCGAGACCGACCGGGCAGGGCACGACCAGGACCGTTCGCGCGCGATGCGTTGCCTGGCCGACCTCGACCGGGCCCTTCAGGCGGCCCTGGCGCGCCTCGATCTACAGTCCACGATCGTGATCGTGGTGAGCGACCATGGGAACGTGGAGGACCTGAGCGTGAAGACCCACACGCTGAATCCGGCGTTCTTCACGCTGTGGGGGAGCTGGAGACCGGCGTGGGAGCCGAGGCGCTTGACCGACATCGTGCCGCTGATCTGGGAGGCCCTCGGCTTCTCCCAGGGCGACGGGGGCGCCGTCGGCGGAGGCGCGGTCAGCGCAGGCGCTTGATGATGTGCCAGCCGAAGGGGCTGGTCGTCGGGTCGTACTCGGCGATGTCGATGTTCCCGGGGCTGATCGCGAAACCCACGTTTCCGAAAGCCGGAACCATCTGCTTCCGTCCGTATTCGCTCATTAGGGGCGGCACGCCCTCGGCCGCCATCTTGTAGATCCCCGGGGGGCTGTCGTCGGTGTACTTGGCCACCAGCGAGTCGAAGTTAGCGCCCTTCCGGGCCTTGTCCAAGATCTCGTGCGCGAGCTTCATCGCCTCTTCCTTCGTACGCGTGATGTTCTTGCCCGGGACGGAGCCGGAGAAGCCGATCAGGATGTGCTGTACCTCGACGTGCGCCGGCGCGATCGCGGGCTTGACTGGCATCGTTCCGGCGGCGGTCATGGATTTTCCTCCCGATTTGGACTTCTTGGGTTTCTTCGGCTGAGCTTTCGCCTTCGTCCCGACCGGAGCACGGTCGTTGTCCGTGACTTGGCCCCCCTGCTGCGTCGGGGGGTAGTCCGGTACCGCCTTGGTCGAATCCGCCGGACCCGCGCCCGCCACGCCGGTGCAAAGCGCAGCTATGAGGACTCCCGCCAGGATTCGCCCGATCACGCCCACTCCATGCTCAGGGTGATTGTTTCCGCCACCTCAAAAAATGAATACACCGGCGGCCACCACCGTGGTCCAACCTTTCGAAGAAATCACGGCCGACTGGGTGACGTTGAAGGTGCGGACGATGTCGCCGGAGATCTTGAAGACCTGCTCCTTTTCGTCCCAGTTCGCGTTCTCGTCGAACTCGACGCCGAGCGTCGAGGCGAGCATCGAGGCGGCCATGTCCTCTGCGAACTCCCCCGCGACCTCGTCGGTCTGCCCGTAGGCGTGGTGCTCGCTCAGGTACCCGTAGGTGTTCTTGTCAGCCGGCAGCGCGCATCCGATCGAGGCGGCGATGAGCCGCCGCATCTCGTTCGACGCCTGCCGCGCCATCACGCAGAAGGCGATGCTCCCCGGCGCGATGAGCTTGCTGCCCTCCTCCTTGGAAATGATTTTGCAGAGCGGCGGATAAATACTCGAGACGTGCACCAGGTTGAGCCTCTCGATTCCCGCGTCCTTCAAGGCAAGCTCGAACGAGCGCAGCTCGTCGCGATGGCTACCCACACCCTTGGTGAAGAAGATCTTCGTTGGAATCAGGGTGAGCCCCTCCAGCACGCGGCGCCGATCGACGTCCGGAAAGACCGTCGCGGTCTTGGGACCGCCAGGGAGGGTCGTGTCGGTGGTTCGCTTCATTTCGCGTCGATCTCCTCTCGAAGAATGTTTCGTTCCCGCGAACTCACGGATGCTGCCCGGAGGACTCCGCCGCTGCCCGGGCGATGCGGATCGTGACCAAGAAGCGCCGCGGCTCGGCCGTCAGACTGCCCGGGCCGAGATCGAGCGGGACCTGCCGCTGGATTTTCTCGCGTTCTCCCGTGATGTCAACCGGGAGTGTGTAGACGGTATCCAGCCGGGCCACCGTCGAGGCCGGGCCCTCGACCCGCGCCGAGTCGGGCTCCACCTCGGCCGAGCCGTCGATCCAGTAGCCGGAAGGGGCCGCTCCGACGACGCGGGGGGCCACCGGCAGGGTCCGGGCCAGCTTGGGCTCGATCGTGATGTCGATCGTCCGCGGGTCGACGACCTCGGTCACGTCGAGGGACTTGGACAGCTCCGCCGGGATCGCCCGCTCCCGCACGTCCTCGACCGAGATCGTCCTCTGGAAGCGCCCCGGGGATGCCCCCGCCAGGTCGATCGAGAGCGAGGTGTTGGTCAGCTCGAGGCGGATCAGGTCCTTCCATTTCCCCCGAACCTTCACGTTCACCTTCGTCGGAGGACTTCCGACAACTGCCAGCGTGTCGGCAAGGCCGCTCAGCGACACTCCCACCGTGATCCGGGACTCGCGCAGCTGATCGGTGACCACGTGGGCGTAGAAGAGAAGCGCCAGGAGGAGCGAGGCGAGCTTGAGCCCGAGGTTACGGAGGAGGTAATCGCGGACCCGCACCCACATCGTTCGCTAGAACCCCGCTTCCGATTCGGCGCCCAGCTCGACCCAGTATTTCGTGTATTTGGGGTCGACCTCGTCGACCGATTTGCCGCTCACGACCGAGAAGCGAAGGTGCTGATTCTCGCGGACGTCGGGGAAGTAGATCCAACCGAGCCCCTCGCCTTCATGCCCCCAGAGGAGGCGGAACGAATTGAACTGCATGCTATCCCCGGCCGCCACGGTCCGAATGCCCTTGGTCCGGGCGCCGGCGAAGATCCAGAAGAGGGAGGGCTTCTCGACGTAATAGAAGTACCGGAGGGAATCGGGGCTTCCCGGAATTTGATCGATCGGGAGAAGCGCGGCGAACTCGCCTCCCTTCCGGAAGACGAGCACGTTGCCGTGAACGAGCCGGACACGCAGATCGTGGACGCGCTCCGGGCGCGCGCGCATCGAGTCGGGGATATCGGAGAGGAGGCGCACCATACGCACGTCGGCGCTCCCGGTCGCGGACCCTGGACCGGCACCCACAGGGGCCGGCGACGCCAGGAGCACGAGCGCGAGAGTGACCAGGAACAGGAACGCGGCCGCGGGGATTGCCGCGGTCCGCGGTGCGAGGGCGGTTGAGGGTCGATTCATAGGGCGTCTCGCGATCATCCCATGCGTTCTCTCGGAGCGTCAACGGGAACCGGGCGGCGGTGACCCGGATCGTGTAGATTTTCTCGGTATGAACCGTGCGAGCCACACGCTTGGGGTGGTCGGACCGCTCGATCTCGACCTGACGTTCTCTTGCGGTCAAGCCTTCCGCTGGCAGCGTGTGGACGGCGGCTGGAGCGGCGTCATCGAGCGCGCGGAGGTGCTGGCGCGGCCGAACGGAGCCGGCACCCTCGCCGTCGAGATCCTGGGCGAGGATCCAGGCGAGGATTCGCTCCGGCACTATCTGCGGCTCGACGAAGACCCCAGGGTTCACCTCGAGCATGCCGAGGAGCTGCGATCGGTTCCGGGTTTTCTCCCTCTCCTGGGGCTCCGGCTCCTTCGCCAGGAACCATGGGAAACCCTCGCCTCGTTCATCTGCTCCGCCGCCGCGAATATCAGGAAGATCACGACCTGCGTCGAGGGCTTGGCGCGCGCCTGGGGCGATCCGATCGAGGGTTCGACGCGGAGCGCCTTTCCACCGGCCGAGGCGATCGCACGGGTGCGCGAGGCGGACCTCCGAGAGCTGGGCCTCGGGTTTCGGGCGCCCTATCTTCTCGGGACGGCGCGCGCGGTCGCGGCTGGGAGCGCGTGGTCGTGGGAGCGGTTACGAAGCGGCCCCATCGAGGACGCGCGGAAGCGGCTCACCGCCCTTCCCGGCGTCGGCCCCAAGATCGCGGACTGCGTTCTGCTTTTCGGCCTGGATCGGCTGGAGGCCTTCCCCGTCGATCGGTGGATTCGGCGAGCGACGCAGGAGCTCTCCTCCCGTCGGCGGGCTCGCGATCAGGAATTGGCGGACTGGGCTCGGCGATTGGGCCCGGGGCGCGGGTACCTGCAGCAGATCCTGTTTCACCTGAGGCGGACGTCGGGACCTTTGCCGGCGCTCGCGCCGGAGACGCGTCGCCGCCCCGTGACCGCCGGTCGCCCGGCGACCGCGAGGCGTCCGGCCCGCGCGCGATGAGCGCGGCGATTGCGATCTTCGCCAAGGCTCCGATGCCGGGGCGCGTGAAGACGCGGCTCGTTCCGCCGCTCTCGCCGGAAGAGGCGGCGGCCGTCGCGCGCGCCTGCCTCGAAACGACCCTTCGCCGATTCGCTCCGGCGCACGAAGCGCCGATCACGCTCTTCCTGGACGGGGAGCCTGACCGTGCGGTTCGAGAGCTGGTGGGGAGTCTGGGGATCGGGATCGCGCCGCAGGTCGGCGCGGATCTGGGCGCGCGGCTCGAGGCGGCGTTCGGGTTGTTGCGCGAGGGTGGAGCCACAAAGACGGTCGCCATCGGCTCCGACAGCCCCACGGTCGACCCGGCCTGGATCGTCCGCGCGATCACGTCTCTCGACACGCATGACGTCGTGATCGGCCCGACCGAGGACGGCGGGTACTACCTGATCGGGCTGCGCGCCCCTGTGCCGGAGCTATTCAGAGATATTCCGTGGAGCACCGATAGCGTCGCCGGGGCGACCCTCGCGCGGGCGAGCGCGCTCGGCCTAACGGTCGACTTGTTGCCGACGTGGTACGACGTCGACGACATCGCCACATTGCGGCGGGCTCTCGCGGATGGCGCGGAGTACTTCCCGGCTTCGATCCATCGGCTCGTCGCCGACCGTGCGAGCGCGGTCACCGCGTCGAATCCTGGCTCTCCTTCACGGGCGCGTTGATCTGGAATTGAGCTTCCGTGCCGCTCCGGATCGCCTCGTCCAGCCGGCGATCGTGCCCGTAGACATCGTCCCGGAACTGGACCAGCCCGCTGCCATCCACCCAGGCGGTCCAGTAGAGGATGTGCACCGGGACCGGCTCCGGTAGCCGGATCGCCTTTCGCTCGCCGGAGTCGATGAGAGCCTGAATCCGGTCGCGAGACCCATCGGCCGTTCCCCGCAGCAGGTAAACCGCCAGATCCATGGGCCGCTCCACGCGGATGCATCCGTGGCTGAAGTCCCGCTCCTTCACGCTGAACAGGTGGCCGGCCGGGGTGTCGTGCAGGTAGACGTCGTGCTCGTTGGGGCACATGAACTTGATTTTCCCGAGCGGGTTCGTGGGACCGGGCTCCTCCCGGAGCAGGTACGGCTCGCCTTCCTCGCCTATCTTCCCCCAGTCGACGTCGGACGGATCGACCTCGGCGGCGTCCTCTTGAGGGCCCGACAAGACCTTGATCTGATTCTGCTCGAGGTAGGTCCTGTCGTCCCGGACAAGGGGCGCGATCTCGTCCTTGGCGATATCCCGCGGAATATTCCAGTACGGGTTCAGCTCGACGTACGTGATCTTGCCGCTGAAGAGCGGCGTCGGGCTGCCCCGCTTTCCGACGACCACCCGCATGTGAAGCACGGATCGCTCCCCCTCCATCACGTCCAGCGTGAAGTCGGGCACGTTGACCACGACGTAGCGTTTCCCCAAATCCTGAGGGAGCCACCGGCGGCGGGCCATGTTGAGCTGGATCTGCCTGACTCGGGCCCCGACCGGAACGTTCAACGCGTCAAGCGTCGCCGGGCCGACGACGCCCGTCGACTCGAGGCCATGGCGCGCCTGAAACACCATCACCGCGCGTTCCAGGGGCGGATCGAAGCTTCTCCCCCTGTCGCCTTTCGAGAGGTCGCCGGAAGCCCGAAGCCTTGTCCGTAGGAGCGGGACCCGAGGGTCCACGCGCCCGAGCCTAAGCGGAGGTCCCGAATGGATGAAGCCCCATCCGCCTTCCTGCTCGATCCCGGCATAGAGGACGAGCGCGTCCTTGAGTCGATGGTAGTCCGGGTCTCGAGGAAGGAGGCCCAAGAGCGCGCGTCTGACACCATGCCGGGAGGTGGCCACCTGGAGATTTCCGACGAGGTTCACTTCTCGCGGGCTCGTGATCCAGTCGTGATCGACCGTCGCCGTGGATACGCGGCCGTTCAAGAGATGGTTCGCGTACTGGAAATAAGTGTAGGTGAGTCGAAGATCGAGGTTCGCGAGCGCCTGTGCCGGGGGCGCCTCCGAGAGAAGGCCGTTCCGGTCCAGCCTCTTGATCCGGACCTCGAGCGTGTCGACGTCGTAGTCCTTTGGATTCAAGCCCTCCAGGGTGGCCGCGCGAAGGGCCTCCGCCAGCTCGTAGCTCTGCCGGTCCGGACCGCGGCCATCGCTCCACGCTGGCCGATAGGACCTCTTCCTATAAAATTCCGCTACGAGCGCCCAGTTGCGCGCCCGCTCGGATCCGTCCGACTTCGAAAATGAGAGCTCCCTCCGGTGCACGCGCTCCCGAATGAGATTGGCGACTTGGCCGAGCGGTGCCTGAGCTTCCCGGATTTTCAGCACGATCAGCGCGCAGATCCCGACGAGCAAAAGCGCCGCCACGAGCGACAGGACCGGTCGCTTCATCATGTTGCTCCCGTGGCATCCGCCCTGCGGGGTCGCCCCATCAGCGGAAGAAGGGCCAGGCAGACCAGTCCGAACGCCGCATCAAGGGCCAGGGTCACCGGGTAGCCCCAGCGCTGCAACGAGTGCCCCTGCCATGTGGACGTGTACGAGTAGACCAGGTTGCACATGGCCATGTAGGCGGTGAATTGGGTCGCGGCGACGGCTGGTGTGGTGACGTCCATGTAGATCGCGGTTCCCACTCCGTACATCAACCCCAGGAACACCGAATACGTCAGCGTCAGCGCCCAGAATACCGACACGAGATCCGCGGGCACGATCGGGCGGTGCGGCGCCTGCGGGCTGATCGGCATGATCCAGTGGAAGCGCTGCATCATGAACGCCATGACGAACGTCGCCACGGACATGCCGGTGATGAACAGGGCGAGCGTGCGGCGGCGGCCGAATCGATCGGAGAGCCAGCCTCCGAGAATACAGAAACCCGCCGCCAGGGAGGAGCTGCAGAGGCCGAGCACCCCGATCTGTCTGTCGGTGAGGCCCAGCTCGACCGCGAGATTGGACTGGAGCGAGAGCGAGAGCGCGTATCCGCCCATCGGGAGGAGAGCCAGGAAAATGGCGACGAACGCCGCGCGGCTCCCCGTGAAGGCGCGGCCCGTGTCGCGCACGAAGCGGCCGAGCTCGCTCCTGATGGCGGCGATGCGCGGACCGGTACGAACGGCCCGCGGCGGTCCGGGGGGTTCCCGCATGGGGACGGGCACGAGCAGGGTGACGAGCGCGATCGCCGCCGCGACGACGAGGAACGTGGTTCGAAACCCGATCAGAGGGGTGAGGAGCAGAACACCGGAGCCGCCGAGCGCGATGCCGACGTAGTTCCCCCCGTACATGAGCCCGTTGGCGAGGCCCCGCTCCTCGGCGCTGAGAACGTTCACGGCGAGCGCGTCGATGGCCACGTCCTGCGTCGCGCTAAACACGTTGTGGATCAGAATGACCGCGGTGAAGAGCCAGAGGTTGTTCTGAAAGCTCACCGGCATCGCCGCGAGAATGGTCACGACCATCATGGTCTGAGTCAGGAGGATCCACATGCGCCTCCGGCCCCATCGGTCGCTCGACAGCACGTCCACGAACGGACCGAACGCCCACTTGATCGCCCAGGGAATGTAGAGAATCCCGATGAACGACCCGATGGCGGCGGGCTCGAGCCCTTGGCGGCGCATCTGGGTCGCGACGGCAGTCCCCGTGAACCCGGAGGGCAGCCCCTCGGTGAGGTAGAGCAGGAAGAACGCGGCCAACCGTCCGCGCCGGGATGCCAAGAGATCGGGAAGGCGCATGGACCGCGAAACTGCGGGCCGTGCGGGGGGAAGTCAAGAGTGCGAGCTGCGGCGAAGGGACTAGATCAGCAGAGCGAGAGGCGCGGCTGCCAGCTTAGGAACCCTTCTTCAGCATCTCGATTTGCGCCCGCACGGCACCGGCGTGCTCACCCTGGGGGTCGAGCTCCAGGTAGCGCTCCCATGCCCGAATCGCGCCGGCGTTGTCCCCCAGAGTCGCGGCCACGACGCCGAGATTGAGCCACGCGTTCAGGTGGGTGGGCTTCTCGCGCGTCACGCGCTCCAGCTCCTTTCGCGCGATGTCATCCTGCCCGAGGCTGTGGATCGCGACCGCCATGTCGACGCGGACGTCCGCGTCCCCGGGCGATTTCTTGAGCGCGCGCTGGTAGTGGTCGATCGCCTTCTGCCACTGGCCGGAATCGAAGAGCAGATTGCCGAACCCGATATTCGCTTCGAGATCGTCGGGGTCCCTCGCGAGGGCCTGACGGTATTTCTGGACCATGGCGACCACTTGCGGCGGCATTTGTGGCGGCATCTGCCCGCCGCCCATCGCGGCGCCTCTCATGACATCGGACGGGCCCTTCGGCATTCCGCCTTGATCGCGTGGGCCGACCGCGCCATGGAGCGCGTAACCGACCGCCCCGCCGCAGGCGAGCCCGATCACGAGGAAGAGCCATGACGGGCCCGGCGACCCGCCCGGGGCCGTCTTTCGCGCACCGGGCAGCGCGCCGCCTCTCGTACCCTCGGGGCGCGATGAGGACGGCCCCGCCGCCGCAGGGGCGGCGACCAGATACGCTCCGCAGGCGTCACAGCGCGAAAATCCCGCGGGCAAACTCTCGCCGCAGCGGGGACAGGAAAACGTGTCCATCGAGGCAGGTGTCATGGGGCGGAGTCTACGCGCGCGCGGGGTCGAGTCAATACTTGACGCTGCATCCGTACGGTTGCGTCGCCGCGGTTTCGACCTTCTTCCCGGACATGGCCGAGTCCAGAGCCGCGACCAGATAGTTCTTAGCGGTGGCGATGTCGGCCTTGTCGGTCGACGGCGTATCGTCGATCGCCCCGTTGTAGACGATCGTTCCCTCCGGATCGATCACGAACATGTGGGGCGTGGTCTTCGCCCCGTACGCTTTTCCGGCGCTCCCCTTCGGGTCGAGCAGGAAGCGGGTCGGCGCCGCGCCCTTTGCCTCCAACAGCGTGTTGGCCTCCTGCCCGGTCACATACCCTTGCTTGCCCTGGGCCGAGGAGCAGATCGAGAGCCACACGACTCCCTTCTGGGTATAGGCCTTCTGCAGCTTCTGCATGTTTCCGCTGCCGTAGTGCTTGCCCACGAACGGACACTGGAAGTTCACCCATTCCAAAACGACGAACTTGCCCTTGAACGCCTCGAGCCGAACTACCTTGCCGTTGGAATCCTTCAGCTCGATCGGCGGCGCCTGCTTTCCGACGATCGCGGCTGCGTTCGCCGCGGAGGCCGACGCGAGAAGCACGATGCAGGCGAACGTTGCGAATCGAATCATGGACTCTCTCCTGTCTGATGAAGGTCCGGTGGAGCGGCGCCTGTGGTGCCCATATACCCCCGGGTCGTCCCCGGCGGTTCCTGCCCGGTACGACTCATGCCCGACGGAGCCTTGCCGCGATGCGCCAAAGGAGCACCAGGCCGACGCCCAGAAGGGCAAGCATCGCGACGTAGTAGGTCCTCGGGAGCGACCTTCGCTGCGGCTGCTTCGGTGCTGGTGCCGGGTCGCCAAGACTCACCGGGACGTCGACGCTCAGCGCGGTCCGCCGCGCCCTCGCCCCCACGCGATTGTCGAAGACAAGAACGCCGGTCAGGCGCTGCGGCGGCCGCTGCGCATTGGGGTCGGGCGTCATGGTGATCCGGCATCCGCCCGGGAAATGCTCGAAGCCATGGGGAGCCGCGAGGTCCACGACGAGCGGCTGGTCGACAAAGAAGTACGCCCCGCGTGACGAGAATCCGGCCGGCGTCCGAACCGAGAGAGAGATCGCGCGCGGCCCGGCCTCGGCGGAAAACGACCAGTCCGATAAGGTCCGAGACATTCGAGATCGGGTCTCGGCGAACAGGGACGCCGCGCGGCCGGGCCGCGGCGACCCCGACCGCACAGGGAGCGTGAGGTCGAGCTCCGCCGAGCCGGGGAGGCAGACGTCACTGCACTCGAGCCAGTCGAAGGTGCCCGCGATGGTGACGGAATCCGCGGCGATCCGGCTTGGCGGCGTAATGAGAATCGGGAGGAGAACCTCTCCCTCGTAGCCGTAGCTCATGACGGGTCCCGCCGGAATTCGCTCGGGTACCGGCCACTGGATCGGTCCCGCCGAAAAGCCGTCGGGCAGCCTCCACTTGATCCGGGGCGGCAGCCCGGCGTCGCCGGGATTCTTCCAGTACGTGTGCCAGCCCGCCCGCATCCTCATGACAAGGCCGACCGAGAACGGCCTGCCCGGCTGGATGTCGACCTCTTCGGACACGAGGACCACCTTGACGTTCCGGCTCGCGCCGGTCGGGCCGCCCCGCGCTGAAACCGCCACCGCGACCGCCACCGCGACCGCGACCGCGAGCAACCCGGCCACGAGGGCTCTCGACATCCATCGTGTCGATTTCAAGGGCGGGACCTCTTTCCGATCGCCATGCGCCGTGATGGTACATCACTGTCGCCGCTCCTCGCCCGGGCGCGCCGCGGGCAACCCCCATGAGCCACTACCCACGCCCGAACCGTCTTGCCGCGCTGACGCCGCTCGGCTAAACTTCGCGCATCGTCGACCAATCGCCACCCTTCCCTTCAAGCTGGATCGTCGCGCAGGTCTATGGCGCAAACGTGGAGCTCTGGGACGGGCACGCGATTCATGAGGCGATCCTGGCTCGCCACCTCAAGTCCGAGGCGGGGAGCCGGCACGCCAATCCGCTCGCGGTCGGCGATGAGGTCGAGGTCGAGCCGGGTGAGCCCGGCGGCCCCATGCGCGTTGTCTCGATCGCTCCCCGCCGTACGTTCCTGGAGCGCTCCACGGGCGATTCGCGGGGACGTACCCAGATTATCGCCGCCAACGCGACGCAGGCGGTGATCATCTCCTCGCTCGCCGAGCCGCCGTTTCGCCCGGGCCTGGTCGACCGCTGGGGGCTCTTGGCTCGCCGCGGAGGGCTCGTCCCGGTCCTCTGCCTCAACAAGGTCGACCTCGGCACCCACGAGGAGGCCGAGCGTGCGATCGCAGAGGCGGCGATCCCGCTCGAGGCGGTGACGGTGAGCGCGGAGAACGGCTCCGGGGTGGACCGGCTCTTGGAGCTCACGGCGGGGCGCGTATCGGTGTTCGTGGGGCATTCGGGGGTCGGGAAATCGTCGCTCTTGCGGCGTCTCATCCCGAACGCAGACGCCCTCGTCGGTACAGTCAGCGCGAAGAATCTGAAGGGACGGCACACGACGACCAGCTCGCGACTCTACCCGCTCCCGGGAGGCGGCATCGTGATCGATACGCCGGGCGTGCGGAGCGTTCAGCTCGGGCAAACCGACGTGGCCGAAGTGGCGGCGGTCTTCGACGAGATCGCGGAGGCGCCGCCGTGTCGCTTCCGGACCTGCACCCACCGCACGGAGCCCGGGTGCTCGATCCTGGCAGGCGTCCAGTCGGGCGTCGTTCCGAGCGCGATCTACGCGCGCTATCGAAAACTTCTCGAGGAGGCCGAGGTAAAGTGACGGACGTTGCCGACATCGAATCGCATCTTGGCGAGCTGATGATGGTGGGGCTGCCGGGCACCGAGTTGACATCGGAGCTCGCGGCGGACCTGCGCCGGATCCAGCCCTCCGGAGTGATCTTCTTCGCCCCCAACTTCCCCGACGCGGGCACGGCGGCGCGCTTCACAAGGGAAGTTCACGCGCGCGTCGGATCGGCGGACCTCCCGGCGCTCGTCGGCGTCGACGAAGAGGGCGGCATGGTTTCCCAGATTTCCGGCTTCTGGGAAGTTCCTCCGAGCGCCCGCGCGGTCGCGGCCTCGGGTGGGCCGCCGCTCGTCAAGGATCTCGCGCACCGCACGGCGCGCCGGCTTCTCGCGCTGGGCGTGAATCTGAATTTCGCCCCGGTCCTCGACATCCACTCCAACTCCGCGAATCCGGTGATCGGGATCCGCTCCTTCGGCACGACCGCATCGCAGGTGACCGCGTGCGGCCGGGCCGCGGTCGAGGGCATGCAGGCGGCGGGCGTCATCCCGGTCGTGAAGCACTTCCCCGGCCATGGGGACACGTCGGTCGATTCCCACATCGATCTGCCGCGGGTCGAGGTGCCGATCGCGACGCTCGCCCTTCGCGAGCTTCGCCCGTTCGAAGCCGCGATCCAGGCGAGCGTGCCGGTTGTGATGACCTGCCACGTCGTCGTCCCGGCGCTCGACCCGGATCCGGACCGGCCGGCGACGCTCTCGCGGCCCATCGTGACCGGGCTCCTCCGCGAGAAGATGGGGTTCGCGGGCGTCGTGGTCACGGACGCGCTGGAAATGGCGGCCGTCACCTCGCGAGGATCCTTCGGCGAGGTCGCGGTGCAGGCGATCGAGGCAGGATGTGACCTTCTTCTCTACTCCAAGCTCGCGCCGGGCCCCGACGAGGCGCTTCAGGCGATCCAAGCGGCGCTCGGCTCGGGACGGCTCACGCCGGAGCGGATCGGCGCCTCGATCGCGCGCATCCGTCGCCTCCGGTCGGGGGGCGCCGCGCGCCCGCGCGAGTGGAGCTCCGCTCTCGAGCGCGAGGCGCGCAATCTGATTCCCGAAGACGAATTGGAACGGGTCGCCGAGGGGGCGCTCCGGGTGCTTCGCCAGGGCGCGGGCGGTGTGCCGCTTCGCCCCCCGATCGACGTGCTCGAAGTGAACCGGCCCGAGTCGCGCGCCCCGATCGCCGACCTGATCCGCGCGCACGGCGTCACCGCGAAGGAATGGGGACCGGATCCGGCGACCTGGCCCCGGCGGATCGTGGGAAGCTCGCTCCTCACGGTGGCGGCCCGCGGTTCCTTGAGCGCGGAGCATGAGGATCTGGCGCGGAAGTGGCTTCAGCGCTTTCCCGAGACGGTAACCGTCGCTTCCCTGAACCCGCACGCGACGGACGGGTGGCCCGAGGCGCGGACGCTCCTCGTCACCTTCGACAACACGCTCGCCAGCCGTCGCGCGCTCGCGAAGCGCCTCTCCGTCTCCGCGGTGCCCGCGCGGAAATGAATCGGGCCCCCCGGCTTCCCGGGAGGCCCGTCTCGCTCTAACCGCGGATGCCGCCGATCGCGGCGCGCGGAGTCTTCCTTAGACCTTGTCCTTGCCCTTCGCGCAGCAGGCAACGCCCTTGTCGCCGGCGGCGATCGCCTTCGCGAACTGCGCCTGAACCTTGCTGCCCTCGCCCTTGTACGTGTTCTTGAATCCCGCCGCCGCGATCGCCTTGGCGATTTCCTTCTGGCTGACGTTCTTGTCGGCGATGATGTACGCGGTGTGGGTCGTGAGATCGACGTGCGCGCAAGCGACGCCGGCGTGTGCCATCGCGGCCTTCTGGACGCCCTCGATGCAGGCCTCGCAATGGGCCGTCGGCACCGCATAGCTGTAGATCGCCTGGTTCGCCTTCACGCCGCATTCCTTCGCGGCC
>Ga0066709_100002124_pt1 | contig 14103 bp, 16 predicted proteins | sample GraSoiAngelo_158_FD_79665 | JGI IMG/M metagenome (GOLD analysis project Ga0066709, IMG submission 79665) | Grasslands soil microbial communities from the Angelo Coastal Reserve, California, USA - 14_1009_16_30cm | ecosystem: Environmental > Terrestrial > Soil > Grasslands | place: USA...
ACGAGTTTGGAGCAAGTGCAGGTGCATCACCCGCGATTGCCGCATTTGCGAGCGACGATTCATCTGAAGCAGCTCAAGTCGGCCGGTGTAGCGCGACCGCACTTCCTTATCAGGTGCGAGAATCTTTGTCCTGATACCGCCCGGTCTGCGCCAGCGAATTCGTATTTGCCGGCCCTTGTCGGGCTGACAAGGCGCGAACAGGAAGTTGCGCAACTTGTCTGCCAGGGCCGGAGCAACCAGGAGGTCGCCGATGACGCCCTGTTGAGTTTGCCGATGGTGAAAAAGCATCTGCACGCCGTCTTTCGCAAACTCCAGGTGCCCAGTCGCACACGACTCGTCGCGTTGGCTACCTGATTCGTGAGTAACGCACGCGAACGAGGTACAATCCTTCGGCGGGCGCGGCGAAACGGGCAGAGCCGACTTCACCGGAGTGCAGTCGCGAAGTGATTTCTTCGATGCGCATTTTGCCGAGCCCACAGTTCACCAGCGCGCCCACCATCAGTCGAACCATCTTGTAGAGGAAGCCCTCGCCGTCGAACTCGATTGTGATGCACGGACCTTTTTGGCGGACACGAACAGAATTGATTGTGCGGATCGTGCTCGGTTCGGGTTTGCCGCGGTTGGCCGCAAAACTCGCGAAGTCATGCTTGCCGGCGAAATGTTTAGCCGCCGATTTTAAGATCTTTAGATTGAGCGGTCGCGCGACATGCCATGCCCGACCGTACTCAAATGGAGGCAAAACGGGCGCGGTCCAGATTCTGTAGCGGTAAATTTTCCCTTTTGCCGAAAGACGCGCGTGAAAATCCTTCGACACATATCGACAGCTGAGCACGCGAATTGCGGGAGACAATGACGCATTGAGCGCTTTGATCCAACGATCAGCTGCCAAGAATTTTAAGACATCAACGTGCACGCATTGTGCGAGGGCGTGAACACCGGCATCCGTTCGTCCCGCGCCGTGAACGCGCACAGCTTCGCCAGTGACTCGCTCAAACGCGCGCTCGAGGTGGTCCTGCATCGTGTTGCGATGAGATTGGCTCTGCCAGCCGGCGAACGGCGCGCCGTCGTAAGCAACGATGAGTTTTAACCTTCGCGACATCGCGACCTTAGTGATCGATGATTAGTGAGCAGCTGTTCGGGGCAGCAAATGACTGATCACAAGTGACGCATCACTGATCACGGCGCGCGGCACGGCGATCCAGATAAGTTTGCAAAATCATTTGCGCCGCTACTTGGTCCACGTAGCCGCGGGTATGCCGGGTTTTCTTGCCGGCATCGCGTAATGCCCGTTGAGCTGCGACGGTGGTGAGGCGCTCGTCCCATGTGACGACGGGGCAGGGGAGAATCGCGCGTAATTTTTCCACGAACTGGAGAACCTCGGTCGCAGCGGAGCCGATCTCTCCATTCATCCGCTTCGGGATTCCGGCCACGACGTGGTCGACTTTTTTTTCATGGACAATTTCCGCGACGCGCGCTGCCGGTCGTTGATTTGCGGGAATGGTCTCCAGCGGATGCGCTAGCAACTGTAACTCATCGGAGATCGCAACTCCGATCCGCGCCCGGCCAAAATCGAGAGCCAAAATCGGATTCATCGCGCATCACTTCATTGCAATTCCGGCGGAAGTTTGCCGATCAAGTCCTTGATTCTTTCTGCTTCGTGCCGGTGACAAACCAAAAGCGCATCTGGCGTGCGGACGACGATGAGATCATGCACTCCGAGCAGCGCGATTGTTGTTCCGTTTTCCTCGAAAACGATGTTGTTGCTGGAATCCACGGCTGTGATGGTGCGGTTCGCGGCGTTTCCCCGTTTGTCTTTTTCAAAATAATTCGCCACTGCTCGCCAGCTTCCGATGTCGTCCCAATCGAAGCCGGCCTCCACGACGAGAACGCGATCGGCTTTTTCCATGATTGCGTAATCGAATGAGATGCGCGGCAATTTGCTGAAACGCTCACGCAAAGCTGTCTCAAAATTTCCCGCCGCGCGTAGTTGCGAAATGAAGTCAGCCAGCTCCGGCGCGTAACGGTTGAATTCGCGAAGCACCGTAGGCACCGACCAAACGAACATCCCGGCGTTCCACCGGAAATTTCCCCTGCGCAAGAAAGACTCCGCCAGATCAGGATTTGGTTTTTCGCGAAAGCGTACGACCCGATGGATCGCATCGTTGTTTGGGCGCTTTGGCAAATTAGCGGGTTTACCCTGTTCGATATAACCGAATCCGGGACACGCCCAACTTGGTTTAATGCCGATTGTGACAAGCTCGTTTGTCTCCTGGGCCACGTCCGCAGCCAGAGCCAGTGTTTCCTGAAAGACCGCCCGATTTGTAATGACGTGATCGGCTGGAAGGACAACCATGATGGCTGCATGATCGCGCACTGCCACCCAGCCGGTCCCGAGCGCAATCGCCGCTGCGGTGTCGCGCTTGGCTGGCTCGGCTACGATGTTTTCCTTCGGGAAATTTCCCAGCAGCTTGCGAACTGCGCTTTCCTGTTCTGTGTTCGTTAGGATCAGAATGCGCTCGCGCGCGATAAGCCCCTCGAGGCGCGCCAAAGTTTGTTCAAGCAAAGTTTTGTCTGAAACGAGGCGCAAAAGTTGTTTAGGACGCGCCCGCCGACTCAACGGCCAAAAGCGCTCGCCGCTGCCGCCGGCGAGGATGAGCGCGTAGATCGAATCAGGCATGTCTGTGCAAAATGCAGAAGGTTTCGCGTCACGAAAATTGCCGTTTATTTTTCCCAAACGCGACGTATATGGTAGGCGATGTCTTCCCTTATATCCATTTCAAAAAGTTCCGAAGACCTTCCCGTTGCGCCTCTGCTCGTGCTGACGCGCACGGCAATAGGACTCGGGTTAGGAATCTTGATGGCAGAGAAGATCAAGCCTCCGCTGCGTCAGGCAACGGCGATCGCGTTACTGGCAATTGGCGCGTTGGCAGCCGCGCCGTGGCTGGTGAAAATCACAATCGGCCAGATCAATCGTCCCGAGTCCGAATGGGGCAGCCGCGCCCGTTTGCGTTCCATTCGCGGCGATCCCGGTTACACCTCGGATAACGACATCTATTAGCCGAGTTTGCAGAGGCGTTCGCCGCGGCGAACGCCTGCCAAATCATTGACCTCGGTTGCTCGCCGCAGCGAGCACTGCTACAAGCCGCCGGGATTTACCGACTTTCTGCAATCGATTGCGCAGTTGCGTTGTTGATTTGCAGTTGCGCACTCACTTTTTGCAGTTGTGACGCTTGCTCGTTTACCGTTGTAACCAAAGTCTTCAATTCAGATTTCAGCTCTGTAATCATCGTCTCTTGCTGCTGAATCTTGCAGTCTTGCTGCTCGACTCTCCGGTGCTCCTTGAGGAACTCATTGAGCAACATTGCGTTGATCTGCTCATACCGAACGGATTCCGGCTGGCCTTCCCGATTGCGCCCCACCAGATCGGGATTCACTTCGGCCACTTCCTCGGCAATCAAACCGAAGGCAAGCGTCTGTGTCGCGTCATACTGCTTATTATAGCGGAAGCTCACTGGCTTGAGTCCATAGATCGCTTCGCTGGCTTTGTCCATTGGCTCAATGTCATGTTTGTATCGGCGCGAAGAGACGTTCGCCCGGCCGAGTCGTCCGCTGCTGCTTATGGTGACCAGATCGGGATCGACACCAACCTGCGGCTGAATATTGGAATAAATCTGGCCGATATAGCAACTGTTGCTCACGTTCTCACCGTCAGCGCCGATGGCAATAACACTAGTAGCATCAGTGACGGCGCTACCGGCAAGGACGCCCAAGCCGATGTTCCCGCTGCCGGTAGTATTGCTAGCCAGCGCACTACTGCCGACGGCGGTGTTGTTGTCGCCGGTGTTGACAGATAGCGCGGAATTTCCGATGGCCGTGTTTTGGCTGCCGGTGATGTTGTCAAAAAGCGCGTTCGCTCCATTGGCAGTGTTGAAGTTGCCGCTGATGTTGTTAAAAAGCGCGTTCGCTCCATTGGCAGTGTTGGAGCTGCCGCTATCGTTGAAGACAAGCGCGTCTGTCCCAACGGCGGTGTTTAGTGTGCCAGTGGTGTTGAGCAAAAGCGCTGCAGCGCCCAGTGCGGTGTTGGAATCCGCGTCGTTGAGGGACAGCGCTCCAGCGCCGACACCGGTGTTGAAGCTGGCGATGGTATCGGAAAACAGCGCACGCCAACCTAGCCCTGTATTTCCAGTGCCTGTGGTGTTGGACTTAAGCGCATCGCATCCTGCTTTTGTCGTGAAATTTGCGCAGCCCCCCTGTGCTTGCGCTTGGGGTGCGGCAACGACGAGACAGAGGAACGCGGGAAGTAGAATTAGTGGAATTATCGTTTTCATAGGCACAGTTTGGGAAAAATGTTGGCCTTTGTCGAGACTAAAGTTGGCAAGACATCGCGTTTTAAGCAGCGGCTTCGCCGATTCCGCCTACAGAAATGCTTCGGCTATGGAGTCGGCGAGAGCCTTGCCTCTGCGAGTCAGCACGAAATTGCCGTGCGATTGCCGAAGCAACTCGAGTGCGATCAGCTCATGCGTTTCCTTGGCGAAACGTTTCAGGTCCGCACCGGAAACTCCATCCCGCGTACGCAGGGCAAGCGCAACGCGCTCGATGCGTTTCATTTCGGGTGTTAGAGCTTCGCTCGATTTACGCGGGGACTGGCCGGAAAACATTCGATTCATGTAGGCGCGATAATCACAGACATTTTGCCAACGCCGCATACCGATGGTTGAAACCGCGCTCGGGCCGATACCCAGATAATCTTCGCCCAACCAGTATGCGCGGTTGTGAACTGATTCGAAACCGGGGCGGGTGTAATTCGAGATTTCGTAATGTTCGTAACCGGCATCTTCCAGCGTCGCCATTGTGATTTCGAAGAATTCTGCGTCTGCATCCGCATCCTGCCGAAATTCGCCACGAGCGTGGCGCAGGAAAAATTCCGTGTCCTGTTCGTATGTCAGGCAGTAAGTGGAAATGTGTTCCGGTTCGAGGGCCATTGTCTTCTGCAAAGTCGTGCGCCATTGATCAACGGTTTGGCCCGGCAAACCGAACATCAGATCGATGTTGAGGTTCGTGAAGCCGGCGTCGCGCAGAATCCGAAACGATTGTTCTGCCTGCTGCGCGTTGTGCTCTCGACCGAGCAATTTTAGCAGTCCGTCGTCCCACGATTGCACGCCGAGACTGATCCGGTTGACTCCGAATTGTTTGAGGACGCGGGCTTTTCGCGCGGAAACGCTTCCAGGATTCGCTTCCATCGTCCACTCGATTAGTCGCGACAGGTCGAGTCTTTCGTGAAAGCCGCGCAGCAACAGTTCCAGTTGCGCAATATTGAGCGCGGTGGGCGTGCCGCCGCCGAAATAAATCGTCGATGGACGAAGCAAGGAGCGGCATTCTTCAGTCTCCCGAGACGATTGATGTTGTCCCAACTCATTCACTACCGCCTCACAAAATCGCCACGTTTGCGACCGATCGAGCAAATCTTTGTAAAAAGCGCAATAGGGGCAGATGCGCGCGCAGAAGGGAATGTGAACATAGATGTGACGAATTAATTCTGTGGTGGCAGGCGTGACGCCTGCTGTAACAGGGCCCGCAGCCGACACGGCTGCCGCTACAGTCTCACAGTTGTGATTCGCGTCGTTACTCATAAAATCGGTGTGCCGTCGACGCCATCATGCTGATGCGAAAGGTAGCTCTCGTTTTCTTTTGCGCCATCTCTTACGGGCTGGCGCGAGGCCAGCAGCCTGCGCCGACGCCGTCGATTGTATACGCGGTCCACGAGCCTGATGCGATCAAGAGTTACGAAGCAAATCCCCGCGTCGTGCGCGAAATGGTGAATCGTCTCGTGCTCGCTGTGACCGGGCAGTCTGATGTTGCCAAGGCTTGGGCGTCGCTGGTCGCTCCAAATGACAGAGTTGGAATCAAGATCTGCGCAGCGGGTGGCGAGCTTTTCACAACGCACCACGACATTGTGAATGCGATCGTAGATGGTCTGGCGGCGGCAGGTCATCCCCGCAGTAGCATTATCGTTTGGGACCGCTCCCTCGGTGGAATTAAGGAAGCCGGTTATCGGCCGGGAACTGATGGCTACCAATTAAGATCAATCGCGCCGCACGACGGGTATGACGCGAAAGCCGTCCTCTCTGCTCCTCTGGCAGGAAAACTCGTATGGGGCGATTTCGAGTATGTCGGCGACACCGGAAAAATGCCGCTTCTCGCCGATGCCGAGGCTACCAGCAACGTGAGTCATTTTTCGAAGATCATCTCCAGCGAGGTGGACAAGGTCATCAATGTCCCGGTGATGAGTGTCAGTGAAACGAATGGGATCGCCGGTTGCATGTACAACATGACCATCCCTAACATCGACAACTGGCGCCGGTTTGCGCAGGGTTCCCGGTTCGGTGCGGAAAGCCTTGGAGAAATTTATAGCAACGCGCTGATCGCGAAAAAGGTCGTGTTCAATTTGATGGATGGTCTCATCGCGCAATATGCGGGCGGTCCGCAGCCGCAGCCGAATTACGCACTGCACCATGCCACGCTCTATGCGAGCAAGGACCCGGTAGCTCTGGACGCAACGGCGTTGAGACGATTGGAAGAGTGGCGGAAACGCGGAATTCTCCGCCCGGTCGGTCCGGTGGCGTCGTACATCGATTTTGCCAGCCAGCTCGGCCTCGGCAACTCAGCCCCGAATCAGATCGAAATCAGGAAGCTTGGGCGATGACTTCTGATACTGTAGCCGGGGTCGGTGACCCCGGTCATCGAGCGCGATGGTTACAGACGGCACTCCTGCGTTCCGTCTCGCGTTCGTTTTACCTGTCGATCCGATTTTTACCGGCGCTCTTACGCGAACCGATTGCGCTGGCGTATCTGCTCGCGCGGACAAGCGACACTGTAGCGGACACTTCTCAAATCCCCGTAACGGTGCGAATGGAAACTTTGCGGCTGCTCTCCGATGGAATTCAAGGCACCGCTTCGCGTGATGTGGTTTCCGACGTGACCGCGTCATTTGTTTCGCTTCAGGAAAACGCGTGCGAACGACAGCTCCTCAAAGCGTTACCCGATTGCCTTTTTTGGCTCAATCAGATGGAGCATGCAGACCGCAATGACATTCGCATCGTGCTCGAGCAAATTACGCGCGGGCAGATTCTCGATCTCGAGCGCTTTGGTGAGCCGAAGGAAGTTCACGCGCTTGGCACCGCTGCCGATCTCGATGAGTACACCTATCTCGTTGCCGGCTGTGTCGGTGAATTCTGGACGCGACTCTGTTTCCGGCACGTTCGCAATTTCGCAAGCCGTACCGAGGATGAGATGCTTGCTCTCGGCAGACGTTACGGCATGGCGCTTCAATTGATCAATGTGTTGCGCGACGCGGGCTCCGATCTTCGAGCTGGCAGATGTTACTTTCCCGAAGACGAATTAAACGCGGCACATCTGACACCGGCGCAAATCCTCGCCGAGCCAGAGCGCTTCCAGCCGATATATCGAACGTGGCTGGAGAAAGCAAAAGCCGGACTCCAGTGCGGCATCGAATACTCGCGCGCGATCAAAAATCGTCGCGTGCGCGCTGCGACGGTTTTGCCGGCATTGATCGGCGCGCGCACGCTCGCGCTCTTGGATGCGGCCGGCCCGGCGGCCTTGCAGCGCGCGGTGAAAGTCCCGCGCCGTGAAGTACGCGCAATGATTTTGTGGCTGGCGGCGACTTTCGTGTCGCGAAGAGTGATCAATGCGATTTTCGAGCGAACGAAAGCATAGCCGCTGGTTATAGCTATGGCCGCGGAGGATACAGACCAATCGAAGACCGTGAGGACGGCCATGGGAATTATCGATTTTCTGCGAGTCTTGAGTTCAGTTGAATAATCAAGCAAACTTTTGGATTCAGTATGACAGCTCGACCGAATGAACCGCCATCTCCGAGGCCCTTCGAGTCCGTGCCAATCCGTAAACGTTCGTTAATAAGGACGCTCTGGGACCCTTCACGGGAAGAAGACGCGCGCGGGGCGTTGGAGACTCAACTAGCAAAGCACGGCGTCGAGAGCGTATCTCCAGACTCCGTGCAGGTTTTGCTGAAGGGGTTCGGCATCACCGGCGGTGAAGCGCGCGAGATGCTAATTGAGGTGTGGGGGGAAGCGCTTAAAAATCTGATCTTCAACGACGGAAAAATAGATGACGCCGAGAATACGTATTTGACAAGCTTAAGGTTGGCTTTGGACTTACGGACGAGGAAGTGGCGAAAGTACGCTCCGCGATTGTGAACCGCGAGTTTTTGCACCGTGCTGAGGCTATGCTGATCGATCAACCCACCGACCCCGCAACTCGCAATCGCATCGCGCAAGAAGCGCGGAACCTTAGAATCGACACAGAAGAGGAAGCCGCGCTCCTGAAGGATCCGGCACGGCGAGCACTCGTCGCCGAGTTACAACGTATTTTTCTTCTGAGGCGCATATCAGAGGAGGAAGTTCACCGAATAGTAAAGTTTTGTCTGGAGGATTATGGCGTGCAGGTTGAAGGCGATGAACAGAACAAGCTTGTACGCTGTTGGCATCTAGCTCTGCTCGATAGAGGAGTGCTTCCCGATCAGAAGGTTGATATCGCATTAGTGAGTGGGGAACAATGCGGCTTTGGCGCTTACTCGTACCTGTTCGAAACGAGAAAGGTACGTAGAGGCGGTTCAACGGTAGATCAGCTCCAGCACATTGACAGTGGTCCGCTGTACGTCACCACAAAGCGTATCCTCTTTATTGGTGCGGTCGCAAGCAAAACGGTCGATCTTGGAACCGTCGTTCGAACGTTCAACGACAAGGAGTACTTGGTCTTGCAAAAGGTATCGGGTAAGAGTCATCGATTTGCATTCACGAATGACCTGGATTTGGAGGCAGCTGGCCGCGTTATAGAGCTCGTGCAGGAGGGGAAAACTAATAGAACTGCGCCTCTTGATCAGCGAACAGCTGATTCAAAGGCTGAGCCAAGCCGGGAACAAGCGAATGTCGCCATTACTGCTCAGGCACCGGCACTTGCTGGTAAAATAGAATCCGCCCCTATCGATTCGCTATTACGAGAGCTCGACGATTTGATTGGCCTTGAACCAGTAAAGCACGAGGTGCGCAGCTTAGTGAATTATCTTCGAGTGCAACAACTTCGAGTTGAGCAAGGTCTTCCTTCGGGTCAGCTAACCGTTCACCTTGTTTTTACAGGCAATCCTGGTACCGGCAAAACCACTGTGGCGCGACTTCTTGCGAAGATGTATAAGGCTATGGGCTTTTTACCGCAGGGACATCTCGTCGAAACCGATCGAGCTGGGTTAGTGGGCGGGTATCTGGGGCAAACTGCCCTTAAGACGGCGGAGGTCGTACGTAAGGCTCTGGGAGGAGTGCTGTTTATTGACGAGGCGTATTCGCTTGCTCGTGGGACCAAGAACCAAGAGAACGACGCCTACGGTGCCGAGGCGATTGATACTCTGTTGAAGGCCATGGAAGACAATCGCGACCAGCTAGTCGTCATAGCTGCTGGTTATCGTGAACCGATGCAGCAGTTCCTGAACTCTAATCCGGGGCTTCGTTCGAGATTCACACGCTATATCGACTTTCCAGATTATTCGCCCGATGAGTTACTACGGATTTTCGAAAATTTAGCGATGGCGGCGGGATACAAACTGAGCGATGTGGCACGTCAGCGAGCGTCAGCACTGCTTACGACAGCGTACGGAGATCGGACTGCAACCTTTGGGAATGGCCGGCTCGCTAGAACGATGTTCGAGCAAGCCAGTGTGTGTCTTGCGGACAGGCTGGCCGGTGATAGTGACATCACACGTGACGAACTGACGACGTTCCAGGCAGATGATATACGGCTTGCAACCAGCGATCAGCAATAAGACGAAAAGCACCGACGACGATATCACTCTTACAAAAAATCTTGATGGCTTGGATTTCACGGGCGACGCTCTTTTCGAGATCGACCGCTTCCGGCGCAAAGAACACCGCGGAATCAAATCGCTAACTGTTCGTGCGATTTTGGACCAACAGATCGCCAAGAGGTAACGTGTTTATGGCTACCGCGTACCCGAGAATAAACGTAGCGACAATGTTCGACGAGGTTGTCAGGGATTGTGGCGGCGTCGTTTTAAGCGAGCGGTTACCACAGCCGAGATTCAAAAACGCAGACTACGTGTTCCACTTTGAGAAGATTGTTTGCGAACTAAAATGTTTAACAGAAGACAATCTTTACAGCCCGGCTAACCAGCTGAGGACCCAGAGACTGATCGATGAGTACTACGACAACGGAAGGATAGAATCCCGAGAAATCAATGAGAGTAACTGGACTCAATGGCCGCAGGAGCTTCAGACGAAAATTTACGACGTCACGACGAGATCAATAAAGAAGCGAATTCACAAAGCAAACACCCAGATTCGTGAGACAAAGCGAGAACTCAAGCTCGATCAATATCACGGGCTGTTAGTTCTGGCTAATGACGGAATCATTTCCTTACCGCCAGCGGCCTTTATCCATGCGGCATTCTTGGTGCTACGACGTGGCTTCACCGAGATTAGGTATTTTATTTACATAACCGCAAATCTTTTTACTGCGATCAGAGAAGCCCCGATTCCAGCGTTGTTTTGGATCGGCTTCGACCTACAGAGAGGGCCGAAGATGGACACGAATTTCACGAATCGGCTACGCCTGAATTGGGAGAGACTCGTTTGCAGAAAGACTGGAATCCCAGGAGTTGAGGAAGAGCTGCGGGACATCGAAGGCTTCTGGAAGGCTCGACATATCGATCCGAGTGCATCGAGCGGTCAGCGCCGCTACAGAAAATAGTTTCGCTGTCGTTCGCTGATGGGTTGCTCGAGGCGCTCGAGCACCTGGAGCATGTCTTCCCAGACTTTGCGTTTCTCTGAAGGCGCCTGGTTTCGGAGCAAGTACGCGGGGTGATACGTGATCATCAGCGGAATGCTGTTGTAAGTGTGCCAGCGGCCACGCAGATCACGCATTGTAGCTCGCGTTCCGAGCAACCCCTCGACGGCGACTGCGCCGAGCGCGACCAACACTCTTGGCTGAATGATGTCGATCTGTTCCACGAGATACGGCCGGCACGTTTGCATCTCTGTCGGCGTGGGCGGGCGATTCCCAAAACTGCCCGGCGGCACGTCCGGCCGACACTTGAGGATGTTCGCGATATAAACGTCTTCTCGCGCGAAATTCATCGCCTTAATAATTCTCGTCAGCAATTGTCCGGCGCGTCCGACGAATGGTTCGCCCTGCTGATCTTCGTCCACGCCGGGCGCTTCACCGATGAACATCAAGTCGGCGTCCGGATTCCCTACACCGAACACTGTCTGCGTGCGCGAGCAGGCGAGATGCGCACATTTCGTGCAAGCGCGAACACGTTCACGAATCGCGGCCAGTAATTGTGCTTTATCTTGTGCGCCGGGAACTCCGCTGAGGACAGCGGACTCTACAGCATCGGCGGGTGCAGCGTGCGCTGTCCTCAGCGCAGGGGCTTGAGCGGTTGCAGGAGCAGCTTGCAATCGTGCCAGTGCAGCCCTCGACACGCGCGGCGCGCGATCACTATTTTCTCGAATCGTCTGCAGCGCTGCGATGACAAGATCGAGAGCTGGCTGCGTCATGTCCGGCGATCATCCAAAATTCGACACACGACTGCAAATCATTTTCAGAAACGATAAGCATTTTCGTCGCGAGCGATGATCCTAAAACACGCGGCGGTTTTGCCAACCGGCCGCTTGATCCAGCAGTTCCGGTTCGACGTCGAGTGCCATTTTGATATCCATTTGCGCGCCCGCATCAGCAGTTGCGGCTAGCGGCTCCTTGGACACTGTTGGCCATAGAGCGAAATACCCCGCAGCAATTTTCATCGGCGGTTGCGCGTCGGTGATTGCGCGCACTTCTCCGCGCCCGCACGCTACCCTGCTCGTCGTGCCATCCGTCCAGGTCGAGAACAGACAATCGGAATCCGGTCTGAGCGTTACCTGGCCCGTTGTGACGCCAAACTCTGATGCGCTTCCATTACTTTGGCTGAACAAATTAACAATTCTTCCACGATTCAATCGTATCCACGCGCGTCGATCAAGCATGCCTCCGGAGGTCTCGTTGCCGTCTTTCGTTAGCCTGAGCTCTTCTATTTTAATCTCGGAATTTTCGGATAGTTGAACGAATGCGCCGGGGATCAATGCGAGATTAATTGAGGCACCGTCTGATGTCCGGACGATGTCGCCCACGCGAATTTTGCTTTTGGACGTGACCGGTTGGAAATCATTTCGTTCCGCATTGCCGAAAACGACGTTGCCTCTTACAAAAAATACGGTGGCTGCTGTCGCGCGAGTGATTCCTTTCGAGCATCCGTTCCCCAATAGGCAAAAACACAGCGCAAGCACGCTGCTAAATGAAGCACAACGCATTGCAAACGTTCGCGATTAGCAGTGCGCAGTAAGGCCTAAGCCGCGAACGGTCTTTAACAATCAGTAACGCCGTTATGGGGTACCATCACCGTGATTTTGCCAGTACGCGCCCGGCGTCAGCGAAACTCCTGCCGGGTGGAGATAAACAAGACCTGAATCCCACATCGCAATGTAGAGATGTTCCGCGCCGGGCTGAATGTGCACTGTTGTCGAGGTGGGCTCGGTGTAGCCTACGACCGGTACCTTGTGGACGGTCAACACGTGCGGTCCAGCTGCCAGCCAGGTGCGATAGCTGTGACCCTGTACGATGTTCGCCACAGGCCGGCCATCGATCTGAAGATTGAAGGCAAGATTCCATCCGAAGTTCGGCACTCTGTCCACGATCAGTTGACCAGGCGGAACGTGACGAGAGTGGAGGTAACCACCCGGGGGACCTCCTTGGGCAGCAGTGCTGACGAGAACTGCGCACCCAAAACCAATTATGAGAAGAACGTTTCTCGTGAAGCTGCATTTTGATTTCATGACACAGATTATACCTATCAATTGGATTTTTCGCCAGCCCTAACGAACAACTTTTACGATTCTTTGAAAATCGCGCTTAATGCTCGCATTGGCAGCGCGTACGGGAGTCGAACCCGTGTACCAGCCTTGAGAGAGCTTATGCCTTCCCTCGTGTACGTTCTGCCGCTGCTAGATTGTTGCTAGATTTTGCCATGGCCCGTCTCGCTTTGCAGGATCGCGCCAGATTGCGAATTGATCGCCAGACGGGACAATATAGCGCCTCATGTCATCGACGATTTCTGCACAGATTGATTTGCGTGCAAGCGATACGCGCGAAGGTCGCCGACTAGAATATTTCACGCTCGGCTGGAATCTCACCGAAGCACTTGTTGGCATCGGTGGGGGCGTTATCGCTGGCAGTATCGCGCTCATTGGTTTCGGCGCGGATTCAATTATCGAAAGTTTTTCCGGTGCGACTCTCCTGTGGCGATTGCAACGCCACAAGGCTGACGAAAAACGCGAGCAACTTGCTCTTAAACTTGTCGCGATAAGTTTTTTCGTACTGGCAGCCTATGTTGCCGCTGATGCTGCCAAAACGCTTATTCAACGAGAGCCACCACACGCCAGCATCGTGGGCGTCTGCCTTGCCGCCGTCTCGATTATCGTTATGCCGCTTCTCGCTCGCGCCAAGCGCCGTGTAGCAGCGCGATTGAATAGCCCTGCGCTCGTGGCGGATTCACGTCAGACCGACCTTTGCGCTTATTTATCAGGCCTCCTGTTCGTCGGCCTTATTCTCAACGCGCTTTTTGGATGGTGGTGGGCGGATTCAATAGCCGCAATTCTCATGGTACCAATCATCGCGCGTGAAGGCATCGAAGCGTTGAAGGGCGATTGCTGCGACGCTTGCCGCTAGAATCGTTTTTGATTGCCGGATGGCAAATGATCCGGCCATGATGTCATCGACGAATCCTTTTGACAACAACGGCGTAGCCTGACCAGAATCCTCGTCCACCTAAACATTACAAAGGCGCGGTGGTATGAAAATTCTCGCCAGCCTGATCAAACGCAAATTGGAACGCCAAACTGGGGTATTGGGACACTGCGCTATTTACGAACATCAACTGCAACGCCTCTGGCCGCTAAACGAAAAAAATCGCAGGGCAAAGATTGCGGCATTTGCGAAGGCATACGGATTCCGTCTGATCTTTTA
>Ga0066709_100002128_pt1 | contig 14097 bp, 15 predicted proteins | sample GraSoiAngelo_158_FD_79665 | JGI IMG/M metagenome (GOLD analysis project Ga0066709, IMG submission 79665) | Grasslands soil microbial communities from the Angelo Coastal Reserve, California, USA - 14_1009_16_30cm | ecosystem: Environmental > Terrestrial > Soil > Grasslands | place: USA...
AAAGCCCGATACGATATTGGATGAAGTCTGTCCGCAATGTGGACAGGCGAAGCTGGCTCTAAAAGTGGGCCGGTTCGGTGAATTCATTTCGTGCAGCAATTATCCAAAGTGCAAATACATCAAGCCGAAAACCGTGGGCGTAGCGTGCCCTAAGCCTGGATGCGGCGGTGAGCTCATCGAGCGCCGTTCCAAACGCGGGAAAGTGTTCTACGGATGTTCAAAGTACCCGGCCTGCGACTTCGTCGTCTGGAACAGACCTGTTCCCGAGCCGTGTCCGCAATGCGGGGCCCCATTTCTTTTGGAGAAATCCACGAAACGCGAAGGCCTCGTGCACTACTGCAACGAGGAATCGTGTGATTACAAGGTTGCCGTGGAAGCCGAAAAGGTGTCCTGATATTTCGTCAGCCGCGGATTCAAGAACGTAGAACGTGACCTCCAACGACCTCTCTTATCTGTACTCTCTCACGAACGAATACCGCTCCATCCGTTATGACCTGCGAAATATGCGCGCGTTGGCGGCAGCTCTTGGCAACCCGCAAGACGCATTCAGGTGTGTCCTGATCGCCGGCACGAACGGCAAGGGTTCAGTGGCGAAGCTTCTGTCCTCAATGATGCCAGAGGCGGGGATGTATACATCGCCACATCTGGTGCGACTCAATGAACGGATCCGCGTAGACGATCGAGAAATCTCCGACGAAGACTTGCACGAAGTTTTCGAAACCGTGAAGCATGCGGCCTCGACAGCGAAGGATCTGCTCTACCCGCCGACTTACTTCGAGATCGTCACGGCTATGGCCTTCCTTTACTTCCGAGATCGCGTGAAATTTGCCGTGCTGGAGGTCGGCCTCGGGGGACGGCTCGACGCAACAAACATCGTCGAACAGGATGTTTCCGTCATCACAAGCATTGGTATTGATCATCAGCAATTTCTCGGCGACACCATTGACGAAGTCGCGGCAGAAAAAGCCGGCATCATTAAAGGCCGGGAGCCGGTCATCGTCGGGCCTAATGCGGATCTGCCCGTAATTCGGCAAAGGGCTGGGTCACGATTGATCGCTGTGAAGCCAGCGGATCTTCACAAATATCCCCATCTTCGCCCGCAGCTTCTTGGCCGCCATCAAATCGACAACATCGCCGTGGCAATTCGAGCGGCCGAGTGTCTTGGTGTTCCAGAGGGCGATATCGTTCGCGGAGTTAATCGTGCAACTTGGCCGGGCCGGCTAGAGAGGATCGGACGCTTTCTCCTCGACGGCGCGCACAATGTATCCGCCGCCAGAGCACTTGCAGCATTCTTGAAAGAGTTCTATCCGCAAGGCGTATGGATGATTTTCGGGGTCATGGCGGACAAGCAGTTTGAGGAGATGATTGCGATACTGAATCCGCATGCTCAGCAACTGATCTTCACGCGGCCGCAAAACAGCCGCGCGAAAGATCCGGCCCATTTGCAGAGGCTCGTGCCCGGCTCATACGCTGCATCAACGGTTACCGAAGCCATTCACTACGCCCGCCTGCGGGCTCCCTCCGACGCGACGGTCCTTATCTGCGGTTCTCTCTACTTGATCGGCGAAGCTCGCGATCTGGTGAAACGCTTCAAACCATGAGACATTCGGGCTACAGTACCGGCGTGGGTCTCCGGCACAAGCTGAGTTATGCGCGCTCGTTGCTGATTACGGCACCTTTGATCTTCTTATACACGGGAATCATGGGATCGATTTCCGTCGCCAGTTCAATCGTCGATGCCCGCGGCCGGATTCAGCATGCCTGCTCTCGGATGTGGGCGCGGATGATCCTGTGGACATGCGGCGTGCGGGTCCGTGTTAGCGGACTTGAAAACATTAAACCGCGCAATTCCTATGTGTTTTGCGTAAATCATCAAAGCCATATGGATATACCGATCATCCTCGCGGCTTTGCCGTTCCAGTTTCGATTCGCTGCGAAGAAACAGTTGTTCCGCTATCCGTTTCTCGGCTGGCATTTGCGCCGGTCCGGTCATGTGCCTATAGATAGAGAGAATCCGCGCGCGGCAGTCAAGTCGCTGCGCGATGCCGCACACACGGTCCGGCAAGGAATTCCCGTCATGATTTTCCCGGAAGGAGCGACCAGCCGCGATGGCAGCATCAAGCCATTCAAGGGAGGCGGCTTCATGCTGGCCACCAAGTCTGATGCTGCAATAGTCCCGATAACCATTCGCGGCTCGCGCGCGGTGCTGGTTCCGAAGACATACCACCTCCGCGCAGGTTCGGTGGAAGTCATTGTGGGGCGACCTGTAGGTTCACAAGGTGCTTCGGCCAGCGAGCTTGCACAGCGTGTGCGCGAGGAAGTAGTAACGACATTCAATCATGGAAAAACCTTGGATCGGAATTCCTACTCGGTATCACGAAAAGTCTGAGTACATTGGTCAGATTCGGCATTATCTTGATGCCATCCTATGGGCTGGCGGCCTGCCGCTGATGATTCCAACAGTGGACGATCGCGCCATCATTGCCGACTACATAAAACGCGTCGACGGGGTCCTGTTGCCCGGTAGTCCCACGGATATCGATCCGAAGCATTATGGGGCGGCTGCACACGACAGGCTTGGAAAACTGTATCCCGAGCGCGATGCGACGGATTTTGCCATTTTGGATTTAGTCGATTCGGAGCCGAATATGCCCGTTCTTGGTATTTGTTTCGGCATCCAGAGTTTGAACGTTCATCGCGGCGGGTCGCTCGTCCAGGACATTCCCGCTCTGGTTGAGAGTGCCGTCACGCACGACGAAGACAACGATAAGCCAGCCGCGCGACACATGGTCCGAATCGCCGAAGACAGCCTCATTGGGCGCCTCGCGGGCCGTGCGCAGCTGGAAGTGAACAGCTATCATCATCAGGCGGTCGAGAAGCCCGGCCGCAACCTGCGCCCCGTGGCTTTCGCTAACGACGGGGTGATCGAGGCCGTCGAAGATACGGCCGGCCGGTTCATCGTAGGGGTGCAGTGGCATCCGGAGCGCGGCTGGAAAGAAGATCCATTCTCGAAAACATTGTTCTCAGCGTTTATCGAACAGGCGACCCTTCGTTATAATCAGCGATGATGAATCAGCATCTCACCCGCATTTTTCTCATCCCCTTCGCTCTCTGCGCCTTGGTGTTGACCACGCGCGCGCAATCACGAGCAAATCCAACGGTCGATCAAATGCTTGACGCTCTGGGTGGTCAGGCATTTCTTGATGTGAAAGACATCCACACGACCGGCCGCTTCTTCGGTTTCACTCGCGGTCAACTCAGCGGCGGCGATCTGTTTTCCGACTACATCAAATTTCCTGATATGGAGCGCACGGAATTCGGCGGTCCGAAAAACAAGTCGATTACAGTCAACCGCGGCAAAGAAGGTTGGAAGGTCGAGGGCAAAAAGGATCCCGAGCAGCAGACGCCGGGAGAAGTCGAAGAATTCGTGAAGGGCTTCAAGACCAGCTTTGATTACGTTTTGCGTTTCGTAGTCAAGGATCGTCAGACGACGGTTCAGAGTCTTTCGACGGAGATCATCGATTTCAAAAGAACCGACGTCGTGGAATTGCGAGACGCCACAAAAAATCGCATTCGCTTCTACATTGATCGCGATACTCACCTGCCACTCAAGATGCAGGTGCGGCGGAACGACGATGCGAAGCTCCGCGAGGAACAATACGCGAACTGGCACAAGTTCGAGGGTGTAATGACGCCTCTGTTTATAAGCCGCTATACGGATGGCGTGAAAACAATGGAAATTCGCGCGGAGACGGCCGTTTACAATTCCGGCCTGGCGGATAACCTTTTTACGCAGCTCACGCCTGCGAAGTAGTCCATGAATCCTTCAATTCACGCTACAACGATCATTTGTGTGCGCAAAAAAGGCAAAGTCGCCATCGCTAGCGACGGCCAAGTGACTCTCGGTGAGACCGTCATCAAACATGGCGCTAAAAAGATCCGGCGCCTCTACAACGAGAAAATTCTCGCGGGATTCGCCGGCTCATCCGCTGATTCGTTCGCATTGTTCTCACGTTTTGAAAGCAAACTCGAGCAGTATCACGGCAATTTGAGCCGGGCGGCCGTCGAGTTGGCGAAGGACTGGCGGACCGACCGTGCGTTGCGCCACTTAGAAGCAGTGATGATTGTTGCCGACGATAAACTGACGTTCCTCATTTCAGGCACCGGCGATTTGATCGAGCCCGACGACGGAATCGCCGGAATCGGTTCGGGTGGAGCTTTCGCGCTGGCGGCGGCCCGGGCGTTGAGCAAATACACCGATCTCAGCGCCCGCCAGATTGCGGAAGAGTCGATGCAAATCGCGGCCAAGATCTGTATCTACACGAACGACAACATCAGCATTGAAGAATTGTGAGTGCTAGAATCGACGTATATGTCTTATGTACCTGAGACGATCGAAGAGAGTCCGCATCTGGACGAGCTGACGCCCCGCGAAATCGTGCGCGAGCTCGATAAGTATGTCATCGGGCAGACCGGCGCCAAGCGCGCCGTCGCCATCGCCCTGCGGAACCGCATTCGCCGCCAGAAGCTTGCGCCGGAGTTAGCGGAAGAGGTGATGCCGAAGAACATCATCATGATCGGGCCGACCGGCGTGGGCAAAACCGAAATCGCACGGCGCCTCGCGAAACTTGCCAATTCACCTTTTCTCAAAGTGGAGGCCTCGAAGTTTACCGAGGTGGGATACGTCGGTCGCGATGTTGAATCGATGATTCGCGATCTGGTCGAGATTTCGATCGATATGGTCCGCAATGAAAAGCTGGAAGAAATTGCAGATAAGGCTGAAGCAAATGCCGAGGAACGGATTCTGGACCTGCTGTTGCCTTCAGCTCCTTCTTCCGCGACGTCGGGTGATGAAACCTCCCGCGCCGCAATCGACCAATGGAATCGCACCCGTGAAAAGTTGCGCACACAGCTTCACGACGGGAAGCTTGACGAGCGCACGGTTGAGATCGAAGTGAAGGAGCGGAATTTCCCAGCCTTCGAAGTCATCAGCAATCAAGGCGTCGAGGAAATGGATATCAATATCAAAGATATCCTGCCCGGCTTCTTCGGGCAGCGCACCAAGAAGCGCAAAATGAAGGTCGTTGAAGCGCTCGATTATCTCATCCAGGAAGAGGAACAGAAGCTCGTCGATATGGATCAGGTCACGCGGCTGGCCGTCGAACGCGTCGAGAACAACGGAATTATTTTTCTCGACGAAATCGATAAGATTGCCGGACGTGAATCCGGCCATGGTCCGGATGTAAGCCGGGAAGGTGTGCAGCGCGATATTCTGCCGATCGTCGAAGGCACCACCGTAAACACGCGATACGGTTTTGTGCGTACCGATCACATCTTGTTCATCGCCGCGGGCGCTTTTCATGTCGCAAAGCCGGCGGACCTCATTCCTGAGCTTCAAGGCCGTTTTCCGATTCGCGTTGAGCTCGATTCGTTAACCATTGACGATTTTGTCCGGATCTTGACTGAGCCTCAGAACGCCCTGATCAAGCAGTATGTGGCGCTGCTGGAAACGGAAGGCATCAAGCTGAGTTTTCAAACTGATGCTGTGCAGGAGATCGCGCGCTTCGCGGCTACTGTGAACGACAGCACGGAAAACATCGGCGCTCGACGTCTGCACACCATTATGGAAAAACTGCTGGACGAAATTTCGTTTGAGGGCCCGGATCTAAAGAAGAAAACCATCCAAATCGACGCAGCCTACGTTCAAAAGATGCTCGCCGACATTGTCAAAGACCAGGACCTCAGCCGCTACATACTGTAGATGGCGTCTGCTGGCGCAAATGCCCTCAGAGGAGATTTCGAAATTGGACGAATCCATCTCAAATCCGAAATCCGAAATCGCAAAATGGACCGTCTGAAGTGTCGATATTTCGGGATTTCGGATCTGAGATGCAGGATTCGTCCAATTTCGAAATCTTTGTTTTCATCCTGTTGCTACTCACCGCGTGCGGTAAAGTCGGTGATCCGCAGCCACCTTTCATTCGGATTCCCGAACCGGTAAAAGACGTGACCGTAACTCAATCCGGGTACACTCTTGTCCTCACCTGGACTAATCCGGCACGTTACATCGACGGTTCCGCGGCCACGAATCTCTCGCGTGTCCAGATTCGCAGCAACGGCGCGCCTCTCACAACAGTGCAGGTGGCTGCGGCAGGACAGCCGCAATCCTATACGATGCCTGTCGGATCAGTGGTGGGTATCGAGCGGGCGTTTACACTCGTGGTGGAAACCACGCAAGGCAAACTTTCGGACGTATCTAATGCGGCGTCCACAACGCCAGTTGACGTCCCGGGCAAGGTCACGCATCTGGCGGCAACCGCGGATCAGCGTCGAATTTTTCTGCGATGGGATAAGCCGCAGGAGCATCCCGAGCTTGCGGATGCTTACATCATCGTGCGAACCGACGCGCCGGCGGAAGCCGAAACCGTTACAGAGACCAGATACGAAGATATTCGATATCAGGCGGGGAAAACGTTGGCGTATCAGGTCACTGCGGTCAGGCGCGTCGGAGAGACCATGATTATGGGAGTCGGCCCGGAGCCGGTTACAGTGACAGCCAACGACAAAACACCGCCGACCGTCCCAACCGGGCTGGACATTACGACCTCCGACATGGGGGCATATTTAACATGGGACCCGAATCAGGAACTGGATCTGGCCGGCTATCGGGTCTTTCGCAGCGAACGTCCCGACGGTGATTTCAAAGCCGTTAGCGATCGTCTCATCACGACGAACGCGTTCTTGGATCCGTCCTACCGTCCGGGACTGCATTATGCCGTCTCCGCCGTTGATGAATTCGGAAACGAAAGTCCAATGAGCGTGCCGTTTCGCGGTCCGTAGCAAGTTGCTACAATGTCAAATTCCAAAGGAGAGTAAGGGCATGAAATTCTTCCTCGACACTGCAAACATAGAAGAGATCCGCGACGCGGCCAGCACTGGGATTCTGGACGGAATCACGACAAATCCAACCCTCATTTCCAAGGAGGGCAACACCTTTGAGGACCAACTGCTGAAGATTTGTTCGATGGTGAATGGTCCGGTGAGCGCGGAAACCGTTAGCCGTGACGCGGCCGGTATGGTCGACGAAGGGCGGCACCTGGCGAAGCTTCACCCCAACATCGTTGTCAAGTGCCCAATGACCAAGGAAGGGCTGAGAGCCACCAAAATTCTTACCGAAGAACGTATTCGCGTGAACGTGACCCTCGTCTTTTCCGCGCCACAAGCGATTATGGCTGCCAAAGCCGGCGCTTACTTCGTGAGTCCGTTTGTAGGGCGCTTAGATGATATCGGCGAAAGTGGGATGGACCTCATCGAGACCATCGTGACGATCTTCAATAATTACGAGTTCAAGACCGAAGTTCTCGTGGCATCCATTCGCAATCCCATCCACGTGGTGCAAGCCGGATTAATGGGCGCCGACATCTGCACCATGCCCGCCAAGGTGTTTGATCAGCTTCTGAAGCATCCGCTGACGGACAAAGGCGTCGAACAGTTCCTAAAAGACTGGGAGAAGGTCCCGGTAATCAAGTAGTGGACGGTTGAGGAACGCCGTGCCCAAGATCACTGTCTCTGATCGCATCGAACACTTGCTCGAACTAAACCGCGCGGCCGAGCTTGGCGGCGGCATGCAGCGCATGGATCGTCAGAAGGCTGAGGGCAAGCTGACGGCCCGTGAACGCCTTGCGCTGCTGCTCGATAAGGATTCTTTCGAGGAACTGGACAAATTCGTCACGCACCGGTGCCTCGATTTTGGAATGCAGGAGCAGCGCTATCCGGGCGACGGCGTCGTTTCCGGACACGGGCGCATTGATGGCCGGCTCGTTTACGTCTTTGCCCAGGACTTTACCGTCTTTGGCGGATCCCTCAGCGAAACCAATGCGCAAAAGATCTGCAAGATCATGGACCTCGCCATGAAAGTCGGCGCGCCGGTGATCGGATTGAACGATTCCGGCGGCGCACGGATTCAAGAAGGCGTTGTTTCGCTGGCCGGCTACGCCGACATTTTCTTGAGGAACACGGTTGCTTCCGGCGTGATTCCACAGCTCTCCGCGATTATGGGCCCCTGTGCCGGCGGCGCCGTCTACTCGCCGGCCATCACCGATTTCATCGTGATGGTGGATAAAACCAGCTACATGTTCGTGACAGGTCCTGACGTTATTAAGACTGTAACTCATGAGGAGGTCACCAAAGAAGAGCTTGGCGGCGCGATGACGCACAACAGCACGAGCGGTGTGGCGCACTTCATTGCTCACAATGACGAAGAATGCCTGCTGCTCTTACGCGAGCTGTTTTCGTTTGTTCCTTCAAACAATTTGGAAGAGCCGCCCCGCCGCCCGGCAAATGATCCGTGGGATCGTGTAGAAGAATCCCTGAATTCGATCGTGCCGGCCGAGTCGAACGTTCCCTACGATATGAAAGACATCATCCATGCGGTGGTTGATGCCAACTACTTCTTCGAAGTGCAAGAGCATTACGCGAAGAATCTCGTGATTGGGTTCGCGAGGCTCGATGGCCGTCCTGTCGGTATTGTCGCCAATCAACCAGCCTATCTGGCGGGCTGCCTCGATATTGCAGGTTCAATTAAGGGCGCCCGGTTCGTGAGATTTTGCGACGCGTTCAATATTCCGCTGGTCACATTTGAAGATGTACCTGGCTTTCTTCCCGGAACGAATCAGGAATTCGGCGGAATCATCAAGCATGGCGCAAAGTTGCTTTTCGCGTTTGCCGAAGCCACGGTTCCAAAGCTCACGGTCATTACGCGCAAGGCGTATGGCGGGGCCTATTGTGTCATGGCGAGCAAGCACATCCGCACGGACATCAATTTCGCATATCCAACTGCGGAAATCGCCGTCATGGGACCGGAAGGCGCCGTCAACATTATTTATCGCCGCGAACTGGCTGCCGCGAATGACGTTGATAAAGTACGCGAAGAAAGAGTGGAAGAGTTCCGGGAGAAGTTTGCAAATCCGTATATCGCGGCCGAACGTGGTTTCATCGATGAGATCATCGAGCCCAAAAACACTCGAAAAAAACTCGTCACCGCCTTGCGGATGCTGGATACGAAACGCGATACAACCCCGCCGAAAAAGCACGGCAATATTCCGCTTTAATCACCCCGCATCGCCGCGAACACGTTGCCGATTTTGTAGGAGCCCTGGTAAATCCAGCCGACGCTGACTCCGCCAGGCAGCTTGGCTTTGCCTATCGAATTGAGTCCCGCCGAAGCCAGGCAACCGCATTGGGAGCAATCCGGGTTGCCTCCAAATTGACATGGCCCCACGCGCGTTTTGAGGTCCGCAGTAATTGTGCGGGTGACGTTTGCAAAAATACAATCGCTTGGTTGGGAAGGTGGGTTGAGGAAACCATCAATTGTCATTTTCGTCATGGAAAGTTTCGGATACTTCACCCGAATGTCGTGCAACTCGCGAACGACTTGAAGACGAGCCGGCCGAGGAAGGATTTCATAGCTGGTCTCTCCCACTTGTGGAGTGAACAGACTGAACCAGATTTTGTCCGTCTCTGGCCGCTCTGACCAGAAATCCATGAAATCGTAGAGATACCCATCACGTTCGGTCATTTGTCTCGTGATGGTGCAATGCATCGTGATCTGACGTCCGGCAATGTTTTTCAAGATGCGTTCGTAGGTTGCCGGTTTCCGGCGAATGTCGTGTTCGGGAGCCAAACCATCGATAGAAACCACGATCGTCAGCAGTTTAATACTGCGCCACTCAATCGGAATCGGCCGAACGGCGCTGGTCACAAGCTGTGTTATAACCCCGCGGGCCGCCAGTTGCGGCTAAATCTCGGTCAGTTCTCTAAACCTAACGAGCGGCTCACCGCCGACGATCGAGACGTGCAACGGCTTGTATCGATCGATTAGATCCATAAATCGGTTGACCAGTTCTTTACCCTTGAAGTCGCTTACTTGTGTGAGGCGAACGTTCCCACCCAGATGTTCGTCACCGTACGCATAGCAGCCCGGACAGCTTAATGGACATTCTTTCGTCAACTCGACCGACAGAAACGGAGTGCGGCCGGCAAGAATGGTTTTCCAGCCTCGCAGAATTTGGGTAACCTTCATGGCGTTTAATTAGACCATGAATTTTTTGGACCCGGAGCAGAACTCATGTACAAAATCTTCTTGATTGGTATCGCCGGTTCACTGGGCACCCTGTCACGTTATTGGCTGTCCGGGTGGGCGGATCAATGGTGGGGCGGAACGTTTCCGTTTGGGACATTGATCGTCAACGCCACTGGCTGCCTTGCAATTGGATTTCTATTCCACGCGACAGAAGAGAAATACCTCGTCGACCCTGTCGTGCGATCGGCCGCGCTTGTTGGGTTTCTGGGCGGGTTCACGACATTTTCGTCATTTGCTGTACAGAGCTTTAGTCTTTTGCGGGATGGTGAAATCCTTCTTGCGAGCGCGAATATCCTGCTCTCGAATTTTGCCGGATTGATTTTGGTTTGGGCCGGCTACGTGATTGCTCGCACCGTGTGAGGTGTTATGAAAATTCCCGAAGACGGTTATCTGCTACGAATTTTTATCGGCGAATCGGACAAGCATGGACACATTCCGCTGTATGAGGCGATTGTTTTGAAAGCCAGGGAATCCGGACTTGCGGGCGCGACTGTCCTTCGCGGTGTGATGGGGTTCGGCAGACACAGCATCATGCATACGGCGAAAATCTTGAGATTGTCCGAGGATTTGCCCTTGATCATCGAGATCGTCGACAGCCTTGGAAAGATCGAAGCATTCCTTCCTATACTCGACACGATGGTCCCCGAGGGGCTGGTCACGCTGGAGCAGGTCCGGGTGATTCATTATCGGTCGGATGATAAGTGAAGGTCCGCTACAGCGGGTGTACCCGTCATTGCGATACAATCTTTTTCATGCGTCGGATTTTATTTGTACTTCTGTTTGTTTTGGCGCAGCGCCCGCTGTTGACAGCAAAAGATCCCAAATGGTTTCAGGTTTCCTCGGATCACTGTTTGCTTTTCACCGATACCAACGAAATGAAGGGGCGCCGGCTGGTCACGGATTTCGAGAATCGCATTGCTATGTTTTCTCAAGCCTTCGGCAAAGTTCCTCCCAGGCAGTTCCCAATCGAAATATTCCTCTTCAGCCAGGAACAAGATTTCACTGAGGCCCTGCCGCGTGTCCAAGGCCCTGAAGCCGAGAACCAACTTAGAAAAAATGCCTATTTCCTGCGAGGCCCGGACCGCATTTTTATCATCGCGAAAGATAAGTCGCCTGATGACATCACCAATGATGTCGGGCATGCACTTGGGCACGTGCTTTTCGAGCGCTATGTCAGGTGGCGGCCTTTCTGGCTCGCCGAAGGTGCAGCGGAGTATATCCGAAAGATCGGCCGGTCTGCCGACACCAAACCGATAACGGAACAAGAAGGATTCAGCGCTGTGGATATGTTGACGATAGTGCCCAGCGCGACATACAACGATAACGATCCGCCGACAGTATTTCGAACGGAAGCGTATCGTCTCCTTCGTTTCCTTTTAGAACAGAAGCCTGACGTTTTGCGGCAGTACCTCGAGTCGCTTCACGCCGAGTCGGAGAAGCTGCCCAAGGTCGCAATCGACGGCGATGCCATCGAACCGCAGTTCAAAACCTACGTTGAGACGCCGTTGAAGCCACTGCCCGTCAGCGCGGCAATCCAATCTTCGGAAGTCGACACAGCCAAGCTCGCGATCCATCGCGGCGATCTTCTGCTCGCAACAGACCGTGCAGCAGATGCGGCGCGGTGGTACAACGCGGACTCGAAAGAAGCCCGCGCAGCGCGTGCCATCGTTACGCGATTCTCGCGGCCGCCGGCAGAAGCGATCCGGGTGTTGGAGCGCGCCGCGCGCGAGCTTCCTGACAATGGACTCGTTCAATATCACTTCGGGGTTTTGGAGATTCAGGACAAGAAGGACATCCAATCGCAGGTGGCCGCGCTCGAACGGGCCGTGCAGTTGCTCCCGCTGATGGGGCGCGCCTTCGCGGAGCTAGCAAGGGTTTATGCGCTGAATGGTCAAACTGAAAAGGGCCTTCCGCTAGTCGTAAAGGCGCTGGACCTCGAGCCCGAATATGCGGATCACTTTTATGAGATTCGCGCTGATGTGCACGTTGCGCTAGGCGAACTTCCTCGGGCTTTGCGCGATGCTAACGTCGCTTCCGACCTGCCGCACGCCGACCGGTCTGCAGTCGAGCATTACAACTTGAAAGTCTCTGCGGTCCGAAAACGGATCGAAGCCGCACGGCGCGAGATCGATCTGCGAGAACTGGAAGCGCTGCGTAGTGAGGTTCGCGCTGAAGCCGCAGGCCGCGAACCTCCGCCAAAACCCGCGCCGCCGCCTCCGCCGGTTCCAGTTGGAAGCATAGGCTACGAGATCGAGACCCGTGCGCCGATTGAGGTTGTCGATGCTGTGTATCCGGATTATCCGGAAGCGCTCCGCAGGAAAGGCGCTACGGGAACAATTACGCTACAAGTGAATATCGGCCCAGATGGCAAGGTGAAGGCGGCATCGATCACGAAGTCGCAACTAGAGGATCTGAATGCGGCTACTCTCGATGCGGTCAAAAAGTGGTCCTTCAAGCCAGGCAATCGAAGCATTCGCCTCGTCCTGAAGTTCGCGCTGCAATGAACTGTCCCGTCTGCTTGAATCCAGTCACTGTGCCTGCACTCACCGGCAGAGACTGGCTTTTTGACAGCACAGCTAAAGTTTTCAATCTGCATTCGTGTACCTCTTGTCATTGTCTCTTTTTGCACCCAATGCCGGGTGACGAGGAGATTGCCTCGTTCTATCCCACTCACTACTGGTGGAGTTCCTCGGACTCCCACAGAAACGGCGCGCTTAAAAAACTCGAATCCATCTACCGGAAGCTGGCGCTGCGGGATCACGTCGCGTTCATTCGGCGTTCAGTGGAGAATCGCAGCGGTCTGGACCTGTTGGACGTCGGCTGTGGCAGCGGCACACTCTTGGGCTTGCTGAAACACCGCGGGTTTCGCGTCATGGGAATTGACGTCTCCGCGGATGCCGCACGCGTTGCAGAAAACGAGAATGGGGTGAGCGTTGTGGTGGGTTCGCTCGATCAAGCAAGATTTTCCGATCATTCATTTGATGTCGTGACGCTGTTTCACGTGATGGAGCACGTGACCGATCCGCGACATGTGCTGGCGGAGGTGTCCCGCATCCTGAAGAGGAATGGCTCCGTGATTCTTCAGGTGCCCAACATCGATAGCTGGCAATGCAAGACATTTGGGGCAAGGTGGTACGGCCTGGATATCCCACGGCATGTGATCGATTACTCGAAACACTCCATCCTGAAACTGCTGGGGGATTCCGGTTTTATCGTGCGGCGGATCAAGCACTTCAATGTCCGCGATAACGCGCCGGCGCTGGCATCGAGCCTGTTTCCATCGTTGGATCCTGTAAGCCGGGCGGTACGTCATCGCAAGCGCGGGGTGCGTGAGAGCATGCCTGCTGCATGGCTGCGTCACATCGCATATCTTTCATTCGTCGTCTGCGCGTATCCGTTTGCGATCTTGGAATCCGCGTTCGGCCGCGGCGCCACCGTCATGATCCATGCACGAAAGGCCCAGCAGTGAATGTTGGTCAGTGAAAACTGAACATTGCCATTGAACATTGAACACTGAACATTGAACATTGTTGGGTATGTATGAACACGAGTACGACGCAATGTATCGCCTCGAGAATTCCTACTGGTGGTACGTTGCGCGTCGAGCGCTCGCCGTCGAATTGCTCCATGATGAGATCGACGGCCGTGACTCCGTTCGAATTCTTGATGTGGGATGTGGAACCGGCGCGAACGTGGACGCATTCGCTCAACTAGCGCCTACTGTCGGGGTCGATACTTCGATGGACGCTCTACATTTCTGTCAACGTCGAGGAATCAGAACGGTCGCCCTGTCACCTGTTGAAGATCTTCCGTTTGCTTGCGGCACATTTGACGTTGTTACTGCCCTTGACGTTCTCGAACATACGGATGATGACCTGCACGCACTTCGTGAGGTGCGTCGCGTCATGAAGCCAGAGAGTCTGATTTTGATCACGGTTCCGGCATATGGGTTCCTG
>Ga0066709_100002129_pt1 | contig 14096 bp, 14 predicted proteins | sample GraSoiAngelo_158_FD_79665 | JGI IMG/M metagenome (GOLD analysis project Ga0066709, IMG submission 79665) | Grasslands soil microbial communities from the Angelo Coastal Reserve, California, USA - 14_1009_16_30cm | ecosystem: Environmental > Terrestrial > Soil > Grasslands | place: USA...
CTCAACCACTCCAACAGCAATCTGGGCAGAGCCACGCTAACAGTGAGCTATCAGCTCGCGGTTTTCACCAGCTTCCTTAATTGCAAGTTTCGCCGCATCGAGTTCACGGTCCAATGCGCAGCTTTCTCGCTGAGTTCCGCCGCGCTGTGCAATCCCAGCTTTTCTTTGATGTGCGCCTGGTATGTTTCGATCGTTTTCACGCTCAAGTGCAATTCAGTTGCCAGCCTGGACGCGCCGAAACCGCGCCCAATCAAGGAGAAGACCTGCAGCTCGCGATCACTGAGTGCTCTCACCTCCGAGCGCGCAGGCTCAATCTCTTTGCTCGCGAGGCTCTTCAGCAGGCGGCGCATGACGGTTGCGCTCGCATAGAGATGACCTTCGGAGATCCTCTCAAGCGCTGGTAAGACTTCCGAGGAATCATCTTCTAGCGCAAAGTATCCATGTGTCCCGGCTCGGAACGCGCGTTGGATCGACAATGGATCTTCGCGTGCCGAAACTGCAAGAATTCGAGCAGCCCTATCAAAACTCCGAAAATCCTTGATCAACTCGATGCCGTTCCCGCGCCGAAGTGTCAATCCAAGGGCGACCAGCCGCGGCTGATGTTTAACAAACATCTCCCGGCCTGTTGGCGCATCATCCGTTTCACCGCACACAGCAAAGCGGCCTGTCGCTTTAATCAATCCAATCAGTCCGGAACGGACTAGCGGTACATGATGGATGATGAGCAACTTCAGTTTTGCCAGGCGCTTCATCGGGGAATCCATCGGGGATTCTGTCCTGGACGACCCATCCGGGCCGCCGTTGCGACGGGTTGTAGCGACCTTTGATCTTTGGCTCTTTAAGGGGAACATCTGCATACCTCTATCTCCTCCATAAGCTCTATACTTGATTTGCCGGTCGAAGTTCGAGAAAAACTTCAAAAAAAATCAGGGATCATCCCCGATAGGCAAAAAGCATCAGTTTTGCTCTGATCGAGAAAGGCGAATTTGAGGCCCAACAGACATCACGGAGATACACATCAACCTTAAACTTCCTATGGCAGACGAATCGATAGATGCAAAATGTCAGGTCGATCTTCCTAACTCGGGTAGCAACGTGTTCGTGCAACTCGTGGAAAGTCGGCCTGAACGAGTCGACTATAGAATCAATCTCAAGGACCCTCAGCAAAACACGATTCACGTCGTTCCGGCTGCGGTCTACGCAATTCCGGTGCTTCATGACTTGGGCCGCGCAGCGAATGGGCTGCGAGGTTATCAGATGTTCTGTGCAGGAGTGGTGGGGTTTGCGGTTGCTGGCTCGTGGGATTTGGAATGCCAAGTGATCGTCGACAACAACGTTGTCGGGAGATGTTCGGGGACGTTAAACGGCACCCAAGGGGCAATGTCGATGTTCCGGTTTATCTGCGACTTCGTATGATAGCTCGAATTTTCGTACTGCTCGGGGCACTCCTTTGCCCGACCCTCGATTGCTTCGGACAGATCGCTCCAGCGACCGGCTTATCGCCGTCTGCTTCAACATCGTCTTCGTCTAGTGCTGTGGACCCTTTAGCCAAAACGTTCGATGATATTAATTTCGACCGCGCACCAAGCGCGGTGCCCGCCCTGGACGCGCTCGGGCTATCTCCGGAAAGCGTTACCTCCCCCAGCACGCCGCGGGAGCTGGTGAGCGACCTTCTCAATGGGGTCGATCAAAACGGTGTGTTGCAACACGGGCTAGCAATCGAGACCGCTCCGTTTCGATTGATCGGCATTCGCACAAACCTTCGAGATTACAAAAGAGAGGACCTGAGTGGAGCAATTTGCCGTTGGGTCTACAACTTCAGCGTGTCGGCGGCGACGTCCAAAGCCACCGATAAGAGCGACGCCGTCCAGCTAGCTCTTGGCTTTAAGGAGGTGCTTCTTGAAAGCGCCGATCATGATCCCTATCGAAATCCCGACCTAGACAAGGCGTTCGCAGCAGCCGCAGCGAAAGTTGAGCTCCCTGACGATCTTGATAACCCGAACAAGCCGCTGCCGACAATCCCGGAAAGTACTTCACAGATTTGGAGTAATGCTGTAGCCGATTTTAACAAGAATAAATGGCAAGGGACGATCTGGACGGCAGCGATCGCGCCGACTTGGAACAGCCAGTCGGGAAAAATTTCTGAACTGAGCGGAAGCGGGTTCACCGCCTGGAGCACCGCTGCCTGGGGGACCAAGAACTTCTTAAGGATGAACACTACCGACTCAGTTAATCTTCAGTTCATCGGCGAAGTGCGCTATCGCGATGGCGAACACGTCACAGATCCGGACGACAAAACACGGGTCGCCACACAGAATAGCTTTTTGGCCGCCGCGAGAGTTAGAATCGGGACAGTAACCTTCAACGGCTTTGCGGAAGGTGGGTACGTCCGCGTCTGGCACGGCTTGAACGGCGACGGCGATGGTTGGCGTGGCGCTGTCGGTGTGGAGAAGAAACTTACGACGAATATTTGGCTCGTGATAAGTGCCGGAGAGCAATTTGGCGAGGCGACCGCGAAAACCAATAACCTTTTCGCCGTCAGTAGCCTTCGATTCGGGACTGCAGACAAAGCTCAATTCGCACCCCAGTGATGTACCGATGGATAATGTCAAATCAGTCGAGCGCTTCACACGTAGCTCGCAAGATGGAGCTCACAAGATTCACAACCTCCGCAGAAGATAACATGACGATTGCCTGCAATCGAATGCGCTGATTGCGCGATACCATTAGAAAGAAGGTTACCATGTCCCAAGCCAAATACGATGAGAGAACTGAGCAACATATTGCGTCGCTACAGCCCGATTTTGCCGACCGCGTACGGCAGTGGCTCGCGGAGTGTCGGCAGCAAGGATTGAACCCATATATTCATTTCGGGTCGCGTAGCATTGAGGAACAACGAAAGCTGCGACAGAAGTTTTTAGCCGGGGGACCCAAAGCGGTTGATCCCGAGCGTAGCTATCATTGCTATGGGCGCGCGTTCGACTGGGTTAACATCACTGATGCAGACGGGGGCGATGCCGGTCTTGCTTGGGATGATGACAAGACGTATGCAAAGGGAACGCACATTGGGGCGCAGTTTCAAATCGTCGGGATCGGTTCAGGTGATAACGACCATCTCCAAGATGCGAGATTTGGCACGTTTGCAGATTTGCCTCGGTCCGAGTTCGGGAGTTTTCCAGCGTAATTGCGATGCAACCCGAGTCTTAAGATAACGACATCGTTGCGGTTACGCAGAGTTCTTTGCGTTTGCCCACTTGCTAAAAAAAGAATTGCCGCTCCTGAATAAGGTATGGAACAAGCAGTCCCTCCGACAGTAGAACCTCCCATAGAAATGCCCGATAACCTTGCCGTGCGCTTCGCGGCCGGCTTACTCGGCCCGCAATGGAAGCAGGGACATGATCGGAAAAAGAGACTCCAGCGAAGGACGGTCCTCTCCGATTGCCGGCTGATGCTCCGCTACGCGCTGGATGAAGGCTGCCAAATCTCGGACGAACTGTCAAAGAATATTGCCAAGGTCGATACCGCCCTCGTTAACGCCACGCTAGATCCGCTGAGTGAAGTACCGAAGGAATTGATTCAGAAGGCGCAATCGGGAGCAGAGAATCAACAACCACAAACTCAGCAAGGTGTAGAACCTATCCCTACACCTACACCTACACCTACGCCTACACCTACGCCTACGCCGACACCGACTCCTACTCCAACGCCGACGCCCACACCTACTCCTACAGTAACGCCCACTCCAACACCGACAGCGGAATCGCTCAGCGACGTGATCATGCGCGTTCACAATGTACTCTCGGATTTGGTTGCGCCGGCTACAGCGCAGTCCCTGCGGGCCACTGATCCTGCGATCGTTAGCTGGGGCCTTCCCTGGATCGCCAAGCTGGCTATCTTCGGAGCGCTTCTTTCGACCGTAGCCTTTATCCTGGCTGTCTCGAAGCCGAAGATGGAGGCATCGGGCAACACGGCATCCGGCTCACCGGCGCAATCACCTTCTACGGCCGCGGCGACCGCAACACCTTCTCCTTCGCCTTCTTCTCAAAAACCATGAGCAACATCGACTGGTCGGCAATCAGTGGGCCTTAATCGGCTCGTTCTTCTACACCCTTATCAAACTGCAGCCTTATTTGGAGAATCGCACCTTCGATCCGAAGTACACAAGCGCTTACCTCGCACGACTCGTGACGGGCATAGTCGCCGGAGTAATCCTTGCCTACTTTCTGAAAGACTGGCTGCTGGCGAACAGCCCCAATAGTTCCCTAAAGAACCTCAGTACCGGGAGCATCGGGATTCTGGGCGGATTCTCGGCCGAAGCCGTGGAGGAATTATTGCAGCGCGTGAAGGACGTGCTCTTAAGCCTCGTGAGAGGCGATAACAGTGCCCAGATCCAGGCAAAGGCCAACGCTCAGCAGAATGCTAAGCTCTCCGACGTCCGCGATAAGCTAGACAACATCGATAAGGCAAAAACGGACGAAGAGAAGAAAGCGGCCACAGATGCCGCAAGGCGCTCTTCAAACGAAGTGCTTCCTGATTGTACGAACATATTTATCTATGACTAAAGCTAAGCCTGCAACAGCCAATTGCGGGGGATACTTCTAGGGAACATGGTTTAAATTTTTCGATCCGCTGGCCGAAGCGATGCACCGGTACGAACAAAACACAGTTCCTTGTAAGTTAGTGTTTATAGAGGACTTGAAATAATCTTGCCACTGCGACAGCATCTGTGAATACGGCCCCGGACGGCGATACAGCAGGTTCGAAACCTGCGGCACGCATGCGAGGCAGGCGCACGATCACCTGCGATCGCCGGAATGTTTGTGGCGGTCTTTGAAGGTGAGCTCGGCGATGCCGGATTTGTCGAACTCGCCGAGGCCTTCGCCGATCATCCGATCATATTGTTCTTTGGTCGCGCGCGCGAGCGGTAGATCGAGCCCGAGACTGCGCGCCAGTTCGAGAGCGATTCCGCTGTCTTTGGCTGCGTGTGCGGCGGAGAAAAAGCAGCTGTGCTCGCGGTTCTGCATGTCTTCGCCGTCCGTCTCGAGCACGCGCGAGTTCGCGCCGGTCTGCGAAAAAACCTCGCGAAGCATGGTGAGATCGAGACCCAACGCTGCGCCGAGTCCTAGGCCTTCAGCCAGACCAGCAGTGTTAATGTTCATGACCATGTTCACGAGCGCCTTCACCTTGGCGGCTTCGCCTGCTCTTCCGACGAAGCGTATCTGGGCGGCAAGCTCTTTCAAAATTGGTTCGGCTTTTCGGAACGCCTCTTCGCTTCCGCCGCACATCAGGTAGAGCTTGCCTTCGCGCGCCTGTGTAATGCTCGACGCCATGCATGCTTCGAGCGATTGCGCGCCGGCTTTGTTGGCTAGCTCTTCGATCTCCACATGCACTTCCGGCGAGATTGTCGCGCAGTTCACGAACAATTTGCCGCGCGCGTTTACGAGCAGATTATCACCGGGTCCAGCAAAGATTTGCCGCATCGCGTTATCATCGGTCACCACGGTGAAGATCACGTCGGATGCTGCCGTAACTTCCGACAAATCCTGCGCTGCCGCGCAGCCAAGTTCCGACGCGAGCGACGTCGCGGCGGCGCGATTTGTGTCATAAACCGCCGTGACGTGAAATCCACGATCCTTCAGTCGGCGCGCCATGTTCGCGCCCATTCGGCCGACTCCAACAAATCCGATATTCATGTGCTGAAATTAGCCACGAATCCCTACGGGTGAAAACAGATCAAGTGTTTGACGATCATCCGTAAAAATCCGTGTTAATCCGTGGCGAACCTAAATCTTGCCTGCAAAGAACGGATTGTGCTGTTTCTCTTCTCCCACCGTGGTCATCGGGCCGTGTCCGGGGCAGATGATTGTTTCATCCGGCAACGTCAGAATTTTCTCGAGATTATTTCGCAGCGCAGCGTCGTACGAGACGTTGCCGCCGCCCATGGAGCCGGCAAAAAGCGAATCGCCCACAATGGCGATCGGATGCGCGAGCCCGGTGACGACGTACGTCATCCCGCCAGGGGAATGACCCCAGGTAAGTCGTGTATCGATTTTCAGATTTCCAAGCCGGAACTTTTTTCCTTCGTCGATGGGCTCCGCACCCGGAACCGCTTCGCGCGACGGAGTAAAAACATCTGCACCGGTTTCTTCGCGGAGAGAGGGGAGGTCTGCCACATGATCGGGGTGCGCGTGCGTCAGCAGAATCAATTCAACATCCAGCTTGTGGTGCTTTGCAAAGCGCACCATCTCCCTTGAATCACCTCCAGTATCGAAGGCTGCCGCCACGCGGGTCGCCGGGTCCCACACAAGATAAGCATTAACGGCCATCCCGTGGTAATCAGTGTTGAATTGCTCGAGACCGTCGAAGCCTTCAATTTTTTTTGGATGCCATTCGCCGTTGGCGAGTTCGCGCAACGCTCCCCCGTCCAGGCCAAGAGTGGGTGCAACACACACGAGACCTGATTCATCAAAATCACCGTCGCGCAGCTTGCGGATTGTTTGCGAACTGATCCCGGCTTTTTCGGCCAGCTCAGAATCGGAAATACCCAGGCCGCGCTGGGCTTTTCCGATGATGTCGGCGGCGTCGTCTTCGAGTGGAATCATATTGGCTAAGCGTTTATCACTTACGTTTCCGGTGCAACGCGCAAACTGACAATCGAATCCGACGCCAATTTCTCAAGCGTTCGCTCAACCTCGGTAACAGTGAACGCTCGTTTCGTTTCCTTTTCCATCGATGTGATTGCGACGTTATTGATTCCGCACGGAACAATATGATCAAAAGGCGAGAGATCGCCGCACACGTTCAACGCGAATCCGTGCATGGTGATCCAATGGCGAACGCCGACACCGATTGAAGCGATCTTGCGATTTTCGACCCAAACTCCCGTGAGCGATTCGCGTCGGTGCGCGGCAATGTCGAATTGGGCGAGAAGATCGATAAGCAGTTGCTCGAGCCAGCGCAAATATTTGTGTAGATCCTGGCCGCACGGGCGCAGGTCGATAATCGGATAACCCATCAATTGACCTGGCCCGTGATACGTCGCCTGCCCGCCGCGGTTGATGGAAAAGAGTGGATGCGGCAGATGCGCCGCGCATAACAAGCTAGACCGATCAGGAGTCCGCCCGATCGTATAAACCGGTTCGTGTTCGAGCAAAAGCAATTCATCTTGCAAGGCGCTGTCGTCTCGCTTTTGCGCCACGATTTTTTCCTGCACTGCAAGCGCCTGCGCGAAATCCATTCGGCCAAGCCAGCGCACACAAAGAAAATTCGTGGCTGTCGAAAGGTGCACTGGACAACTTATGATCCGCAAACGGCTGTTCAAGACGCAATCCCGTTGTCGCCACGTCACCTTAACCTCTCTGCCTGCTTCTCTCTCGACAAATGCCTACGGTCGTGCTCGCGGCCGGAGTCAGCCCTTGCCTTCGGCAAAGTTGTGTCGTTGACATAGTACTGACAGCTATAATGACCGCGACATGAACGCGACATTTACGGCCGTCGTGAAGCAGGGAGACGACTGGTGGATCGGCTTGATAAAGGAGGTGCCAGGTGGGAATCACAGGAGCGAAGGAAAACGGAATCGGTTGAAATCATTACGTGATATTCTGGTTGAAGCGTGTCACTCGCCCCCCGCAGCTCGCTTCGCAAGCAGGAGGCTGAGTCAAGACAATGATTGCATGCGGTCCGCCGGATCGCTCTAATTAGCAGCGGTGTACGTGCGCACGCGACGCGATTTTCTTTCTCTTGCCGGCAAAAGTCTCGGTCTGGCCGCGCTTTCTTCGGCGACGGTCGCGGCGTTATTAAGAAATGTTCAAGCAGCGACCAAAAACGTCGCACATCTCACATCGGAAGAAGCGGCCACCGACGAAGATTACTGGGCCACTATCCAAAACTCGTTCAGCGTTACGCGCGGCATCATCAATCTGAACAATGGCGGCGTTTCCCCCAGCCCGCGGATCGTGACCGACGCGCTCGTCCGTTACATCTGGGAACAGGAAGACGCCACCGCTTACACGATGTGGCAAATCCTCGAGCCGCAATCCGAAACCATTCGCACCGGCCTGGCCGAATTGTTCTGCTGCGACCGCGAAGAAATCGCGATCACGCGCAACGCTTCGGAGTCGCTCGAGATTCTGCTCATGGGCATGGACTTCAAACCCGGCGACGAAATTCTTACCACCACCCAGGATTACCCGCGCATGCTCACCACCCTGCGGCAGCGGGAGAAGCGCGAAAACCTCAAGCTCAAGCTCATTCAAATTCCGATTCCGCCGAAGAACCTCAACGAGATCACCGCCGCGTTTGAAAAAGGAATCACAGATCGTACCCGACTCATCCTCATTTCGCACATGATCAACATCACCGGCCAAATCACTCCGGTGAAAGCTGTCTGCGACATCGCGCGGGCCCGCGGTATTGAGACCATTATCGATGGCGCGCATTCCTTCGCCCAGTTCTACTTCAAACAGAACGACCTCGGTTGCGATTACTTCGGCACCAGTCTGCACAAATGGCTGTACGCGCCCAAAGGTACCGGCATGCTTTACGTGAAGCGCGACAAGATCGAAAAACTGTGGCCGCTCATGGCCGCGGAAGCCAAGCAGGCATCGGACATCCGCAAATTCGAAGAGATCGGCACGCACTCAGCCGCGCCGAAGCTTGCAATCGGGGAAGCCCTCCTGTTCCACAATGGCATTGGCGGCAAGCGCAAGGAAGCACGGTTACGTTACCTGTCCCGTTACTGGATGAATCGGCTCAAAGACGTACCCAAGATTCGGTTCAACACTTCGTTCGATCCAAATCAATCGTGCGCGATAGGAAACGTTCACATCGACGGCACCAACCCCGAGGCGGTGACGAAATCCTTATTCGACAAACACCACATTTTCACTGTGCCGATCATGCACGAAGAATTCCAGGGTATTCGCATCACGCCAAACGTTTACACCACGCTGGGCGAGCTCGATCGGTTTTGCGACCAGATGGAGACCATTGCCCGCCACGGCTTACCATCATAACTATTCGCGTGGAGTGTCGGGTTTCTTCGCCGGCATTTTCACGCGCAAAACCCCAAAGCTCGCGCAGTGGCGAAATAAATAGCGGCTAGTGACGAGTTGTTGCCGAGGCTGGTTCTTTACCGTGATATTGCCGAGGCTGCTGCTGACGCGGAAACTGCCCGCAGCCACCTCTACAATTTTGCAGCGGGGCGGAATATTTCTAACGCGGGATGACGGTCTCGTAGACCCTGTTTGTGCCGACGCCAAGGAACCAGACGCGTGAGGCAACGCCCGCGATAATTCCCTCCGGCGCGCTATTAACGAATTCCGGCGATTCGGTCACCACCCCGTTGGTTGTGATCGAGGCGATCTTGTTGGCGCTGAATTCTGTGAAGAGCAAATTATTCGCGTTCCCGGGCCGGATCATCGTCGGCGTGGCGGGCGTGGGGAAAATCGTGATGGCGAGCGCGGGAGTGACTCGGGCAACTTGTGGTGTGAAGGCACTCGCGATCCACAGATTGCCGTCGGGTCCCGCAGCGATGGAGGTCGGAGCGCTCACTCCGGTGAACTCGGTGATAACTCCTTGTGGAGTGATGCGGCCGAACTTGTCCACTGCCTGCTCGGTAAACCATATGTTTCCATCAGAGCCAGTGGTAATATCGCCCGGAAAGGAATTGGGGGTGGGTGTTCGGAATTCCGTGAACCTGCCGCTCGACAGCTCGTAACGCCAGACGGCATGATCGGTCTGGTCGGTAAACCAGATGTTGCCATCGGACCCGGTGGTGATGCCCACGCTGACGCCGAAAAATGAGAATTGATATTCCGTGATGATTCCATCCGGCGTAACCGAAGCAATTTTGCCCGTCGAGCCTTCGCCGAACCAGATGTTGCCGTCTGGCCCCGGCGTGATGAATGCCGGATTGCTCAGGCTCGGCGTCCTGAAGTAATTGATGCTGCCGCGTGGAGTGATCCGGGCGACTTTGCTGCTGTTGGAAAGTGTGAACCAGAAGTTGCCGTCTTCGCCCATGGTGATCGCGAACGGCTGGCTGCCTCCACGAATCGGAAAGGTTTTGAGCGGCGTCGTCTGCGCCGCGGCGCTGGCTGCGAGGACCGCGAACAAAGCGAGGCTAAGAGCAAGTTTAGAGTTAAATTGATGCCGGAAGGCGGCGAACGCTACCACCGCAGATTTGAAAAAATGATGGCCTGTTATCATGGCGCTAGCGTTGCCCGTTGAGTTGCCTCCCGCAAACTGCAATAGGTGACGTGATCGTTACCTTTCCCATGTTTTGCCTTAGACTAAGTCTTTCTCCGCGCCAGATTACGGCCTCGCTACGACAACACCGATGGCAGCCGGGAACAACGTTCCCGGCCGCCAAAAGTGATCAAGCAAAAGCCTGGTGCATTACCGGCGAGTGACCACGGCGGCGCTGGCGCTGCCACCAAGACTGCTTTTCACCGTAATGTTAGTCGGTGCCGGACTGACACGGAACGATCCTCTGCCAGTGGAAGGCAAAGTGCCAATAAGCACATTCGTGGAAGTATTAAAGACTTGCAGCACCGCGCTTGGACCCGCAGAGCTGCTGGCCTGGACCTGAAGCTTGCCCTTCGAAGTGGAATAGGTCGCGCGGCTGATCGTCACGGTGTCGGTAGTGGTGCCTCCCCCCATTGGTCGAGAAGATGCGGGTCGACCCATCGGAAGAGCTTTGGAAACGCGAATCTTTGGCAATAACCATGACGCGGACGTCCGCCGAGCCGGTGCCGGGCGCAAGTTGCCAATTGTAACTCGCGGTTGTGCCTAGAAGATTAACCGCGATCGGTTGCCAGGTGCGAGCACCATCGAATGAGGCCACGATATCAATCAACCGGACGCCTTCATCGTCAGTCGCGCTCCAGGTGATCGGCACAATGGTGCCAGGCGAGAAGCTCGCGCCAGCCGCGGGTGAGATAAGAGTTGCCGCCGGCGGGGCATCGCCGAGAAGAGAGTTAGGGCGAATTTTGAAAAGCGGACTGTACCAATACTTGCGATGGTTTGTCGTGTCGCCGTAGGAGACGACGTAGCGGGCGGTATCGGGGCTGTAGAAGGGCAGGCCTTCCATGCTGGCCCCGCGACCAGACATCTTGCGAGTCTCGCCGCGCACATCTTCAATGTAATATTCCACCCGGGTGAGATAGCGATTGATCCCACTGGTCGTATAAACCGAGGACATCATTTGTCCGGGCTCAAAGATTTGACCGGCGGTCATGGTAAATTGCACCGTGCCGGCAATGTCGTTAGTCGGGATGAGGATTTCCCACTCATCGAAACCTGTTTCCCGGTTGTATCTTTCGCCACCACTTTGATGAAGGCGTTCTGGCCCGCCACTTGGAAACCAATTGCCGGTACTGTCCATTCATAGGTCTGCTGAGTGGCCGGAAGAGTGGCAACGGTTTGGAACGAGCTGGAGACGTTTCCAACTGGCGAGAAAAGAATAGTATGCGAGACGATTCCCACGTCATCGGTCGAGGTCCAGCGCAGGGTGATCTTGGAGCCGGGATCCATCTGGAAGGAAGGACGCAACAGCTTTACCTCGGGCGGAGTATCGGCATAACTCGGCGCCGCAGTCAGGAAAGGAGTGAACGGCGTGAGCTGGGAAAGAAGACTATCCCCTCTGCCGCCGGGGTTACGCGAAGTAGTCGGACCAGTAGGTGAGCCCCACCAGATATTGGCCGCGTTATCGGCCGAGTTTACACCCACGGTGTTGCCCACAAAGCTGTTTGGGTTGGTGGGGCTGCTGAGATTGCCGGCGGCGCTATTACCAGTGCCGTTACCGAGGTACTGAGAACCGGTGACAATCGCGTTCCCGCTCGTGCCAATGCCGTTATTGCGGAAGGTACAATTCTCAAGACGCCACGCGCCGCCGTTCACGCCGTCGCTGCTGCCATCTACAATCACGTGACGCATGCGGCCACCCTCGTCGCGGTCAGAGTGCAGGTCATACCAGCTTTGAACTGCGTTGGCGCGTTGGAAAAGGATGGGTTCGGCCGGCGTGCCGTAGGCGCGCATCCCATCGGCGAAGCCAATGTCGTTCATGTAGGAAAGGCGCCATGTTGATGGTAACGCCCGGATCGATTCGAAGCAGCACGGAGACGGTGAGCGGCGCTCCATCATTGTAGTACGGGATGCCGAACTTAGGCCAGTGACCACCTACGCCGGCAAATTCCGAAACATGGATAGCGTTGTTAACGTTACCAGTGACCGGAACGCTACTGCCGGCATAAAGGCCGGCGGTGGTCAAATGGATTGGGAACTCGTTGCCTTCCAGAGTCACGTTGGTGCCGATGAGGACGTTGGTGCCGTTGCGGGTGTCGCCCGAGAGTTGTAGGCCCGCGTAGCTTGCATTCGTAACGCTCACGTTGTCGATGAACAGATCGGAATCGGAACCGAGGTTCAGACCGAACTGAGTTGAGCCATCGGAGGTGACGTTATCGACAAACAGATAACCAGGGGATACGCTGCAATACGACGCGTTCGTGAAGGAGGTGTCACGCAAGACGACCGTTGCGTAAGCAAGGTAAAGACTGGCGCTGGCAAACGTTCCGTCGCCTGTGAAAGCGCAACGATCCAACTGCAGATACGGTGCGCGGGTGCCGGTAGCCTGAATCACGGTGCCGTTAAAGACGGTGCCGTTACTCGAGAAGGTGCAGTCCGAGAACAACAGCACGCCGTTGTCATCCGGCACGACCTTTGCCTTCACATCGGTGAAAGCGAAGTTCAGAGCACCTTTGGCGTCGATACTCGCCGAGTAGTTGTCGGCGCCTGTGATCGTGACGTGACTCGTCGTCGTGCCGTTGGCAATAACCGTTCCATAGACAAGCAGCGTGCTGTTCGGCTGGATCTGCACGATGACGCCCGGCTCCATGACCAGGGTTTGTCCGGTCGGCACCGTGTAGGTCCCTTGGACGATGTGAGGGTTGGTCGCAGCTGTCCAGGTGATGGTCTGCCCGAAAGCAGTCGCCGCCCCGAAAGAGCTGAGAAGTAGGAGATATTTGATGGTTCTCATAAGTAGGGCGCGTCCATTAAGCTGGGGGAATGACTCTGCCAAGGTGGTAAAAGGTTAAGCGTTTTCAACCTTTGAAGAGCCGTCACGGCAGTCGCGAAGGCGCAGCTTCGGATGAAATGCGCCTGCGCGCCGCCCGGCGGTTCCATTCACTCGTTTCCGAGCAGGCTTACAGCGTTGCACCTGTCGTCATCGCAGAAGAGAGTGGCGCCTTATGCGATCGATCCGAACTGCAATCGCAATCGGGTTCGCGATTCTTTTGGGAGTTGGACAGGCACGCTCCGGGGAGTTCGACTCGATTCTGCGGTGGCGGAACATTGGACCCTACCGGGGCGGGCGAACACGCGGGATCTGCGGTGTGCCGTCGCAGCCGAATGTTTTTTACATGGCGCCGGTGAACGGCGGCGTTTTTAAATCGATCGATTACGGCCGGACTTGGCAGCCGATTTTCGATGATCAGCCGACGGCGTCGATCGGTGCGATCGCGGTTTCAATTTCAAATCCGAACGTTGTTTACGCTGGCAGCGGTGAAGGATTACATCGGCCTGATCTTTCGGTCGACGACGGTATTTACAAATCGACTGACGCCGGAAAGACATGGATTCATCTCGGATTGCGTGACGGCCAACAGATCCCGCAGTTGGCGGTCGATCCGAAAAATCCGGATAGAGTTTTTGTTGCAGTCGCCGGTCATCCCTACGGGCCTAACGAGGAGCGCGGCGTTTATCGATCGCTCGATGGCGGAAAAACGTTCGAGAAAGTTCTTTATCGCGATGAGAACGTCGGCGCGAGCGATGTGCAGATCGATCCGAGCAATCCCCAGATTGTTTATGCTGCGTTGTGGGAATCGCGCGAAGCCCCGTGGGAAAACGGCGTGTTCAATGGCGACGGCGGCGGCATCTTCAAATCCATCGACGGCGGAAAGACGTGGGGACAGTTAAACAAAGGACTGCCAGGCAACATCGTGCAGGCGAACATCGCGATTGCGCCGAGCGCGCCGAAAACATTGTTCGCCGCGGTCCGGACAAAGACGATCGCTAAACTTTATCGATCGGATGACGGCGGC
>Ga0066709_100002130_pt1 | contig 14095 bp, 14 predicted proteins | sample GraSoiAngelo_158_FD_79665 | JGI IMG/M metagenome (GOLD analysis project Ga0066709, IMG submission 79665) | Grasslands soil microbial communities from the Angelo Coastal Reserve, California, USA - 14_1009_16_30cm | ecosystem: Environmental > Terrestrial > Soil > Grasslands | place: USA...
CAAGCGATCGTGCGTTTCGAGCGCCGCCTTTGCCGGCGCAATCCGAGACTAGGGGAAGGCAGCGAGGAGCACGCGCTAGCGTGCGACGAGCCCCGGAAGCGGCCGGAAGTCCCCCTCCGGGCATTCGAGCGCCGGCTTTGCCGGCGCAATCCGAGAATCTAGGGGGAGGCAGGGAGGAGCACGCCGAGGGCGTGCGACGACCGCCGGAAGGGGGACGAAGTCCCCCTCCGGGTCACAGTTGTGTGATCCGTTCTTGCGGAGGAGGGGACTCGCGGCGCAGGCGGCGTTCGATGATGTGACGCGCCACCGCGCGGCCACCGAGGCCGAAGGCGAGCGCGAGCGCCAAGACGAGGCCGCCGAAAGTGATGCCGAAGGCGACCAGCACCATCTCCTTGCCGATGCCGACGTGCGTGAGCGCGGTGGCGACCGAGAAGAGGACGACGCTCCAGTACACGCCGCGCGCGACGAGGCGTGCCTCGGGCAACCGCGCGTTGACGGCGGCGATGAGCACGCCCTGGCTGAGGAAGTTCGCGACGAGCCAGCCGACGAGCAGGATGAGCGCGGCCGTGAACAGCGGCGGCAGGAACGAGAGGAGCAGCACGGTGGCGAGCGGCCGTCCGGGCGTGGCGAGGGCGTCCACGCCCGCGCTGGCGAACATGATGAAGATCGCCCAGAAGCAGACGAGGCCGAGGACGTCCGAGGTGGGGCGCAGGATGCCGGAGCGGCGCAGCGACGGCGACACGCCCCAGCGCTCGAAGGCCCGGTCCACGCCGAAGATCCGGCTGAGCCGCGTGACGGCCAGCCGCGCGACCCAGGCCAGGATCAGCCCGAGCGCCACGAGGGTCAGCATGACCAGCAGGCCGGGGATGATGGCGAGCAACCGCGCCTGGACTTCGAGGAGTCCGGACCACACGTCGCCCGGCCAGCGGTCGCTCATACGGGTTCCCTTTCAGACGTTACACCCGGTACAATGCGGCGCAATGCGACGGCATCGGGGTCTCCTGGCGCTCCTGGTCGTCCTGCCGGCCCTCGGGGGCTGCGTGACGGACGAGCGGGAATGGATGAAGCTCAACGAGCGGTACACGACGGAGGAATTCCGCCGCGACCGCGAGGCCTGCACCAAGAGCGGCAAGCTCGACGACCTCTGCATGCGCAGCCGAGGCTGGGTCGCGGTCAACCCGGGCACCAAGGCGGAGGCCCCGAAGGATCCCCACGCGCGCGACCTCGCACCGCCGTCCGGGCGCGGCCGGTACTGAGCGACCCCGCCGCCCCAGCCGCGCGGCCGAGCCCCGCCTCGCCGTACCCGCGTGACGCCGCGCGAGCGCCTCCTCCAGATCGTCATCCTGCTGATCGGCGTGATCGCATTCGGCACGCTCGGCTACCAGCTCATCGAGGCGTGGTCGGCATTCGACGCGCTGTACATGACGGTCATCACGGTCGCCTCGGTCGGCTTCATGGAAGTGCACCCGCTGTCGCCGGCCGGCCGCGCCTTCACGATGGTCCTCATCGTCGTCGGCCTCGGTACCGTGGCCTACGGGCTGGGCACGATCACCGCCTTCTGGGTGGAAGGCGACCTCTCGCACATCTGGGAGAAGCGCCTCATGGAACGACGCATCGCCACGCTCCGAGGCCACGTGGTCGTGTGCGGCGGCGGCGAGACGGGCCGCGCCATCGCCCGCGAGCTGCTGGCCACCCGCACGCCGTTCGTGCTGATCGAGCTCGATCCCGCCGAGGAAGGCGCGCTGCGCAAGCTGGGCAACGACCTCCTCTACCTGCTCGGCGACGCCACCGATCCCGACGTACTGCGCGCGGCCCACGTCGAGACAGCGCGTGGCCTCATCACGTGCATGCCCTCCGACAAGGACAACCTCTTCACGATGCTCACCGCGCGCGAGCTCAACGCCGGCGTGCGGATCGTCTCACGCGTCGGCGCCGAGGAGTCGCGGCCCAAGCTGCTGCGGGCCGGCGCCGACGCCGTCGTGTCGAGCAAGACCATCGGCGCCCTGCGGCTGGCCTCGGAGATGCTCCGGCCGCACGTGGTCTCCGTGCTGGACGCGATGCTGCGCGAGCCGAGCGCCGTGCGCGTGGAGGAAGTGCCGGTGGGGGCGGCGACGATCGGGCGGGCGCTCGGCGAGCTGCGGCTGCAGGAGCGCGCCGGCGTCATCGTCTTCGCGATGCGCGCCGGCGCCGACCGTCAACACGTCTTCAATCCGCCGCCCGACCGCACGCTGCAGGCCGGCGACGTCCTCATCGCCTGCGCCGACCACCAGCAGCTCGAGGCGATGCGCCGCATCGCCGCCGAGGGCTGAGAGCCGGCCGTCGTCAGCGGCGCGACGTGAGGTCCGTCTCGACGTAGCGCTGCGCGAGGTCGGCCGCCAGCACGCGCACGCGATCGGCCGCCTCGGTGTCGCCGGTCAGCACGGCCAGCCGCTCGGCGATCCGGATGCACTGCTCCACCATGACGCGATCACCGAGCGTCCCGAAGGCCTCCGCGGTGTCCAGCACGCCGTTGAGCGAGCCCTGCCGGCGCGCGCGGAACAGCGCCGTCCAGTAGCTCTCGCGCGCGCGCGACTCGGCGGCCTTCTTGAAGCCGGGGATCGTGCCGATGCGCAGCGCGGCGCCGGCCACGTCCACCAGCCCGCGCCAGCCCGGCTGGTCGAGCGCGGCCGCGTACGCGTGGCGCCACGCCAGCACGGCGGCGCTGGCGTTGTTGCCGGCGATCGCGGCATCCATGGCCTCCAGGTGCGTGGTCCAGGGCGTCACGGCCGGTGTCGGCTCGGTCATCATGGCTCCACTCCTCCAGGGATCGTGGCAGGGGTTCCAACCTCGAGCGGATGGGTCATCAAGCGGTCGGCCACGGCGCGTACGCGCTCGCGCGCGCGGGGATCGTCAGCGGCCTGGTGCTCGGCGATGCGCACGGCGTGAACGACGACCTCGCGCTCGCCCAGCTCACCGAAGGCGGCCGCCACGCGCAGCACACCGTCCAGCGAGTGCTGGCGGCGCGCGCGCTCGAGGGCCGTCATGTAGGCGTCGCGGGCCTGGGCGTCGCCGTCGCGGCGGAAGCCCGCGCGGGCGCCCAGCCGCCGGGAGGCATCGCCGACCTCGACGAGGCCTTCCCACTGCTGGCTGCGCAGCGCCACGCTCCGCGCCTCGCGCCACCAGGCCAGGGCCTGGCGGACGTCGCCGTCGCGGAGCGCCTCGTCCGCGCGCTCCAGCGGCGTGGTCCAGCTCTCGGGCCCGACCACGGACGGCGCCTCGGCCACCAGCACCTCGACGATCGCCAGGGCGAGGACCATCAGCACCAGCACGGCCACGCCCAGCACCACCAGGGGCGTGTACCAGCGGGTGGACCACGGTTCCGTCATCGCATCCTCGCTCGTCATGAGGCCGTGCTCGTCGCTCACGGGGCCACGTCCTACGCACGTGAGGTGCCAAAGGAGACGTCATAGAAATCAAAAACTTGCAAGGTGATCAGCCGGTCAACCAGCCCTGAGGTGGTCAGCACCTGAACACCAGACCGCCCGGCGCGGGGTAAGATGCCGGGGATGAAGGCGTTGAGCGAACTGCTGGGCGAAAGCCCGGGCATCCGCGCGGTTCGCGAGAGGGTGGCCCGGCTGCTCGAGCGGCCGGCCGAGTCCCGGCGCCTGCCGCCCATCCTGATCCAGGGCGAGACCGGGACCGGCAAAGGGCTGCTGACACGGATGATCCACCGGGCCGGACCGCGTCCCGACGGCCCGTTCGTCGACGTCAACTGCGCGGCCATTCCCGACACGCTGCTGGAGGCCGAGATGTTCGGCTTCGAGCGCGGCGCGTTCACCGACGCCCGACGCTCCAAGCCCGGGCTCTTCCAGGCCGCGCACCGCGGCACGATCTTCCTCGACGAGGTCGGGCTGCTGCCGGAGGCGCTGCAGGCGAAGCTGCTCAAGGTGCTGGAAGAGCGCACGGTGCGCCGGCTCGGCGCCACCCGTGACGAGCCCGTGGACGTGTGGATCGTCACCGCCACCAACGAGGACCTGCGGCTGGCGATCCGCGCGCGCCGCTTCCGCGAGGATCTCTATCATCGTCTCGCCGTCCTCACGGTGACGCTGCCGCCGCTGCGCGAGCGCGGCGAGGACATCGTCGCGCTCGCCGAGCACTTCCTGGCCCGCGTCTGCGCCGACTACGGCGTGGCGCCGAAGACCTTCGCCGACGACGCGCGCGCGGCGCTGGGCAGGTACGCGTGGCCGGGCAACGTGCGCGAGCTGTCCAACGTCGTGGAGCGCGCGGTGCTGCAGTCGACGTCGGAGGCGATCGGCGCCGACCAGCTCGGGTTGGAGGCGGTCGTGGCGGAGGCGGCCAGGCCCGAAGCGGTCTCGCTCGACGCGGCCATGCGCGAGCACCTGGTGGACGTCCTGACGCAGACGGGCTGGAACATCTCGCGCACGGCCGGCCTGCTCGGGATCTCGCGCAACACGCTCCGCGCACGGATGGACAAGTACGGTTTGCGGGAGCGCGAGAGCGCGCCGAAGCCCGTGACGCGGCCACGTCCGCCCAGCGTCCCCGCGCCGGCCGCGACGGCCCCCGTTGCGCGAGCGGCGGCCCGGATCTCGGCGCCGGTGTCCGCGCGCCGGTGGGAGCGGCGCCGCCTCGCGTTCCTCCGAGCGGCTCTGGTGCCGGCCGTCGGACCCGACGCGAGCCTGGCGACGGGCCGCCTCCTCGAGGCCGTCGTGGACAAGGTCGCCACGTTCGGGGGCACCCTGGAAGGGCTGGGGCCGATCGGCCTCGTGGCCGTGTTCGGGCTGGACGCCGCCGGCGACGTGGCCGATCGGGCCGGCTACGCCGCGATGGCGATCCTCAAGGCGCTGGAGCGCGCCCAGCGCGGTGAAGGCCTCGACATCGGCGTGCGCCTCGGCCTGCACGTCTCGACCGCGTTGATCGGCGTGAGTGGCAGCGGGGTCACGCTCGACATGGACGAGCGTCATGACCTGTGGTCGCTGCTCGACGAGCTCGTCGAGCGGACGCCGCTGAACACGATCCTCGTGACCGAGTCGTCGGCCGCGTTTCTACGGCGACGCTTCGAGCTTGCCGCCGGCCCGGGCCCGATGGCGCACGGGACGGCGACACGGGTGCTGGTGGGCCGCGAGCGCACCGGCTTCGGACTGGGCGGGCGCCTGGAGGAGTTCGTCGGCCGGCGTTCGGAGCTCGACTTGCTGCGCGCCCGCCTCGACGCCGCGCGGCGCGGGCAGGGGCACGTCGTCGCGCTCGTCGGCGAGGCCGGGATCGGCAAGTCGCGGCTCGTGCACGAGTTCCGCCAGGGCCTGGCTGCCCTCGGAGTCGACTGCCTGGAGGCGCACTGCTTCGCCCACGGCAGCGGCGTGCCGTACCTGCCGCTGCTCGATCTGGTGCGCGCGGTCTGCGGCCTCCTGGAGTTCGACACGCCGGAGGCGATCGACGACAAGGTGCGGCGCGCGCTCGGCGACCTCGGGCTGGACGGTGAAGAGCTCTCGCCCTATGTGCTCCACCTGCTCGGCGTCAAGGACGCCGCCGGTCGGGTGGGCCTGGAGACGGAAGCCTCGATCCGCGCGCGGATCTTCGAGATCCTGCGGCAGGTGTTGCGCCGGCGCAGTCGGCGCACGCCGCTCGTGGTCCTGGTGGACGACGTGCACTGGATCGATCAGACGTCGGCGGAGTTCTTCGACACGCTCGTCGATGGCCTGCCCGCCAGCGCGATCCTGCTGGTCGTCACCGCGCGCCCGGCGTATCGCCCGGCGTGGCTCGGCAAGTCCTACGCGACCCAGGTCACGCTGCAGCCGCTCGATGCCGACGAGGCGCGGCGGGTGGTCGGTGCCGTGCTCGGCGCCCGGAAGGTTGCGGAGCCGGTCGTCGAGGCGATTCTCGCCCGGGCCGAGGGCAACGCATTCTTCCTCGAAGAGCTGGCGCGGGCCACGCGCGAGCAGCCGGGGGCGGCGGTCCCCGTCGTCGTGCCCGAGACCGTGCAGGACGTCCTGCAGACGCGCATCGCGCGGCTGGCGCCGGAGGACCGCCGGTTACTGACGGCGGCGGCTGTCGTCGGCAAAGACTTCGCGCGCTCGCTCCTGGAGGCGGTCGCCGACATGCCGGCCGATGCGATTCGCGACGGGCTCAAGCGGCTGCAGGCGGCGGAGTTCGTGTACGAGACGGCGGCGGGACCCGACCCCGAGTACACCTTTCGGCACACGCTGACCCACGAGGTGGCGTACGCGCACGTGCCCGTCCCCGAGCGGCGCGCGTTGCATGCGCGCATGGCCCAGGCGCTGGCCGGTCAGACGGACGAGCGCTCGGGCGAGGACGTCGCCCGCATCGCGCACCACGCGCTCCAGGCCGAGCAGTGGGACCTCGCACTCGCGTTCCTGCGCGAGGCGGGCACCCGGGCGCTGAGCGGCGGCGCCCATCGCGAGGCCGCCGCCGACTTCGAGCAGGCCCTCGGCGTGCTGGCGCGCCTGCCCGCCACGCTCGAGCGCCGCCGCGACGCGGTCGATTTGCTCATCGAGCTGCGGACCGCGCTGCTGCCGCTGGGCGAGCACGAGCGGATCTTCACCCGCCTGCGCGAGGCCGAAGAGCTGGCGACGTCGCTCGAGGATCCGGCGCGGCTGGGCCGGGTCTGCACCTACCTGACGAACTACTTCTTCATCACGGGCGACGCCGATCGCGCGCTCGAGTACGGGCGGCGCGCCCTGACGATGTCGGAGGGCCTCCACGATTTTCCTCTGCAGGCGGAGGCCAAGCTCCGGCTCGGCCAGGTGCACCATGCGCTGGGCGACTATCGCGAGGCGACCGTGATGCTGTCGGGCCCGCTCGCGTCCCTGCCGCCGGCGATGCGGTTCGAGCGCTTCGGACTGCCGCTGGTCTTCACGGTCGGGTGCCGGAGCTGGCTGATTCGCTGCCTGGCCGAGCTCGGGCGCTTCGACGAGGCCGCGCGCCATGGCGAGGAGGCCGTGCATACCGCCGAGGCCGTCGCCCAGCCGTTCAGCCGGGTCGTCGCGTACTGGAGCGTCGGGCTGCTCTGCGTGCGCAAGGGCGAGCTGGAGCGGGCGATCGAGGTCCTCGAGCGCGGGCTCGGCGTGGCCCAGCAATGGGCGATCGAGGTGTGGACGCCGCGCCTGGCGGCGCTCCTGGGCTCGGCCCTGACGCTCACCGGCAAGACGGACGTGGCACTGCCGATGCTCGAGCAGGCCGTCGAGGACAACGCGCGCATGCGGGCCACACGCGATCACGCCTGGGCGATCGTCGCGCTCGGCGAGGCCGCGCTCCTGGCCGGCCGGGTCGCGGACGCGATGGCGGCGTCCGAGCGCGTCCTGGAGCAGGCGCGGCAGCTTCGCGACCGCGGGATGGAAGCGTGGGCCCACCGGTTGCGCGGTGAGAGCCTGCTGCGCGAGGCCACGCCGGAGGCGGCGAGGGCATTCACCGCCGGGCTCGAGCTGGCCGAGACGCTGGGCATGCGGCCGCTGGCCGCGCACTGCCGGCTCGGCCTGGGCCGGAGCGACGTGGCCGCGGGACGCCGTGACGAGGGCCTGCGCCGGATCGAGGAAGCCCGCGCCGCCTACGTCGCGCTGGACATGCGGCTCTGGCTCACCGGCCCCGCCGTGCTCCCCGGCTAGGCCGGCCCCGTCTCCTCCTCGCGCTCGAGCGTCACGTCATGCAGCTCGATGCCGTGTCGCCGTGCCAGCCGGCGGATCTCCAGCCGTAGCGCCTCCGCGGTATGCGCGTCGAGCTCGCCCGTCGCCTCCACCTCTTCGATGCCGTCGTCGTCCATGGGTCTCCTCGTTCTTGCCGGGGGCCCTTGCGGGCCCCCGCGTCGATCCGATCAGCGCCGCTTCCGCCGCCTCGTCCGGGTGGGCTTGACCTTGTATTTGCGCAGGAGCGCCTGGAGCTCCTTGGCGAACCGCGCGTGACGCTTGCGATCCGCCGTCTTCGCGATGGCGATGGTGAACTTCGTGCGCGTCTTCTTCGGCTCGATCCTGAACATGGCTGTCACCTCCCCTCGGTGTGAAGGTCCTCGATCCCATCGAACAGCTCGTCGGCGTGGTAGATCCCCGGCAGCGTGTCGAGATCGCGCACCATGTACCAGTCCTCGGCGACCTCGCAGGGCTCGGGGATCGTCACCGGCTCGCCGCGGGCCAGGCGGACGTAGGTGGCCGCCATGTTGTGATGGCCCGTGGCGTCGAAGAACGGCGTGATCATGCAGAAGCGGCCGGCGTTGATCTCGGTGACGCAGGCGCGGCCGCCCTCGTCACCCTTGAGATCGATGCTGAAGACACCGCCGGCCCGTGTGTCGAGCGCGCGGATCGCCTCGGCGCACGTCCGCACGACGGCGGGCTCCGCCACCATGCGCGCCAGGCCCGGCGTGGAGGAGATGCCGCTGGGCTGGCTGCCGCCGCCGAAGTACGACAGCCGCTCGCAGACCTTGATCAGCACCATTTCCCCGTCGCGCCACAGGGCCTGGGCGGCGAAATCGCGCCCCGGCAGATACTCGGAGAGCGTGAAGGCGTCGACGGCGACGCCGCGCATCTCGTGCCAGTACTCGATCCACGCGCGGGCCTGGGCCGGCCGGACGACCGGGATCGCGCCGCGCGAGCCGCTGCCGCTGCGGATGCGGCACCACAGTCGCGGCCGGCCGAAGTCGGCGAAGATCGCCTCGATCGCCGGCAGGTCCGTCACGACCGCCGTGCGGGGCGCGGGCACGCCGCGCGCGCGCAGCGCCGTGCTGAGCCGGTACTTGTCCTGGCACGTGGCGATGACGTCGTCGGCGGGCAGGAACAGCCGCTCGCCGAGCGCCGCGCGCGCCGCGGCCAGCGCGCGCACGTCGTCGTCGTTGCCGGGCAGGACGAGGTCGATGCTTTCCTTGGCGACGACGGCGAGGAGTGCGGGCAGGAAGCCGCCGTCGCTCGCCGGCGGCACGAGATAGTTGCGGTCGGCGCCCGACTTCTTGAGCGTGAAGCGGTCGGCGTGGCAACCCACGATGGCGAGCGCGGCGCCGCCGGCGCGGAGTCCGCGCATCAGGTTGTTGGTGGCGCCGGTCCCGGCGCTGAGGACGAGGACGCGCGTGGCCATCGGCTACGCCGGCGCCGGGACGATGTCGCGGAAGCGCAGGGCGTCACGCACCGTGCGCGCCAGTGGCCGGCCCCCCATCTCTGCGCCGACCTCGACCAGCGTGCGCGCGACCGTCGGATAGAGATCGTACGGCGAGGTGCGCCGCCAGGCCCGCGCCAGCAGGAATCCGAAGCGGTCGCGGGCCTCGATCAGCGCCTCCTCGAAGCGCGGTGCCCGCCGGCGGTAGGCCTCGTCGAAGAGCCGCTGGACATCGCGCTGCTCGCGGCCCAGCGAGTCGAACGACGCCTGGGCCAGCTTGCGTCGGATCGCGCCGCGGCCGACGAGCGCGTCCTCGTACATGTCCACGAGGATGTCGAAGACGGCCGCTGTCAGCGGCGCGGCCAGCGCGTACTTGAACGCGTCGGGATCGGGGTCCCAGTCGAGCGTGGACAGGGCGCTGTCGTTGAAGGCCCGGCGGATGGTGCGCGTGCGGCTCAGCTCGCCGAGGTTCGACAGCACGTTGCGCGAGAAGAGATTGCCGTGCGTCTGCCGGAGGACGTGCGTGGTGACCTTGCGGAAGTGGAGCAGCGTCACCATCGACACGATGTCGGCGAACGCCTCCTCGCGCGCCCGGCACTCGACGGATTGGGGTTGGCTCGGATGGCCGATGACGTCGCGCAGGATCATGTGCCCCGTCTCGTGGGAGACGATGTCGAAGTTCTCGCACAGCGGGGTGACGCGCCGGCCGCGGCGGAGGACGCCGCACTCGATGTAGCCGGGGCGCGAGTACGCCGTGCCGGAGATGATGTGCGGGATGACCTCCAGCCGCGGGAACGCGCGGCGGAAGTACCAGCGGACCGGCCGCCCGAGGTAGTGCTCCCACACCATCAGCGTGAGCCGGATCACCGCGTACACCGTCGCCGCCGAGAACTCGCGGGCGGTGGCCGGAACCGGGCGGATGTGATCGAAGTGGCCGCGCTGCGGCCGCGCCGGCCGGCGGCTGCGCGGCCCGCGATACGGCGGCGACGCGTGCTGGACGCCGGCGGAGAAGTACGGGCGCTTGCCGCGTGCGTCGACCACGGACATCTGCGCGTCGCGCGGCCCGGCCTGAATCGTCCCCGGGCGCGCGGCCAGGTGAATCGTCTCGGGCGTGCGAAACGCGGAGAGGCTTCGGACCTGCGGGAAGACGAGGAAACGCGTCCCCCGATTGGCGTAGCGCGTCGTGATGTAGCGCGGCGTGCGCCGCGCTCGACCGTTCACCCGCTCGCCTCCCCGTCGCCGCCCCAGCCGCGCTCGGCCGTCAGGGCGACCGCGCCCGACTCTAGCACGCTTCCGCGCGCGGCCCACACGTGTGGGCGTGCACGGCGCGTTGCCCTAGGCCTTGCCCTCCAGCGCGCGCGTGAGCTGGTCGAGGTGATTGTCGTCGTGCCACGCCATCAGCGTGAGGAACGTGTCGATCGTCATCCGCCCGCGCACCGGATGAATGGCGCCCTTGTTCCACTGCGCGGGCGTCAGCCCGCGTAGCGTGGCGAGGGTTTCCTCGCGGCGCTTGCGGAAGGCGCCGGCGGCTTCCGTCGCGTCGTTGCGCAAGTACTGGCGCTCCTCGGCCCAGCGGTCGGCGCTGGGCCCGCCGAGCTTGGGGTCGGTCTCCATGGCCAGGATCTGCTCGAAGCGCGCGCCGAAGGCTTCCTCGGTGTCGCGCAGATGGCACACGACTTCCTTCGCCGCCCAGTTCTTGGCGTCGGGCCGCCGCGAGAGCGCGGCGTCGCTCTGGCCCTTGATGGCGGCGGTCAGCTCGTCGGCGGTGCGCGTGAGGCGCGCGAGGCGCTGCGCGGTCGGCTGCGTCGCGTACTCTTCCATGGTCGGCATCAGGGCCGTCCCTCCAGTGCTCGAGTGAGCTGCTCCAGGTGATTGTCGTCGTGCCAGGCCATCAGCGCCACCAGCAGGTCGATGGTGAGGTGGCCGCGCACGGGATGCGCGCCGCCGCGCTGCCAGTCGGCCGGCGGGAGCGCCATCAGCGTCGCCAGCGACTCGCCGCGTCGCCGGCGGAAGTGCTCGAGCGCGCTGGCGGCGTCGTGACGGCGATACTGGCGCTCGCTCGCCCAGCGATCGGCGGGCCCGGCCTCGACCAGCGCGGGCTCGTCGTTGGCCAGGATCGTCTCGAAGCGCTGGCCGAAGAGCTCCTCGATGTCGCGCAGGTGGCAGACGATCTCCGTCGGCGACCACGCCTCCGCGGCCGGGCGGCGGGCGAGGGCCGAGGCCGCGCGGCCGGCCAGCGCCTCGGCGGCCTCGTCGGGCGTGCGCGCCAGCCGCGCCAGCCGCTCGTCCTGGCTGCGACGGAACCACGCCTCCACGGTCACGCGCGGCCGCCCCGCCTCGGGCACGAGCTGCTTGAAGAGGCTCGACTCGCGCTTGTAGAAGCCCTCGGTGTGATAGGAGTCGCGCAGGCGCAGCAGCGCGTAGTCGAGGTGGTGGCCGACCTCGTGCAGCAGCGTTCGCAGATACGTGCGGAACGCCACGACCCGGCGCTGCTTCGCCGTGCGCATCCAGAGCTGGATCTTCGGCGTCCGGCCGCGCTCGGCGGTGTAGAGCCCGTGCAGCTCGCCCCACTTCGCGTGCGGCCGCGCGGCCAGCACCTCCACCTTCACCGGCGGCACGCCGAGCGTGTCGGTGAGCCCGCGGATCAAGCGGTCCGTCGCCTGCTGGACGGCCACGCGCTGCTCGGAGCCGAGCGCCGCCGTCAGCGCCTCCACCGCCGGATGCAGCCGCGCGGGCTCGGGCAGGCGCACCTCGACGATCTCGTCGCTCTTGCGGTAGATCGCCTGCTGGGCTCGCGACAGGCGCGCGTAATACGAGAACGGCAGAGGCTAGCGTCCTTGCCAGCGGGGCTTTCGCTTCTCCAGGAACGCCTTGGCGCCTTCGAGCCGGTCCTCGGTGGTGCGCAGGAACGTCGAGAGATCGCCTTCGAGGCGGATGCCGTCCTCCAGCGGGAGCTGGAGTCCCTTGACCACGGCCTCCTTGGCGTAGCGCAGCGCCACCGGCGCCTTGGCCGCCAGCGTGGCGGCCAGCTCGCGCGCGGCCTTCAGCGCCTCGCCGGCGGGGACCACGCGCTCGACGAGGCCGATGCGCAGCGCCTCGGCGGCGTCGATGCGGGCGCCGGTGAGGATCATCTCGAGCGCCTTGCCCCGCCCCACCACGCGCGGCAGCCGCTGGGTGCCGCCGCCGCCTGGAATGATGGCGAGGTCGATCTCCGTGAGACCCAGGCGCGAGTCGGCGGCGGCGATGCGGATGTCGCACGCCAGCGCCAGCTCGAGACCGCCGCCGAACGCGTAGCCGCCGATGGCCGCGATGATGGGCTGCGGGCACCGCTCCATGAGCGAGCGGAACTCCACCCGCCGGCGGGACTCGCGGAACTGGGTCGGCACCTGCGGCGCCGTGAACTCGCGGATGTCGGCGCCTGCCGAGAAGGCGCGCTCGCCGGCGCCGCTCACCACCACCACGCGCACGGCGTCGTCGGTGACGAGGCCCTGGAAGCACGCATGGAGGTCGCGCCGCATCGCCTCGTTCATCGCGTTGTGGACGTCGGGACGATTGAGCGTGATCGTGGCCACGCCGTCGGCGGCGTCGTAGAGGATCGCCTCGTATTTCATCGCACCACCTTCTTCGCGCGCAGCGCGGCGATGCCGGCCGCGTCGTAGCCGGCCTCGCGCAGGACCTCGTCGGTGTGCTGGCCCAGCAGCGGCGGCGGTCCCGGATCCTGCGTCGGCGTCCCCTGGAAGACCAGCGGCTGGCCCATGACGCGCAGGCGGCCGACCTCGGGATGCTCGTACTCGTGCACCATGTCGTGGTGGCGCACGGCGGGATCGTCCATGAACTCCGCCACGGTCTTCACCGGCCCCGCCGGGATGTCGTGCCGGGCCAGGATCTCCAGCCATTCGTCGCGCGGCTTCTCGGCGAAGCGCTTCTCGAGGATGGGCAACAGCGCCTCGTTGTTCTGCAACCGCAGCATCCACGAACCGAAGCGCGGATCGTTGGCGAACTCCTCCATGCCCATCGCCGTGCAGAGCTTTACCCAGAAGGCCTGGTTGCCGCAGGCCAGGAAGAACCACTCGCCGTCGCCGGCCTGGTAGAGGCGATAGGTCGGGTTCTCGCGGATCAGCGTCGGCTTGCCCGGGTAGTCGATGGCGATACCCGACTGCAGCGCCATCACGCCCTGGAGCAGGGAGGTCTCGATGCGCTGGCCGCGGCCCGTGCGCTCGCGCACGAACAGCGCGGCGAGCACGGCCTGCGTGGCCAGCGCGGCCGTGTAGTAGTCCGTGGGCGCGGTCCTGAGATATTTCGGCGGCCCGCCGAAGCCCTGCAGCGTCATGAGACCGCCGAGCGCTTGTAGTATTGGGTCGAAGCCCGGCCGATCGATGTAGGGGCCCGTGGAGCCGAACGCAGTCACCGAGCAGTAGATCAGCCGCGGATTCAGCGCGCAGAGATGCGCGTGGCCGACGCCCAGGCGGTCGGCCACGCCGGGCCGCCAGTTCTCCATGAGCACGTCGCTCTCGCGCGCGAGCCGCTCGACGATCTCGCGGCCCTCGGCCGTCTTGAGGTTGAGCGCGATCGAGCGCTTGCCGCGGTTCCAGCCGTAGAAGCCCGGGAGCTCGCGGAAGGAATCGCCCTCCAGCGATTCCACCTTCACGACGTGGGCGCCGAGGTCGGCGACCATCATCGCCGCGTAGGAGCCGGCGATGTAGCTGGTGAGGTCGACGACGCGGATGCCGTCGAGCGGCGGCGGATTCGAGGCCACGAGCGTGGGCGTCCGCTACCCGGCGACGTCGGCGAGGATGAGCTCGCGGTGGAAGTCCGCGTCGCCGTACTGCGCCTCCAGCGCCTTCGCCCGCTTGAAGTACATGTGCAGGTCGTACTCCCACGTGAAGCCGATGCCGCCGTGGACCTGGATCGCCTCGCCGCACACCTTGCGCGAGGCGTCGCCCACGTACGACTTCGCGATGGAGGTCGCGGTGCCGGCGTCCTCGGCGCCGGCGTCGAGCGCCCACGC
>Ga0066709_100002131_pt1 | contig 14093 bp, 16 predicted proteins | sample GraSoiAngelo_158_FD_79665 | JGI IMG/M metagenome (GOLD analysis project Ga0066709, IMG submission 79665) | Grasslands soil microbial communities from the Angelo Coastal Reserve, California, USA - 14_1009_16_30cm | ecosystem: Environmental > Terrestrial > Soil > Grasslands | place: USA...
ATCGGCCGGATGATGGATCATTTCTATCGCCGGCGCGCCGAAATGTATTACGCCGATGGAAGCCAGCCGCCGGTGCATGTAAGCGGGCATGCCAGCGAAGAGGAATTGAAGCTGGTAGTGACATTGGTCAAGCCCAAATATTTTGTTCCAATTCATGGGACCTATCGGCAGCTTCACCGTCACGCGAAACTGGTTGAGAAAACTTCGGTCGTCGGAGAAAAAATCATCGTCGCCGAAACAGGAGATATCCTGCGCTTCGGTCCCGCAGGTGCGGAGATTGCGGGTAAGGCACCGGTCGGGCGCGTGTTGATTGATGAAGGCAGTCTCGAGGAAGTTGAAGAAGTGGTCATCCGCGACCGCCGTCACATCTCCGAAGATGGCATCATCTTGTCCATCATTGCGATCAACAAACAATCCGGAATGATGGAAATCCCGCCCGAAATCGTTTTTCGCGGCGTCGCGTTTCTCGAAGAAGAACGGCTGTTAAACGAGAGCCGGCAAATGTTATTCGATACTGTCAATAACGCGACTGTGGAAGAACGAGGCGACTGGACCGTGATCAAGGAAAAGATTCGAAAAGACTTGAAAAAGTTCTTTTACAAGCAAACAGCGAAGCGTCCGTTCATTCTCCCCGTGATTCTGGAAATCTAAGTGCACTCTGCCGGCCTATGACCATCTTACAAGCAATTATCTTCGGGGCGGTTCAAGGCCTCACCGAGTTTCTTCCAATCTCCAGCACCGCGCATCTGATTCTTCTTCCTTGGGTTGCCGGCTGGCCCGATCCCGGCCTTTCCTTCGACGTCGCGCTTCACCTGGGCACACTGCTCGCGCTTCTAATCTACTTCCGCGCCGAGTGGATCGCCCTGCTGACTGCAGCGCTCGGCATCCTTCGAGGACGCACGCAGGCACCGGATGCGCAAACCGCCATGCAGATCGTTGCGGCAACGATCCCGGGAGCGCTAGCTGGAGCATTGTTCGAGCACCAGGTGGAAAATGCGCTGCGGGCGCCGCAAGTGATTGCGGTGATGCTTATTGCGCTGGCGTTAGTGCTTGTCGCGGCGGAAATGACCGGCCGGCGAAAAAAAAGTCTCGACGAAGTTTCATGGGGGGATGCCATCACGGTCGGAATCGCTCAAGCATTTGCAATCGTTCCTGGAGTGTCCAGATCCGGCGTCACGATTAGTGCAGGATTGTTCCGCAGCATGAAGCGCGAAACCGCTGCGCGGTTCTCGTTCTATCTTTCAATGCCGATCATCGCCGGGGCCGTCGCCAAAAAGTCGTTCGAATTGGTCCGGGAGTCCGTCGCGATCGATCAACTGACACCATTTATTGCCGGCATCCTTTCGGCCGGTGTCGTCGGTTACCTGGCCATTGCGTTCTTAATGCGATACCTGCAAACCCACACTACATATTTGTTTGTCTGTTATCGGATTGCCCTAGGTATTGCGGTGCTTCTCGCAATTTGGATTGGAATCCGTTAAAATTGTCGGATGAGTTGGATGGGTCATCTGGTACCGACAGAGCATCGTCGTGCCAATGAGTGTGTCGGATTACTGCTTCTGACGCTGGCCATTCTAAGTGGCCTTAGTCTCATCTCTTTCAATCCTGACGATCCATCATTGAATATCAGCAAGAATCCCTTGTTCGACGCTCGTCCCGCGAATTTTATCGGCTTTGCCGGCGCCTACACTGCCGATATGTTTTTCCAACTGTGGGGCTATTCCGCGTTCCTCATTCCCATCTTCCTAGGTATCTACGCGTTCTATTGGCTGGCATCCTGGCGGGTCCAAAGCCTCGGTGTTCGTCTATCAGGAATGATTTTGATGCTCTTGACGTTGTCGGTTTCGCTCTCGATGGCGCCAGTCCTTCCGCCCGTGCGTGGATACCTTCCGGCTGGTGGGTTGTTGGGGATTGTCCTAGCCGACGAGCTGGAAGCATCGTTGAACCCGGCCGGCGCCGTAATCGTACTGGCCGCTGCTTTCTGTCTTTCGCTCTTCCTTGCGACGACTTTCTCATTCGCGTGGGCGGCAGGTATTTTGCAGTCGCGGTTCCATTTTGTGCCCGCGCTTTTGGAGAGTTGGACGGAAAGCAAAACCGCAAGGCTTCGTCAAAAAGAATTGAAACAAACCGAATCCAAGAAAGAAAAGAGCCCCAAGAGCCAAACGATCTTCACCGAAAAATCCTCTCCCTCTGGGAGAGGAGGGCGCGACAGCACGGCTGTCGCGCCCGGTGAGGGTCTCGCTCTGCCAAGAAATATAAAGTCAAGTAAACCCGTTCCGCACGCTCCCGAATTCCCTTCTCTAACCCTGCTCCGCCTCCCTGCCGCAGCCATTGCAGTGGACGAGGACGAACTCCGGGAACGGGCGCGCCTGATCGAAAAGAAAGTTCGCGAATTCGAAGCGGTGGGCGCGGTTCAGAAGATTCACCCTGGACCGGTCGTAACGACATTCGAATTCAAGCCCGAGCCCGGTGTCAAATACTCCAGGATCACCAGCCTCGGCGACGACCTCTGCCTTGCGTTGGAGGCGGAATCAGTACGCATTGACCGCATCCCGGGCAAATCGACGGTAGGTATTGAAGTTCCCAATGACGACCGCGCCACAATTGTGCTTCGGGAACTCCTCGAATCCCCGGACTATCAGCACAACACGTACCGGCTGCCCTTGGCGCTCGGAAAAGACATTACGGGGAGAATCGTCGTGTCCGATCTGCAGAAAATGCCGCACCTGCTGGCCGCCGGTTCAACCGGTACGGGAAAGAGCGTCTCGATCAACGCCATGATTCTCTCGCTGCTGTTCCGCTCGCGGCCAGACCAGGTGAAGATGCTCCTGATCGATCCTAAACGGCTCGAGCTTGGACTATACCAGGACATTCCGCATTTGCTGGTGCCGGTCGTCACGGAGCCGAAGATCGCGCAAAATGTGTTGAAGTGGGCTGTGACCGAGATGGAAGCAAGATATAAAAAACTGGCGAACCGCGGCGTCAGAAATCTCGAAGCTTATAACGAGCAGACGAAACAATTGCCGATTCCAGGCTTCATCGACGAATCCACTGATGCCGGAGCCGATCATGAACGGCTGCCCTACATCGTGATTGTGATCGACGAATTGGCCGACCTGATGATGACGGCGCCGCGTGAGGTCGAAGAATCGATCACCCGTCTGGCGCAGATGGCGCGTGCGGTGGGTATTCATTTGATCTTAGCGACGCAACGGCCGTCGGTGGATGTCATCACCGGCTTGATCAAAGCTAACTTCCCTGCCCGCATCTCCTTCCGGGTTGCCTCGAAGGTCGATTCGCGGACGATCCTGGACTCCAATGGCGCCGAACAACTGCTCGGCCGCGGCGACATGTTGTTCCTGCCGCCGGGTTCGTCGCGTCTGATGCGCGTCCATGGGCCGCTGGTGACCGAAGAGGAGGTTACCCAGGTGGTTGAATTCCTGAAGACGCAAGGAAAACCTGCCTATAACGAACGGATATTGGAATCGCCTGAAGAACGCGCGGAGCCGGCCGGAACGGACGGCGAGATCGACGAATTGTACGAAGAGGCTCGACGGATTGTCATCGAAATGGGCAAGGCTTCCACTTCCGTCCTCCAACGCCGGCTACGCATCGGATACGGCCGTGCAGCCAGCCTCCTCGATGCCATGGAGCGCGACGGCATCATTGGCCCGCCGGATGGAACAAAACCTCGGGAAGTCCTCATCAACCGCGACGATTACGTAAGCGAGGGATAGAAAAACACGCCATAAAAAAGCACAAGCTGCACCAAAAATTTGTGTTTTTTGTGCCTTTTTGTGGCTTTCTTCTTATATGGGTTTTAAAACAGACGCTATCCACGCCGGCCAGGAGCCGGATCCCACAACCGGCGCAGTAACGATCCCAATCTACCAGACCTCAACCTACGTCCAGGAGGGCCTCGGCAAGCATAAAGGTTTCGAATACGCTCGAACGCAAAATCCAACGCGCACGGCGCTCGAGAAGAACATGGCGGTGCTGGAAGCGGGATGCGCCGGCTATGCTTTTGCCTCGGGAATGGCGGCGATTACCGCGGTCACTCAACTTCTACTGAAGCAGAATGACCACGCTGTCTGCACCGAAAACGTCTACGGCGGAACTTTTCGCCTGTTCGACAAGATTGTGAAGAATTATGGCGTCGAATTTACCTACGTCGACACATCGAACCTTGGCGATCTCGAACGAGCGATACGGCCGAACACGCGGATGGTTTTCGTCGAAACGCCGACGAACCCGCTAATGGTGATTACCGACGTCCGTGCCGTTTGCGATCTTGCACATCGGCACAATTGTCGCGTCGTCGTCGACAATACATTCATGTCCCCTTACTTTCAGCGGCCGCTCGCTCTCGGCGCCGACATCGTGGTCCATTCGACAACCAAATATCTCAACGGCCACAGCGACAGCGTCGGAGGTGTTGCGGTTCTCAAACGGGAAGACGACGCCGCGCGGCTGCAGTTCATTCAAAACGCCGCCGGAGCCATTCTGTCTCCCTTTGATTCATGGCTCGTGCTGCGCGGTATCAAGACGCTTGCCGTTCGAATGGAAGCCCACAATGCGAACGGGTTGGCAATTGCAAAGTACCTCGCCGGCCGCAAGGACGTCCATAGGGTTTACTATCCGGGTCTGGCAAACCACACTGGACACCATCTCGCAAAAAAACAGATGTCGGGCTTCGGCGGGATGATCGCGTTCGATCTCGGCAGTCTGGATCGGGCAAAGAGATTCTTGGAAGCTGTGAAGCTCTGCTCGTTCGGCGAGAGCCTTGGCGGAGTCGAAACGCTGATCTCCCATCCTGCAACGATGACGCACGCCTCCGTGCCGCCTGAGGGACGCGCGCGCATGGGAATCACGGATGGGCTGGTGCGGATCTCGGTCGGAATTGAAGACGTCGAGGATTTAATCGAGGATCTTCAACAGGCCTTTGAAAAATAGCCGCAAAATGTACATCCCCTCATTGCAGAGGAGGGGAATCATCCTCCCACACTCGTATCGATCCAATCGAGGTACTTATCGAACGCGGTGTCAATCGTCACCGCCACGATCTCGGGAACCGAATAACTGTGTAGCTCTTTGATCCTGTTCTGAAGCTGATTGAAGCGGCCGCGGGTGGTTTTGATCAACAGCAGCACCTCGTCGGACCAGGTCAGTTTTCCCTCCCAGACATAGCAAGACCGGATGCCCCGCACCACATTCACGCATGCCGCGAATTTATCTGTCACGGCCGACTGAGCGATTCTTTCCGCCTGGTCCTCGGATTCACACGTAACAAACACGATAATTTTATCGGTCATGTTGATTATGATCTCCTTATGGCCATTATTAAATTCGGCACATCGGGATGGCGTGCAATCATTGCCGATGATTTCACTTTTGCGAACGTGCGGCTCGCAACGGAAGCGATAGGCCGGTATGTGAAGCGTCGCAACAGTTCGCCGGTCGTGCTCGTCGGCTACGACACCCGTTTCGCTTCCGAACACTTCGGGCGCGAGGCCGCGCGCGTGCTCTCATCTCAGAATATTCGGGCCCGGCTGTGTTCACAAGCTGTACCCACCCCGGCAGTGGCCTTCACGATTGTGCACGATAAGCTGGACGGCGCAATCAACATTACTGCCAGCCATAATCCTGGCGAATACAACGGTCTGAAATTTTCGACTTCCGATGGTGCGCCTGCCCTTCCCGAGGTCACTTCGGAAATCGAAAAAGAGATCGTCCAGCTCCAGCGGTCGAACTGGGAGTTCTCGGCAAAGCCGAACGATGCGCTGATTGAAAGAGTCGACATTGGCCCCGCTTACCTTCGCGATCTCGCCACAAAGATCGATTTCAAAAAGATCCGCACCGCCAATCTCGGCCTTGCGTACGACGCGCTGCATGGGTCGGGCGCGGGCTATCTCGATGGGCTGCTCCGGCGAGAAAACATTTCGGTCATGGTGCTTCACGAAACACGCGACGTGTACTTCGGCGGCCATCACCCGGAACCCGCCGATGAGCAGCTCGGTGAGCTGAAGGCCGTCATGAAACATAATCGGCTGAAACTCGGACTTGCCACGGACGGGGATGCGGATCGATTCGGAGTGCTCGACGAAGTCGGAGAATTCATCTATCCGAATGAATTGATTTCGATGCTGGTCGACTACCTTATCGAAAGCCGGAACTGGCCCGGCGGCGTGGCGCGGACCGTCGCGACGACGCATCTCATCGATCGAGTTGCCAGACTTCACAACCGCGAAGTTCTGGAAACGCCCGTCGGCTTCAAATACATCGGCGAATATATCAAGGAAGGGCGTATCGTGCTCGGCGGTGAGGAGAGCGCCGGACTTTCCATCCGAGGGCACGTTCCGGAAAAAGACGGGATCCTGGCGTGTTTGCTCATCGCTGAAATGGTGGCAAGCCGCGGTAAATCGTTGAAAAAGCAATTAACGGATCTTTTTTCGAAAGTGGGAGAAGTATATAATCGCCGCTTGAATGTGAAGCTCGATCCGGCGATCAGCGCTCGCGTTAAACAAAAGATCGCGTCGGATGTCCATGAATTTCACGACCGGCGTGTCGTTGAACAGAATCGGGTGGATGGTTTGAAGCTTCTGTTTGACGACGGGAGTTGGGTGCTGATGCGAGCGTCGGGTACCGAGCCGGTGGTACGCTACTACGCTGAGTCCACAACCCAAGCGGATCTGGAGAGACTCTTAGAATACGGGAAACAGTGGATCATCGAGCCTTAATGCAAGACGTCAGTATCCGAATTGCAGTGGTCGTGTTTGGCCTGCTTACCATCGCCATACTTGTGCTTGCTGTCTTCGATGAAAAAGGATCTCTTCAGGTCCACGCCCAGGCGAGGAAGCTTAGCGCCATCGAATCCGAAATCAGAAAACTCGACAGCGAAAACCAACAGCTCACTACCGAAATCCAGGCACTCCGCACTGATCCAACAGCTATTGAAAAACTCGCCCGCGAAGAACTGAAGCTGGTCAAACCCGGCGAAGTCGTTCTGGTCATTCCAGAGAATTAGGAATAGCCACAAAAGGGCACAAAAGACACAAAATAACTTTGTGAATTTTGTGCCTTTTTGTGGCTATTCCTCTTTTCCTCTTTCCCTACGCCCAGTTGGGATCGCCGGGTTTTTCGGATCCCGCTAGCCAAGCCTTGCCTTCCGAATAAAGCTTCTCGACGGATGCTCCTTTCAATCCGGGCAGACCTTTCCTGACGGGAAAACCGATTTTCGATTGCAAATAAGCGAGGTGACGATACCCTTCGGGAAAACTATCGAGCACGGTCTGATCAAGCTTCAGATTGGCTGACGGATCGACAGGGTCCATGCGGTCCTTCTCATAGATGGGCTGGCGGCGACGAACGACCCATTGTCCTTGATACTTTTGAACGAAATCGTACATCCGCCCGGTGCACAACACGTCGACGAGAACGCCCTCAACGATGGCGCGCTGGCTGATGGTCATCTTGGTCTGCGCGATTGCGCGGTCACCGACGATGTCGCAACTGAACCCGCCGTAGAAGTGCAGAATATTGACGCCTTTGTTGAAGCCCTCGCGGCTGACTTCAATGAATTGTTTAGCGGGTCCCTGAAACCATGTGGCGTTCATCCAGCCTTCGGGGTGCCAGACCGTTTTGAAGCGCTCCCAATCGCCGGCGTCACGCCACAGAATCCAGTTATCGATAGTTTCGCGGATTGCGAGTTTCTCGGCCATTAATTGGTCCATTGTGTTCTCCTTGAAAAATGGAAGGCTGAGATTTTATCGCGTTTCCGCTGCCATTTGCGTCTTCAGGCTCGCTTTCCTCTCATGCATCCGCTGACCGATTTCCGTCAATTGTTCGCAAGACATGCGACTCGCAACCAGAGGGAATAACTCGCCTTCTTCCTCTTCGACGTGATGCTCGATGTTTTATAGCTACTTTCCGGCGCATTTCATGATTCTCCAGGATTCGTGGTAAGGGCGAAAAATCTCGAATATCGTCGTCAACGACCAGAACTTTGCGATGGCGGAGTACTTCATTCGAACCGTGCAGCGGCTCGATCACCTCACGTTTTGTCACGCAAGAAAACCCAACACGCTATAAACCCAACACGCAACCCTCTCCGACATGTTTTTGGCCGGTACTTCCTTTCGCTAACAGCACACTCATGAGTCGGAATCCTCTGCATCCTTAAACTCTCGGGCCAATCCTTTTGGAGTAGTGATTCGAGGCCATCCTTTTGGAGTAGTCAGCCGAGGGAATCGACAGAAAGACGTTCCAACCGCATTTATTGCTCCTCTGTATTTGCATACAGGCGCATCGCTCAAGTTCAGGTCAGTAAGACCAGCCGCTATGGGTGAAGGGAAGCACCAGAATGACGCTGCACCGACGACGATTGCCGCTTCCGTTTCTGAAATTACGGCCTGAGGACGGTTTATGTCCGCGCTGCGTGGAGCGAGGCTCTGAAAGCCTGCTCCGGAAACACGTGAATGGCCAAATTTCTGAATGACAGGGAGGCAGTATGCGTTTGAAAAAGAAAAAGGTTTTGGTTAAGTCAAGGAGGGAAACGATGCTCGGGAAGCGCCCGAGCATCGTTTCTATCGTTTTCCTACTAGGGACCCTCGGAGCGCTCACGTTGCTCCTTAATCCCTCACAAAAAGTCCGGGCGCAGGCGCCGGCGGCTCCGGGGCAGGCGGCTAAGCCGCCGGCGCCGGTTATCGATTCACTGAAGAACGTAACGATTCCCACGCCCGTGAACCTTAAGTTTTTTGTCCAGAATCCGAATGCAGCCATCGCTCTGGGGAAGGCTCTGTTCTGGGACCAGGCAGTCGGTAGCGACGGACTCGACGGATCCGGCAAGCCGGTTGGTCAGGCTTGCGCTTCCTGTCACTTCGTCGCGGGCGCCGATAGCCGCAGCAAGTCTCAGGTCAACCCGGGATTCCGGGCGGTCCCGCAGGATACCACGTTTACACCACCGTTCGGTCGGGGTTACCAGTTAACAGGGGCGGCTTTCCCGTTCTTCAGGCTGGCCAATCCCAATGACCCTAACTCGGCCGTGCAGTTTGACACCAATGACATCGCTTCGTCGATGGGCGTCAACGGGCACTCGTTCGGGAATATTGTGCCCGGGAACGTCGCAGACACGATCGGCAACCCTGATAACTTTGTGGATGCCGGCCCCTCCCCGGGTGTCTTTTCACACACAGCTTTTCGTGAGGTAGAGCCGCGCAACACGCCGACTACGATCGGCGCTGCCTTCAATTTCCGCAATTTCTGGGATGGCCGCGCTCGCAACGAGTTCAATGGTGTGAACCCGATCGGAGATTTGGATCCCACCGCCCGGGTTCTTCTGTCCTGTACGACTAGCGATCAACAGGCGGAGAACAACGCGGGCCTGACTGGGCAATGCTCCAGGAATAGTGTTGCTGTTCTGCAACAGGTTCAATTGAATGGTAATCTCAGGCTGGAGAACTCCTCGCTGGCTTCGCAGGCGGTCGGTCCACCGCTGAGCAACCTGGAGATGTCTTTCGACGGGCGCACTTTCCCCAAGCTCGGCAAGAAGATGTTGTCACTTTCGAAAGCACTTCCCAACCAACGGGTAGCCAGCACCGACAGCGCGCTGGGGCCATACGCCGTCGCCGCGCCGGGGAAAGGGCTAAACGTCGCTTACCCATACCTGATTCAGCAGGCCTTCAAAAATTGGTGGTGGGATTCTCCCCAGACCATTACGGATTCCACCGGCACGTACACGCAGATGGAGTACAACTTCTCTCTGTTCTTCGGCATCGCCATCCAGATGTACGAGACCACACTTGTTCCAGACGACACGCCGTTTGATCGTTTCATGAATGGCACGCATGGCACTAACGGCAATGATGGCACTGGTACGCTTAGCCCCAGCCAATTGCGCGGCCTTGACCTTTTCACGGGCCAGGGCAGATGCAGCGCGTGCCACGGCGGACCGGAATTGACGAACGCCTCCATTCAAAACGTAAACGCCGAGAAGCTCGAGCGTATGCTCATGGGCAACGACTTCCCCGCAGTGTACGACAATGGTTTCTACAATACGGGGCTTACGCGATGCGGATCGAAGGGATTTCCAGCCGCGCCTTGTGATGATTTCGGGATCGGGGCAACCATCGGTCCGCTGAACTTGCCGTTGTCGATGTCGCGGTTCTTCCAACTGCCGCAAAACTGCAACTTTGGCACAGGGATCATTAACGGCCAAACCTTCTCCGGATGCCTCGGAGCTCCCCTGATCGCGGAGCGTCCGCTGGAGGGTATCCCCTTCAATCTCTTGCAGCCGAATGAGCGCGTGGCGGTGGATGGCGCCTTCAAAACGCCTGGCCTCCGCAACGTCGAATTGACGGCTCCCTACTTCCATAACGGCGGATCCATGACGCTGATGGACACGGTGGAGTTTTACAATCGGGGCGGAAACTTCGGCCGTGGTGCCCGGAATGACAACCAGGACAACTTTGATCCGAACGTCGTGCCGCTGGGACTAACGTGCCAGCAAAGGCTGGACCTCGTCGATTTCTTGATTGCGCTAACCGACGAGCGCGTTCGGTTCCAAAAGGGTCCGTTCGATCATCCGGAGATCAATATTCCCGAATTTGGGCCCACTGTCGCTGGCACGCAGAACTTTGGCCTCCTTCCGGCAGTGGGAAAGGGCGGAAGTGCCGCGCCGTTGCCGAAGTTCCCGAAGACGCCAGGAAACGGTTTGGCCGCGAACAATCCGAAGGCGAGTTCACCTTCGGGAACCGTCTGCACACCCTGAAGTGATCTCACGGACGGCTCACTTCCTTCGGGACGAGTGGGCCGTCCTCTTCTTGACCAGCTTTTAGATGAGCAATCCCCGACGCCCAATTAGGCCGCCGGCAGTCTTCGATGATTTCGATCCAATCTTCTCCGCCGCATCGAGAATCAAATTTGTTTACGAGACGGTTTTCTTCTCGATATAGATGATTTTCGCCGCAACCGTGACCATCTTCCCGATGCCGAAGAACATTTCGTGAGTACAAATGGGTCATTCTTCGTTAGCGCCGAGGATTCTTGGAGTCAATCCGTTAAAAGGCGTTATCTGTGCCGCACCTTTGTACTCGAATCCGAATCCGCTGGAGGTTCGAAGCCGGATATTGCAATCGCCGTTGAACGCCAACGCTCGGTCCTTATCGACCTTGCGAGACGATTTCAACTTACCGACCGTGAAATTGAAGCAGTACAGCATCTGGCAGATGCACCTCCGCAGATTCCGGTGCAGTTTTGTGCCGTTGACGAGGCTCGGTTCAGGCTTATAATGGATTTCTGTACCGCGGGGTGGAGCAGTGGTAGCTCGTTGGGCTCATAACCCAAAGGTCGGAGGTTCAAATCCTTCCCCCGCAATCAAGGCCGTCAACAACTGAGCGATCGACTGGGGACTTCAGTTCGTGAGTGGCTCTTACGGTCGTTTCTATTCCTGATCCGAGTATTAAAACGAGACCGTCTTCTTCTCTTTACCGACCCGCGAAGGGAACGATCTGCTCGTCCAAAAATAGGACTCCATTCGGCTTCGCTGGAGCAGTCTACCATCCTTGGCGTCCGCCGCCACGTTTGCCTCGATCACCGCCGCCCCCGAAACCTCTGCCCCCTCCTCTGCCTTCCCGCGGCGCCATCGGACGAGCTTCATTTACGGTGACCGACCGACCTTCAAAATCTGCGCCATTGAATTTCGTAATCGCGTCGGCTGCTTCTTGCTCCGTTGACATTTCAACGAACCCAAAGCCTTTATTGCGCCCGGTATCGCGATCGGTAATGATCCTCGCAGATTCGACCTGACCCGCTTGCTGAAACATTTGCATTAGGCTTTCATCCGTCGCAGAAAACGGAAGGTTTCCTACGTAAAGTCTTTTCCCCATGTTCTCCTTCGCTAAGCTTGATGAACACTACGTCGCTACTTACGTTTCCAGTATATGCCTGAAAGTGTCGGGTCACGTGCTGCAGAATTTGACTCGCAACGTCAGCGACCAAGCACGTTCGCGCAGAAAACGGAGTGATCAAGAGGAAAGATGCTTTGAGCAAGGTCCTGGGAACGACACTGCAAGGAGCAGCGTCGCTCGTGGATCGTGTTGCTATTGTACGGCGCAAGGGCTATCCTGATCGTGTCCATTTTCCTGCGATTCATTCCTGGACTGTCTTCCTCGTGGCGGTCGAATACTTCCAAGAAGAATCCTCATGCAAATTGCGGTTGCGTTCCAAAAGGAGCCGGTTAAACCAAATGAAACCAGGACAAATGGTGAAACCAAAAGTCGAAAACGCAAGCGCTGAGCTCAGGGTATGGTGTGAAAGTTGTTGTATCCGAATCGCGCCGAACGAAGAACGAACCATTGTCCAGGGCAAAACCTATCACTCGCATTGCTATTCGAAGCTCAGCACCAAACCGAAAAATTGATGCTCAACGACGCTTTGGCATGGGGCAGCTGTATAGGGGCTTGGGAAATATTGCTTTCTCTATCTCAGAACTGGAAGTTTGGTTTGGATGAGCGACTCAATTCGGAATTCAGTGCTGCATTGCTTGAATTCAATAGAGAGGCCGTCGTTTATTGCAAGGGTATTTCAGACAGCGTCGCCCAGGAGTACGCAATGGGGTATGTCCGCATGCTCCAGAATCGGGCAAAGGGAATAGAAGGGCAGATCCCAAGATTCCCGTGGGGCTCTTTGAGCCCAATCGCAACTTGATCCGTTCAACGCTGGACAGGTGTGGCAAAAGTACTTTCCAAATTGAAGTAACCCGACCATTGCAATCTTTGCCTCGAGGGAGAGATTCATGAAGGACCCGAAGTCCACTATCCGGTATCTACGATTCCAGGCTCTCAAGGATGGAAGCCGGAGGTTTGACTTTTCATTTTCAGGTCCGGATGCCTCCCTGAAACTGATCACCGTCGAGGCACCGTACGAGCTCTTTTCCGGACCAAACCAGATCGCGCTACAGGAGTGCGCCGGCATTTGCTACGAGACCGTGAAGTGCCGTGTCATCGGTTGCTCTGGAACCGTTCCCGATTCGATAAGCCTGACTTGTGCCGACGTTGCCCAACACCGAAGACCGGCAAAGATAGCGGGGCGGCGTCCGAACTTATGAGTGAAGCACCCCGCGTCGAGAAGTCCGGAGACGAACCACTACCTCCGTCTAACAACAGCGAACTCAATGAAATTACGTGGCAGAACTGGATCAACAAAAACAAAGAGCGTGATGCCGCACATCGAAAAAAGCTGATCCGGATACTCTGGCTCGTGTCCCTGTTGCTTGTTGTTAGTGCTGCAGTTTGACAGCTTACGATGAGCAAGTAGTTTCAAAGTAAAGGGGCAGGTCAGGAAATGGGCAAAACCATTTGCGAGGAGAAAAGACACCTGCTCGAAACATATCAGACGGCGACTCGAGCTTACGCCGATGGCGTTGAGAAACTTCGGCGTCAGAGGGGCACAATAGACAAGCCGGAATATGACGCGCTGTATCGCATAACTGATGAACTCCATGCGGGTGTGACCGAGGCTAGGGAAAAATTGAATGTTCATGTAGGGTTGCACGGATGCTGACTACAAACAGCAGTCCGCAGCTTTCTGAAACGTCGTTCCGACAGGTTCAGTCGTTCGATTTGGTCGCGGGAAAAGAATGGTCGATATACCGATATGTCAACTATGAATTTTCGGTAGATGTTGACGAGGGTTTTTCGCAAAACCCGTCAGGTAGAGTTATCGAAAGATTCCCACTCCGCGTAGGAGACAAAGGGGAGATATTTTTTCGCCACCCGCGATAGCTTTGTTCCCCGCGCTGGCTGACCGACAAGCTGGAAAGTTTTCGGATATCGCCCTTCTCCGCATAGTTTGAATGGTCTCAAATCCTAGTACCATTCGTCTTCTGGAACCTCGGGACCGTACGGATCCGGGCCGACTCCGGCCGATTTGGTACGACCCCATGGAAATCGTTGCCGAAACGAAGCGCGGCGCGGCGTTCAAGGCTTGAAAACAAAGGGGAGCAGCATATTAGTGGACACAGGTATGGCTAAAGGCAATCATAAGAAGACCTACACCCCCGACGACATCTCTTCCAAGAATTCGGTTTTGGAAGACCA
>Ga0066709_100002132_pt1 | contig 14092 bp, 10 predicted proteins | sample GraSoiAngelo_158_FD_79665 | JGI IMG/M metagenome (GOLD analysis project Ga0066709, IMG submission 79665) | Grasslands soil microbial communities from the Angelo Coastal Reserve, California, USA - 14_1009_16_30cm | ecosystem: Environmental > Terrestrial > Soil > Grasslands | place: USA...
CACCGCGCCTTCGAGCGCATCGAGTTCGGCAAGGCGCCGGTCGTCGCGGTGCTGCACGGCGCGGTGGTCGGCGGCGGGCTCGAAATCGCGGCCGCGTGCCATGTGCGCGTGGCCGAAACCTCCACCTATTACGCACTGCCGGAAGGCAGCCGCGGCATTTTCGTCGGCGGCGGCGGCGCGGTGCGCCTGCCGCGCCTTATCGGCACCGCGCGTATGATGGACATGATGCTGACCGGCCGCACCTATGACGCCGCGGAGGGTCAGGCGATCGGCATCTCGCATTATCTCGTTCCTGCCGGCGCGGGCCTCGCCAAAGGCATCGAGCTCGCCAAGCACATTGCCGGCAATGCACCCATGACCAATTTCGCTGTCACCCACGTCTTGCCACGGATCGCCGCCTCCGATCCCGCCGCCGGCTATGTCACCGAGGCGCTGATCTCGGCGATCGCGCAGGGGGACGAGGAGGCGAAAGCGCGGCTCAAAGCCTTTCTCGAGAAGCGCGCCCCGAAGACCGTCCGCAGCTGACGAGTTATGGCGACACAAGTCAAAGCGCGTCGACCCGAAACCGCCGCTGCGGTGCGGGCGGCGCGCCTCGGCCCGCGCGACGTGGTGAGCGAACGCAGAAGCGACGGGACGACCCTTCTGAGGTCCCCGCACCCGCTTGCGCCTTACCCCGCGAAATTGACCGAACGCCTCGAATATTGGGCGGCGGCCGCTCCCGTGCGCACTTTTCTCGCGCAGCGCACGCCTTCCGGCTGGCGCAAGCTCGGCTACGGCGAGACGCTCGATTGCGTCCGACGCATTGGCGCGGCGCTATTGCGACGCGATCTCTCCCGCGAACGGCCGCTCGTCATCCTCTCCGGCAATGACATCGAGCATGCGCTCCTCGGCCTTGCCGCCATGCACGTCGGCATTCCCTACGCGCCGATCTCGCCGGCCTATGCGCTCATGTCGAATGATTTCGGCAAGCTCAGATCCATCATCGATCTGCTCACGCCGGGCCTGGTCTTCGCCGCCGATGGGCAAACTTACGCCCGCGCGATCGACGCGGTGGTGCCCTCGCAGGTCGAGGCCGTCGTCACCCGTAATCCGATTGCGGACCGAGCGACGACCTCGTTCGAAACGTTGCTCGCGCCGAGAGCAACGGGGGCAGCCGAGACGGCGCACGCCTCGGTTGGTCCTGACACAATCGCCAAGTTCCTGTTCACCTCGGGTTCGACCGGCACACCCAAGGCGGTGATCAACACGCAGCGCATGTGTTGCTCCAACCAGGCGATGATCCTCTCCCAGCTCGCCTTCTTTGCCGAGGAGCCGCCGGTCATCGTCGACTGGGCGCCCTGGCACCACACCGCCGGCGGCAACCACAATTTCGGTTTCGTGCTCTACAACGGCGGCACCCTGTACATCGACGAGGGCAAGCCGGTGCCGGGCGCAATCGAGACTACGGTCAAGAATCTGCGCGAGATCCCGACCAACTGGTACTTCACGGTTCCTAAGGGCTACGAGGCACTGCTGCCCTATTTCCGCGCGGACGCGGAGCTGCGAAAAACGTTCTTCCGTAAGCTCAAAGTGCTGTGGTTCGCAGGCGCCGCGCTGGCGCAGTCGGTGTTCGACGAAATGCAGGAGCTTGCGCTTGCTGCCTGCGGCGAGCGCATCATGTTTCTCACCGGCCTGGGCTCGACCGAAACCGCGCCCATGGCGATCGCGCGCATGTGGCAGAGCAAGGACTCGACCAATATGGGCGTGCCGGTGCCCGGGGTCGAACTCAAGCTCGTTCCGAGCCACGGCAAGCTCGAAGCGCGCGTGCGCGGGCCGAACATCACGCCGGGCTATTGGCGCCAAGGCGAGCTCACGGCGCAGGCGTTCGATGAAGAAGGCTTCTACAAGCTAGGCGACGCGCTCAAATTCGAAGACCCCGGCGATGCGCGCGCCGGCCTGTTGTTCAACGGCCGAGTCGCCGAGGATTTCAAGCTTGCGACCGGCACTTGGGTGAACGTCGGTCCGCTGCGCGGTCGCCTCTTGCAAGCGCTCGAGCCTTATGCGCGCGATGTCGTCATCGCCGGAGCCGATCGCAACGAGATCGGTGCGCTGATCTTTCCGAACATCGAAGCCTGCCGAGCGCTCGCCGCTGGTCCCGCGGCCGACGTGACCAGCGATACGCGCGTGCGCGAGGAACTGCGCGCGCGGCTTGCTGCATTCGCAAACACGAGCACGGGCAGCTCGAACCGGGTCTGCCGCGCCATCCTCCTTGCCGAACCGCCCTCGCTCGATGCCGGTGAAATGACCGACAAAGGGTCGATCAACCAACGCGCGGTGCTCGAGAGGCGCGCCGCCCTGGTTGACGAACTCTATAGGCAACCGCTATCGCCACGCGTGATTGCGACCGAGGAGCAGGCGTGATGACGAGCAAGACGGCAGGTCTCAGCGCAAGCTGGAGCGACGTGTGGCTGCTCGACGGCGTGCGCACGCCGTTCGCCGACTACAACGGCGCATTGGCGCAGGTTTCCCCGACCGATCTCGGCATCAAGGTCGCGCGCGAGGCGTTCGCGCGGTCGGGCGTGTCGCCGCAGGACGTCGGCGCCGTGATCACCGGCTCGATGGCGCAAGCGAGCTTCGATACCTACTGCCTGCCACGCCATATCGGGCTCTATTCAGGCGTGCCCATCGAGGTCCCCGCGCACATGGTGCAGCGGGTATGCGGCACGGGCCTCGAAGTGTTGGTGCAGGCGGCGGACGTCGTCGCGCACAAAGCGATCGGGCTCACGCTGTGCGTCGGCGCCGAATCCATGAGCCGCAACCCGATTGCCTCCTATACCATGCGCGGGTTCCGCATGGGCTCGGTCGATTTCAAGGACTTTCTCTGGGAAGCGCTGCGCGATCCGGCCGCCGACGTCACCATGGGGGACACGGCGGAGAATCTCGCGCGCACCTACCAGATCACGCGGCCGGAGGTCGACGCCTACGCCGCGCGCAGCTTCGAACGCGCGCTCGCGGCACAGAAATCGGGCTTCCTCGCCGGGGAGATTGCACCGGTTAAGAGCGAGACGTTCGAGCGCGAGGGCTTTCAGCCGCGCAAACTCAAGCTCAACGGCGTGGACGAGCTTGGCGCCGACACCCACGTGCGCCCGTCCCCGCTCGAGACGCTCGCCGCCATCCGCCCCGCCTTCGGCGGCGTGCAAACCGGAGGCAATTCCTCCGCCATCGTCGACGGGGCGGCGGCGGCGCTCGTCGCCTCCTCAGATTACGCGAAGAGGAGGCCCGCGCTCGCGCGCATCCTCGCCGGTGCAACCGTCGGCGTGCGACCGGACATCATGGGCATCGGTCCGGTGCCCGCCATCAAGGCCGTGCTCGAGCGCGCGGGGCTCAAGCTTTCGGACATCGATCGCTTCGAGATCAACGAAGCCTTCGGCGCGCAGGTCATGGCGTGCGCGCGCGAACTCGGCATCGACGAAACCAAGCTCAACGTCAACGGCGGCGCCATCGCCATCGGTCATCCGTTGGGCGCAACCGGCGTGCGGCTCGCCCTCACGCTCGCGCGCGAGCTCAAGCGCGCGCAGCTGCGCTACGGCATCGCGTCGGCCTGCATCGGCGGCGGGCAGGGCATCGCCTTGCTGATCGAGAACGTCCCTTCCACACGAAACCCCTAGAATGGGCGTCCCCATTCAGATTGAATGACGTGTCCCGGGCGCGGCGCAGCACGAGCGAGAGTGAAGTGGTGCGCTGCAGACCCGGGACCGTTACGGTCTGTGACGGTCCCGGATCAGCGGTGCACCGCTACGCAAGAGCTTCGCGCTACACCGCATCGGGGACGCGAGAAAGACGGTTTAGTCATGGACATCAAGGGACATGCCGCGGTCGTGACCGGCGGCGCCTCCGGCCTCGGCGCAGCGACCGCGAGCGAGCTTGCCCGCGCCGGCGCCAAGGTCACGGTGATCGACGTCAATCTCGACAGCGCCCGCGCGCTGGCACAGAAGATCGGCGGCCACGCGCTCCAGTGCGACGTCACCAATGCCGAGCAATCGAGCGCGGCGCTGCGGGAGGCGCGCGAGCAGTTCGGCGCCGCACGCATCCTGATCAATTGCGCCGGTGTCGGGCCGGCCAAGCGCATCGTCGGCCGCGACGGACCGATGCCGCTCGCCGAATTCGAGCGCGTCATCAACATCAACCTTATCGGCACCTTCAACTTGATGCGGCTCGCCGCCGCCGACATGCAAAACGTGAGCCCGCTCGCCGACGGCGAGCGCGGCGTCATCATCATGACGGCCTCGGTCGCCGCCTTCGAAGGGCAAATCGGTCAGGCCGCCTATTCCGCCTCCAAGGGCGGCGTCGCCGCGCTGACGCTGCCGGCAGCGCGCGAGTTCGCGCAGTTCGGCATTCGCGTCAACACGATCGCGCCAGGCATTTTTCACACCCCGATGCTGATGGCACTGCCGGAAGAAGCGCAGAAGAGTCTTGCCGCCGCGGTGCCGTTTCCAAAGCTCCTCGGCCGCCCCGATCAGTTCGCCGCGCTCGCGCGCCACATCATTGAGAATACGTATATCAACGGCGAGGTGATCCGCCTCGACGGCGCGCTGCGGCTTGCGCCGCGCTGAGCGGAACAAGCGCATGCTCGTCAACTACCGTGTCGTGCGCATCGAATGGGGCGATTGCGACCCGGCCGGCATCATCTATTACCCCCGCTATTTCGCCTTCTTCGACGCCAGCACCTCGGCGCTCATCGAGCGCGCGCTCGGGATGAGAAAAATCGATTATCTCAAGGCCTATGATTTCACCGGGCATCCGCTGGTCAACGCGCATTCGCGCTTTCTCCTCCCCACCAGGTTCGGCGACGAAGTGACGATCGAGACGGCCGTCACCGCGCTACGGCGATCGAGCTTCGACGTGCGCCATCGCTTGTACAAGGACGGCGCGCTCGCAGCCGAGGGCTTCGAGATTCGGGTGTGGGTGCAAGGCGATCCTGTCAAAGGCACGATGAGGTCGAAGCCCTTGCCGCAAGCCGTGATCGAGCGCTTGTCGCAGAACTAGGTCGTGGACTATTCGTGTCCCGGGCGCAGCGCAGCGTGGAGCGTGACGTCCGTGGCGGTCCCGGATCAGCGGTGCACCGCTACGCAAGGGCTTCGCGCTGCACCGCATCCGGGACATGCGCCCAGTTACGACGCCGCAAGATTCGAGCCGGCGGTGGGACGGCGGTAGTCGGTCGTTCGTCTGTCCGGCACTTGCGATGAAGGCAGGCGGTCCATGGCCAAGGTCGCATCCTTCTCGAACGCGCTCATCGCTTCGTAATCATGTCGCGCCCAGGTCGCCACCGGGATGGGGCCGGTGAGCAACATGAAATAGTCGTACCGGGCACGGCGGTCGTTCGCCATGATGAACTGATAATGCAGCCGGAAGAAGTGGAAGCGCAGCCGCCGGAAAAACTGGGGCGAGAGCATATCGCGAAACCGCAGCATCCAGGTCCAGGGATTGCAGCGTTCCCCATCCGCCCGAGCGCCGATCCCTTCGACGGGATCGAAGTCCCAAAAATTCATGATGTCCGCGCGCGACTGGCAGTCGATCCAGAGAACCGACGGTTCGGTCGCAAGCCGCGCGGCAATCGCGCGCAGGCGCACCGCATTGGGATGCAGCGCGGCTCCCGGCGCGATGGAGCCGAGCGTGAGCAGCACGAGCGGCGGTCCGCGGCGGCCGACGTCGGGATCAAGCTCGAGCGCACGCACCACGACCGCCGGCGCCAGCGCGCCGCCGCCACTGTGGCCGACGACGATGATCTCGTCGGCCGCTTCGGCGCGGACGGCGGCGACGAGGCGTTCCGCGCAGACCTCGATCGGCCGATCGAAGCATGACCGCTCGCCGCGGGCGAATCCGCACAGGTGCGGCCAGTGACTATTGATCTGGACCACGAACCAGCGGTCGGCGAGCGGGCGCAGCAGCGCGAAGACGACAACCGCGCAGGCAATGCCGAGCGGCAACGCCGCCAGCGCGGACAAGCCATATTTCGCCGCGAGGTAGGCGGCGAGCGCGCCGCCGCCGACGGAGAGCAGGATCCACCAGACGAGCATCATCTGGAAGTAGATCAGCACGAGGCCGAACTGCCACGAGGTGCGCAGCACGCGCACGAGCGCGCGACTGACAAGGTAATCGAACGCCCAGGCGAGCGCGCGCGGCGCCTGCCGCGTCATCGGCTCGGCCATATTGGCGCGAATCATTTGCTCCTGCCGGAGGAACTCGTAGCGGGTCGACGCCTGCCAGTTCGGCCCCCCCGCTTCGATGGTCCAGTGCGCAAAGTCCTCCGAGTCGAGCTCGAGCGGCCCGACCTTGGCCACAAGCGGCCACATCGTCAGGAAACGTTTCCACGAGCGCGCGAATAGCCGGTAATAGCCCTCCGCGCCCTGCGGATCGTAGCCGCTGACATAGATGACATGCCGCCGAGCGACCAAAGCGCACTCGGCGCGACCGCTCGTTTCATCAGGCACGGGGAGTCCCCGCGGCCGTCGCTTCGATGATGGTCATCGCCGGATGCCTGGTCGGAATGGTGCGCGCCAGGCAAAGGCCCGCTTGCTCGAATAGTCCGGCATATTCCTCAACCGTGCGCTCGCGGCCGCCACACAACAACATCACCTGCAGATCGAGCCAGCGACCGGGCCCCGGACTCTCGTCGGAGGGCAAGGGGGCCTCGAGCACCAGCACGCGCGCCTGCGGCCGCATGGCGCGACGCACATTGGCGAGAATGCGAACACAATCGCGATCCTCGTAGTCGTGCAACACATGGCGAATGAGATAGAGGCCGCCGCCTTCGGGCGCTGGTGTCGTGAATATGTCTCCGCTCACGAAGCTCACGCCCGGGAGCGGTCCACCCTCCCCGCGTTTGGCCGCGGCGATCGCTTCCGGCATGTCGAAGAGCGTGCCGCGCAGCTTCGCGTAGGAGGCGAGCACCGCGGACAACAGCGAGCCATTGCCGCCGCCGATATCGACGACGTGCTCGAATGGGGAGAAGTCATAGGCGGCGACGATCGCCGGGGTCTCCGGCCCATGCACCTCAAGCATCATGCGATCGAAGCGGCGGGCTTCGTCCGGATGCTGGGCGAGCCACTCGAAGAATGGTGCGCCCTTGAGCACCTCGAAGGCGGTGCGCTCGCCGGCGAGCGCGTCGTCGAGATGCGTCCACATGTCGGAGAAATAGTCGTTGAGGAAGATTGCGGTGGTCCTGGTGTTGTTCGGTGAGTGGGAACTCAAGAGCCGCCCGAGCCCCGTGAGCCTAAAGCGCCCGCGTGTCGGCTCGGTCACGATTCCCAGCGTGGAGAGCGCGCGTAAGAGCCGGTAGACGCGATCGGGAACGAGCCCGCGCGCCGCGGCAATCGCCGCGTGGTCCTCGAGTCCATCCTCCATCACGTCGGCGAGACCAAGCCGCGCGAAGGTTCCAACCGCGCGCGTCACCCACAGGCTGCTCAACAATTGCAGCATTTTCTTGTGGAGCAACGCCGGACCGGCCTCGGAACTCTTGTCGCTCTTGCCGTTCACGATCTGCTTCCGCCAAACGCCTCGACCGCGCGGAGGCTCCGCATAGACCAATTCGGCGAACGAGGCTAGGCACGTGCTTTACAGCAACCCGTCGGTCGTTGAGCGGAGCAAGACCCGTGCCGACGCAGATGCACCGCTGATCGACAACAACAGCTCTTTTGCGGCGCTCGTTTGCAAAGCATCGGAAAGTTCGATGCGTGGATGGATGATGGATTTCGTCCCGCTCGATCCATCCTACCTGCTGATCTCACTGCACCGGAGTGGGCACGCAGATGGGAAGGCAATTATGCCCATGAAGCCCGCGAACGTCACTTTACAGCGCTCGTCGCTTAAGGCTCAATGCCGGCAAGCACCGCTCAGCGGGCACGCGTTTTGATCAGGAGGAGACGATGCCAGCGCGTCGAAGCAAGCGTCCCTTTGCCATGGCGATCTCCGCAGCCGCAGCATTGCTGATGGCAACATCAGCCGCGCTCGCGCAGGAGAAAACCTTCGAGCTCAAGCTCTCGCACTGGGTTCCGCCCACGCATCCGCTGCAAAAGGCGATGGAGGAGTGGGGCGCATCCGTCGAGAAGGCGTCGAACGGAACGATCAAATCCAAGGTGTTTCCGTCGCAGCAACTCGGCAAAGCGTTCGACCACTACGACATGGCGCGCGACGGCATCGCCGACTTCACCTACGTCAATCCAGGCTACCAACCGGGCCGCTTCCCCATCATCGCCGCCGGCGAATTGCCGTTCCTCGTCGGCAATGCCAAGGGCGGCATCCGGGCGATCGACGCCTGGTATCGCAAATACGCGCCGACCGAGATGAAGGACGTGAAGTATTGCTTCTCCTTCATTCTCGATCCTCTCACCTGGCACTCGAGCAAGAAGAAGATCGTGGTGCCGAGCGACATCAAGGGGATGAAGGTTCGACCCTCGCAGGCAACGGTGGCAGCGTGGGTAACGCTGCTCGGCGGCACCAATGTCCAGGCCAGCGCGACCGAGGTGCGCGACGTGATGGAGAAAGGCGTGGCGGAGGCGGTCACCTTCCCCTGGGGCTCGGTGCCGCTGCTCGGCGTCGACAAGGTAACGAAGTATCACATGGACGCGCCGCTACACACCGTCACGTTTCAGTGGCTGATGAGCCCGCGCACCTACGCGGCTATGTCGGCGGCGCAAAAGAAGGTCATCGATGACCACTGCACCACCGAGTGGGCCGGGAAATTCGCCGACCCCTGGGCGGATTTCGAGCGCGCCGGCCTGGCCAAGGTCAAAGCCGAGCCCGGGCACGAGGTCTACCCGATTACTGACGCGCAGCTCGAGGAATGGCGGAAGTCGGCCGAACCGCTGGAGAAGCAATGGTTCGATAACGTACGCAAGGCCGGCGGTGATCCGGACACCATCATGAAGGAGCTCAAGCAGTCGCTCGCTCAGTATAAGGCGGCGTACTGAGCGTCCTGCGCGAACGGATCGTAGGGTGGGCATTGCGCGCTGGTAGCTCTGGCATCCGCATCCGTTACGCACGCGCAATGCCCACGCGTGTTGTTTGCGTGGGCAAAATCGCCGACGACGGCAGCGCGACTTGTTCTTTCCGGGCAGGCGATTTTGCCCACCCTAGGCAAGGCTGCGACAAAGGCGCTGCAGTCGGTTTCATGCGCGAGGGGCCATGAAACCCAAATTTGCCGATCGCTTCATCGACTCCATCGAGTTTTTGGCTGCGCTGTTTGTCGGCATCGTCGCCGCCGACGTATTCGTCTCGGTGCTGCTGCGTTATTTCTTCGGCGTCTCCATTCCCGACAGCTATGACTTCGGCCGCCTGTTGTTGGGCGTGCTGATCTTCTGGGGCATCGGGGCGACGTCCTATCGCGGCACCCACATCACGGTCGATCTGCTCTACGCCAATGTTGGCCCCAGATACCAACGCGCGATCGACATTTTCGCGACGCTGGTCCTTTTGTTCGTGGTCGCGGTGCAGACATTTACGCTCTACGACAAAGTTTGGACGACGCGCGCCGACAACGTGCTCACGTTCGATCTGCGGCTGCCGACCTGGCCGTTCTTCGCGCTGGCCTGGATCGGCGACGTGTCGGCGGTGATCCTGATTGCGCTGCGCACCTATCGGCTGATCTTCCATCCCGAATTGCTGAGCCGGCCGGAGCAGATTAAGCCGGTCGAATGAGATCGATGAGTTCCGACGCCATCGCTGTCCTGGGTTTCGTCGTCCTGTTCGTGCTGATGTTGCTGCGCGTGCCGGTCGGCATGGCGATGGGATTGGTCGGCGTGAGCGGATTTGCCTATATCGTCGGCGGCGCCGCCGCGCTCAAGAGCGTCGGCCACACCACCATGCGCACCGTGACCGACTACAACTTCGCCGTGGTGCCGCTGTTTCTGCTCATGGGAGCATTCGCCACCACCTCGGGCATGAGCCGGGAGCTGTTCCGCGGGGCGAATGCCTTCGTCGGGCACCTCAAGGGCGGGCTCGGCATCGCCACGATTGCCGCCTGCGGCGGTTTCGCCGCGATCTGTGGCTCGTCCGTCGCGACCGCAGCAACGTTCTCGAAGGTCGCCTATCCCGAGATGCGCGCCTTCGGCTATCCGCAATCGTTCGCCACCGGTGTCATCGCTGCGGGCGGAACGCTCGGCATCATGATCCCGCCCTCGACCGTGCTCGCCGTCTACGGGCTGATCACGGAGCAGGATGTCGGTAAGCTGTTCATCGCCGGGGTTCTGCCGGGCGTGCTGGCGGTCGCCATGTACATGATGACCATTACGCTCATCGGCATGGCGCGGCCCAAATTCCTGCCGGCGGGGCCGCGCAGCTCCTGGAAGGAGCGGCTCGCGGGATTGCGCGGCATCTGGGCGACGCTGCTCTTGTTCGCCTTCGTGATCGGCGGCCTCTACGGAGGGCTGTTCACCGCAACCGAAGCCGCCGGCGCGGGCGCCGGCGGCGCCTTTGTCATTGGCGTGGCCCGCGGACGGCTGTCATGGGCGGATATCTATCGCTCGCTGCTCGAGACCACGCGCGTCACCGCCGCGGTTTTCACCGTGCTGATCGGCGCGATCCTGTTCGGCTATTTCCTGACCGTCACGCAGACGCCGCAGAAGGTGACGGAATTCCTCACCGGACTGGGACTCGGCCGCTACGGCGTGCTCTCGCTGATCATGATCATGTACCTGGTGCTGGGATGCCTCATGGACGCGCTCGCCATGATCATCATCACCGTTCCGATCATCTTCCCCGTCATCAAAGAGCTCGGATTCGATCCGATCTGGTTCGGAGTCATTATCGTCATGACGGTCGAGCTCGGCCTCATCCATCCTCCCGTCGGCATGAACATCTTCGTGATTAAGAGCGTGGTGGAGGACGTGAAGATTTCGACCATCTTCTACGGCGTGCTGCCGTTCATCGTCACGGACATCCTGCGCCTGATCATCCTGATTGCGTTTCCCGTCATCGCGCTCTATCTGCCCTCCAAAATGTGAGGAACCAATCATGACCGCGCACTTTCGTCCTCGCTTGGCCATCGTGGTTGCAGCCGTCGGCTTGGTGGCATCGCTTGCGCCGAGCGCATGGTCGCAGCCGGCGGGAACGATCAAGATCGTCGTTCCCTATACTCCGGGCAGCGGTCCCGACATTCTCTCGCGCCTGATGGCGGAGCAGATCGGCCGCGCACAAGGACCGACCGTGGTGGTCGAGAATCGCCCGGGCGGGGGCACCGTGATCGGAACCGAGGCCGTCGAGCGCGCCGAGCCCGACGGTCACACCGTACTGCTGGTGGCGAATTCGTTCGTCGCCAATCCGCCGCTCAAGCGAGCGAGCTACGACCCGACGCGGAGCTTCGAACCGGTCTGCTACCTCGCGGCAACCCCCATGGTGCTCGTCGTGCTGGCCTCTTCGCCCTACCGCACGCTCAATGATTTGATCGCCGCTGCGCGCGCCAAGCCCGGCGAACTCGCGTTCGCCAGCGGCGGACCGGGCTCCTCGCTGCACGTCGCCATCGAGGTGCTCAAGCGTGCGGCGAACATCAATGTGACCTACGTGCCCTATGGCGGCACCGCGCCCGCGATCAACGCGCTGATGGGCAATCATGTGGCGGCGGTGTGGGCCGATTATCCGACCGTGGTGTCGCAGCTCAGCTCCGGTGCGTTGCGCGGGCTTGTCACCACCTCGCGCACGCGGGTCGAGGCGCTGCCGGAGGTGCCAACGCTAACCGAGACCGGCATCAGCAGCTACGAGGCGGACATCTTCTATGGCATCGTGGCGCCGGCGAAAACGCCGCCGGAAATGGTCAATCGGCTGTCCGCCTGGCTCATCGGCGCGCTCAAAGCTTCCGACATGAAACCCAAGCTGGCGCAGCAAGGTCTGTTTCCCGTCGGCATATGCGGCGCGGAATTCGGCGCCTATCTGCAGCGGATGGTCGACGACTACACCCGCATCATCCGCGAGGCGAATATCACGGTCAAATAGGCCGTGCCCGCCGAAGGATGGTCGGAGCGGCTGGTAGCATTCGCCCCGGCGTCGATATAGAACTCCGTCGCTCGAAGGTGGAAGCGATGGAACGCTCCTTCAAGAAAGAGGTGCAAGCGCTCAAGCTCGGGGACGGGGAGACCTTCCGCGGCGAGGGCATCCTCGCCGTGACCAAGGCGCTGCTGCAGTCCGGCGTGAGCTATGTCGGCGGCTATCAGGGTGCGCCGGTCTCCCACCTCCTCGACGTGCTGGTCGATGCCGAGGACATCATCGGCGATCTCGGGGTGCATCTCGAAACCTGCACCAACGAGGCGTCCGCCGCGGCCATGCTCGGCGCCTCGATCAACTATCCGCTGCGCGGCGCGGTGACCTGGAAGTCGATCGTCGGCACCAACGTGGCGGCCGACGCGCTATCCAACCTCGCCTCCCCCGGCGTCGTCGGCGGCGTCATGATCATCCTCGGCGAGGACTACGGCGAGGGCGCGAGCGTGATCCAAGAGCGCTCCTACGCCTATGCCATGAAAACCTCGATGTGGCTCCTCGACCCGCGGCCGGATCTGCCCACCATCGTGCGCATGGTCGAAGAGGGCTTTGAGCTTTCCGAAGCGAGCCACGCGCCGGTGATGATGGAGTTGCGTATCCGCGCCTGTCACGTCACCGGTGAATTCAAGGCCAAAGCCAATCGCCGCGCCGCGTTTTCCGGCAAGAACCGCCTCGCCGGGCCGCCGCGTTTCGATTACGGCCGGCTCGCGCATCCGCCTGTCATTTTTTCGCAGGAGCGGCTCAAGGTCGAGGAGCGGCTGCCCGCCGCACAGCAATTCATCCGTGCACGCAAGCTCAACGAGGTGATCGCCGGCGATCTCGCCGACATCGGCATCATTGTCCTGGGCGGGCTCACCAACGGTGTGCTGCGCACCCTCGCGCGGCTCGATCTCGCCGATCTCTACGGCGCAAGCCACATTCCGATCTACGTGCTCAACGTCGCGTTTCCGCTGGTGCCGGAGGAGCTGCGCGCGTTCTGCGCGGGAAAGCGCGCCGTGCTGGTCGTGGAGGAAGGCAGTCCCGACTACGTCGAGCAGGCGGTCAACGTCGAGCTGCGCCGCGCCGACATGACGACTCGCGTCTTCGGCAAGGGCGTGCTGCCACGCGCGGGCGAATACACCTCGGACGTGCTGCTCAACGCGCTCGCGTCGTTCTTGACCGAGAGCAGACCCGCAGGCATCGACGCCGATGTGATCGCCGCGCGCGCCAAGAACATGCTCGCGCACAAGGCCGCCGCCATGGCCGCGGTGGGCGACATTCCGGCCCGGCCGCCGAATTTCTGCACGGGATGTCCGGAACGGCCGGTGTTCAGCGCTATCAAGCTGATGCAGCGCGAACTCGGGCCGACCCACATCAGCGCCGATATCGGCTGCCATTCGTTTGCGACTTTCGCGCCGTTCAGCCTCGGCAACTCCATCCTCGGCTACGGCATGTCGCTCGCGAGCGCGGCGGCGGTCGCTCCCAACATGGCGCGCCGCCCCATCGCCATCATGGGTGACGGCGGCTTTTGGCACAACGGTCTCATCACCGGCGTCGCCTCGAACCTCTTCAACAAGGGCGACGGCGTGCTGATCGTGATGAAGAACGGCTACGCGTCCGCCACCGGCCAGCAATATGTGCCGTCGAGCGCTGCGAACCGCCTCGGCGGACCGACCGGCATGAGCATCGAGCAGACCTTGCGCTCGTTGGGCGTGAAGTGGCTGCGCACGGTGCACAGCTACAGCGTCGCCAAGATGACGAAGACGCTCAAAGCGGCGATGCGCACGGCTGAGCGCGGGCTCAAGGTGATCATCGCCGACGGCGAGTGCCAACTCGCCCGCCAGCGCCGCCTGCGCGCGGAAGAAGCCGAGAAGCTCAAGCGCGGCAAGCGGGTGGTCAAAGTCCGGTTCGGCGTCGACGACGAAATCTGCACCGGTGACCATTCCTGCATCCGCCTGTCCGGCTGCCCTTCGCTTACGGTTAAACCCAATCCCGATCCGCTGCGCAGCGACCCGGTGGCAACCGTTATCGAGAGCTGCGTCGGCTGCGGGCTGTGCGGCGAGGTGGCGCATGCCGCGGTCCTTTGCCCCTCGTTCTATCGCGCCGA
>Ga0066709_100002134_pt1 | contig 14088 bp, 13 predicted proteins | sample GraSoiAngelo_158_FD_79665 | JGI IMG/M metagenome (GOLD analysis project Ga0066709, IMG submission 79665) | Grasslands soil microbial communities from the Angelo Coastal Reserve, California, USA - 14_1009_16_30cm | ecosystem: Environmental > Terrestrial > Soil > Grasslands | place: USA...
CGCTCTAGCACTGTGTCGAATCTGTCACGTGGGTGGCGTGGGGATATCCGGTCGAGTTCGCGCCGGACCAGCGAGCCGAGGATGCTCGAGCGCTCGGCTTCACGTCGGCGCCGCTCGCTGACCGGCTCGAGCTGCTCGGGTTTCCGGAGCTGACCGTGACCCTCGCCGCCGACCAGCCGGTCGCGCTGCTGGCCGCACGACTCCGCGACGTCGAGCCGTCGGGCGCCTCGACCCTCGTCGCGGTCGGCCTCCTGAACCTCACCCACCGCGAGAGCCACGAGCAGCCGTCGCCTCTCGTACCCGGTGAGCGCGTCACCGTCACGCTCGGCCTGGGCGCCACCGCGTACGCGTTTCCTCCGGGTCACCGCATCCGTCTGGCCCTCGCTCAGACGTACTGGCCGTGGGCGTGGCCGTCACCGGCTCGCGTCGCGCTGACGGTCTTCACGGGGGGCGAGTCGAGGCTCGTGCTGCCCTGCCGGCGGCTGCAGGCGGACGATGGGGAGCTGCATCCATTCGACGAACCGGAGACGCCGCCGCCGCTCGCAGTCGAGCTGCTCGGTCCCGCGCACGGCAGCCGCCGGCTCGTGCACGACCCGGCGAGCGGCCGGTGGGAGGCGACGGTTGACCTCGCGTTCTTCGGGTCGTTCCGGATCGTCGAGGACGGGCTCGAGTACCGGGAGCAGGGTCGGGACGCCTTCTCGATCACCGAGGGCGAGCCCCTGTCGGCCTGCGCGCGCTCGACGTGGTCGATCGAGATCGGGCGGGACGCGTGGCAAACGCGCGTCGAGGCTGCGAGCACGATGACCGGCGACGCCGAGAGCTTCCGGGTCACGAACTCGGTCGAGGCCTACGAGAACGACACGCGCGTGTTCGCGCGCACGTGGCACTTCTCGACTCCGCGCGATCTCGTGTAGGCGCAGCCCCGGGTTGCCTAACCTAGGATCGCGTCATCGACGAGCTGGCTGGCAAGACGGCGTTGATCACCGGCGGCGCGCGCGGCTTCGGCCGCGCCATGGCCGTGCTCTTCGCGAAGGAAGGGGCGGACGTCGCGATCGCCGACATCGGGGGCGGCGGCATCTCCGAGAAGGTCGGCCTGCCGGCCTCGGCCGAGCAGCTCGAGCTGACTGCAGAGGAGATACGGGCGCTCGGACGGCGCGCTCTGCCGATCCAGGCCGACGTCACGAAGGCCGCGGACACGGAGCGGATGGCAGCGGCGGTGGTCGAGGCGTTCGGCAAGATCGACATCCTCTGCGCGAACGCCGGCGTCTTCTCCTTCGGCAATGCGATCGACCTCACCGAGGAGGAGTGGGACACGGTGATGGCGGTCAACCTGAAGGGCGTCTGGCTGACCACGAAGGCGGTCGCTCCGCACATGATGGAGCGTCGCTACGGCAAGATCGTGATCACGTCTTCCCGGGACGGGCTGCGCGCCGAGCCGAACTATCCGCACTACAACGCCTCCAAGTTCGGCGTCATCGGCTACATGAAGTCGCTTGCGATCGAGCTCGGCCCGTACACGATCAACGTCAACTGCATCTGCCCCACGCAGATGACCGACCGCAGCATCGAGCGGGGAGCGGCGGGCCCTGGACACGCGTACTGGGAGATGGTCACCGGCACCGCGAATCCGACCTACGAGGACTACGACGTCGCGTCGGGCCGCGAAAACCTGTTCGAGGAGGGAGGTCAGCCCGACTTCTCCGAGATCGCCGAGGCCGCGCTCTGGCTGGCGTCGGATCGCTCCTTCCCCGTCACCGGTCATGCTCTGCCCGCCGACCGCGGCTGGATCGCGAAGCGTGGCGGCTGAGCCTCTCGCGCTCGTCGGGGCGCGCCTCGTCGACGGGACGGGCGCGAAGCCGGTCGACGACGTCACCGTGACGATCGAGGGCGGCCGCATCGCCTCGGTCGCCGCGGGCGCTCCGGCTCCAGAGGGCGCGCGCGTGCTCGACCTCGAGGGACGGACGCTCATGCCGGGCCTCGTCGAGGCGCACGTGCACATGTCCAGCCTCGACGTGCCGCGGGAGCTCGAGGCGCACGGGGTGGCGAAGGCCGCCCGCGACTTCCTCGCCGGCGGCATCACGACGATCCGCGACGTCGGATCGTACGGGCGCTCGCTCTTCGACCTTCGCGACGCGATCGCGCTGGGGCTTTGCGACGGGCCGCGCATGGTGCTCTGCGGACAGATCGTCGCCGCGACGTCGGCGGGAGCGCGGACCTTCACGACCATGTACCGGCCCGCCGACGGGCCGGACGAGATGCGCAGGGCCGTGCGCGAGCAGCTCGCTCAGGGCGCCGACTTCGTCAAGACGATGGTGACCGGCGCCCTCAACGTCGTCCACGAGGGCATCGACCCGCCTCAGCTCACCCGCAAGGAGCTGCACGCGATCCTCGACGAGGCGCACCGGCACGGGTTCCTCGTCGCGGCGCACGCCGAGGGCGTGGAAGGCATCCGGCTCGCGGTCGAGCTGGGCGTCGACACACTCGAGCACGGCGAGCAATCCTGGCGCGCGCCCGAGGCGCTTGCCGCCATGGCCGAGCGGGGAATCGTGCTCGTGCCCACGCTGTGCCTGTTCCCGCTGATCGAGGAGCTGGAGCGACTGCCGCGCTGGATGCGGGAGCGCGCCAAGGCCCTTGGCGAGGAGGCGGGCCGGACCGTCCGGGCGGCGAAGGCGGCCGGGGTGCAGATGGCCATGGGCGCCGACGCGGGGCCGCACGGGGAGAACGCGCGCGAGCTCGTCCTGCTGGTCGAGGCCGGGCTGTCACCGATGGAGGGCATCGTCGCGGCGACGAGCGTCGGCGCGCGCACGTGCGCGCTGCAGGACGAGCTGGGCACGGTCGAGGCGGGCAAAGCGGCCGACCTGCTGGTTCTCGACGGCGACCCGCTCGCGGACGTCCGGATCTTCACGCAGCCCGAGCGCCGCTGGCTCGTCCTGAAGGACGGGCTCCCGCTCGCGGGCTCCGCCGCGGGCTAGCGTGGGAGGTTGCTACCCTCCCGGCGCCCGGTCGCGCTAGGTGGGGAGGCAGCGGTTCCCTGAACCCGAAATCCGCTCCAGCGGGGCCGAATGCCGTCCGAGGGACGGCTTGGTCGGGATTGGATCGGCGCACGTGGCGTTGACAGATCGGGTCCCGCGCACGGAGAGCGTTCGAACCGCGTCAGGTCCGGAAGGAAGCAGCGCTAAGGACTCCCTCTTCGGTGTAGCGGTCACCGCCCGATCCGAGCCGGCGGCGCAGACACCTCCGGCGGAGCCGTGACGACGACGGAGCGTGCGGCCGGGCGTTCCTCTGCCTCTCCGACCTCGCCGTGTCTCGCGCGGCCATCTTGTGCGCTGAGCGCGCTGCTGCTACATCTTGTCGCCTAATCGGTAAACATGGCGACGGGGAGGTCCCGCATGAGACGGGTCACGAGTCGGACGATCATGTGCGGTGCCGCCGGCGTCCTCGCGGGGCTCGTGACCGCCGTGGGCGTGGTGGCGCTCACCCAGGTCGCGGCCGCGCACGGTGTGACGTCGGCCGACCGCGACCCCGCAGGGCTGATCGAGGCAGCGCACCTTCCGCCGCTCCTGACCGTGAAGGGCGAGCCGGCCGTCCTTCGCTACGACATCTACTGCGCCCCACCGGGCGGCGACCCCGAGAGCGGCGCACCGTGCGACGCCGGCGGCACCGTCTACGTCCGGGCCGGGGATTCGGGCCCGTTCCGGGCCGTGCCGCTTCTGCTCGACACGACGGCAAGCGAGGGCCGGTACAGGGCTGACATCCCCGCCGACATCGCCGGCTCGCACGACGGCTTCTCGTACTACGCAGTGCTGCGAAGCAACACGTCGGGCGCCGTCAGCGTCGTTCCCGCGGGAGGGGCGGCGGCTCCGCAACGCAGCCGTCCTCTCGGCGAGCCGGCGCTCGTCCAGCTCGGCGACCACGCCTTCGGCGCTCCCGCCCGCGCGGCGGCCCGCGTTGCCTCGGCGGCCTGGGGCTCGGGCGATGCAGACGTCGGGCTGGAGCCGGGGCCCGGCCTCCAGCCGATCGGCGGATCGTCGTTCGACGTCGGCGAGACGGGAACGGTAAGCCTGCTCGACGAGGCGAACCACCGGGTGCTCCGGTTCTCGCCCGGCGCCTCGAAGCCGGTCCCGGTGCGGGTCGACGTTCGCGGGACGATGGCGGATCTCGCGGTTGGCTCCGGTGGTGAGATGACGATCCTCGAGACGGTGGGCGACGACGGCACGACGCCGCTCGTCCGTCGCTTCGATGCGGCAGGCAGGCTCCTGGGCTCCCTCCACCTGGCGGAGCGGAGTGCGAGCGCCCTCGAGCTCGGCCCAGCCGGCCCGGTCGCGCTCGAGTATCCCGCCGCACAGTGGATGCCCGTGGCCGAGACGGCTGCGGGTAACGCGTCGGCCGGTCAGCGAGCCCGCGGGCGGGCGGGGAGGACGCTCGCCAACGGTGACGAGCTCGTCGTGCAACGTGCCGGGAACGAGGCGCGGATCGCGCAGGTCGGTCCGCGAGGGGTCAAGCGGAGCTGGCGGATCCAGAGCTCGACCCCGCTCGGCGAGATCCAGCTCGCAAACGCGCTCGGCGACAAGGTGGTCGTCGTCCTCCGCGTCTACACCGATGCACGCGACGAGTTCCTCGTGCTCCTCCTCGGCGAGAAGGGCCTCGTGACGCGGTTCGCAATCGACTCGGCCGGCTGGGCCGAGACCGCCCCGCTCGCACGCTTCCGCCTCCGTGGCACGGCCCTCTACGCGCTCGGCTCGACGCCGGCCGGCGTCTTCGTGGATCGCTACGACATGGAGGTGGGCTGATGGAGCGTCTATCCAGGCCACAGGCGCTCGCGTTCGCCGCCGCCGCGGCTGCGACCTGCGCCCTGACCGCTGCCACGGCTTCGTGGGCGTACCACACGCGCTTCGTCGCGAACAACTGCAACACGAATCCGCCGCAGTTCACGTCCTACTTCACGCGGGACGGCTCGATCACGGTGGCCCTCTACGCCCAGCGCGAGGGCTACCAGTGGGCCGGCGGCTGCTGGAACGACAACGACGTCGACGATTCCCCCGGCGATCCGACGAGCGACCCCAACACGGGTGGGGAGGGCCCCGACTGCTCGGGCTTCGCCTTCAAGGTCTGGCGCGAGTCACTCAACGAGAGCGACGCCGGGGCCTACCAGTGGAACAAGCTCCGAAACGTCCACGGGCCGTACACAGCCGCCCGCTTCAAGACCGGCGACGGCGCTCCGAACGTGACCTACGGCAAGACGGGCCTGATCAGGATGGACGCGCTCGCCAGCTCGACGCACATCGGCCTGATCTACACAGCGAACGCGGACGGGACCGATCAGATCGTCGAAGCAAAGGGCGAGGCATACGGAACCGGCGTCTGGACACGAGCCTATCGCGGGGAGTCGAGCTACGGCGGTGTGCGCAGGCTCGGCTGGGATGCATGACCCGTCCCGGTTCGCGGTGGCGCTCGCGCTCACGGCGCTTGCGCTCTCCGGTTGCGCAGGGCACCGTGCCCGCGCTCGCCCTTCCCTCCTCGTCGACGGCACGCGGGCACCCGCACTCCCCGAGGTCCTCGCGTCGCTCGGCAAGGGCGCCGTGATGTCGCGCGTACGCGTGCTCCCAGCGGCTCGTCTCGACCCGCGCGGGCGAGCGTGTGTCGAGGGTTTCCGGCACGAGTTCGGGGTCTCGTCCAGAACGATAGTCGTGGAGCGCACCGGTGCGTTTGGAGCGAGCATCACGTTCGTATCCCCCCACCGGCGCGTCGTTCTGGGCTGTGACCGCACCGCTCAGCCGAGCCCGAGCGGGGTGTGGTGCGCTCGCTCGGTGGGCCGCCTGTTCGACGGCAGGCTGCACGATGGCCGCGTCGACGTCCTGTGCGTCGGTCCTACCGGAGGGCGTGTCGGCTTCGCCTGGGTCGAGCCGACTCGACGGGCACGCTGGATCGTCGTCGCCCAGCCCTCCGGCGCCGAGGTCGAGGAGATCGCGGCCGGTCTCCCCGTGCGGATCGCGACGCGCGACGTCGACAGTGCCGCCTCGAGCGCGACGTTCGCCGTCGCCGAGTACGACTCGGCCGGAAGCGAGGTCGCTCGCTACGGGCTGCGTGCGCGCGTCGCCGGGTAAAGCTCGAATCCGTCTCCACCCGTGCCGGATATGGAAGGATCAAGAAGCGTGACCGCGCTCTACCGGAAGTACCGCCCGCAGGATTTCGACGAGGTCGTCGGCCAGGAGGCCGTCGTCCGCACGCTCCGCAACGCGATCGAGCGCGACCAGCTCCGTCAGGCGTACCTCTTCGCCGGGCCGCGCGGAACCGGCAAGACGTCGATGGCGCGGATCCTCGCGAAGGCGCTCAACTGCGCGTCCGGTCCCACCACGACCCCCGACGGCACCTGCCAGGCGTGCGTCTCGATCTCCGCGGGAACCTCGCTCGACGTGGTCGAGATGGATGCCGCGTCGCAGCGCGGCATCGACGACATCCGGGAGATCCGTGAGCGGGTCGTGCTCCAGCCTGCCGAGGGGCGCCACAAGGTCTACATCCTCGACGAGGCCCATCAGCTCACCGACGCGGCCTGGAATGCACTGCTGAAGCTGATCGAGGAGCCGCCGCCGCATCTCGTCTTCGTCTTCTGCACGACCGAGCTCGCCAAGGTGCTCCCCACCGTGCGCTCCCGCTGCCAGACGTTCGTCTTCCAGCGTCCCCGTTTCGCCGAGCTGATCACGCTCCTGCGGCGGGTCTGCGACGGGGAGAACATCGAGGCTCAAAACGCAGCGCTGGCGTTGATCGCGCGAAGCTCGCACGGCTCGTTTCGCGATGCCGTCTCGACGCTCGACCAGCTCGCGTCCGCGACCACCGGCGAGGTCACCGCACAGGCCGTGCTCCAGCTCGTCGGCGCAGTCGAGGAGGAGTCGCTCTTCCGCCTGTGCGACGCGATCGTCGACCAGGACACCGCCGGCGTGCTGCTCCAGATCGAGGAGCTCGCAGGGCAAGGGCAGGATCTCGGCCGCCTCGTCGGCGACCTGCTGGACCATCTGCGCCACCTCCTGCTCGTCCAGAACATCGGCACCGTTCCCGACTCCCTGCCGGTCACCGAGGAGACGCGCGACCGGCTCCGGGAACAGGCGAATCAGCTTCCCGAGTCGACCGTCCTGCGGCTGATCGACCTGCTCGCCGTGGCCGTCGAGGACATGCGGCAGGGCGGCGACCCGAGGCTTCCGCTCGAGCTCGCGCTCGTGAAGGTGACCCGCCCGCAGGCCGATCTCCAGCGCGAGTCGCTCGCGCACCGCGTCGAGCTGCTCGAGGCCCGCCTCTCGGGGGAGACACCGCCACGCGAGGCACCCGCGAAGCGGCACGGGGTCGAGGAGCAGCCGGCCGCGGCGCCCCCCGTCGCCGAGAACGGCGGCAACACCGGCAACGGCGGTGGTGCCGACGAGGTGGGCAGCGATCAGCCGCCGCTGCAGCTCGCGCAGCTGCAGGATGCGTGGCAGCGCAGCGTCATTCCCGCCGCGCAGGACAAGGCGATCTGGATCGGCCCCCTGCTGGGCGAGGCGAGACCGTCGGCTCTGGAGGGCAACGTGCTCACGCTCGAGTTTCCTCGGACCGCGGAGTTCCATCGGGAGAAGCTCGAGGAGCCGCGCAACCTCGATCTCGTCCGGGACGCGCTCCACGAAGTCACCGGCCGGCGGCTCTCGATCGCGACGACGGTCGCCGAGACCGAGCGCGAAGGGGCGGGCGGCGACGAGGAGGCGATCGACGAGACCGACTTCATCTCACTGCTCAAGGATCAGCTCGACGCGAAGGAAGTGGAGGAGCCGTAGTGGCGAAGTTCGACATGAACGCCATGCTCAAGCAGGCCCAGCAGATGCAGGAGCAGATGGCGAAGGCGCAGGAGGAGGCGCAGCGCGAGGTCGTCGAAGCGACTGCAGGGGGCGGGATGGTCGCGGTCAAGGCGAACGGCGGCGGCGAGCTCGTCGAGATCCGCATCGATCCGCGCGCGATCGATCCGGACGATCCCGAAATGCTCGCCGACATGGTGCTCGCGGCCGCGAACGAGGCGCTGCGAACCGCACAGGCTGCGGTCGAGGCGAAGCTCCGGGCTCAGATGCCCGACCTCGGAGCGCTCGGGCTGCCCGGCTTCTGATTGCGAGCCCCCCTGGCGTCTGGGGCGCGCCAGATGTCCGAGGCGGACAGTTAGGCTCAGACTGTGCTGAGCCCGGCCGTGGAGAACCTCGTCGCACAGCTCTCGCGCCTCCCGGGCATCGGCACGCGCACGGCCCAGCGGCTGACGTTCCACCTTCTCTCGACGCAGAAGGACGAGGCGCTCGCGCTGGCCGCCGCGATCCAGGATGTCAAGGAGCGCGTGCGTTTCTGCGGCGAGTGCGGCAACCTGACCGAGGACGAGCTGTGCTCGATCTGCGTCGATCCGCGCCGCGACCGGACGGTCGTGTGCGTGGTCGAGCAGCCCGTCGACGTCGTCTCGCTCGAGCGGACGCACGAGTACCGCGGTCTCTACCACGTGCTCGGCGGCGCGCTCTCCCCGCTCGACGGGGTCGATCCGTCCGACCTCCGGGTCGACGAGCTCGTGCGCCGGGTCGAGAGCGGTGAGATCACGGAGGTCGTGCTCGCCACCAACCCGAACATGACCGGCGAGGCGACCGCCGGCTACCTCGCCGAGCGGCTGCGGGATACGGTGCGCGTCACGCGCCTGGCGAGCGGACTGCCGGTTGGTGGCGATCTGGAGTACGCCGACGAGGTGACGCTCGGCCGCGCGCTCGCCGGACGCCGGGAAGTCTAGGACCGGCCCGCCCGGAACCCAGGTTCGCCCACCAACCCTCTCCTTCTCGCTCACGTTGCTGAGCACTCCTGCTTGGCCTCTCAACTGCTGCTCGGTGGGCGCAGGGCTGCGAACGGATCCGTGATCTCCAGCGTCCGTGTCCGGAAGCGGAAGGTCTCGGCGGGGCGCCCGCCCGCGCGGCCCGATGTGCGCCGCTGACCGGTCGGCTCGAGCACGTCGCGGCGGAGAAGGACGCGCTTGAGGTTCGTCGCCGAGACGTCGTGCCCCAGCGCTGCGGCATAAACGTCGCGCAGCTCGGCGAGGCTGAACGACTCCGGCGCGAGCGCGAAGCCGATGTTGGTGTACGAGAGCTTGCCGCGCAGGCGCTCGCGTCCCGCGAGCACCACCGTGCCGTGGTCGAACGCCATGGACGGCAATGAACCGACCGGGTGCCAGCTCGTGTCTTCCGGAACGTCGGGGTCGACGCCGAGCGGGACGATGCCGAGGTACGCCGTCGCGAGCTCCCACAGGTCCGGGTTGCGGGCTGGGTCGCTGAGCGTCGTCAACTGCTCGAGGTGCGCGACCTCGCGTACGTCGACCTTCGCCGCCAGGTGCCCGAGGATCGAGTCCTCCAGCGTCTCGCTCGGTGAGAGCACACCGCCGGGCAGCGCCCAGGCGGCCGCGAACGGCTCGCGCGCACGCTGCCAGAGGAGCGTCTGCAGCTGGCCGTCCCGCACCTGGAGCACCACGGCGAGGCTGGAGTGCACCGGTCTGGTAAACTCGCGCGGAGGTTTACGACTCATAGGCTAAAACTAGCGAAAGGCGCGTCGCATGAACAGGAAAGTGGGGGCGATTCTCGCGGCAGGCGTGCTGGCGGCGGTAGCGGTTCTCGCCGGAACGGGCGTGAATCATGCCTCCGCTGCGGCGACCAAGACGCTCAAGGTGGGATTGTCCGCCGACCAGGGCGAACTCAACGATCACGGCTTCAACCAGCTCGCGTACGAGGGCCTGAAGAAGGCGGAACGCGATCTCGGAGTCAAAGGCCGCGTGGTCGAGGCGGCGTCGCCTGCCGACTACATCCCGAACATGGTGGCGCTCGCGCGCCAGGGCTACGACTTGATCATCGGGGTCGGCTTCGCGCAAGGCGACGCAATCGCCGCCACCGCGAAGCGGTTCCCGAACACGCACTTCGCGATCGTCGACGTCGATCAGCGCGATCTCAAGGGCAAGCCGAAGAACGTGGTCGGCCTGCTCTTCAAGGAGCAGGAGGTGGGCTACCTCGTCGGCTACCTCGCCGCGCTGTCCGAGAAGCGTCACGGCGGTCACGCGATCAGCGCCGTCGGGGGCTTCAAGCAACCCCCTGTCGACCGTTACATCGCCGGCTACAAGGCCGGCGCCCAGAGGGCCGTGCCCGGCATCAAGGTGACCTGGGGCTACTCACAGGACTGGGATAACACTGCGAAATGCAAGGAGCTCGCCCTCTCCCAGATCGCCCACGGCTCGGGTGTCGTCTTCCAGGTCGCAGGCGGCTGCGGCCTCGGCGCGCTCGACGCCGCGCGCGAGAAAGGCGTGTGGGGGATCGGGGTGGACGCCGACCAGTCGTTCCTCGGGCCGTACGTGCTGACGAGCGCGAAGAAGGGCGTCGACGCGGCCGTGTTCCTGACGATCAAGTCGCTCATCAGCGGGACCTTCCGCGGCGGCAAGAACAGCGTGTTCGGTCTCGACCAGGACGGCGTCGGTCTGGGCACGGTGAGCCCGCGCGCCGCCAAAGCCGACGTACGCGCGACGCTTCAGATCGAGCGGCAGATCATCAGCGGGAAGATCGGCCACATCCCCACCTCACTCAAAGGCTGACGAGCTTGTGCAGGGGCGGCCTCGGCCGCCCCTGCACTAGGAAACCCTGACCGAGTACACCGGTGGGAGGTGCGTGGCCGCCGTCGACCACGTCGCGCCCGCGTCGCCCGAGCCGAACACCTCGCCCGAGGTCGCTCCGAAGTAGAGCTGCATGCCTGCGCCGGCACCGGTTCCTCCGAACGCCTGGCGCAGGATGGTCAGGTATGCGTCCTCGGCGGGCAGGCCGTCGCCGCGTGGCGTCCACGTCGATCCGGCGTCGCGCGTCTCGAACACTCGCACGCGGCCCTCGGGCGTGACTCGGTCCATGTCTGCAGTGAGCGGGATCACGTAGGCGTTGTCGGGATCATCGGGGTCGACGACCAGCGGGAAGCCGAAGTCGGACGGCAGTCCCTCACCGATGTCGTTCCAGCTCTCGCCCGCGTCGTCGGAGCGGTAGACGCCTCCGTGGAACTGCATGAAGAGCCGCTCGGGGCGCTTCGGTGCGCGATGCATGTTGTGCACGCAGAGGGCGATCGAGCCCTCGCGCGACTCCTCCGGCAGATAGCGTGCGAGAAGCCCCTTGTTCCCGTGCCGCCACGTCTTGCCTGCGTCGTCCGAGAGCCAGACGCCGACCGCCGAGATACCGAGCGCGAGCCGTGAAGGGTCGCCCGGCCACGTCGAGATCGTGTGCAGACAGAGCCCGCCGGCCCCCGGTCCCCATTCGGGTCGGGTCGGCTGCTCCCAGAACGGCATGTTGAGCTCCCAGTGGAGACCGCCGTCGCGGCTCTCGAACAGCACGCCCGGGTCCCCTCCTGCATAGAGCAGGTCGTCCTCCTCGCCGGGGACGATGGTCCAGATCCGCTTCAGGGCGTCGTCGCCGCCTTCGGGGAGCGCGACACCTTCGGCCTCATGCCACTCGCCGGCGGGGTCGTCGGTGAGCCACACCTTGGGGCCGTAGAACGCGTTCGTGGTGGCGGCGAAATAGCGCCCGCTGCGGGGATCGCGCATCGCGAACTCGACTGCCTCGCCGGCGAACGCCCGCGCGGCGATCTCGAACGGTGCGCCTGGATCGCCCTGCAGGGCGAAGAGACCCTTCTTCGTGCCTACGAGAACCTCGGTCATCGCTCCTACCCTCCTGAGATCGCGGGGAGGACGTGCACGCGGTCGGACGCGTCGACACGCGTGTCCTCCCGCCCGTGCTCGCCGTTGACGAAGATGTTGATGTGCTCGCGGATGAGCCCCTGCTCGTCGAGGATCCAGCCCTCGACGGCGGGGTGGATCGACTCGAGCGCCCGGAGTAGCTCGACGACGGTTGCGCCCTCGAGCGCATGCGTGCGCCCGCCACACATCTCCGAGAGCGGAGCGCGCAGGATTACGCTGGCCATCGCATCATTCTCGCCTCATCACACCCGCTACGACTCCGGTCACGTTCGTTTCTCATCGGTCTGACGACGAAAAGGTCGGCGCGAAATCGACACCGAGGACGGCCCCTACGCGAGCTCGAGCACGCCGTGCGGCGAGCCGTAGACCCCGAGCAGATCCAGGAACGGCATCGGGTCGAACGCCTCGGGGCCGAGCACGCCCGATCCCTGCCACGCCCCCCGCGAGATGAGCTCGAGCGCGATCACCGGGTTGATCGCGGTCTGCCACGCCACTGCCTGCGAGCCGTACTCGCGCATCGACCACTCGTTGTCGACGACGTGGTAGAGGTACGTCCGCCTGGATGAGCCATCCTTGCCGCGACCGGTGACGAGCGTCCCCGCGCAGGTCTTCCCGGTCATCCGCTCGCCCAGGGTGGCCGGGTCGGGCAGCGTGGCCGCCACGACGTCGCGCGGAGCGACCTCCACGCCCTTGACGCGGATCTTCTCCTTCCGGTCGAGACCGAGCTTGTGCAGCGTCTGGAGCACGTCGATGAACTCGTCGCCGAGCCCGTACTTGAACGTCACCCGCTTGCAGTCGATCCAGCGCGGCACGAGGAGCACCTCCTCGTGCTCGACGTTGACGCACTCGACCGGGCCAATCCCTTCCGGGAACGTGAACATCTCGGGCTCGGAGAACGGCGGCGTCGTGAACCAGCCTTTCCCCTTCTCCCAGATCACCGGCGGGTTCAGGCACTCCTCGATCGTCGTCCAGATCGAGAAGGTCGGCGCGAAGTCGTATCCGTCGACCACGAGGTTCGCACCGTCTCGGATCCCGACCTCGTCGATCGACGAGAAGAGATGGTCGGCGGCGAAGCGCGCGAAGACGTCAGCCGCGCCCGGTTCGATGCCGATCCCCACCAGCGCCAGCTGGCCTCTCTCGGCCCAGGCGTCGGCGCGATCGAACTGGTAGTCGCCGAGCTTGACGCCGACCTGCTCGAAGGGCCGCTCGGGGTGAGGTTCCGAGAGCGTCATCGCCATGTCCAGATACGTGGCCCCGGCCCCGAAGCACGCATCGAAGATGGGGACGTTGAACAGGGGATCGACCGCGTTCAGGACCGCGTCGGCCTTTGTCTCCCTGATCAGGTCGAGAACGCCCGCCACGCTCGAGGCGTCGACCGCGTGTGCCGAGAAGCGGCCGTCGTCCAGCTTCGCGACGAGCGCCTCCGGCCGGCTGCGGTCGTAGTCCGCGAGCGCACAGTGCTCGAAGAACTGACGACGCCTGGCGATCCCGGCGAAGGCCGAGCCGACTCCACCTGTGCCAACGACGGCGATTCGCACAGGGCGGTTTCTACCTGACCGCGCGGTCAGTGCGCTACGCTCGTGCCGATTCAAGGCCGATCGGAGAGCGGAGGTCGTCGTGAGCGTGTCAGTCGTACAGGGCAAGAACTTCATCGGGGGCGAGTGGAGCGAGTCGTCGAACGGCGAGACGATGGAGGTGCTGAATCCGGCGACGGGCGAGGTGATCGCCGAGGTGGCGCGGAGCACCGCTGACGACGTCGAGCGCGCTGTCGACGCCGCGCGGAAGGCGTGGGTGGAGTGGCAGAACAAGACGCCGAAGGACCGGATGGAACTGCTGAACGCGCTCGCCGACGTCATCGAGGAGAACGCCGACGAGCTGATCGAGCTCGAGTCGCTCAACGTCGGCAAGCCGCTGTGGGTCGCGCGCGACGAGCCGGCGGTGATGGTGGACAACCTGCGCTTCTTCGCCGGTGCCGCGCGCATGCTGGAAGGAAAGGCCGCCGCCGAGTATGTCGAGGGCTACACCTCGCTGATCCGCCGCGAGCCGCTCGGCATCGTCGCCGGCATCACGCCGTGGAACTACCCGTTGATGATGGTCGTATGGAAGATGGGCCCCGCGCTGGCGGCGGGGAACGTCCAGATCATCAAGCCGGCGGAGCAGACGCCCCTGACGACGCTCCGCTTCGCGGAGCTCGCGCAGGAGGTGATCCCGCCTGGCGTGTTGCAGGTCGTGACCGGCGACGGCGTCCCTGTGGGCGACACGCTCGTCAAGCATCCGGACATCCGGCTCGTCTCGCTCACCGGCGACGTCTCGACGGGCAAGCTGATCGCGCGCAACGCGTC
>Ga0066709_100002137_pt1 | contig 14080 bp, 11 predicted proteins | sample GraSoiAngelo_158_FD_79665 | JGI IMG/M metagenome (GOLD analysis project Ga0066709, IMG submission 79665) | Grasslands soil microbial communities from the Angelo Coastal Reserve, California, USA - 14_1009_16_30cm | ecosystem: Environmental > Terrestrial > Soil > Grasslands | place: USA...
ATCCGCAACGAGGACGCGCGGAGCAAGGACTATGCGAGCATTGCGGACACCTTCCGGCCGGGTCACGCCGACTACACCTACTGGCAGAAATACGGTATCCGCGACTATCGTGGCGGCGGTCGGCAGTCGGCGCGCGAGACCGCGGTGCGCGTCGCAGCGGGCGCGATCGCGCGGAAATGGCTGCGCGAGCGCTACGGCGTCACGATCCGCGGGCATCTGACGCAACTCGGCCCCTGGGCGATTCCCTTCTCGAGCTGGGAGCATGTGGACGCTAACCCATTCTTCACCGCCAACGCGGAAATCGTGCCGGAGCTCGAGGCATTCATGGACGGGTTGCGCAAGTCGGGCGATTCCTGCGGTGCGCGCGTGACCGTGATCGCCGAGCACGTCCCGGTTGGCTGGGGCGAGCCCGTCTACGGCAAGCTCGATGCCGATCTCGCCGCGGCGATGATGAGCATCAACGCGGTGAAGGGCGTTGAGATCGGTGCTGGATTCGCGAGCATCGAGCAGAAAGGTACCGAGCATACCGACGAGATGACCCCGCAGGGCTTCGTTTCCAATCATGCGGGCGGGATCCTCGGCGGGATCTCGACCGGGCAGGATATCGTGGTCTCGATCGCAGTGAAGCCGACCTCGTCGATCCGCCTCGACCGGCGAACTATCGACAAGTCCGGACGCGCGGTGGTCGTCAACACGCACGGCCGCCACGACCCCTGCGTCGGCATCCGCGCGACACCGATCGCGGAGGCCATGCTGGCGCTCGTGCTCATGGACCATGCGCTGCGACACCGTGCGCAGAACGCCGACGTCGTGTGCGCAACCGCGAGGATCGCGGCGCAGGCGCCGGCCGACGTCATCGGCGCTATGCGCGCCGCCGGTGCGATCGACGATCCCGATCCGGACGAGGCCTAGCAAGCTGACGCTGCGCATGGCGTGGCATATGCCGCGCCGCAAGACGTCAGCCTCAGTCCGGCTTCGTTCGCGTGACCCGTGCGTCGGCCGCGCCGCGTGCAAAGCGCAGGGCTACACCGTCGCCCGCCGCGACCTGCGATGCGTCCTGCACGATCACTCCGGCCTCGGTGGTGACGATGCTGTAGCCGCGTGCGAGCACGCTCTGAGGGCTCAAGTGCTTGAGGCCTCGCCCGAGACCGGCGAGGCGGTGACCGAGCGCTGCGATCCGCTCCGGTACACGGCGTTGCCACAGCTCGCGCGTGCGATCCAGCGCGGCACGCTGCGGCGGAGCGCTGCGGATGAGGCGTACCAGGCGCTCCCGGGACTGCGCAAGCTCGCGCCGGTGGTGAGCCTGCGCGACACCCGCGGCGCGCGTGAGCCGCAGCGCCAGCAGGCGCAGCGCCTCGCACTGCGCCTCGATGCGCGCGGCGGGATGCACGAGCCGTCGCGCTGCGCCGTCCAGGCGCTGCATATGGATCTCGAGCAAGCGTTGCGCGACGCGGCGCGACCGGGCGTCGAGCGCAGCGATCCTCGAGAGCAGCGCTTTGCGGTCCGGTACGGCGAGCGCCGCAGCCCCGGTCGGCGTCGGAGCACGGGCGTCGGCCACGAAATCGCAGATCGTGAAATCGGTCTCGTGCCCGACGCCGCTCACGATCGGGATCCTCGACTCGAACACGGCCCTGGCCACGGATTCCTCGTTGAACGCCCAGAGATCCTCGATCGAGCCGCCGCCGCGGCAGACGATCAGCACATCGACGCTGGCGTGAGCGTTGGCGGCCGCGACCGCGGCGGCGATCTCGGCCGCCGCACCGGCACCCTGCACCGAAGCCGGGTAGAGGATCACCGGCAGCGCCGGGTTTCGCCGCCTGAGCGTGGTCAGGACGTCGGAGAGGGCGGCTGCGCGCAGCGAGGTCACGATACCAACCGCGCGCGGGAAAGCCGGCAAAGGGCGCTTGCGCGCTACGGCGAACCAACCTGCCGCCTCGAGGCGCGCTTTAAGTCTCGCGAACCGCTCGTAGAGCGCGCCGGGGCCCGACAGGCGGACCGTCTCGACGTTGAGCTGGAATTCGCCGCGGGCTTCGTAGATCGTCGGCACGGCCCGAACTTCGACCTGCTGCCCGTCTCTCAGGGTGACATCGAGGAGCTGTGCCTTCTGGCGGTAAAGAACGCAACGGACCTGTGCCCGGTCGTCCTTGAGCACGAAGTACGTGTGACCGGACGCGGCGCGCGTGCAGTTCGATACTTCCCCGCTGATCCAGGTGAGGCCCAGCTGGCGCTCGATCAGCAAGCGGGCCGAACTCACCAGGAGCGAGACCGGTATCACCGGGGCAGTGGCGACGCCCCAATCGCTCATGGCTGAAATCGGGCGCGAGAGGTTCGACAGCGACGATGCAATGGCGCGTTTGTCTTGGACAAAATGTCCGCCCAGCTATTCAGAAACTCGCGAATGATCGCATGGGGACTGAAAAAATACCCGGTTCGGAGCACGGCGGATAGATTTCTCAAGCTTATGAAAAATATGACAATAAGGGAGGTGTAGATTTAGGCATGTCAGAGAAAATCCTACGCCGCGGACCACTTAGCGACCGAATGTACAAGATATGCACACTATTATCCACAGATTATGTGGACAACATTGTCCGCCCATCGCGAGGCATCGCCCCGGAAGCCTTGCTGGATGCGGCCTCGCGCCCATGCGCGTCATGCCTCTGGCATTCCGGCCGATGACGTGTAGGACACCTGCAGTTAGAATGGACGGCCGACACAATTTGTTCATGAACAAACCGCAATGAGTGCTGCACCGCCGCATAACGCGGACGGCGCGTTGGGCTCGAACTTTCTTCGCCAGATCATCGCCGAGGACCTGCGCGCGAACAAGTACGGCGGGCGCGTGGTCACGCGTTTTCCGCCCGAGCCCAACGGCTATCTGCACATCGGGCACGCGAAGTCCATCTGCCTCAACTTCGGTCTGGCCGCAGAGAACCGCGGCGTGTGTCATCTGCGCTTCGACGATACCAATCCGGTCAAGGAGGACGTCGAGTACGAAGACTCGATCAAGGAGGCGGTGCGCTGGGTGGGCTACGACTGGGGTCCGCACCTCTATCACGCGTCGGATTACTTCGACCGGCTCTACGAATTCGCGAAGCATTTCATCAAGGCGGGACTCGCCTACGTCGACAGCTCGACCCCGGAGGAGATGCGGCTCTTGCGCGGCACCTTGACCGACGCCGGGAGGCCGAGCCCATATCGCGACCGGCCCGTCGAGGAGAATCTCGATCTGTTCCGGCGGATGAAGGAGGGCGAGTTTCCCGACGGCGCTCACGTGCTGCGGCTGAAGATCGACCTCGCGAGCCCGAACATGAATCTGCGCGATCCGGCGATCTATCGCATCCGGCATACGACGCATCACCGAACGGGCGACAAGTGGTGCGTTTATCCGCTCTACGACTACACGCATTGCATCTCCGACGCGCTCGAGCGCATCACCCACTCGATCTGCACGCTGGAGTTTCAGGATCACCGGCCGCTCTACGACTGGATCATCGAGCGGCTTGCGGAAGGAGAGCTGCTGGCCCGCCCGCTGCCGCACCAGCACGAGTTCGCGCGGCTCAACCTGACGTACACGGTGATGAGCAAGCGCAAGTTGATCGAGCTCGTCGAGGGCGGTTACGTCGATGGCTGGGACGACCCGCGGATGCCCACGCTTGCCGGATTGCGCCGGCGCGGCTACACCCCGGAAGCGATCCGCCTGTTTGCCGAGCGGATCGGGGTATCCAAGGCGCATCAGTGGATCGACATGGGTGTGCTCGAAGACTGCCTGCGCGAGGATTTGAACGAACGGGCGGAGCGGCGCGTCGCGGTGCTCGATCCGCTCAAACTCGTCATCGACAACTATCCCGAGGACCAGGAGGAGCAGTGTTTCGCCCCGAATCACCCGCTGAAGCCGGAAGCCGGCCGGCGCACGCTCACACTGGTGCGCGAGCTCTGGATCGAGCGCGACGACTATCAGGAGGACCCGCCCAAGGGCTACTTCCGGCTCTCGCCCGGCGCGGAAGTGCGCCTACGTTATGGCTACATCGTCAAATGCACCGGCGCGGAGCGCGACGCGCAGGGCAACATCGTCGCCGTCCACTGCACTTACGATCCGGCGACCCGCAGCGGTACTCCCGGGGCCGAGACGCGCAAGGTCAAGGGCAACATCCACTGGTTGGCGGTGCGCCACGCGCAAACCGCGGAGGTCCGCCTCTACGATCGCCTGTTCAGCGTTGCGCAACCCGGACGCTCCGCGCTCGCGTTCGACGCGGGACCCGCCGCGCCTTCCACGGGGGCCGCGGTCGGCGCGGAGCTCGACGAGCTCGCGCCTTTCGACGAGCCGACCGAACGCAATTACCTCGACGACCTCAATCCACATGCGAGACGGGTCGTGACCGCCTACGTCGAGCCTGCGCTCGCGTCTGCAAAGCGCGAAGAGCGTTACCAGTTCGAGCGCCACGGCTATTTCATCGCCGATGCGAAGGATCACGACGCGGCGCATCCGGTCTTCAATCGCGCCGTGACCCTGCGCGACTCCTGGACCAAGGAGTCGCCGGGAAAGCGCCGGTAGCGCCGGCTTGGCCCTACTGTCGCGTTCGCGGCGCAAACGCTAAGATCGTCGGCAACAGAAAACCGCCTGTCCGGTTCCCGGAGGAGTCATGAAGCGCATCGTGCTGTTCCTCATCACCAACATCGCGGTGATGGTCGTGCTAACGATCGTCGTCCGCCTGCTCGGCGTCGATCAAGCGCTCGCCGCGAACGGTCTCAACGTCGGAGGTCTGCTGGCGTTCTCGGCCATTTTCGGATTCGGGGGTGCGTTCATCTCGCTGCTTCTCTCCAAGACGATGGCCAAGTGGTCAACGGGCGCGCAGGTGATTGCGGAGCCGCGCAGCGACAACGAGGCCTGGCTGCTGGCCACCGTCAAGAAAATCGCCGACAAGGCGGGGATCGCGACGCCACAGGTCGCGATGTACGAGGGCGAGCCGAACGCGTTCGCGACCGGCGCGTTTCGGAACTCCGCACTGGTTGCGGTATCGACTGGGCTCCTCAACTCGATGTCGCGCGAGGAGATCGAGGCGGTCCTGGGCCACGAGGTCGCCCACGTGGCCAACGGCGACATGGTGACGCTCACGCTCATTCAGGGCGTGGTGAACACATTCGTCGTGTTTCTGTCGCGCGTCGTCGCGTTCTTCGTCGACAAGATCGTGTTTCGCACTGAACGCGGTACGGGCCCAGGCTACTTCATCACTGTAATAGTGTTGCAGATCGTCTTTGGCGTACTGGCTTCGATCATCGTCGCCTGGTTCTCGCGCAGACGCGAGTTCCGCGCCGATGCGGGCAGCGCGCACTACCTCGGCACCCCGCAGCCGATGATGCGTGCGCTGGCGCGGCTGGGCGGCCTTCCGCCCGGCGAGTTGCCGAAATCCCTCGCCGGCTTCGGCATCACCGACCGGCCAGGCTTCATGTCGCTGTTCGCCACGCACCCGCCGATCGAGGAGCGCATCCGCGCGCTGCAGGCGCAGCGCTAAGGCGCGCGAAGCCGGCTCGCGCCCGCGGCCTCCTTGTACTGGCCTGCGTAAGCGCACGGGCACGTGTCGGCCGCAACGGCCACTCGTTTTACGCTCGACCCCCACGAGCTTCGCACGCGGGGCGACCGGCGAGGCTGCGGCCTCGCGCCCGCGGCCTCCTAGCACGCTCAGCGACTGATGCTGCGTTGTGTGTCGGCCGCAGCGGCGACTCGCGGACGCTCGACCCCCTCGCTGCTCGCGCCGCTACATCGGCGGCACGAGGCCGTTCTTGCCGACGGCCACGCGCCCTGCGGTCAGGTTGCCATCGGGCTGCTTCGTCGCAGTGACCAGGATATGCGCCCCGGGTACGAGCATTGCCTTGTCGCCGGGTTCGAAGGTGACGATCGGCGCGTCGTCGGGCACGATGACGGTCTTCTCGCCGTCCTTGTACTTCAGTGTCATTCGCCGTCCACCCGGGCTCATCACTAGCGCGTCTGCGACCGTTGCATTGGTCATCATGCTCCCGGGCTTGAGATCCCATGGATAGTGGCCCTCATTGCTGCCCCGCATCGACTCCGGGAAGACAAGGACTTCGAGCGCAGTCTGCGTTCCGTCGGGTTGCGGCATGGTCGCGGTTCCGACGAAAGTGCCCGGCTTGATTGCGCTGACGTCGATCTTGACGACCGCAGTGACGCCGTAGCTTTCTGCGAGTTTTACGGTGAGCGCCTCGCCGGTGCGCGACTTCACCTGCAGGTTAAGTCCGTCGAGCGTCACGATGTCGCCGCGGATGCGCTGCGTGGGCGGAGGCGCCTGCGCGATCGCCGCCGCGCACATCCACCCAAGCATACACAGCGCGAACGAAGAAGCGTGTTTCATGCGATTCCTTCGGTGGGTTGCCAGGTTCGAACGCCGCAGCGAGAGCGCGCGAAGTCCGGAACGAAGGCGATGTCCGGAGCTCGCTCCGGCATCAGTACGTTATCCCTAACAGCGATGCGATCGGCGCTATTCCAGGGCGTGCGCCCTCGCGGGGTCAGTGGCATTCGTTGGGGGCCGCCACGTCGCGGGATATCCAAAAACATACGGCCGGCCACCGCGTATGCGATGCCCGGCCGCCTCTAGCGATTGAGCGACGCCCCCGGCGCCGGCAAGACAAAGCTTACTTGAGATGGCTGGAAACCAGCTTGGTCATCTCGAACATCGATACCTGTTTCTTGCCGCCGAAAACTTGCCGCAGCTTTTCGTCGGCATTGATCAGGCGCCTGTTGATCGAGTCCTGCAGCTTGTTCTTCTTGATGTAGTCCCAGATCTTCTTGGTCACTTCGGTGCGCGGCAGCGGCATGGTACCGACCACGCTGGCGAGTGTGCTCGACGGCGTCATCGGTTTCATGAATGCCGCGTTCGGCTTGCGCTTGGCCCCCGACTTCTTGGCCTTCTTCGGCGCAGCTTTCTTCGCCGGTGCTTTCTTCGCGGGTTTCTTGGCCGGCTTCTTTGCCGCCGGCTTCTTGGCACCCTTCTTGGCGGTCTTCTTTGTTGCTTTCCTGGCAGTAGCCATAGCTCTCCTTCCTGGTGGTTGATCGCTCCGATGCGACGGCGATGAATATGGAGGCTGATCGATCTCCTGTCATCGATCCCCACTCTCCATCCGAACAAATATACCGCATTCTCGTAGGAGGGGTGTGCAAATTGTGCTCGCAGGATGCATCGGGCTCGAGGGGTGTTGCATCCGCGGGAATTCGACCGGACGGGGCCTCGCACCGGCGGCGCTTGCCGTGGGGGCCGATCGGCGAGGGGAGCCAAGGCTCGACGAACGAATGCGAGTGCAGGCGACGAGCCGGGTGCTAGCACAACTCGACGTGCGCAATTCCCTCGACCTTGAGTCGGCGGTTGCGCCGGTTCAAACTCGGTCGCCGAGGAGACAGGGTGAAAAGCATTCGAATAGGGTCGTGGTGGTGCGCCTTGCCGGCATGGGCGGCGGTAGCCGCCTTCGCCGCGGAGCCGCTGTCAATCTTCGACGCCCATCTCCACTACAACGCCGACGCCGTCGCGGCGTATCCGGTCTCGGCGGCGCTCGACATCCTGCGGCGCAACGGTGTCCGGGCGATCCTGGCGAATAGCACGCCCAACGACGGAACGCGCGCGCTTCTCGCGGCGGCCTCGGCGGAGCTCGCCGTCATCCCATTCGTGCGCCCCTATCGCAGCGATGCCGATCGTGCGACCTGGTTCCGCGACCCGGAAACCGTGACGCTGATCGAAGCCGAGCTCGCGCGCGGGGCCTATCGAGGCATCGGCGAGTTTCACGTCTACGGCAACGACGCGGCGAGCGAGGTCATCGGGCGGCTCGTCGATCTTGCGACCGCCCGCGGGCTCTACCTCCATGCGCATTGCGACGAGCGCGCGCTCGAGCTCATCTTCGGCCACAACGCCGAGGCACGGGTGATCTGGGCGCACAGCGGGTTCAACGTGCCGCCCGAGAGCATCGAACGCGCTCTCGAGCGCCACCCGGCGCTCCGGGGAGAGCTATCCTACCGCTACGACATGACCTCGTCCGGGCGCCTCACGTCCGCGTGGCGGCGAGTCCTCCTGATGTTCCCCGATCGGTTCGTGATCGGGTCCGATACGTGGGTTCTCGAGCGGTGGGAGCGCTACGATGAGATCATCGCCTGGTACCGTGGCTGGTTGGCGGAGCTCCCCGCGGACGTGTCGAAGGCAATCGCCTGGAGCAATGCCGAGGACTTGTTCGGCGCGATGACCGTCGGTCGTGCCGCAGCCCGCGCGCCATGATCCGCGCTGCGCGCTGCACTGCGCTCCGGCACGCGGCGGGTTGGATGGTCCTGATCGCGTTATCGGCGTCCAATGCTCTGGCTGAACCGTTTCACCGTGGACTGTTGTGGCAACTCGACCGGCCGGGCGCGCTGCCGTCCTGGGTGTTCGGGACCCTGCACTCGAACGATCCACGAGTCACCACGCTTCCCGCTCCGGTGGCGCGGGCGTTCGCCCGCGCCAGAACCTTCGCGATGGAGATCTACTTGTCCGAATTTGAAGAAGCGGGCTTCTTCGAGGCGATGCAGTTCGACGATAACCGGCGCCTGGCGCCCCTGGTTGGCGACGAGACCTACGCAAAGTTGCGCGAGGCACTCAGCAGCGAGGTGCCCGAGGAGGCCTTGGCGCGGACCAAACCCTGGGCAGCATTCCTGCGCATTGCGCAACTGCGCGGCGCAGGCCGCGCGCCGACGCTCGACCGCGTGCTTTTTGCCGACGCACGAGCGCGGCACATGACGATGATCGGTCTTGAAAGTCTCGACGAGCAGATTGCTGTACTCGACACCATCCCGCTGGATACCCAGGTCGCGCTGCTGCGCCATTTGCTTGCCCATCGCGCCGAGCTGGAGGCGGAAGTGGAGCCGACGACCCGGGCTTGGCTCGCGCGCGACCTCGCGGCGCTCGCTCGCATCAACCGCGCGGCTGGGGCGGGCGACCCGGAGCTCGCACGGCATTACGCGGCGCTCGCGCGTGCGCTCGTCGAAGACCGCAGCGCGCTCATGGCCTATCGATTGTTCCTTCCGCTCAGGCACGGCGGGGTGTTCGTCGCCGTCGGCGCGCTGCACCTTTACGGCACGAAGGGGCTCTTGGCGCAACTGCGCGAACAGGGCTTTCGGTTGCGCCGCGTGTACTAGCGTTAGGTTCCTCAGCGCGGGAACGAATTACAGCCGCGCCTCTGCCCAGGGCAGGAATTACCGACGGCATTCCCATCTGTCGGTCGACTGCGCGCGCAAGTCGCTGTCTGCACGAACAAAACACGGTGGCACGAGCGTTGCTCCCGCATTGTTGCCAAGGTACCGCAATGGAGCAGGGGACCCGAAGAATGCTCCATCCGGCCTCTGGGCGCACCAGTCAACGTTTCACCGGAGTTGCGACGGCCGCCGCGCGATAAAGACGCAGACGGATTATCGAGCACGCGAGCGAGCAGGCCTTAGAAACGCCGGACTGCTTGCGGAGCGTGGCAATGCGACTCTCGACGTGCCGAAAAACGGGAAGCGCGACGAGCGCCGGGGCGGGGATTGCGCTCGTGGCGTTCTTCGCCGTGCTCGCAGCGACGCTGTACGCGCCCGCGCACGCCGCATCGTTGCCGCTGGCTGGAGCGATTCGCGGGGGTGCAGTGCCGCTCCCTCGCGACGAGATCACACCGGCAGAGCGTGCGCGCATCCAGTCGGCGCTCGACACCAACGTGGAGAGCTTGCGCCGCGTCGGCCGCCTGCCCGCAATCTCGGCCAAAGCCGGTCTCGTCTCCCAGATGCAGTGGCCGCTTTTTCTCGTCCCCGGCCATCCCGAGAAGAACGCTCGCACCATCACCAATTACGTCGATCACGACGCGGCCTACCCGGACCAGCTGCAGGACTACGCCTGTGGGACGCGCACCTACGACCAGGCGAACGGCTACAACCATAAGGGCACCGATATCACGGCCTTCCCGTTCGCGTGGCGCAAGATGGACAACGATGAAGCGATCGTCATTGCCGTCGCGCCGGGCATCGTCGTGATGAAGGAGGACGGCCAGTTCGATCGCAGCTGTCAACTCAACGACAACCCGTGGAACGCGGTTTACGTTCGCCATGCCGATGGATCGGTGGCGTGGTACGGCCACCTCAAGGCGGGGTCGCTGACGAGCAAGGGGCTGGGCGAATGGGTGCTGACGGGCGAGTTCCTGGGCGTGATGGGAAGCTCGGGAGACTCCACTGGGCCGCACCTGCACTTGGAGCTCTACGACAGCAACGGTCTGCTCATCGACCCGTTCGCCGGAAGCTGCAACAACTTCAACGGCGGATCGTGGTGGGCGCAGCAACGGCCGTATAACGAGCCGGCGATCGACCTGGTGATGACCGGCGACGCTCCGATCGATTTCACGCCGTGCCCGACGCCCGAGGCGGAGCATCGCAGCTCGTATTTCCAGCCCGGACAGAACGTGTTCCTCACCGCTTTTCTCACCGACCAGCAGCGCGCCGACGCGTCGGTATTCAACGTCCATGCACCCGACGGCACGCTGTTCGCGTCGACGACCATCCCGAGCGATGCCGATTACTACGTAGCCTCGTTCTGGGAATGGTCGGTCGCGCTGCCCATGACCGGCGCGACCGGCGCCTGGCGCTTCGAGGTCGTGTTTCACGGCCAGACGCAGAGCGTCACCTTCCAGGTCGGCTCGAGCGAGCCGCCGCGCGCCGAGATCGCCGAGTATTACGCCGCCTCGCTCGATCACTACTTCATGAGCGGATTCGCCGCCGAGGAGGCGGCGCTCGACGCCGGCACCCCGATCCCGGGATGGACGCGCACGGGAAGATCGTTCCCTGCGTACTCAGAGACCGGTGCCGGGTTGTCGACCGTCTGTCGCTTCTTCGGCACGCCCGGCCTGGGCGTCAACTCGCATTTCTATACGGCCTTCGATTTCGAATGCGCGGCAGTCAAGCAGCTCGCGGGCTGGACCTTCGAGGCCAATGCGTTCTACATCGCCGCGAACGTCGCACAATGCCCCGCCTCGACCCGCCCGGTCTTCCGCCTCTACAACGATGGCATGGGTGGCGAGCCTAATCATCGCTACACAACGAGCTGGCCGGTCATCAACGCCATGCAGCTGCGCGGTTGGGTGCTCGAGGGCGTTGCATTCTGCGCGCCGCTCTGATGCAGTCGGTAGGCGCGGTGCTGGGTCCACTTCGACGGGTGGGCTGAAATCGCCGATAATGACGTCGCCCGTACCCGCATGAGCGCCCCTGGGCCGCCCCAAGGCGCGAATTGGCCTTGCAAGAATGACCGCCGCCTTGAATATCGCCGACCTGCGCCGCGAGTACCGGCGCGCCGCTCTCTCCGAAACCGACATCGATCCCGACCCGTTGCGCCAGTTTCAGCACTGGCTGCAGCAAGCCATTGCCGCGGAGCTTCCCGAGCCCACCGCGATGACGCTGGCGACAGCCGGCGCTGACGGCACACCGGCCGCGCGCATCGTCCTGCTCAAAGGCGCGGACGCAAGCGGCTTCGTCTTCTTCACCAACTACGAGAGTCGCAAGGGCGCGGAGCTCTCGGCGCGCGCCGCCGCGGCGCTGCTCTTTCACTGGGTCGAGTTGGAGCGCCAGGTGCGCATCGACGGAACGGTGACCAAGGTGACTCTCGAGGAGTCGGACGCCTATTTCGCTTCGCGCCCAACCCTCGCGCGCCTGGGTGCGTGGGCTTCGCCGCAAAGCCGCGTGATTCCCGATCGCGAATGGCTCGAGCGCGAAGTCGCTGCGGTGCGAGAGCGATTCGCAGCCCAGGGTGAACACGTGCCGCGGCCGCCGCATTGGGGAGGCTATCGCGTCGCGCCGACGGCTATCGAATTCTGGCAGGGCCGCGCGTCGCGGCTGCATGACCGCCTCCGCTATCGACGCGAAGGCGCGTCCTGGCGGATCGAGCGCCTCGCGCCGTGAGCGGCCCCGGCGAACGGGGCTCGCGCACGCTGCCGGCGCTGATCGGGCTGGGGATTCTCAACCACACTGTCCTGGGAGGCAGCCGCGTCACCGTCTCCCTGTACGCGCTCTCGCAGGGGGCCTCGCCGTTCGTGGTCGGTTCGCTGCTGGGGCTCTACTCGTTCCTGCCCATGTGGTTCGCGATCGGTGCGGGCAGGCTGTCCGACCGCATCGGCGTTCGCCGGCCGATGGTGGTGGGCTCCTGCGGCGTCGCGCTGGGGGTAGCCTTGCCGTGGATGTTCCCGGGGCTCCCGGCGCTGTTTTTCACCACGGCGCTGATCGGCATCTCGTTCATGCTCTACCAGGTCGCGGCCCAGAATGCGACCGGAGCGCTCGGTCCGCCCGCCGACCGCGCGAAGAATTTCAGCCTGCTCGCGCTCGGCTACTCCGTCTCCGGGTTTGCCGGCCCGCTTGTCGCCGGTCTGCTGATCGATCACGCAAGCTTCAGCGCCACCTTCGCCACGTTCGCGTTGCTGCCGCTCGTGCCAGTGATCGTGCTCGGCCGCGGCGGACTGGCGTTGCCGCGGCCGCACGCGGCACACGCGCAGGCCACACCCGGCAGCGTCGCCGCGCTTTTTCGCAACCGACACATGAGGCAGGTGTTCATCGTCAACGCCCTGCTGTCCATGGCGTGGGATCTGCACACCTTCTTCATCCCGATCTACGGAGCTCGGCTCGGTCTGTCGGCATCGCTCATCGGCATCATCCTGGCCGCGTTCGCAGCGGCGACATTCGCCGTGCGGCTGGTCATGCCCTGGATCGCGCGCAGATTCTCCGAACTGGAGGTATTGACGACGGCGCTGTTCGTCGCCGGTGGCGCTTACGCGCTGTTCCCGTTCGTCGCGAGCGTTGGCCCGCTGATCGCGCTGTCGTTCACACTGGGACTCGCGCTGGGCAGCGGGCAGCCCATGGTGATGTCCCTATTGCATAGCATGGCGCCCGCGGGCCGCATGGGCGAAGCGGTTGGCGTACGCATGTCGATCATCAACGCATCGACCTTTGCGGTGCCGCTGCTGTTCGGCGCGATCGGCTCTTCGGTCGGGATCGGGCCCGTGTTCTGGCTTGTGGGCGGTGCCCTTGCGGGCGGTGGGTTCTTCGCGCGGCGCCGCTAAAAACTGAGAAAGATTTAGGCTTTTAAACGGTCGACGAATTCCTTGCGGAACTTCGCGACCTTCGGCGCTACAATTAACTGGCAATAAGGCTGCCCGCGGTTGCGCTCGAAGTACTGCCGGTGGTAATCCTCGGCAGGGTAGAACGGGGCCATGTCGGCGACCTCGGTCACGATGGCATCGTCCCAGAGCTTCGAGCGAGTGAGCTCCGCGATGACCGTCTTCGCATCGGAGCGCTGCTCGGCGTTCTGGCAGAAGATCACTGAGCGATACTGCGTCCCGACGTCGTTACCCTGTCGGTCCTTGGTCGTCGGATCGTGGATGGCAAAGAAAACCTTCAGCAGGTCGCGGAACGACAACACGGCCGGATCGAAAGTCACGCGCACGACTTCGGCGTGGCCGGTTCGCCCGGAGCACACGTCGTCATAACTCGGGTTCGAGGTGCTGCCACCAGCGTAGCCCGACTCGACCGCGAGCACGCCGCGCAAGCGATCGAATACCGCTTCGAGGCACCAGAAGCAGCCTCCGCCGAGCACGGCCGTCTGTTTCGCAGTCGAGGATGAAGCTGTTTCGCTCATGTGCACTTACTGAGACTTACGGAAATGGTTGGCGTCACAATTCTCCTCGCCCGCGCAGCGGGAAAGGGGTGGGGGTGAGGGTTGAGCTTTGCTGATGGTTCACTCATTTCTGCAAAGCTCAGTCGCCGGAGCCCAAGCATAGCGCGGTTTGCGCCGGAGAGCGCACATTGTCGCCCTGGATCATCTTGGCGGTTTGAGGCCCGCGCTCGCGATGCGATAATTACAGGTCGTCTCGAACGAGCTGGAGCGGGCGCGTCTCCGGCCGATACCGGACGAAGGTAAGCATCGCGCCGTCGCGGTTCGCGGCCCGGGCTGCCCTCTTTAGCTTTGCAGCGACCGCGGGGGGCACATGCTGGCGCAAGTCCTGGCTTCCATCTCCTTCCTGCGGCGCCTGATGCGCAGGCTGACCGGCG
>Ga0066709_100002138_pt1 | contig 14079 bp, 6 predicted proteins | sample GraSoiAngelo_158_FD_79665 | JGI IMG/M metagenome (GOLD analysis project Ga0066709, IMG submission 79665) | Grasslands soil microbial communities from the Angelo Coastal Reserve, California, USA - 14_1009_16_30cm | ecosystem: Environmental > Terrestrial > Soil > Grasslands | place: USA...
AGAACGGCGAGCGCCGCGGCAACCCAAGGCGTCAGCTCCGACGGCCACCGCGTGGAGAATCCGGTTACCGGAAGGTTCCAGAGCGTCGCCACGTATCGGAGGGAATATCGCGCCCATCGCTCGGGATGCTCCAGGCCCACGTACCCGGTCGCGCCGCTTTGGAATCCGTGCGCAACCAGCGCTCGCACGCCCGGATGCATGGCGGCCCATGCGACGATCACGCACCCATAGGCGATCAGGGCGCGGGCGAGACGAGGCGCCCGGCTCCCGGTGATCGCGTCCCAGAAGACGAGCGCGGGCACCATCGCGATGGCGGATTCCTTGGAGAGAAGCGCGCACGCGGTCGCCGCGAGCGCGGGTACGAACCGGCCGGCGTCGCGGAGAAGCATGGCCGCGAGGAGGAACACGATCGCGAAGAGATCGTGCGAGCCGCTCACCCAGGCGACGAGGCTCGGAACCGCCCCGGTGGCCGCGAAGGCGAACCCGGCGATGATCCCGGCACGCCTCCCGGCGAGGCGCGTGACGATCCGGACCAGGAGGACGACAGCGAGCGCGAAGAGCGCGAGGTTGATCCCGTGCCCCAGGAGGCCGCTGTGCGGATCGAGGCGCCTGAGGAGCTGCGCGTAGAGACCCTCGGGGATCGGCCGATAGTAGGGGTCAGCCTTATGCGGGATTAGATAGTAGAGGGGGTTGTTCGTGCCGCGCGCGGTCAGGAAGTGATAGTCGTCCCAGAAATAGCCGAGGCCCAGACGAGGGGCGGCGAGGAGAGCCGCCGTCAGCGCCGGAGCGAGCCAGTCGGGAACGCCGTCCGCGGGTCGGGCACTTCGATCGGACTTGGTAATTGCCTTGGTGCCCCCAGTGGGCGCGGCGATGAACTACTTCAACTCAATCGCAAACCTACGGCACCACTATGTCCCGCCGCCGAGAGCCCCGCAACTACTTCAATACGCTGATCGATCCCTCCGTGACGCCGTCCGCCGTCGAAACCCGGTAGAAATAGATTCCAGAGGAAAGGCCGATGCCCTGGTCGTTCAAACCGTCGATCGCGATCTCGTGATCGCCCGGCCCTAGGTATTGCCGCGGCAGTAGTGTTCTCACCAGGCGTCCCTGAAGATCGAATAGCTGAATGCTCGCGCTCCCCGGCCTCGTGGTCATGAACGAGAGCCTGCCTTGTGGATTGAATGGGTTCGGGTAGGCGAGGACAGGGGCACTACCGCCGCCGCCCCTCTTGATCGTGACCGCCTTCACGCCGCGGAGTGGGACCGTACCCGTCGACGTCTGAAATTGCCCGGTGAGGATGAGGTTCACGGTGCTGTTGTTGGGGGTATTCCGGAACAGATCCCTGATGCAAGCGATCGGGAACCGGAGCTCGAGGTCGGACACACCGTTTCGATCCAGGTCCCCGATCCGGGTGTGCTTCGTGTCCGCCGAGCACTCGGCGACGGTGCCAGCGTTCGGGAAATCGGTGGAGAGGCGGGCCGTGCCGACGAGGACGCTCGCGTACGGCTGTTCGAGCTCCTCGATACCGAGCTTCAGGACGTCGGGATCGCCAAGGTTGATCGTCGACTTGCCGTTCTTGAGGAGTAGGGTCACCGGGATCTCGGCCAGGATCGTGACGGTCGTGACGTCTTCGTCGAAGTTACCTTCCGGGTCCGTGACGCGGAGGACCACGTTGTAGTTTCCCGGGGCGGTGTAGATGTGCATCGGTGTGGCCCCCGCGCCCGTGTTGCCGTCGCCGAAATTCCAGAGGTACGTGAGCACCTCACCGTTCGGGTCGGACGAGCCAGTCCCATCGAAACTCAGCGGGCTATTCACGATCCCTGTGTAGGGACCGCCGGCATCGGCTGTCGGCCTGCTCTCCGGTTGACTCACCAGCACCGTGATCGTCTCGGAATCGCTCAAGGGCGGGATCCCGTTATCCGTGACCCGCACCGTAATCGAGTAGAGGCCGATTTGCCCCAGCGACGGGGTCCACATGAAGGCGCCCGTGCCGCAGGTCATCGTGGCCCCGGGCGGCGAACCGGAATCGAGCGAGAAACAGAGCGTGTTGGGCGGGATATCGGCGTCGGTCGCGGTCGCCGTGAGGGCAAGGGTCGACCCCGCAGTCACAGTCTTGTTGCCGATCGGAGTCAGGACCGGCGCCTGGTTTACCTCATTCACGGTGACCGTGAACGTCTCGAAATCGCTTTGGGGCGGGCTGCCGTTGTCCGTCACGCGGACCGTGATCGGGCGGCTCCCGGGACCCTGCGCCTCCGACGGGGTCCAACTGAATGCGCCCGTCGATGCGCCGATGGTCGCGCCGGCGGGTGCGCCGGCATCCAGCGAGAAGGTGAGAACGTCACCAGCGTTTGGATCCGTTGCGGTCGCGGTGAAAGCGAGGAGCACAAGCTCGTTCACCGTTTTGTTCCCGATCGGTGACAGAACCGGCGCCTGGCCCGCACCGAGTGCCGGGACGATCGTGATCGTCTCGAAGTCACTCAGTGGTGGTGTGCCGTTGTCGGTGACGCGAATCGTTACGGGAACGGTCCCGCTGTTCGTCGGTGTCCAACTAAAGGCGCCCGTCGATGCGCCAATCGTGGCCCCCGGCGGCGCGCCGGCGTCCAACGAGAATGTCAGCGTGTTCGCCGGGATGTCGGCATCTGTCGCGGTCGCCGTGAAGGTGACCGGCGTGCCGATCGTGCCGCTCTTGTTCCCAATCGGTGTCAGCACAGGCGGGGAGTTGAACTCATTCACCGTGACCTGAATCGTCTCGAAATCGCTCAGTGGCGGGCTGCCGTTGTCCGTTACGCGGACCGTGATCGGGTAGACCCCCGGGCCCTGTGCCTCGGTCGGGGTCCAGACAAAGGCGCCGCTCGACCCATTGATCGTCGTGCCGGCAGGCGCGCCGGCATCCAGCGAGAATGTGAGGACTTCCCCAGCGTTCGGATCCGTTGCGGTCGCGGTGAAAGCCAGGAGCGTGAGCTCATTCACCGTTTTATTCCCGATCGCTGCCAAAACTGGCGCCTGGCCCGGACCTCCACCCATGACGATCGTGATCGTCTCGAAGTCACTCAGTGGTGGGGTGCCGTTGTCGGTGACGCGAATCGTGACCGGGAAGGTCCCCGTCGTCGAGGGCGTCCAGCTGAAGGCGCCCGTTGCGGCGTTAATTGTGGCGCCCGGCGGAGCGCCCGCATCGAGCGAGAAAGTCAGGGTGTTCGCGGGAATATCGGAATCGGTCGCCGTCGCCGTGAAGGTGGTCGGAGTGCCAATCGCGCCGGTCTTGTTCCCGATCGCCGCCAGCACCGGCGCGGAGTTGAACTCGTTCACCGTGACCTGAATGGTCTCGAAGTCGCTCAGCGGGGGGCTGCCGTTGTCCGTTACGCGGATTGTGATCGGGAAGGTGCCCGGGCCCTGGGCCTCCGTCGGGGTCCAGGTAAAGACGCCGGTCGATCCATTGATCGTCGTGCCGATAGGCGCTCCGGCATCCAGCGAGAAGGTGAGAGTTTCTCCAGGACAGGGACCGGGGTCGGACGCGACAGCGGTGAATGCCAGCGCCGCAAGCTCGTTCACCGTCTTGTTTCCGATCGCTCCCAGAACAGGTGCCTGGTTCGGCGCCCCGGGGCTTACGGTGATCGTGACAACCTCGAAGTCGTCCAGAGTCGGTGTGCCGTTGTCTGCCACCCGAACCGTCACCGGAAAGGTCCCGGTCGTCGAGGGCGTCCAGCTGAAGGCGCCCGTAGACGCATTGATCGCCGCTCCCGACGGGGCGCCGGGATCGAGCGAGAACGTCAGGACGTTTGCCGGAAGGTCGGCATCGGTGGCCGTCACGGTGAAAGTAAAGGGAGCGCCAACGCTGCACGCGGTTTTGTTTCCTATCGGCGCGAGCACCGGGGACACGTTCACCTCGTTCACCATTACGGTGATTGTTTCGAAATCAGTTGCCGGGCACTCTCCGTTATCCGTCACGCGAACGGTGATCGGATGACTTCCTGGGCCTTGGGCCTCGGTCGGCGTCCAAGTGAAGGCACCAGACGCTCCGTTGATGGCGGCACCGGCCGGAGCACCCGAGTCCAATGAAAATGTGAGCACATCCCCAGCATCTGAATCCGTCGCGGTGGCGGTAAAGCTCAAGAGGAAGCCTTCATTGACTGTCTTGTTCCCGATGGTCGCGAGCACGGGTGACGGGTTGCCCGGATCACCAATCGTGATCGTGATCGCCTCGAAGTCGCTCAGCGGGGGGATGCCATTGTCCGTGACGCGGATGGTGACCGGGAAGGTCCCGTTCTGCCCGCAAGCAGGCGTCCAGGAGAAGGTTCCGCCCGGCGTCATCGTGGCGCCGACCGGGGCTCCTGCATCGAGTGAGAAAGTCAGCGTCTGACCCGCATTCGGGTCCGTCGCCGTCGCCGTAAAGGTCAAGAGTACTTGAACGGTTCCGGATTTACCCCCGATGGGGGAGAGGACAGGCGCCTGATTCGCCTCGTTGACGGTGACTGTGATCGCGGCCGACCCGCTGAGCACCGGGGTCCCGTTATCGGTCGCCGTGATCGTCACCGGGTACACCTGGTTTGCCTGTGCCTGTGTGGGCGTCCAGCTGAACGCCCCTGTGGAAGAGTTGATCGTCGCGCCCGTCGCCGCGGGTGTCCCCAGCGTTAACGACCACGCAATCGTGTTGGCCGGAATGTCCGAATCGGTTGCCGTGACCGTGAACGCCAGGGTCGACAACACCGTTACGAACTTGTTCCCGGGATTCGCCACCACTGGGGCCGAGTTCACCTCGTTTACCGTCACCGTGATCGTCTCGAAGTCGCTAAGTGGCGGGCTTCCGTTGTCGGTCACGCGGACCGTGATCGGGAAGGTTCCCGGCCCCTGCGCCTCCGCCGGGGTCCACGTAAACGCGCCGGTCGACCCATTGATCGTGGCGCCAGCGGGCGCGCCAGCATCCAGGGAGAACGTGAGTGTCTCGCCAGGACAGGGACCGGGATCCGACGCCACAACGGTGAATGCCAGCGGCGTGAGCTCGTTCACCGTCTTGTTACCGATCGCGCTCAGAACGGGGGGCTGATTCGGCTCCCCGGGGCTAACAGTGATCGTGATGGCCTCGAAATCGTTCAACGGTGGCGTGCCGTTGTCCGTCACGCGAATAGTCACCGGGAAGCTCCCTGGCGAGGAAGGCGTCCAATTGAAGACGCCTGTCGACCCGTTGATCGTCGCCCCCGACGGAGCACCGGGGTCGAGCGAGAACGTCAAGACGTTTGCCGGAACGTCCGTATCGGTGGCCGTCGCGGTAAACGTAAAGGGTGAACCCACAGCGCACGCCGCCTTGTTTCCGATCGCTGCGAGCACCGGTGCCACGTTCACTTCGTTCACCGCGATCGTGATCCCCTCTACCGCGTTGAGCTGCGGACTTCCGTTGTCCACCACCTGGACCGTGATGGAGTACGAGCCCGGACCCTGGGCCTCTGTCGGAGTCCAGTTGAACGCGCCGGTCGTCCCATTGAGGGTCGCCCCCGTAGCCGCCGGGGCGCCTAGGAAGAGCAAGAAAGTCAGAGTCTGGCCCGCATCGGGATCCGTCGCGGTCGCGGTGAAGGTCAACGGTGCGAGCTCGTTTACCGCCTTGCTTCCGATTGGGTCCAGCACTGGGGGTCGATTGGATCCTCCCGGCCCAATGTAGATATGGGTCCTCGCCGAGGTAGCGAGCGAGTTGTATGCGAAGAAGACCACTCGGTACGGTCCACCCAGCTCGGCCGACGTCGGCGTCCATCGAAACGTGCCGGAGGTTTGCGAGGGATCCACCGTGAACGAGGCGCCCGGGAGAAGAGGGCTCACCCCCAGCTCCGTGATCGGCTCGCCGTCGGGATCGGCGGCGGACACCGTGAATGTAATCTCAGTACCGACATTGCCGCTGGCCGAGGGAGGAGCCGTAAGGACCGGCGAGTTTCCTACCGGCACCCCGGGCGTGTTGCGGAACAAGGAAAGGCGCCCCATCTGGTCAAAAGTTGAGGCCGCAAGATCCAGGAGTCCATCTCGGTCCCAGTCGCCAACCGCGAGGGCGTAGCCAGGACCGGTCGGGTAACCGTGTTTTGGATCGAAGGTTCCGTCTCCACGACCGGCGAGGACGTCGAGAGCACGCCCTTCGCCGGTGGTCACCGCGAGATCCGGGATGGTGTCCGAGTTGAAATCTCCGATTCTCACGCTGATCGGTGCGACGTCCGTTCCATAGTCCGTTCTCGGGAGGAAGGTGCCGTCCCCATTACCGAGGAACACGGATACGGCGAGCGCGGCGCCACCGGAGACGACGAGGTCGAGCCGACCGTCCCCGTTCAGATCGCCGATGTCGCACGACAGTGGCGAACCGTCGGCGGAATAGCTCAGCGGCGGTTGAAAGGAGCCGTCTCCGTGGCCAAGCAGAATGTGAACGAGCCCGGAGCAATTGTTGGTCACCGCCAGGTCGAGCCGGCCGTCGCCGTTCAAGTCGGCAGCCTGGATTTCACCGACGGCGCAGCCGGCAAGAGCCACGTCCGTCCGCGGCCCGAAGGTCCCGTCGCCGTTTCCGAGGCGTACAAAGATGGATGAGGAGACCGCGCCAATCGCGTCGGGCCGTCCGTCGCCATTCACGTCGGCGATCCCAACGAAGTAAGGGGTGGGCGAAGCTTCGAAGTCCGTGCCTCGGACAAACGTGCCGTCGCCAACCCCAATCAGCACGGATACGGTGCCCGCCCCGGCGTTTGCGACAAGTAGATCGGGAATCCCATCCAGGTTCAGATCTCCGGCCGCGACAGAGTGGGGCTCGTTGGCCGTGGCGTAATCCGAGCGAGCCCGGAAGGTCCCGTCTCCGTTTCCGAGAAATACCGAGGCGCGGTTGAATTCCAAACTGGTAGTTATGAGGTCGAGCGCTCCGTCCCGATTCAAATCGGATGTGATCACGGACATGTTGAAGCCGCCTACGTCGAGGTTCCCGATAGGCGTGAGGGAGATGTCCGCCGCGCGGGAAGGTCTTGCCCACCCCGAGCCGAGCGCAAAGAGGGTGCACGAAACGGCGAGCAGGCGGATTGTCGAGGCACGACTCATGGATTACCTCCGGAGCGATCGTGGCGCGAACAGCTGGAGCGGTGCCTCCTGTTGACGCAAGGCTACTTCAAGACGTTGATTGACCCCTCCGTGGCACCGTCCGCCGTCGAGACCCGGTAGAAATAAACGCCGGAGGAGAGACGGACCCCCTGGTCGTTCAGACCGTCGATCGCCACTTCGTGAGCGCCAGCCCCTAGGAATTGCTGCGGCAGGAGTGTCCTCACCAGTCGTCCCTGCAGGTCGAACAGCTGAATGCTCGCGCTACCCGGTCTCGTCGTGTGGAACGAGAGGCGGCCCTGCGGGTTGAATGGGTTCGGATAGGCGAGTACGGGGGCACTGCCGCCGCCGCCCCTCTTGATGGTCACGACCTTCATACCCCGGAGGGGAACCATTCCCGACGAGGTCTGGAATTGCCCCGTGAGGATGAGATTCACGGTGCTGTTGTTGGGAGTGTTTCGGAACAGATCTCTGATGCACGCTATGGGGAATCGGAGCTCGAGGTCGGGTATGCCGTTCCGATCCAGGTCCCCGATCCGGGTGTGCTTCGAATCGGCCGCGCACTCGGCGACCGTCCCGGCGTTCGGAAAGTCGGTCGAGAGGCGGAGCGTGCCGACGAGGACGTTCTCGTACGGCTGCTCGAGCTCCTCCATGCCGAGCTTCAAGATGTCGTCGCCCAGATTGATCGTCGACTTGCCGTTCCGGAGCACGAGCGCGGTCGAGATCTCGGCCAGGATCGTCACGGTGGTCGTGGCCTCATCGTAATTGCCTTCTGGGTCCGTGACGCGGAGAACCACGTTGTAGTTGCCCGGCGCGGTGTAAGTGTGCATCGGGGTGGCTCCCGTGCCCGTATTGCCGTCGCCGAAACTCCAGGCGTACGTCAACGGGTCACCGTTCGGGTCGGACGAGCCTGTCCCATCGAAGCTCACCGGGGAATTCACGATCCCTGTGTAGGGACCGCCGGCATTGGCCGTCGGCCCGCTTTGCTGTTGACCCACCAGAACCGTGATCGTCTCGGAGTCGCTCAACGGCGGGAGTCCGTTATCCGTGACTCGCACCGTGATCACATAACTTCCGATTTGCCCCAGCGACGGGGTCCACATGAAAGCACCGGTGCTGCAAGTCATCGTGGCCCCCGGCGGTGAACCGGGATCGAGCGAGAAACAGAGTGCGTTCGCCGGGATATCCGCGTCCGTCGCGGTCGCTGTGAAGGCAAGGGTGGAGCCTGCGGCAACGGCCTTGTTCCCGATCGGCGCCAGAACCGGCGGTGAATTCACTTCATTCACCGTAATCGTGATCGCCGCATTATCGCTCAGCGGCGGGGTGGCATTGTCCTCGGCCCTGATTGTCAGGGGGTAGATCCCGGGGCCCTGCGCCTCCGACGGTGTCCAGTTGAAGGCACCCGTCGACGCTTGGATCGTCGCACCCGTCGCGGAAGGGGTCCCCAGGAGCAACGACCAGGTGATCGTCTGCGGGGGCTGATCGGAGTCCGTCGCGGTCACGGTGAACGCCAAGTTCACTTGCTCGTCTGTCGTCTTGTTTCCGGGATCCGCGATAACCGGCGCGCTGTCGACGTGGCCGACCGTGACCGTGAACGCCGCGCTGCCGCTCAGCGGCGGCGATCCATTGTCCGTCGCCGTGATCGTCAGGGGGTAAACCCCGTTCGCCTGCGCCGGGCTGGGCGTCCAGGTAAACGCCCCCGTCGAAGGATTGATCGTCGCCCCATTCGCCGCGGGGGTCCCCAGGGTTAACGACCAGGTGATCGTCTGCCCCACGTCCGGATCCGTCGCCGTCGCGGTGAACGTCAAGGTCGAGAACTCGTTCACCGTCTTGTTCCCAGGATTCGTCACCGCGGGCGGATTGTTCGGTCCGCCCCCCGGTCCCAGACCGTCCCAGTCGGTGAAGTCCCCAGGGCCACCGTAGAACGCCTGCGTGTTCGGCCCGTCCAAGCGATACGTGTTGTCAAAGCCACGGCTGGGGCACTGTGTACCGAACCCGGTGAAGTCCGTGCTCGCACTCACGAGGTCCACGATGTCGATCCGCGGGGTGCCGCTCATGCCCGTGATGGTCAGCGTGCAAAGGCGGAAGAGTCCGGGAGGTAAATACTGGATACCGTAATGGCCGTTCTTGTACCGCACCCCATCCGGGTTCAGCTCACCGGATGAGTTCGGCATCGTCGCCTGTCGGTTCACGAACCCCGAGTAGGCTACGGTCCCGCCGACCGCCAACAAGTTGAACGAGTATGCATTGATCCCTAGAGGGTCCGGACTCATGTCGCATACCGCCGGCGAGCCGTCGCGGTTCTGGTCCGTCCGGAGGTACAGATCGACCGTCGTCGCCGCGCCGTTCGCGTTCAGTCGGTCGCCCGTGTCGTGCACCCCGTTCCCGTTCGAGTCGAGGTAGATGTACTGGGCGCCAGCCTCCCTTGCGAGGCCGGTAACCACGACGATCGTCAGGATCGCCGTGAGAATCCGGGTCCACATGATGTCGCCCCTCCGATGAAACGGTGATTGATCCGACTGGGTCGTCCGTGGCGCACGTCTAACTGCGGAGAAACATGATGCGGCGAGCTGAGGCGCGGGTGAAGCGGGCACGGGAATTCCTTTCCTCGAAAGCCGAGGCCGTGCGTTAAACGAGGCCGTACTTTACCACGAAGAGGCTACGAAGGGAAGGGCGCCACTCGATCGGCGAGCGATCGCCCGCTAACGCGGGACTACCCGATGGTCTGGAACATCCGGCTGAACCGGATGGAGCTGTGCTCTCCGTCCCACGAGAAGTAGCGGATCATCGCCTTGCCCTTGATCAGGCCGACGGCAAGGGGTCCCCAGAAGCGGCTGTCGTGGCTGTTGTCGCGGTTGTCGCCCATCATGAAGAGATAACCCTTGGGCACGGTGATCGGTCCGAAGTTGTCCCGCTGGCTTACCTCGCGGGGCAGGATCCTCGGATCGATGTGGATCACGTAGGGCTCCACCTGCTGCACGCCGTCCACGTAGAGGGTCTTGTTCCGGATCATCACGGTCTGGCCGCCTACCGCGACGCAGCGCTTGATGAAGTCCTGGCGGATGTTCTCCGGATAGCGGAAGACGATGACGTCGCCGGGGTGCGGCTGCCGGAACGCGGGGAAGCGATAGTGCAGGAACTGATGGCCGCTGATCCCGAGGTCGATCTCCGAGCCGTAGAGCATCTTGTTGATGAACAGGTAATCGCCGACGAGAAGGGTGTTCTCCATCGAGCCGGTTGGGATCTGATAGGCCTGCGCCACGACGCCACGGAAGGTCACGACGAACAGGACGCTAAATATGATCGCCCTGGTCCATTCCTTGATCGTGGATTCGGTGGAGGAGTTGGACTTCCGAGTCCCGGATGCCATCGTTTGATCTCCTGAGTGCGGTTCGACTAGCCGTCGCTAAGGAGTATACCGCAGCCGGGACGCAAATGTTTCAGGGGAGGTGGTAGTGCGAACCGCTACGCGGGAGGTGCCGCGGGTGGGCTGAGCCAGGCCATGACGTGGTCCGCGACCCAACGCCACTGGTAGATGGCGACCCAGGCGCCCGCCGCCAGCAGGGTGACCGCGACCAGGATCCGCTGGCTGCGTGCCCGCCGGGATTTCTCGCGCTGGTCGAGCTCGAAGAGGCGCCACAGAAGCTCGGCCTTTTCCTCCGCCGTCAGGATCCGCCCGTGCATCAGCTTTTGAACGACCTTGGGGAGCCGCTGGGTATCGCCGCCGTAACCGCCCTGCCACTCCGGCAGTGGCAGGTCGGGCCTGCCGGGAACCCTCTCCAGACCCTTTTCGTGACGATCCATGGCCATGCGCCGACACGCGGCCCGCAATGCAGACTGCATCGCGGGGCGCTGAGCCTCCATCGAAGTTGGTGGAATGTATTGAGGTAAAAAGCCCCAGAATCATGAAATGCATCTTCCGTGCCCGGGAGAGGGCCAGACGTCGCCACAAGTCGAACGTGGGCCCGCGCCTGGGTCTGAGCTTCAGCCGTTCCCGCCGGCCTCGATGCCGGCGCTCGCGCCGAGAAGGGCGCGGAGGAGGTCCCTCCAGATCGGAGCAAGCCACCACTTGAGGCCGATGTCGGCGAGGAGGAGCGCGGCCGACCCAATGAGGAGGTTCCGGACGGGGGACCTCTCGGCGCCCCGGGCGAGGATGCGCGGATGGCCCCAGAGCGCGCCGGCCGTGCCGGCGAAGATGAAGGAGAGGACTCGGCAAGCCGACCACGGGGGCCAGGCGGTCAGGGCGGCGGCGATCGGCGAGGTCGATGGATCGGCGTGCGCGACGACCCAGCCGACGTAGCCGTTCATGTAGCCGAGGAGAAGTCCGCCGAGGAAGAGCGCGGCCACGCCCATGGAGACCGCGGAGAGAATCAGGACCAGCGCGTATTCCAAGAGCACGCGCGGGAGAAAGATGGCGGGGTTTCCCTCCGCGCCGCGGCCGGTCGCGATCCACGCGAGCATCTCGTCCCTGAATGCGCCGGCATGCCAGATCGCCTTTGTCGCGCCCTCCGGAAACACGGCGCTCGCGGCGACCGTCGAGATCGTGAGCCCAAGCGCCCAGAGCACCGCGACGGTGATCGCCTGATCGCCGCGCCGCGCCCGGATCAGCCGTGCGTAGACGATGGCGGCGGGCAGGACAGGGAAGACCGCGAAGAGACCCGTGTTGCGGAGCGGAAGCAGGAGCCAGGGAAGGACGAGGGCCGGGATGACAGCGATCAGGTAAGTGGATATCATGGTCGCGCGCAGTATAGGCAGTTCCCGTATCGTTCCCACAAGGAGAAGTCGATGCTTCCGGATTACACAACCACCGCCATGCTCGATTATTCGCGCCACGAGAACGAGGCCGGAATGAGCACGGCGTTGAAGCAGGTTCGGTCGAAATTCGGGACCACCTACCCGCTGGTGATCGGCGGGAAGCGGATCTCCACCCCGGAGACCTTCCAGAGCGCCAATCCCGCGAATCCCTCGGAATGCGTGGGGAATTTCTCGAAGGGCACCGTGGAGCACGTCGCCCAGGCCGTCGATGCGGCGCTCAAGGCGTTCGAGTCGTGGCGATGGACGCCGCACGAGGAGCGGGCCGACGTGCTCCTTCGCGCGGCCGGGCTGCTTCGAAAGCGGCGTCATGAGATGAGCGCCGTGATGGTGCACGAGGTGGGGAAGAGCTGGCCCGAGGCCGACGGCGACACCGCCGAAGCGATCGACTTCTGCGAATTCTACGCGCGGGAGATGCTCCGCTATGGCGCACCCCAGCCGCTCACGCCCTACCCCGGCGAGCACAACCAATACAAGTACATCCCGCTCGGCGTCGGCGTCGTGATCCCGCCGTGGAATTTTCCCTGCGCCATCGCGATGGGGATGACCGCGGCGACCCTCGTGACCGGGAACGCGGCGATCTTGAAACCGAGCAGCGACTCGCCGCTCACCGCGTGGAAGATCTTCGAGATCTTCGAGGAAGCGGGCGTTCCGCCGGGGGTCCTGAATTTCCTGACCGGGCCCGGAGGAGCGATCGGGGACGCGCTGGTCGAGCATCCGCACGTTCGGTTCGTGGCCTTCACCGGCTCGATGGAGGTCGGAATCGGGATCAGCGAGAAGGCGGCCAAGGTCCCGAACGGGCAGATCTGGCTCAAGCGCGCGATCCTCGAGATGGGCGGGAAAGATTTCACGATCGTCGACGAAGAGGCGGATCTCGACGCTGCGGTGAACGGCGTCTATCAGGGCGCGTTCGGATTCCAGGGGCAGAAGTGCTCGGCCTGCTCGAGGGCGATCGTCCACCGATCGCTCTATGACGAGTTTGTGAAGCGACTCGTGGAGAGGACGAAGGCCACGACCGTGGGTCCGACCGAGCACAAGGAGAACTACCTCGGCCCGGTCGTGAGCGCGCGCGCGGAGAAGACGATCATGGGCTACATCGAGATCGGCAAGAAGGAAGGCCGCCTGGTCGCGGGCGGAAACAAGCGCCCGGGCCCGGGCTACTTCCTCGAGCCCACGATCATCGCCGACGTGAAGCCGGATGCCCGGATCGCCCAGGAGGAGATTTTCGGGCCGGTCCTGGCGGTGATCCCGGCCGCCTCGTTCGAAGAGGAGATCCAGATCGCGAACGGCACCATCTACGGGTTGACCGGCGCCTACTACTCACGCGACCGCGCGAGGGTCGCCGAGGCGAAGCGCCGGCTCCACGTGGGGAACCTCTACATCAACCGAAAGTGCACGGGCGCGCTGGTGGGGGTCCATCCGTTCGGCGGATTCAACATGAGCGGCACCGATTCGAAGGCGGGCGGGCGGGACTATCTGGGTCTCTTCCTGCAGGGAAAGGCGATTACCGAGCTGGTCGGGTAGCCGGCGTCTCCGCGCGCGCCTCGCCGCGCGAGCCCGCGTGCTCCTCGAGCGCGGCCAGGATCTCCCGCGCGAACGCGGGAAGGGTGTCATCGCGAGCGCCCATGACGACCGCGCGGTCGCCGGCGCGGGCACGCTTCGCGATCTCCAGAGCGGCACCCGCCCTCGTCGCCGCCAGGGTCGCATCCACGTGAACCTTCCGTAGTGCCTCCACGATCTCCTCGGAACATATCGAGCGGTCGGTCGTGCCGCCCGCGTCGTAGATCGGCGCGAGGAGGAGGTGATCCTGGGGCCGCATCACCACGCGAAGCGTCTCGATCAGCTCATCCTTGAAGAAGCGCGTCGGGGCGTAGCCGTGGGGCTGATAGTAGACCCAGAGCGAGCCTTTCGGCCGCAGCGCCTCCAGCGCGGCGCGGATCTTCACGGGGTTGTGGCCGAAGTCGTCAAAGACATCGATCCCGTCGACCGCCCCGATCGGCTCCAGCCTGCGGCGCACGCCGCCGAACGACGCCATCGCGGCCGCCGCGCGCTCCAGCGGGACGCCCGCCGCCACCGCCGCGGCGATCGCGAGGAGCGCGTTCTCGACGGTCATCGCGCCGGGGAAAGGAACCGACACCTCGACACGATCCACCTTGAAGCGGACCGAGTCCGGGCTTAGACGCACCGATCGAGCGACGAGATCGGCTGGCGCCCACGTGGGGA
>Ga0066709_100002139_pt1 | contig 14077 bp, 14 predicted proteins | sample GraSoiAngelo_158_FD_79665 | JGI IMG/M metagenome (GOLD analysis project Ga0066709, IMG submission 79665) | Grasslands soil microbial communities from the Angelo Coastal Reserve, California, USA - 14_1009_16_30cm | ecosystem: Environmental > Terrestrial > Soil > Grasslands | place: USA...
TCACCGGCGTCGGCTTCACGATCGTGTTCTTCGTGCTCTTCCTGCTCTCCGAGCGGATGAACGAGCGGCGCGGCGGCGCCACCCGGGCGGAGAGGGACGAGTTCCGGCTGGACGTCGAAGACGTCGTGGACAAGGAGACCATGAACGTCCGTCCCGGCAACGTGCTGTGCCTGGTGCGGGACTACAACACCCTCGAGCACGTGCGCAAGGCCCTCGACATCACGCATACCGGCAAGCGGGACCTGGTCATGCTGACCGTCCGGATCATGAAGGGACCGGACGCCGGCTACGAGGGGATCCACCGCGAGCAGATCTTCACCGACTACGAGCAGCTGCTGTTCAGCCGCGTGGTGGCCCTGGCCGAGAAGGCGGGCAAGACCGTCCATCTCCTGGTCGTGCCCTCATCCAACGTCTTCGAGGCCATCATCCGCACCGCGGTGCAGCTCGAGTCGGCCGAGATCGTGGCCGGCCGGTCCTCCGTGATGCCGCCCGAGCAGCAGGCGCTGCATCTCGGCCAGGCGTGGGAGAAGCTGCCCAGCCGCCCCGATCGCGCGATCCGCTTCCGCGTCATCGGGGCCGACGGCGCGATCCAGGACTTCGACCTCGGCGCCCACGCCCCGCGGCTGGGAGCGGAAGAGATCAACCACATCCACCGCCTGTGGCTGGAGGTCACGCACGAGGAGGGCCTGGCGGGGATCCACCACCAGGACGTCGTCGCCCTCGCGCTGCGGCGGCTGGAGCAGGAGCTTCGCGGACAGGACCGGCCCAAGGTGCTGGCCGCGCTGCGGAAGTCGGAGGCTTCTACTCCTGGTCCTCCCTCAACACCCCCAGACGCTTGAGCCGCATCTCGATCGCCTTGGGCGATCGGCGGTGAGCGCGGGCGATGGCGGGGATGGCTTCGCCCTTCTCGAAGCGCTCCCGCACCTGTCGCTCCTCGTCGGGCGTCCAGGCCTGGAAGGCGTTGGGGTTCCGCTGGCGCGCGGCGTCGATGAGCTCCTCACGGTCTTTCGCTCGCTCTGGAGTGAATCCCTCGCTCGCTCTTTGAGCCTGGGGGCGTTCCGCGCCCCCCGGACCCCCCCCGCCCCCTTGGCGCAAGGCCGGAGGGTCCGGCCGCGGCGGCGCGGCCGGCGCCCCGGCCGGCGGCGCCGGGACCGAGTGGCCCGCCGAGCCGAGGACGCGGCGCAGGCCCTCGAAGAAGTCCCGCAGCTCTCCGGGGTTGGCCAGCGTCAGCGCGCAGACCTCGCGCGGCTCGCCCGCCGAGCGGTCCTCCTGCCGGATCACGAGGCGGCCGTCGGCGGAGTCGGCCACGAAGACGAAGCTGTGCTCCCCGCTGTCCACCCTCACCTCGTGCCGCTCGCTGATGTCCGCCATGTGTCGAATTGATTTTAGTCCCGCGCCAGGGGACCGCAGGGCCGGCCGCGTGACATACTGGCATCATGGCGCCGGTGATGCTGATACTGCTGCTGGCGGGCGCACCGCCGGGGGGCTCGCCGGTCGACGCGCCGCCCGGGCTTCAGCAGCCGCCGGCACCGGAGCCCCCCGCGCCTTCGCCGTCTCCGGAGCCGTCTCCCCAGCCCTCACCGCAGCCCGCGACGCCCGACGCTCCCCAGGCCGCGCCGCCTCCGCCGACCAAGTCGGTCCCCCCCGCCGGCCCGCCTCCCCCGCACACGGGGATCAAGGCGACACTGAAAGCCATCCCCGGCGACTTCGGCCACCTGCCGACCCGCCGGAACGCCGCCATCCTCGCCGGCGGAGGCTTGCTGGCCCTCGCGGTGCACCAATGGGACGACGACCTCAACGCGCACCTCAAGGGCAAGCAATTCGCCCATTACTTCTTCTGGCCCGGCAAGGTCATCGGCCAGGCGCCCGTGCTGGTCGGGATCTCGCTCGGCACGTATGCCTGGGGCCGGGCTACCGACAACCGCCTCGTCTCCCACCTCGGCATGGACCTGCTGCGGTCGGCGGCGGTGGCGGGCGGGCTGACGTACGCCATCAAGCTCAGCGTGCGCCGCGACCGCCCGAGCGGCGAGTGCTGCTCGTTCCCTTCCGGCCACGCATCGGGGACCTTCGCCTTCGCCAGCGTCTTGTGGACGCACCTCGGCTGGAAGGCGGCGGTGCCGACCTACACCGTCGCCACCTACGTCGCCATGTCCCGACTGCACGAGAACGTCCACTTCCTGAGCGACGTCGTGTTCGGCTCCGCGGTCGGGATCGTGTCCGGCCGCGCGGTCACCCGCCGCGGGCGGCGGTACTGGGAGCTGGTTCCGGCGCCGGCGCCCGGCGGCGGCGCGGGCGTGATGCTCGTCGTCACCAGCCGCTGAGGTCCGGGGCGTAGCGCCCGCCCGGTCCTCGATGGTTCGAACCCTTGAAGACAGAAGCGGAAGGCGCGGCAGACGAGGAGCGGCTCAACCTGTACGACGGGGAGGGTCGCGTCGTCGGCGCCCGGCCGAGGCGGGCGGCCAAGGCCTCGGGCCTCGCGGTAGGCGCCGTCAACGCCCTCGTCGTCGACGGGCGGGGCCAGGTGCTGCTGCAGCGGCGCCCCCGGGGCAAGGAGAACGGCGAGCGCTGGGACAAGTCGGTGGGCGGGCACGTGAGCGCGGGCGAGGAGTTCGACGCCACCCTCGTACGCGAGGCGGGCGAGGAGCTGTTCGACGATCCGCGCTCCCCGAGGATCCGCCTGGCGGGCTCCGGGGACGAGCTCGCTTCCCTGTTGCGGGGCGTCGACCGCGGCCGGGACGTCGTGCTGCGCCGCGTCGCCTTCCAGAAGAACCTGCGCGACGTGAGGACGGGGCCGGACGGCACGGTGCGCAACGTCCTCTACCACGTGGCGATCTACGCCGGCCGCACCGAGCTGGCCCTCGACGCCTTCCGGCCCCCGCCCTCCGAGATCGCGGAGCTGGCGTACTTCGAGCCGGCGGAGGTGGACCGCATGCTCCTCGGCGGCCGTCTCGCCTCCAACATGGCCTTCCTGTGGCTGACCCAGGCCCACGCCCTGCTCGGCGGGTAAGGCGCCGCGGCGGCGCTAGAATCGGCATGGATGAAGGACGCGCCGCCGAGGACGCGAGAATGATGACCCGGTTGGGTTGGGACGACGTGCGCGGCGCGCTCGACGCGCGCCCGGCGACCCGGGTCCCGGCCGGGCAGGTCCGGCGGGCGGCCGTGGCCCTGGTCCTGCGGGACGGTCCTTCCAGCATCCAGCTGCTCTTCATCCGGCCAGCGGAGCATCCCGAGGACCCGTCGTCGGGCCAGATGGCCTTCCCCGGCGGGCGGGCCGAGCCCGGCGACCCGGACCTGCGCGCCACCGCCGTGCGGGAGACGGAGGAGGAGATCGGCGTCGACCTCGCCCGCGAGGCCGAGTACCTGGGCGCTCTCGACGAGGTCCGGGCGGCGGCCCGGCTCCGCCCGGTCGACCTCGCCATCTCGCCCTTCGTCTTCCGCCTGCTGGGCGACGCTTCCCTCCGGCCCAACGACGAGGTGCGCTCCCTCCACTGGATCGCTCTCGACGAGCTGGTGCGCGAGGAGCGCCGGTCGATGATGGACTACTCCCACCAGGGCTCGACGCTGCAGTTTCCCTGCCTCAGGGTGGAGGACGTCGTCATCTGGGGGCTCACCTATCGGATGTTCGTCGGCCTCCAGGAGCGCTTCCCTTCCCGCGCAACGCCTCCGGCCGCCGGGCCGCCGAGGTGAAGGTCGCCCTGACCATCGCCGGCTCCGATTCGGGGGGCGGCGCCGGGATCCAGGCCGACCTGCGGACCTTCGCCGCCCACGGCGTGCACGGCGCCTCGGCCGTCACGGCCGTCACCGCGCAGAACACGGTCGCGGTCGTGGACTGGGTGGCCCTCGAGCCGCGCATGGTGGTGGCCCAGATCGACGCCGTGGCCTCCGACATGACCGTGGCCGCGGTCAAGACCGGCATGCTGGCCAGACGCGTCATCCTGGAAGCCGTGGCCTCGGCCGTGCAGCGCCTGCACCTGCCCCACCTGGTCGTCGACCCGGTCATGGTGGCCGAGACCGGCCGCCGGCTGGTCGAGCGCGAGGCCGAGCGCGCCTACCGCGAGCGGCTGTTCCCGCTCGCCGAGGTGGTGACCCCCAACCTGGCCGAGGCCGAGGCCCTGCTCGGCCGGCCGGTGCGAACGCGGGAGGCGATGGCGCAGGCCGCGCGCGACTTGCAGGCGTCGGGCGCCCGCGCCGTCGTCGTCAAGGGCGGCCATCTCGAGGGCGAGCCGGTGGACGTCTTCTTCGACGGCCACCGGCTGGAAGAGCTGCCCGCCCCGCGCATCGCGACGCGCAACACGCATGGCACCGGCTGCACGTTCACGGCCGCCATCGCCGCCCGGCTTGCCCTCGGAGAGGAGCTGCTCGCGGCCGTGCGGGGGGCCAAGGAGTACCTCACCGAGGCTCTCCGGCGCTCCTATTCCATAGGCGGCGGCGCCGGCCCCGTCGGCCACCTCCATCCCCTGACCCGCCGCTGAAGGCGCTCGCGCCCGGCTCGCTCCTTGCGGCGGCGGACCTCGCGAGGGGGCGGTGACGGGCGCGGTGCTACCATGGGCCGATGACGGTGCGCCTCGTCCGCGAGCCGATCGACGTCGCCGCCCTGCCGGCCACGACCCCCGCCGACGGCGCCCTGTGCCTCTTCGTCGGGGTGGTGCGCGACCACAACGAAGGGCGGCGTGTGCTCCGTCTGGAGTACGAGGCCTACGAGGAGATGGCGCTCCCTCTCATGGAGAAGATCGCCGCCGAGGCCCGCTCCCGCTGGCGCGTGAGCGAGGTCCGCATCGTCCATCGGCTCGGCCGCCTGGAGGTGGGCGACGCGAGCGTGGCGGTGGCCGTCACCTCCGCGCATCGCGGCGAGGCCTTCGCGGCATGCCGGTACGCCATCGACGCGCTCAAGGCCAGCGTGCCGATCTGGAAGAAGGAGTTCTACGCCGACGGCGAGGTCTGGCTGGGCGGGACCTAATCGAGCAAGGGGGCGCTGCGGCGCGCCCCCTTGAACCCCGCTCGCTCCGCGGGAGTGAATCCCGCTCCGCTCGCTGGCTCAGCCTCCGATCACCTGCGCATAGAGGCGGCGTTGCCGGTCGATCGCCGCCTGGTACACCTCGGCTCGCCGCGGGTCGGGCTCACCGGCCCGGCGCAGCTTCAGGTCCACGTCGTCGAGCGACGTCCACCTCCCCAGCGCGCGCCAGGCGAGGATCGCGGTGCCACGGCTGGTCAGCTCCTCCTCCCGCGATACCAGGATGGGCTCGCCGAGCACGTCGGCCATGAGCTGGGTCCAGTACGGCGACCGTTCCAGCGCCCCGCCGCTGGCCACCACGTCGTGACGCGCGTGGAGATGGGGGCGGAGGAGCCGGGCCACCAGGGCGAAGCGATAGCTGACCGCCTCCAGGCTCGCCTGGACGATCTGCAACGGCGTCGTGGCCGAGCTGAGGCCGGCGATGCACGCGCGTGCGCCGGAGGAGAAGCCGGGGCTGCGCTCGCCGGCGATGAAGGGGAGCACGGTGAGGCCGTGGCCGTCGGGGGGGAGCCGCCTCAGGACGGCCTCGATGCGCGCCGGGCCCGGCACGCGCAGCACCTCGCGCTCCCAGGCGAAGACACTGCCTCCTTCGGTGAACGCGCCGCCCAGCAGCGTCTCGTCGCGTCCCACGCGATAGGCCCACAGGCCGGGGGCGACCGCGGGCTCGCCCCCCGGCAGCACGACGCGCAGGGCGCCGGTGGTACCCACCGTGAGGGCCAGCCGCCGTGGATCGACGCAGCCGCTGCCGACGTTGGCCGCGGCGCCGTCGCCGACGGCAAGGAAGACCGGCACCTCGGCCAGCGCCGGCCACCGCCGCGCGTAGGCCCGCCCGAGGCCGCGTGGCCCCTGGAGGTAATCGGAGAGCGGGGGCAGCGCGTCCTCGCGGAGGCCGAGCACGGCGAGCAGCTCGGCATCCCAACCCAGGCGGCGCCGGTCGAGCAGCCCGCTCCACGACGCGACCGAGTAGGAGACGGGCACGTCCCGTCCGAACCAGCGCCGGTGGATGAGGGTCCCGGCGTCGAGCCAGCGGCGGGCGGAGCGGACGAGGCGCGGATGCGTGCGGCGAAGCCAGCGGAAGCGGGCGGGCACGTAGGCGGTGTGCAGCGGGCAGCCCGTTCGCTGATAGACCGCCGCCGCGTCCAGCTCCCGGCTCAGCGCGGCGACGTCCGGCTGGGCGCGGTCGTCGGCATATGTGTAGAGGGGCGTGATCGGCCGGCCCTCGCCGTCGACGCCGCAGAGCGTCATGGAGAGGACGTCGAGGCCGACGGCCCGCACGCGGCCCGCCCGGCGGCCCGCGGCGGCCATCACCCGGTCGACGACGCGGTCCACGCGCCGGACGAGCTCGGCCGGATCGCCCTCGGCCGCCCCCCCGGCCACGGGCCGGACCGGGCTGGGCGCCCGGGCCAGGGTCCCCGGCACCAGGCGGGCGCGCGCGTCGTAGAGGGCGCCCTTGACCGACGTGCTGCCCACGTCGAGGGCAAGGACGAAGCTCACGGCTCGCGCCAGCGGCCCGCGCCGCCGGCGAAGAGCTTGTGGGCTTCCCGCGGGCCCCAGGTCCCGGCGGCATAGTTGGGGAAGGGGGCAGGAGGCCCGGCCGCCCAGGCATCGAGGATCGGATCGACCACCGCCCACGCCGCCTCCACCTCGTCCCGGCGGGCGAAGAGCGTGGCGTCGCCCGTCATGCAGTCGACGAGGAGCGTCTCGTAGGCGGAGTGCTCGGCGCCGCCGAACGCCTCGGCGTAGGAGAAGGCCATGTCGACCGGCTTCAACGCCAGTTCCAGCCCCGGCACCTTGATCTCGAAGCGGAGCGAAAGGCCCTCGTCCGGCTGCACCCGCATCGCGATGAGGTTGGGGGCCAGCTCGGGGACGCGCGCGCGCGCGAACATCAGGTGGGGCGGGCACCGGAACTGGACGGCGATCTCGCTCACCCGGCGCGGCATGCGCTTCCCGGAACGGAGGTAGAAGGGCACGCCCTGCCAGCGCCAGTTGTCGACCATCAAGCGCAGGGCGGCGAGGGTCGGCGTCTGCGAATCGGGCGCGACCCCCTGCTCCTGGCGGTAGCCGGGCACCGGACGGCCGTCGATCGTGCCCGGCCCGTACTGGCCGCGCACGGCATGGTCGTCGATGCCACCTTCCCGGAGGCGCCGAATGGAAGCCAGCACCTTCACCTTCTCGTCGCGAACCGCGTCGGCGGTGAACGACGACGGCGGCTCCATCGCGGTGAGGGTGAGGAGCTGGAGCAGGTGGTTCTGGAACATGTCGCGCACCGCGCCGGCCTCCTCGTAGTAGCCGGCGCGATGCTCGACGCCCACCGTCTCCGCGGCCGTGATCTGGACGTGATCGATGTGCTGGCGGCTCCAGACCGGCTCGAAGATCGAGTTGGCGAAGCGGAAGACCAGGACGTTCTGGACCGTCTCCTTGCCGAGGTAGTGGTCGACGCGGAAGACCTGGTGCTCCGAGAGATGCTCGTGCACGAGCCGGTTCAGCTCCCGGGCGGTCTCCCGGCTGCGGCCGAAGGGCTTCTCGACGATGAGCCGCACCCACGGCGTGGCCCGGGGGTCCCGGACGCGGACCGCCACCGCCTCGCGCGACAGGTGCTCCACCGCGGCCGGATAGAGGCTGGGCGGAACGGACAGGTAGACCAGCCGTCCCTGCGGCTTGGGCTCTTCCTTCTCCCGCGCCTCCAGCCGCTGGCGGAGGGCCCGGTAGCTCGCGGGATCGTTGAGGTCGCCGCGGACGTAGAAGAGCCGACGGGCGAAGCGGGCGAAGACCTCCTCGTCCACCGGGCCCGCCTCGTTGGACTCGGCGATCGCGCTCTTCATCGCCTGCCGGAAGCGGTCTTCGCCCTGGTCGCGGCGGGCGACCCCGACGATCGTGAAGCCCTCGGGCAACAGCCCGTCCCGCGTCAGGTGGTAGAGGGCCGGCATGAGCTTGCGGTGGGCCAGGTCGCCCTCCGCACCGAGGATGACGACGGTGCAGGGGGGGACCTTCATCGCCCGATCAGCCACGAGGCGGCGCGCCCCATCGCCAGCATCGTCACCATGAACAGCCCGATGAGGAAGGCCGCGATGCCGGCCGCCGAGAGCCAGATGCCCACCGCGGTCCGGGGCGGCCGGGAGGGATCCCGGTGGCGCAGGATCAGCTCCACGTTGTCGACGTTCTCCTTGAAGAGGATGTCGAACACGTCGCCCAGGACCGGCACCGCCCCCACCACGGTATCGATGGCTACGTTCAGCGCCATGCGGAGTATATGCACCCCCGGCACGCGGTGGCGGAGGGCGCCGAGGATGACCCAGCCCGAGAGCAGCGCCCCGCCCGCGTCGCCCACCCCGGGCACGAAGCCGAGCAGCGCGTCGAGCCCGATGCGCCGGCCGGTGCCGGGGATCGCGAACTCCTCGTCCATCAAGGTGGCGAAGCGCTGCAGCGCGACGAGGTCCCTCGGTAGCGGAGCGGGCGCGGGCTCGCGGCTCAAGAGCCGAGGGCGGACGCCGCCGCGCGGTCCAGGAGCCACGTGCCTTCACGGGCGAGCTGGGCCGGCAGCGCGTCGGGCTGCCACGGCCCGCGGAGCACGCGGGCCACGAGGGCGGCCTTGCCCGCGCCGGCCGCCAGGACCGCCACGCGCCGGGCGGTGGCGATGACGGGCGGAGTGACCGTGAGGCGCTCCGACGGAGGCACGGGCGCCCGCGCCGGCACGACCTTCTTCTCCGTCTCCCGGAGGGCCGGCGAGCCGGGGAAGAGCGAGGCGGTGTGGCCGTCCGGGCCCATGCCGAGGACGAGGATGTCGAGGGCGGACGGAAGGAGCGCGGCGTAGCGCGCGGCGGCGGCCTCGCGGTCGGGATCGTCGGCCTCCATGCGGTGGATGCGGTCCGGGGACAGCCTCACCCGGTCGAGCAGCGCCTCGCGGGCCATGCGGTAGTTGCTCTGCGCGTCGGAGGGGGGCACGGCGCGCTCGTCGCCGAAGTACACCTCGACCGCCTCCCACGGCACGTCCTCCTGGGCGGCCAGGCGCTCGTAGGCCGGCCGCGGCGTCGATCCTCCGGACACGGCCAGGGCGCAGCGGCCGGCCCGGGCGACCGCCTTCCTCATCTCGTCGGCCAGCCACGCGGCGGCCACCCGGGCCAGCTCGCCCTCGTCGGCGGCCACGATCGGACGGAAGGCCATCTCGCCCGTGCGCTCAGCCGCCGATCTGGAACATCGACCGCTCCTCGGTGGAGATGCCCTCCTCGAGCCGATGGCCCGTGGGCTTGAGCCCCACCGCGCGGGCGAGCACGGCGGCGACATCCGCCACGGCGCCGCCGGAGCGCAGGACCTTCTTCACGTCGAGCTCGTCGTCGTTCAGCAGGCAGAGGTGGAAGCGGCCGTCAGCGGTGAGGCGCATGCGGTTGCACGTGCCGCAGTAGGGCTCGCTGACCGGAGAGATGAAGCCGATCACGCCCCTTCGCCCTTCGACGCGGTAGTTCCGCGACTCGTCGGCGGCCTTGATCCGGGGCAGCGCCACCATGGGCCTGAGCGCGGCCTCGATGCGCTCCCGCGTCTCGCGGGTGGGGACGAACTGGCTGAGCGACAGCCGCGCCGCTTCCCCGCCTCCCAGCGGCATCAGCTCGATGAACCGGGCGTGCCAGTCCCGCTCGAGCGCCCGGCGCGCGACGTCGGCGACGTCCATGTCGTTGTAGTCCCGGGTGACCACGCAGTTGATCTTGATCGGGCGCAGGCCGGCCGCCTCGGCGGCGGCGATGCCCCGCTCGATCTCGTCCAGCGTCCCGAAGCGCATGACCTTCTTGAGCCGCTCGGGGTTGAAGGTGTCGACGTGGACGTTGATGCGACCGAGGCCCGCGTCGGCCAGGGGGCCGGCCAGCCGCGGGAGCAGGATCGCGTTGGTGGTCATCGACACGTCGTCCACCCCGGGCAGGGCCGCGATGCGGCCCACGATCTCGACCAGGTCCGGGCGCAGGGTGGGCTCGCCGCCGGTCAGCCGGAACTTCCGGAAGCCCACGCTCACCGCCGCCGCGGCAACCCGCTCCATCTCCTCCGCGGTCAACAGCTCGGGCGACGGGATGAAGCTCAGCCCGCGCAGCGGCATGCAGTAGACGCAGCGCAGGTTGCAGTCGTCGATCACCGAGATGCGCAGGTAGTCGATCTGGCGGCCGAAACGGTCTTTGAGCAACGCCGTCGCTCCTCGCTCGACCATCCAGTCTACGCTCGTTTGCCTGCGCAACCCAATCGTTCTAGCGTTGCGGGATGGTCGTCCGGGTGCGGCTGTTCGCGTCCTTGCGCGAGGCGACGGGGAAAGAGTTCGTGGAGCTGGAGCTGCCCGAGGGCGCCACCGCCGAGGAGGCCTGGCGCCGGCTGGCCGCCGATCATCCCATCCTGGCCGACCGCCGCCGCAGCCTGGCCGTGGCGGTGAACCGCCGCTACGCGCGTTTCGAGGAGCCCCTCCCGCCCGGGGCCGAGGTGGTGTTCGTCCCGCCGGTCAGCGGCGGGTGAGGCTAATCAATCTGCAGTTCCCGTAACCGTTTGAGAAACGTCGGATAGGAGATTCCGAGGGCCTGCGCGGCGGCGGTGCGGTGCCCCTTGAAGACCTCCAGCACGTGCGCGACATACGCCCTCTCCACGGCTTCCAGCGGCGGAGGCGAGCCGTCGGCGGCGGGAGGCATCCAGGAGGGATGGTCGCCCCCGGAACGTCCGGGCCCGCGGTCGGGAAGCACGATCTCGGTCTCGCTGATTTCCGGCCCGGGGGCGAGGATCACCGCCCGCTCCACCACGTTGCGCAGCTCTCGCACGTTACCCGGATGGTCGTAAGCCATGAGCTTGTCGAGGGCGGCCGCGGACAGCGCGAGGGGACGTTTCTTGACCCTCTCCGCGAAGAAGGCCACGAAGCTCCGCGCCAGGCCTGGCACGTCCTCCCTCCGCGCAGCCAGGGGGGGAAGGGTCACGAGGAAGACGGCCAGGCGGTGGTACAGGTCCTCGCGGAAGCGGCCGGCCTTCACGAGCGCTTCGGCGTCCTGGTTGGTGGCCGCCACCACCCGCAGCTCGACCGCGATCTCCCGCTGGCCTCCCAGGCGCCGGAACCGCATCGCGTCGAGGAACTTCAGCAGCTTGGCCTGGGAGCGCAGGGGCAGTTCGGTGATCTCGTCCAGGAAGAGCGTGCCCCCGGCGGCCAGCTCGATGAGACCCCGCCTCATCATGCGCGCGTCGGTGAAGGCGCCCTTTTCGTGGCCGAACAGCTCGCTCTCCACCAGGTCCTCGGGCAGCGCCGCGCAGTTGACCTCCACGAAGGGCGCGTCGGCGTCCAGGCCGGACCAGGTGAGCGCGTGGAGCATCTCGGCCGCCCGCTGCTTTCCGACGCCCGACGGGCCGCGCAGGAACACCGGCGTGAGGGGGCTCTGGCTGACGTCGCGCAGGCGCTCGAGCACGGCGCGCATGGACGCGCTCTCCGGCTCGACCGCCGGCGGCCCGGCCGCGCTGTTGCGGGCCAGGACCAGCCGGTCCCGCAGGCCCCGCGTCTCCATGACCTTGCGCAGCTTGACGATGAGGTCGGTGAGCTGGACCGGCTTGGTGAGGTAGTCCGAGGCTCCCGCCTTGAGCGCCTCCACGGCGTTCTCCACGTCGCCGTAAGCGGTGACGACGAGGATGGCGGTCGAGGGCGGCTCCTGCGCCCGCACCGTCTTCAGGAAGTCGATCCCGTCCCCGTCGGGCAGCCGCCGGTCGAGGACCAGCACGTCCGGAGTGGCGGCGTTGAACTCCGTCCGCGCCTTGCGGAGGGTGTCGGCGGTCCGGACCTCGAAGCCCTCCGAGGTCAAGGCCTCCTCGGCCAGCATGCAGAACACCCGCTCGTCGTCGACGATGAGGACGCTGGCGTTCAACGCTCCTCCATGGGGAGCACCAGCCGGAAAGCCGCCCCCGACACCGCCTCCTCGTGCACGAGGTCGCCGCCATGGGCGCGCGCGATCCGCCGGGACAGCGCGAGGCCGATGCCCACTCCGTTGGGCTTTCCGGTGACGAAGGGCTCGAACAGCCGGCGCTTCACGGCCGGCGCCACCCCCGGACCACTGTCCCGCACCAGCACTCCCGCGCCTCCCCCGGAGGAGGATACCTTCACCTCGACCCACGGGGGGGCCGCGTCTCCCACCGCCGCGAAGTTCACCGCGTTGCCCAGCAAGTTGGCGATCACGACGTGGACGAGCGTGGGGTCGGCCTTCACGCGCACCTGTTGCTCACCCGGAACGACCGTCAGGACGACCCCCCGGGCCTCGGCCGCGTCCCGGGCCAGCTCGGTCACCTTGGGCACGAACTGCGCGAGGTCGAGGGTCACCGGACGGGGCACGACCCCCTTGGAGAAGAAGAGCAGTTCCGAGGTGAACTCGGACAGGCGCTCCATCTCCCGGCGCAGACCGGCCACCGCCCGCCGCTGGCGAGCCTCCAGCCCGGTTCGGTCTCCCTGCAGGATCATGTCGAGGGCCATGCCCAGGCCGTTCAGGGAGTTCTTGACCTCGTGGGCGATGAGGTCGACCGCCTCGCCGAGGCTCCGCAGCCGCTCCCCCCGCACCGCGTCCTCCTCGGCCTGGCGGAAGGCGCGCAGCGAGCGGCGGAGCAGCAGGGCGACCACGACCAGGGGCAGCGCGGCCAGGAGCACGCCCAGGCCGAGGCGCAGGGCCAGGCGCCGTCGGGCGGGGCCGAAGAGCGTGTCGGTGTCGGCGATGGAGAGCAGGACGAAGTCGGTGCCGTGGACCGGCGCTCCGGCCACGACCTCCTGCTTGCCCCCGACGTCGGCTTCGACCGCGAAGGGCTCGGCCGCCCGGCGCCCCACCGCCTCCCATACCGGCCGCGTGTCGACGGGCGGCGGCCCGGGGGGATAGATCACGCGGCCGTCCATGGTGGCCAGGGCCAGCGCCCTGCCGGCCCGGCGGTCGAGCAGCGAGGACGGGTCGATGGCGCCGAGCAGGGCGCCCGTGAACTGGCCGTTGCGCATGATCGGGGAGACGACGTAGAGGATGGAGGCGCCCGACGCCCCGTCGGCCCGCACGACCTGGGCCGTCCGGGTCTTCGCCGCGGTGGCGAACAGCTCCGCGCCCACCGGCGAGCGGCCGGGAGCGAGGAAGCTCTGCGGCTCGGACCACATCACCGTGCGGTCGCGGGCCAGGATGGCCACTCCCACGTTGAAGAAGGCGCTCTTTTCGTGGGAGAGGCGGAGGAGGCTTCGTTCGGGCTCCATGTTCTCGTCGAGCAGATCCACCTCGGACCGCAGGCCGAGGCGCGTCAGCTCGTCCTCCAGGAGTTGCAGGTGCCGGGTCAGGTAGTGGCTGCGCACCTGCGTCTCCAGCGAGAGCATGTCCTGGGCCGTCTGTCTCTGGTGGGCAAGGTCGGTGGCGAGGGCGGCCAGCAGCAGGAGCAGCGCGACGGCCGCCGTGCCCAGGTAGATGGACATGGCCGCCCGGGCAAACCGCGCGTGGGCGGCCGCCAGCTCGGTCTCGATCTCTGCCTTCACTGATCCCACCCCAGCCTCAGCCCACCGGGGAGGCTGGCGCCGCGGCGCGGCGCATCGCATGCTGCCGCACCCGCCGCGCCCAGTAGTATGTGATGGGAAGGACGATGAGCGTCAGCCCGGCCGCGGACAGCGTGCCCGTCACCACCACCACCGCGATCGGTCGCTGGGTCTCGCTCCCGATGGCGTGCGAGAGGGCCGCCGGCAGGAGTCCCAGCGAAGCCAGCAGGGCGGTCATGAGCACGGCCCGCAGGCGATCGCGCGCCCCGCCCGCCACCGCGGTCTCGAGCGGCTCTCCGCGCTCGCGGCGAGCGCCGATGGCCGAGACCATCAGGACTCCGTTCAGGACCGCCTGGCCGAGCAGGGCGATGAAGCCCACCGCGGCCGCCACCGACAGCGGCAGGTGGGCGGCGGCCAGCCCCAGCACGCCGCCCACGAGCGCGAAGGGCACGTTGAGCATCACGAGCAGGCAGTCGGCCACCGAGCGGAAGGCAGCGAAGAGCAGGAGGAAGGTGACGAGCAGGGACAGCGGGATCACCAGACGCAGTCGGGCCATGGCCCGCTGCTGGTCCTCGAACTCTCCA
>Ga0066709_100002141_pt1 | contig 14075 bp, 11 predicted proteins | sample GraSoiAngelo_158_FD_79665 | JGI IMG/M metagenome (GOLD analysis project Ga0066709, IMG submission 79665) | Grasslands soil microbial communities from the Angelo Coastal Reserve, California, USA - 14_1009_16_30cm | ecosystem: Environmental > Terrestrial > Soil > Grasslands | place: USA...
CTTCGTGGTGTACGACAACATCCAGTACGCGAAGAAGGGGTGGATCAATCGGAACCGATTTCTCCGGAACGGCGCCGACGCCTTCTTCACCGTGCCGCTCAAGAAAGGATCGGACTTCCTGAATGTGGCGGATCGTTGGGTCGCCGACGACTTCGATCCGGAGGCGCTGCTCAATCCCCTGGCGGCGGCCTATCGCAGGGCCCCGTTTTTCAGCACGGTGTTCCCGGTGATCGAGGCCATCGTCACGGCGGCGCCCCGCAATCTGTTCGAGTACCTGCACCACAGCCTCGTGATGACCGCCCGCTATCTCGAGATCCGGACGCCAATCGTGGTGTCGTCGACGGTGGCGATCGACCATGGCCTGAAGTCCGAGCACAAAGTGCTGGCGCTCTGCAAGGCTCTCGGCGCGACCCGGTACGTGAACTTCATCGGTGGCCGCGAGCTGTATTCCGGGCCGGCATTTGCCGCGCAGGGCGTCGAGTTGAAGTTCATCCAGTCGCGTCCGATCGCCTACAGGCAGTACGGCAACACGTTTGTGCCCGGCCTCTCAATCGTCGACGTGATGATGTTCAACTCGAAGGACGCCGTGCGCGTCATGCTCGGCGAATGCGACCTGGTGTGATGGCGGTCCGGGCTTTCGAGCGCTCGCGCTTGTGATCAAACCGTTCGACGAGCCGATTTACATGACGCGGCCGGTGCTGCCGACTCTCGAGGCCTTCAACGCCCGGCTGGCGGAGGTGTGGTCAGCGCGCTGGCTCACCAACGCCGGCGAGCAGCACGAGCGGCTGGGCCGCGCGATCTGCGACTACCTCGACGTTCCCGAGGTGTCGCTATTCAACAACGGCACGATCGCGCTGCTGGCAGCCGTGCGCGCGTTGGGCATGCGCGGCGAAGTGATTACGACCCCGTTCACCTTCCCGGCCACGCCGCACGCGATCAGCTGGAGCGGGGCGACGCCGGTGTTCTGCGACATCGACCCCGTGACGATGACGCTCGACCCCGCACGGGTCGAAGCGCTGATCACGCCGAAGGTCACCGGCATCCTGGCAGTGCATGTCTACGGGATTCCCTGTGACGTCGTCGCGCTGCAGTCGATCGCCGACCGCCACGGTCTGAGGCTCGTCTATGATGCCGCGCACGCGTTCGGCACGCGGATCAATGGCGTCGGCATCGGCAATTTCGGCGATGCGTCGATGTTCAGCTTTCACGCCACCAAGCTGTTTCACAGCGCCGAAGGCGGGGCGCTGACGTGCGGCAGCGCGGCGGTCCGGGAGACGTTCGACCACTTGAAGAACTTCGGCATCCTCAACCAGGAGGAAGTCGGCGTGGTCGGCATCAACGGCAAGATGAACGAACTGCAGGCGGCGCTCGGTCTGGCCGTGCTCGACTGCGTGCCCGACGAGTTGCGATGCCGCGAGGCCATTATCGGGCGGTACCGCGAGCGCCTGGCGGGAATGGCGGGCTTGACCCTGATGCCGGAGCTGCCCGGGGTGCAAAGCAGCTGTCAGTATTTCGTGGTGCGGATCGACCGCGAAGCGTTCGGGTGCTCGCGTGACGTCGTGTTCGACCGGCTCAAGGCGTACAATGTGCTCGCGCGGAAGTACTTCTATCCTCTCTGCACGGACTACGCCTGCTACCGGGAGCTGCCTTCGTCTGCCCCCGGCCTGCTGCCGGTGGCCACCGAGATCGTGGGGCAGGTGCTGTGCCTGCCACTGTACGGGACGCTCCCCTTCACGGCCGTTGACGCCATCGGCGACATGATCGGGGAAATCCAGGAGCAGGCATGTTGACCGCCGCCGGGACGATCTCTTTCGTCATTCCGGTCTATCGCAACGAGCGGGCGGTCACGCTGACCTACCAGAAGATCAGGGGAGCCCTCGCCAGCGACCTTTCGGCTTACGACTACGAGTTCCTGTTCGTGGACGACGGCTCCGACGACGGATCGCTCGACGAGCTGCTGCGCCTGCGGGAAAGCGACGCGAAGGTGCGCATCATCTCCTTCACGCGCAATTTCGGCCAAATGGCGGCCATCCTCGCCGGGCTGAAGGGGGCGACCGGCGACCTCGTGCTGCAGCTGTCGGCCGACCTGCAGGATCCGGTGGAGCTGATTCCGCGGATGGTGCGCGATTGCGAGGCCGGATCCGAGCTGGTCATCGGCCATCGCGCGGAGCGCGCGGACCGGTGGACCTCGCGTGTCACGTCTTGGCTCTTCTATCGCATCATCCGGATGTCCTTTCCCCAGATGCCGGCCGGCGGGTTCGACTACGTGCTGATGGGCCGGCGGGTCGTCGACTCGTTCAACAGCATCGAGGTGCGTAACCGCTTCTTCCAGGGGGACCTGCTGTGGATGGGCTACAAGACGACGTTCATTCCGTACACCCGCGCCAGGCGCACAATCGGCCGCTCGCAGTACACGTTCGCGAAGCGGCTGAAAAACTCACTGGATGCGATCCTCGATTCGTCGTATTTGCCCATCCGGTTCATCAGCCTGGCAGCAGCCGTGGTTGCGTTGATTGGATTTGTGTACGCCTTGGACATTGCCTATTGGCGATTCACGCATGACGTGCCGTTTCCAGGGCAGGCGCCAATCATGATTCTGATCCTGTTCATCGGCGGCGTCTTGATGCTGATGCTCGGGATTATCGGCGAGTATGTCTGGCGCATCTACGACGAGGTGAAGAGAAAGCCGAACTATGTTGTGAGAGAGGTGTTCGGCCTCGACACGCATGCCTGACGGTCAGCCCGACGTGTCCCCTCCATACACGACGATCGACGGCTTTCGCTGTTATGCACCGGCTCTGGCCGTGGACTACGGTGACTATCCACGCGAAGGATTCGACGTCACCGCCGAAATCGAAGCCAGAAGCTTCTGGTGCCGGACCAGGAACCGCGTGGTGCGTTTGATGTTCGAGCGGTTCGCCGATCGCAGCCGGCCGCTCGACGTGCTGGAAATCGGGTGCGGGACCGGGAACGTCCTGACCGCGTTGCGTGGGATTGCCAACCTGCGGCTGACCGGATCCGAGATTTACCTTCAAGGTCTGCGCCATGCGCGGACGCGACTGCCCGACGTGGAGTTCATCCAGCTCGACGCGACCGATATTCCGTTTCGGGAGAGGTTCGACGTGATCGGGGCGTTCGACGTGATCGAGCACATCACCGACGATGAGCAGGTCATCCGTGAAGTGCATGACGCGCTCCGCCCCGAGGGGCTGTTCATCGTCACGGTCCCCCAGTATCAGTGGATGTGGAGCCAGCTGGACGAGATCGTCCATCACAAGCGTCGTTACGGCCGAAGCGCGCTCGTGTCGAAGCTCCACGCGGCCGGTTTCGACGTGCTGTACACGACCTCGTTCGTGACGACGCTGTTTCCCTTGATGGCCGCGATTCGCCTGCGCGACAAATCGCGCCGCGTCCCGCCGGTGACGGGCACGGCTGATTTCACATCGCAAGTCGATCTGCCTGCGTCGCTCAACACGCTGTTCGACTGGGTCATGAGAATCGACGAGAGCTTGCTGAAAGCAAGCCTGTCCCTGCCGTTCGGAGGATCGCTGCTGGCCGTTGCCCGTCGACCTCATCTTCATCATTGATGCTCACATCGCGGACACTCTGGATCGATCTCCTGATCGTCGCGGTCTTGTGCTCTGGAACGGGCGTGTGGGCGGCGCGGTTCGCCAACCGGTGGATGGCGCAAGGCGGCCAGCCTCTCTTTTACCAGTCGTACTTCGAGCCTGCCGTGATGATCGGCTGCGGCAGGGGCCTCGTGGTCACGGAAGGGCAACGCTCCCAATCGCTCGAGGATTTTCTCCAGCAGCGCCGGGACACCTTCGATTGCCGCGACGTCGTCAACGTGACGGTCGGACGAAAGCAACTGTTTCAGCAGACATGGATCTACTTGCTCCACTCAGTGGGCTGGTTCTGGCGCGCGGCGGGGGTCTCCTGGTCTGGCATGGGGCCTCTCTATGGCGGCTTCTTCGGGCTGACGATGGCCATCGCGTATGCGATTTTCCGCCTTGGTATCGGACGGGCGGTCGCGGTGCTCTGTACGGTCGGCCTGGCAATTTCTACGACCCAGCTCTTCAACCTGCCGCACCTGCGGGATTACGCGAAGGCCCCCTTCACGCTCGCCCTGGTCTTTGTCCTCGGCCTGCTCGTCACGATGCCGGTCCGTCGGTGGACCGTTCTGGCGTTGTCAGCCGCGTACGGCGTCATCCTCGGCATCGGGTATGGGTTCCGCACCGATTTTCTTGCGACGCTGCCCGCGGTGGTCATCACGCTGTCCGTGTTCCTCGACGGGGGGCTCACGCGGAACCTGAAGCTCAAGGTGGCGGCCACGCTGCTGTTCCTGGCGAGCTTCCTTGTCGTGAGCTGGCCGGTGTCATTTCAGGTGTACGAAAAAGGGCGGCTGCCAATGGCACATTGCGCTGCTCGGGCTTCAATCGCCGTTCGACGAGAACCTCCATGACGGATCGGCGCCGTACGACTTCGGCTACGCGTACTCGGACCTCTACGTCGCCGAGACGATTTATGGCTACTCGCGCCGCACGCAGCAGGAAGTGACACGTCCGGAGTTCTGCTCGCACAAATATGACGTGGTCAGCGGCCGTTACCTGCGCGACATCGTGCTGACGTTTCCCGCCGATTTCATCACCCGCGCATATGCGTCGGTCCTGCTGATCGTCGAGTTGCCATTTCTCAGGTGGGACGCGCCGATGCTTCGATGGCATCCGTCCCTGTACCGAGTCCGGGAAACGTTGCTTCGACCGAGAATCGGCTGGGGCGTCGTGATCGCGGGCATGGCTGTGCTGGTGGCCAGCGCGGCTAGCCTCCGATTGGGGTTCTTTCTTCTGTTCTTTCTCGCCTACTTCGGCGGCTACCCTGCCATCCAGTTTCAGGAGCGTCATCATTTTCACCTCGAGCTCGTCACGTGGTGGGCGTTCGGGTTCGTGCTCCACCGGACCATCAAGGCCATGTCGTCTTTGAGGATCGACCGGCACGGCGTGCTCCGGCGGTCATCGCCCGGCTTCCTGCGCGCGACCGCGATGGCGATTGGAGGAATCGCCCTCACCGTCGGGGCGCTGATCGTGGCCAGACGCTATCAAGCACGAGAGGCGGTGCAGCTGTTCAAGGCGTATATTCGCTGCTCCGAAGACTCAGGTTGGCTTGTCAAGTGCGGGCGCGTTTCCGGATCCGCCATTTTCGGCCGGTCCCCAGTATCTCGAAGTCGATCTCGACCAGGCGGCATGTGGACCGAAGCCGTCGATCACGTTCCGGTACGATCCGGCATTTCCGGCCTTCGACCTGACCCGCACCGTGACCGTCGCACGCGCACGGGCCGCAGGCACGACGCGGGTGTTTCTTGCCGTGTATGACCATTTCAAGGGCCTCGAGTTTTCAAGCGCGACTCCGGGCTGTGTGACCAGGATGGCGCGTTTCGACGACGTGAAGCCGTTCCGGCTTCTGCTGGGCGCAACGTTGCCGCCGGGATGGGAGACGCTGCCGCTGCATCAACGTCTCGCGGATTGGGAAGGCATTCCGTTCCAGCCGTGAAGAGACACGCGGGCCAAACAACGTTGCTGTGTTGACGGTGAAATCGGTCGACGCGACCATCGCTGCTCTGCTCGTCGTCTGCGGGGTTGGGATCGGTGCGACTTACGTCGGCGCCGCGCGTCGAACGCGTGCGCTTCCGGAGGAGCCGGGTTTCAACCAGAGAGTGTTCGGCGCGGCCCTCATGAGCGTCTGCGGCCACGCGGGCGACACCCCCGTCGTTCCGATGTCGCCCAAGCCCAATACACCGGACGCTCATCGTCCTCTGATCAACTTTCTCGCACAGCGCCAGGAGACACTGACCTGCGGGCAGATTCCCGCGGACGTGCCCCGCGATGGTCTCGACGGGATGCAGCGTGCGTCGCGCTATCTGCTTCTTCTGGCAACCGCCACCTGGCGCGCCTCGGGGCCGACGTGGGTCGGTATCGACCGATTGATTGGACTGATGTTCGGGCTGTCGGTCGCGCTCGCGTATCTGACCTGCCGAGTGAAGATGCCGTCGGGCGTGTCCCTGGCCGTCGCGCTGTTGTTCATGTTCTCGCCGCTTCAGTTGGCTAATGCGGGAGACCTGCGCGACTATTCGAAAGCGCCGTTCTTTCTCGCGAGCCTGTTGATCGTGGCCCTGCTCGTCAGCCGCCGCCTGGCGCCGGCCATCGTCCTCGTGCTCGCGGCGGCTGCCGGAGCGGTGCTCGGGTTCGGCTATGGCGTCCGTACCGACATTGCCATCAATCTCATCGTGGTCATCGTCACGATTGTTGGATTCCTGCCGGATCCCATACGCGAGAGCTGGAAGCTGCGCAGCGGGGCGGCCGCGTTGTGCGTGACGATGTTCGCTGCGGTAGCTGGTCCGGTTGTGAGATCGGGGGATACGGGCAGCAATATCTGGCACTGGGCCCTTCTCGGTTACGCGCATGAATGGGACAACGCGCTCGGCATCGCCCCAGGGCCTTACGAGCCGAGTTATTTCTACAACGACAGTTATGCGGCGTCGGCCGTCGACGCGTACTGGGGGCGGGTCACTCACGCTCCGGCGCACATGTCCGTCGGGTTGCCGCAATACCCGGAGGCGAGCCGCGCGTATTACTCCCTGATCCTGACCACCTTTCCCTCCGATGCACTGCTGAGGGCGTGGGCGTCGGCGATCAGGATTCTCGAACTACCGTACAGCGGCCTGCAGTCGATGTCGCGCGGACTTCTGCCCGACTTTCTGTGGCGTGGCATCGGGATGACGCAGAAGGTACTCTCCTACGTCGAACCGTACGCTCTCCTGCTTTTTGGGATCGTGATTCTTGGAGTGAGCGGCCGGAGCGTTCGCCTCGCGGTCCTGATGTTCGGGCTGGTGGCTTTTCTTGGAGCCTATCCGGCCATTCAGTTTCAGCGCCGGCACATCTTTCATCTGGAATTTCTTTCTCTCTGGTTCCTCGGGTTTGCCATTTCGTTCGTTTGGTCTTCACTGGCGGGCGGGAGCCGGAATGCGGAACCCGTCTGGCGTATGCTGCGGCCTGTCGTGTTCACGGCCGCGGTCGCGATACTGGTGGTGGTGCCGCTTGCGGCGGTCCGCGCGTATCAGCAACGCAGCGCATCAGCGCTGTTCGCCACCTACAATGATGCCCGGCTTCAGCAGATTGACGTGACTCCGGAGGTCGTCGGCAACGGACTTGTTCGGATCGCCACCCGGGACGAATCGTTCTCCCGGCCCCCCGACAGACGATCAATGTACTCGGACATGCTCGTCGCTGAGCTCGCTGCTGATCGATGTGCAGTCGACCGATCTGCGCTGACGTTCAGGTACAGGGCAAAGGATCCGTCCGTGGATTTCACACGGACCTACGATGTGGATGTGCCGCCGGGGGCGCCGACGCGCATGTACTTCCCAGTGTTCCGGACGGGACCGGCAAGCCCGGACCCTGACTTGCTCGCGTTTGCAGGGCTGGAGGTTGCTGAATCCGAGGTGTCATGTCTGAAACGCGTCGCCCGGTTCGCAGAGCCCGACCGCTTTTCGCTGCTGCTCCCCGCCCAACTTCCTGCGGGTTGGCGTGAGCTGCCGCTGCACCAGACCCTTCGAGGGTGGGAGCGGGATCCTCTGCGTGATGGAGCCCAGCCGCTGTCGTACTGGGCACCCATGTCGCTGAGGAATCGAGGGGCGGCCCTGATCGCGCGAAGCGTAAAGGCCTCACCAGGGATCGCCGCCGCCGTCGACTACCGCGCGCGGATCGCGAGCGTCGGCGCCGAGAGCGGCGTGTCGGTCAATGGTGTGGCTGATGCCACCGGTACGAACCTGGTCGCCTGGAAAGAGCAGCCGCTCGAGGCGTCGTCGCTCGTCGTCGCCGAAGGGGTGCTCGAGCAGGGAGGCGTCACCGTCGGGCTCGTCGACCCGAACGGTTGGTCGATGAGAGTTGACATCGACACCCCGGGGGCGTTCAGGGCGTTCGTGCAACCTCCCCGCGCCGGGACATACCAGCTCGTCGTCGCGAATCATCTCAGCGATGCGTCACTGAGGAACCGCTTTACGATCTCGCGGCTTCTCGTGATGAATGGAGAGCATGAGTAACGCCGCAGTCACGCCGGCTGGTGGCAGGGAGATCAGCGTCGTGCTTCCGGTGTTCAACGAAGAAGCCGGATTGCCGCAGCTGTACCGCCGCGTCAAAGATGTACTCGTCGCCGCCGGCATCACGCACGAGATCATTGTCGTCAACGACGGCAGTCGTGATCGATCGTGGGAGCGAATACTCGATCTCGCGAACGCCGATCGGCACGTCAAGGCGGTGAATCTGAGCCGCAACTTCGGCCATCAGATCGCGATTACCGCGGGTATCGACGTGAGCTCCGGTGCGACTGTCGTGGTCATGGACTCTGATCTGCAGGATCCGCCGGAATTGATCCCCGAGCTGTACCAGAAATATCGTGAAGGGTTCGATGTGGTCTACGCGCAAAGACGAAAGCGTGAGGGCGAAACGTGGTTCAAACGCACGACGGCGACTTTCTTTTATCGCCTCATTCGCCGCATGACCACGATCGATATTCCCGTGGATACCGGCGACTTCCGTTTGATGTCGAGACGGGTGGTCGACGACCTGAAGCGTCTGCAGGAACAGAACCGGTTCGTGCGCGGGCTGGTCACGTGGGTCGGCTACAACCAGACGCCCCTGCTGTATGACCGGGATCGCCGGTACGGCGGGGATTCCAAGTATTCAGTCGGCAAGATGATGAAGTTCGCCCTGGATGGGATCACCGGCTTTTCGAGTCAGCCTCTGCGGCTTGCGTCGCACGTCGGGCTGCTGTGCGCGGCCGCCAGCCTCGCGCTCGTGATCGGGCTCACGATCTTCAAGGTGGCAGGCGGAACGGGACTCGTCCCGGGCTGGACGTCGCTGGCGGTCGCCGTGCTGTTTCTCGGCGGGCTGCAGTTGCTGGCGATCGGCATTCTCGGCGAGTACGTGGGGCGGATCTACGAAGAAGCGAAGCACCGGCCTCTCTATCTCGTGAAAGACTCGGCAAATCTGACCGATCCATCCAGGGGCTCGACGTAGTCCCGAATGACGGAATCTTCCCCCACGAACTCCTCGACGACGATGTCGCGCACGGCGGAATGGTGGTGGATTCTCGTCTCGCTTCTTCTCTTGAATCTGACGTACGCCAGTAGTCAGCCAGTCAACACGTTCAACGACGGGCTCGGGTCCGAAGGGCAGCAGTACCATGCGATGGCGAAGAACATGCCCCGGGTACTGCCACCCCAGGGAGTGTCACCGTTCGTCTATCGACTCGGAACTCCATTTCTCGTCGCCGGTCTGGCGAAAAGCCGGGATTGGGTCATCAGTGCCGGATTCGATCGCCTCGATGTCGCATTCAACGTCCTGTCGGTGATTCTTCTCGCGTTGCTCCTGCAGCGTCACGTCGCCAGCGTGTTCGCGCGGTTACTCGTCATCGCAGCCTTCATGGTGGAGCCGCATTCCCCGGTGCGGCACTCGTACTTCCATCCCGTGGACGTGGATCCAGCGACACTTGCCGGGCTGCTCGCCGGGCTGCTTGGCATCGAATGGTTCCAGTCGCGCCCCGGCCGCCCACGCGCGGCACTGCTGGCCCTGGTGGTCGCCGTGGGTGTGGCCCTTCGCGCGGTGATGCTCGTCGTCGGCGTGAGTGCGCTGGTTTGTCCGGTGTCCGCAACGGTTTCGGATTCCGGGTCCCGGCCTTCGAGCTGGTCCGAGGCGCTGGCGGCGCGCGGCAGAACCTGGGCATGGCTCCCATTGGTCAGCGGCACCCTTACACTGTTGGCAATTTACTCGTGGGTGGTCGCGACGCCGTCCGACTACTCGGCTTCAGCTGAAGTCCTTCGGTGGCTTCGCGAGAAATCGCTACTGCAATACGGCGTCGCCTGGTTCCTGGTCTTTGGCCCACTCCTCGCGGTGCCGGCATATTTCTGGCGGCGCACGTTCAGCTTTCTCGTTGAGCAGCCGGCGTTTCTTGCGTACCTGTCTCTGTTCGCTGTGCTGGCATGGATTAGTGGTGGCGAGACTGAACGACTGCTGGTGTTCGCCTCGCCGGTGGTGTACGTCCTGATCGGCCGTGCAGTCACGTTGACTGGCGTTGGCCCGACGACCGTCGCCATGGCCAGCCTGTTGTTGGCACAGGCGCTCTCTTCTCGCGTCTTTTCGCCCATTGGAGGACCCATCCAGCCGCCGCGGATTCGAGCGGAGATCTGGGAGCGACTTGGGGCGTCGGGCACTGCGTGGGCCTTGTCGTACGAGAACATGTGGAGCCAGTTCTGCGCGCCTTCGATGATGGCCCTGTACCTGCTCTGGTACGGGCTGGCTGGCGGCAGCGTACTCTGCTTTCTCTGGTACCGCACCGGTGGGCACGAAAAGGTTGAAGCCCTGTGGAGACCGGCCAGGCGGTTCGTGCACCACGCAAAAGACAGCCTCCTGATACGCCTGAGCGCCACGGCCGACCTGTCGCCCGTGGTGTCGGCCAGACACTTCATTCACCACTGGAAAAACAGCCTCCTCATAGCCCTGAGCGCCACGGCAGCTCTGGCGCCGGTGGTATGGCTGGCGCTCAGCCGGTTCTATTGGACCCATTACGCACAGCCAGGTTACGGATACCTTCTCTACAATCTGGCGCGCCTTTGGACACTGCTCGTTTTACTCGCGGCGTTCTGGGCCACTGGTGCGCGCATCATTGGCTACGTGTCGACCGCACGTGACAACTCTGAACACTGGAGTGGTCGACATGTCGAATCTGCCTTTTGCGGAGCCGCTGCGTGGTCGGTCGGGGTGGTTCTCCTTGCGATGCTGCACCTCTACTTCGTATGGGTGATTCTGCCTCTGGTGGCTGTGGCAGTTGTCGTGGCGGTTTCCGACCTCTTTGCGACTCGGGGCGCGCCCTTCATCTCTCAGAGGCCGCCGGTCGCAGGGAAAACGTCGTGGCTCGTCAACCTGCTGGGCCTTATCGTTACCCTCACGGCGACTGCTCTGCTGTTGACGATCGCGTTATGGGGCAGCTCCGGGGGCGATAACGACGTTCCGGGGAATTATCTGCCTTATTACGAAGCGGTTCTGAGAGGTCACTGGAACGGACCCAACGACTACTACGTGCACTTCTTCGTGTCCAAGGGGAACGGACTGGCGTTCCTGTCGAACATTCTCTCCGACGTCCAGGGCGCGCCCCTGGCGTCTTATCTGATGTTGATGCTCGGAGGCGCGATGATTTGGCGGTTGGCGGCCTGCTCCTGCACCGCAGTGCCGGCGATCGGACTCGTCGGGCTCTATCTCTATCTGCAGTTCTATGCAGGCCAGGGCGCCTACGCGAAGTCACACATCATCCGCAATACGTTCATCCTGTATCTCATCCTCTCTTTCGCTCATCTCATTGGTTCCCAACGACCAGATATCAGATTCAACTCTCTGTCGAGGATCCTTGTCATTACGGCGGTCATCCTTCTTTCTCCAACCGCGATCGCCTTACTGCTGCCGATTCTCCTGATTGAAACAGTGTTCATCGTTTTCTCACGGAATTCTGTCGAAGCCATGCGTTCTCTGCCCTATCCCTGCTGGGCGCTTGCGGCGACGGCGCTGGTCTGGTGTTACAACTACGTCGAGGTGGGATTGCCCGAGGCCCCGTTGATCATGCGTGGCCGCTTCATGAACGTCGGTCGATTCAGTCACTGGGTCGATCCTGTCCTGGCATACATGCAGTACGGCGGGCCCTCGAACATGTCGAACAGTGATGTCACGGTCTCAGCTCGGGAGGTCCTGTTGGGGCAATTGCCAACCTTGTTCATGAATAATTTCGCGGTCGGGTTCAGGCGGATCCTGCTGGAGTCCTTCAACCTGTCAACGATGTATTTGATCGGCGGGTCGGTCTTGACTGGGGCTTTAGGCGTCACTCTTTCGCTCTGGCGCGCCGGCTCGAGGGGTTCCCTGGACCGTCACGAGGAGCCTCAGGGATCCGGAACGTCCGGATGGGGTACGGCCGCGGCTGCGGCGTATCTGGTCGCCATTCTGGCGCTGCTCATTGGACTTCGAACGCTCGCCGGCGGCTCGAGCGGAGGATCGGCGGCACGGGCCACAGACTTCATCAATCCGCTCGGCATCGCGCTCGGCGTGGTCCTGCTGAAGGCAACCTGGACCCTGGCGATGAGCCGCCTCCGCCGCGGCATTCTGACGATCGCGATTTCCGCCGTGGCCTGCGCGTCCATGTTCGTCGGCTATCCTTCGGTTCTGTCCCTGCCTTGGCGCTCCAGTGTCCGGTTTCTTATCGGCCAGAACACGTATGCGACCATGGAGGACTATCCCTGGGATACTCTCACTGCCCATCGCTTAGCCCTCTTCGTTCCCGGCAGCAAGAGAGCGGAGCTCCTCAACTTCATGCCGGGTTTCACGGGAATTCCGGCTAGTCCGTTCCAACGATCGGATGGATGCGCGTACATCAGGGATACCGCCAGGGTCCTGTATGGTTCCGAGGAGCAGGCGACCGAAATCTACATGGGCGCACAAATCGATTATTTTCTGTTCGACGTCTCGGGCAACTCTCCAGTGGCGTTCAGCGGATTTTCGCGTCTCTTTACCCCTGAATCGATCAGGTCGCGAATGCGGCTGGTCACACACGTATTATCCGAAAGAAAAGACCTCTATCTCCTCACATGGAGTCGCGACAACGCTCCGGCCGGTGGCGAGCCTTTTGAAGTATTTCTGCAGAAATGGAGCGACGGCCTCGTATCTGAACGAAAAACCGGATACTACTATGGAAGCTACCAAGGAGGAGCCCAACTAATAGGCCAGCTCTCGCAGTCACTCAATCGATGACTGAATCCTTCGATCGCTTCGCCCCCGACTATGACAACTTGTTGTCCGACCCGCTGCGCCAGAAGTTCGCGCGCGACGACGAGTTTTTCATCCATCAGAAGTGTCGTGTGCTCATGCGGCGGCTGCGGCGTCAGGTTCCTGATACAAGCGAGTTGCGACTGCTTGATGCCGGCTGCGGCCAGGGCACCGCGATCGCGTTTCTCTCCAGGTATGCGCGCGTCATCGGAACGGACATCTCGTTGCCAATGGTTCGTGAGGCCGTCCACCGCGGGCCGGTGGCCGTTCAGGAACCGTACGACCTGCCGTTCCCGGACGGCGCGTTCGATGCGGCATACGCGTTTTGTGTGTACCACCACATCGACGACCGCCAACAGGTCAGACACCTCCGCGAATTGACACGCGTCGTGTCTCCAGGTGGTCAGGTCTACATCTTCGAGCACAACCCGTTCAATCCTGTGACGAAGCGGATTTTCGATCGCGCGCCCATCGATCGCGGATGCCACATGATCAGACCTGCCAGCCTGCGCGAGTTGTTTCGCGACGCAGGGCTGAATGACGTGGAGCAGGGCTATCTCCTCTTCCTGCCTGAAGTTCTGTGGAAGTGGTTCGGGTTCCTCGAGCCTGCGCTGGCCTGGCTTCCGCTGGGCGGTCAGTATTTCGTCTCGGGTCGAAAACAGTGAGGCCGACGACCGCGATGGAGTCATGAACGCGGTTCAAGCGGAGAACGTCGGTATCGGCGTTCAGTTCCGGGCGGTCCACCTGCACCCCTACTACATGGAGCACTGGGGGTTCCCGCGAGGCATGTTCCCGAATGCGGAGTACTATTCGGATCGTGCGATCTCGCTGCCACTCTATCCGATGATGAGCGACATGGACGCCGACGATGTGATTCGCGTGGTGCCCAAGGTGATCGCGGCATACCAGAAGACGGACGGAAAAGGACCTCAGGCGTGACACAGCCGAACGATGCCGTCGCAGGCAAGCAGTACGGCCTCCGGCCCGGCGCCGAGGACTTTCCGCTGATGGTGGTGATTTCCATCATCTACCCGTGCAACTTCGGCTGCCCGATGTGTCCGTATACCGACGGCAACTCCGAGCTGCGGCAGTTCTATCACGCGCACGATGGCGACCTGATTCCGGTGCGGCTGTGGGAGAAGATGGCCGACGAGTGCGGCGAGTATGGCGCCTGGATGCGTTGCACGGGCGGCGGCGAGCCGATGCTCCACCCGAAGA
>Ga0066709_100002142_pt1 | contig 14075 bp, 7 predicted proteins | sample GraSoiAngelo_158_FD_79665 | JGI IMG/M metagenome (GOLD analysis project Ga0066709, IMG submission 79665) | Grasslands soil microbial communities from the Angelo Coastal Reserve, California, USA - 14_1009_16_30cm | ecosystem: Environmental > Terrestrial > Soil > Grasslands | place: USA...
AGACCCGAAGTCCGGTCCTGGTCTTCCTGCTTCCGGTGGCGACGCTTCTCATTTTCGGATTCTTTCTCTGGACCTGGGCGCCTTCGTGGCTCGACCTGAGAGTGAACAAGCTCTTCCAGCTGATCGACCCCGCCGGCTATCGGTGGCTCAATGAAACGCACTTGAAGGTGGACCGCGGCGTCCAGTTCTACAACACGCAGCCGGTCCCCTACGACTTGCTGTTCTGGCTGAACCGGGCGTGGATGATCGTGGCCGGCCTGGGCGCCGTGCTCCTCGCCCAGCGGTCCGTTGCCCAGTCGCTGCGCGGCGAGGTCGCCTCCAAGGCCCACGCGAGGATGGGAACGCGGCCGGCCGTAGCGGGCATGGGGGACGAGGCGCCGGCGGCCGGCCCCGTGAGCGCTCTCGGGATGAAGAGCGGAGCGCCGTCGTTCCTCGGAGGCGCGATCTCGGTCGCGAGGGTGGAGCTCCATGAATTGCTCCGCCAACCGGGCCTCTACATCTTCATCCCGGTCATCCTGGCCCAGGGGCTCGCCAACGCTCTGTTGGCCGTGGGCATGTTCGATACGCCGATCCTCTTGACGCCCGGCATGACGGCGGTCGCGATCTCGACCCAGATTTCCGCGCTCGTCTGTCTCATGCTCATGTTCTATACCGTCGAATCCCTGGAGCGGGAACGCACCACCGGCTTCTCGCAGATTCTCTACGCGACCCCGCTCCGCACCGCGGCGCTCCTGTCCGGCAAGGCCCTCGCGAACAGCGCGGTCGCGACCATAGTGCTGCTCGCGTCGCTTGCCGCGAGCGCGATCGCCCTGCTGGTGCAGCATACGGTCCCGTTCTCCTTCGGCCCGTACCTGCTCGTGTGGGGCCTCCTCCTGATTCCGACCTTCCTGGCGTGGACGGCCTTCGTGACCGCGGTCTACGCGGCGGTGGGGAACCGCTACGCCGCCTACGCCGTCGCCTTGGCGGCGTTCGCCTATACCGGCTTTCGTGTCTTGACCGGTCAGCTGAGCTGGGCCGGGAACTGGGCGTTGTGGCGCGCTCTCCGGTGGAGCGACCTCGGCTTCTTCGAGACCGACCGCGTCGCGTTGATCTTAAACCGCGTGATGGTCTTGGGTCTCGCGGTGCTCTTCATCGTGCTCGCGATGCGCCTCTTCGGGCGCCGCGGCGCCGATGCCGTGCGCACCATGCACCGTCTCGCCCCGAGCCGGCTGGCGTCTTCGGCGCTCAGGCTCGCGCCCTACGCCATGGTCCCTCTCATCGCCTGGGCGGCCCTCATATTCCAGGTGAGCGAGGGGAGCGAGGGCGCCGCGGCCAAGAAGGCGAAGAAGGATTACTGGGCGAAGAACCTCAAGACGTGGCTCGATGCCCCGCTGCCGGACATCGCGCGCGCCGACGTGAGGCTGAAGCTGGATCCGGCCCGGCACTGGTTGGCGAGTGATGGGACGTTCACGCTCGTGAACGGCCTGGACGCGCCGCTCGCTCAGATTCCGCTGACGGGGGGGTGGGACTGGGAGCATCTGACCTGGACCATGAACGGGCGCGCGGCCACGCCGGAGGACAGCCGGCACCTCTACATTTTTACTCCCCCCGTGCCGCTCGCCAAGGGCGACAGCGTCGTGATCGGTTGGAAGTGGGATGGGCGTTTCCCCAAGGGCGTCACGAAGAACGGCGGCAACACGATGGAGTTTGTCCTGCCGTCGGGGGTCGTCCTGACCGGGTTCACACCGAGCTTCGTGCCGGTCGTGGGATTCATGGAAGATCAGGGGGAGACCAAGGAGAACAAGACGGAGCCGCGCCGCTATCCGCGCGATTACTGGAAAGGGGTCACGCGCGCGAGCTACGGAGCCACCGCGTGGTTTCCCGCACGCGTAAGCGTCACGGCTCCCGCGGAGTACACGCTCAACTCGATCGGGGTCTGCGTGAGCGACTCGGTGAAGGACGGGTGGCGCACGCAAGTATGGGCGACGGATCACCCCGTGAAGATCCTCAACGTGGTATGCGGCAAGTGGAAGGTGAAACAGGGGAAGGGCACGACCATTTTCTACAGCTCCGCCCACCCGTACAACATCGATGAAATGTCCTCCACCCTGGACGCCGCCCGCCGCTGGTACTCCGAGTGGTTCCTCCCGTACCCCTGGCGGGAGCTCAAGCTCTCGGAATTTCCCGCCCTCGCCGGCTACGCCCAAGGCTTCGGAACGAATATCACGTTCAGCGAGAACATCGGGTTCCTGACCAAGAACGACGCCAAGACCGACGCGACATTTCTCGTCACCGCCCACGAGGCGGCGCACCAATGGTGGGGGAACATCTTGACCCCGGCCAACGGGCCGAACGGCGATTTCCTCAGCGAGGGCATGGCCCATTTCTCCACCCTGTTGCTGTTCGACAAGATGAAGGGCCCCCGGGGGCGAATGGAATTCGCGAAGTCCCTCGAAGCCCGTTACAATGATCGCCGGCGCGTGGACGACGAGCGCGCCATGTACGACGTGGATGGGAAGAGGGAAGCGGACGAGACGGTCATCTACGACCGCGGGGGCTGGGTTTTCTGGATGCTCTACGATTTCATGGGGCACGACCGCGCGCTGGCGGGCTATCAACACTTCATCCGGACGTGGAGTGTGGGCCGGGATCATCCCGCGCTTCAGGATTTCGTCGCCTCCATGCGCCCGTACGCGGCCGACGCCGCGGCGTACGACGCGTTCGTGAAGGAGTGGTTGGAGGATCGGGTCGTGCCGGAGTACCGGGTCGTCTCCGCGAAGAAGGCCAAGAGCGGTTACGACTATGACGTCACCGTGACGGTGCGGAACACCGGGACGGGGAGGATGCCGGTGGAAATTGCCGCCGCGGCCGGAGAGCGCTGGTCCGAGCCGAACGCGAAGGCACCCGAAGCACGCTGGGAGCAGAATCCGTCCTACCGCGAAGCGCGCGGGAGCGTGACGCTCGGCGCCGGAGAATCGAGGACGCTCACGATCCGCTGCGGATTCGTGCCCGAGCGCGTCGTGGTGGATCCCGACGCGCGAATCCTGCAGCTCCGGCGAAAGCAAGCGGTCGCGACCCTGTAGAGCCGGGACCTCCCTTGTCCAAATCGAAACCCAAAGGCAGACAGAACCCGCCGCGCGACAACGTCCTCCGCCGCCCTTGGATCGCGCCGGCCGCGCTCGTTCTCCTCACCGCGCTTGTGTACGCGCGCTCGATGCTCGTGCCGGTCCACGACTGGGACGACTACGTTTACATCTTCCGCGACTCGCGGCTCGAGCACCTGTCGGGCGCGAATCTCCTCCGCATCTTGACGCAGCCCTTTTTCGCCAACTTTCACCCCATCACGACGCTCACCTATGCGTTCGACCGCGCCGTCTGGGGAACCTGGGTGCCCGGATTTCATCTCACCCAGCTGGCCTTCTATATCGGAGGCGTCGTCGGCCTCTACTTCCTCTTCGCCCGTCTGCTCGGCTGGCGTCCCGGCGCGTTCGTGGCGGCGGCGATCTTCGCGACACACACGATCCATGTGGAGTCGGTGGCCTGGCTGGCGTCGAGGAAGGACGTCGTCTGCCTGTTCTTTTACGCGCTCGCGCTCAACACCTATGTGCGGTACGCGGGCTCCACTTCCATTCGCTGGGGGACGTACGCTCTCACCTTCGTTCTGTCCGCCGCCGCGATGCTCTCGAAAGGCTACGCGGTGGTCCTCCCGGCCGTGTTCTTCGCCTACGATCTCTGCTTCTCGGGGCGGATCACGCGGAGACAAATTGTCGACAAGCTGCCGTTCCTCACCATCGCGGCCGTTACGATCCTCCTCACCACCAACGCTCAGGATCGGGACAGCGCGCTGATCCAGCCCGGACTTCCATTGGTGGCGCGCGTGGCGCTCCTGGCCAAGATCTTCGCGCTCTACGTCGGACACGCGCTTCTGCCCGTCCGGCTCTCGGCGTTTTACGCGGTCGGCGGTGAGCCCCCCGAGCCTTCGATCGTCTTCATCGGCGCCCTCCTCGGGCTTGCGCTCGTCGCCGGATTCTCTTCCCTGCGCCGAAAGAATCCTGCGGCCGCGTTCGGAATCGCCCTCTTTCTGCTCCCGCTCGCGACCGTCATGAACTTCTTCTTCACGCTGCGGATCTGGATGACCGATCGATATCTGCTCTTCCCGACGATCGGGTCGTCGCTCGCGCTCGTGGCGCTGGCGACGCCGCTCTTCCGACCTCGGGGCGCCGATCGGGCTCCGGCCCGTCGCGGTCCCGCCCGCGCGTGGCTTGCCGGAGCGGCGATCTCCCTGATCGGGCTCTACTCCATCCTGACCTTCGCGCGGATCGGCGTCTGGACCAGCAGCGTGAGCCTGTGGAGCGACGTTCTTCGAAAAGATCTCGACCTCCCGGGATCGGGGCCTGTGACCGCGCAGGATCTGAGCGGATCGTCCAAGATCGGATTGGTCGCGAACGGGCCCCTGATGGGCTTGGTCCACGCCTATCTGTGGATGGGCAACAATGAGGAGGCGGGCAAGGTCGCCGCCCTGGTGGGCGGTACGGCCGGGGCCGGCGCGGACGACAGCGAGCTGGCGCTGGCGCAGCGCGATCTCGACGCGGGGAAGCCCGGGGACGCGCTCCGGCGGCTCACGCCGATCTCTCAAGGCAAGACGTGGGTCGCGCCCCTGGCGACGATCTGGATCGGCGCGGTACAGAAGACCATGGGAAACGAAGAGGCCTCTCGTCAGTCGATCCGCGAGGGAATCGAGCGCTATCACAAGTCCGGCCAGCCCGCGACCGACGGCCTGATCCATGTCGGCACGGCGGCGTTCCGCCGCGGCGATTACCGCCAGGCGGCGGAGTGGTACGGGCTCGCGCTCCAGGAATCTCCGAAGGAGGCGAAGGCGGCATTCCACCTGGGGAGGGCCCTCGAGGAAAGCGGCGACGTTCCCAAGGCGATGGAGCTCTACAAGCGAATCACCGCCGGAGAACTGGTTATTCTGCCGGACGCCCAGTTCACAGTTCTCGACGTCTATCTTCAGATGGCCGTGGCCGCGCAGCGGATCGGCCATCGCCAGGAGGCGATCGGCTACTTCGAGGAGGTTCTCCGGCGCTCTCCGGGTCACCCGAAGCGCGGCGCCATCCTGGCTCAGATCAAGACCCTCCGCGCTCCTGCCGCGGCGAATCCGTAATTCAGGGACGAGGGACCATGGCGAAGAACAAGCGTCGGCGCGCGGCGATGACCCAGGGGAGCGGTGGGGCGCAGCCGTCGCCACCGGAGTCCTCCGTGACATCGGGCAAGACGACCGTGGAGCCGATCCTCAGCGGTCGCCCCGGCGCGCGCCTCCTCCTCCTGGCCGGTCTCACGGCCCTCTGCCTCGCCCCGTTCATCGGAAAGGCATTTCACATCGACGATCCGCTATTTGTTTGGGCCGCGAAGCAGATCCAGGCGAATCCCGGAAACCCGTACGGGTTTTCCGTCAATTGGTACGGAGTCGCGATGCCCATGTCGGAGGTCACCAAGAACCCGCCGTTGACCTCCTACTACATCGCGGCCGTCGCGGCCGTAGCGGGATGGAGCGAGCGGGCTCTCCATCTCGCGTTTCTTCTGCCGGCCATCGTGGCGATCCTCGGAACGTATCTCCTCGCCGAGCGGATGTGCCGCCGGCCGCTCCTCGCGGCCCTTTGCACGCTCTTCACGCCCGCATTCATCGTATCGAGCAGCAACGTCATGTCGGATACCTTGATGCTCGCCCTCTGGGTTGTCGCGGTCTATCTCTGGGTGACTGGCCTGCAAAGCCGATCCTGGATCCTGCTGACGCTTTCCGGCATTGCGATCGCCCTCTGCTCGTTGGCGAAATATTTCGGGATGTCGCTGATCCCGCTGTTGTTCCTCTACTCGGTGTTCCGCGAGCGGCGCGTCTCGTGGGCCGCCGCGTATCTCCTCGTGCCGGTGGTTCTCCTTGGCGCCTACCAGTGGGCGACGAACGCGCTCTATGGGCGCGGCCTCCTGCTGGACGCGGCCTCGTACGCCACGGGGGCCCGGACCAGCTGGAGTAAGTATTCGTTCGAGAAATTGTTGATCGGATTGGGATTCACCGGCGGTTGTCTCGGCGCGACATGGCTGTTCGCGCTCCGATCGCGGCGTCCCACGGCGCTCTTGGCGGTCGGGGCGACCGCGATCGCGGTGACGGTCGCCGTCGCGAGCGCGAGGATGATCGGAAGCCACGAATTGGGAGAGGGGGACCAAAATCTGTGGGCGACGGCGGGGCTCCTGGGCCTCTTCGTGGCGGGAGGGCTCAGCATCCTGGCGCCGGCGATCCTCCCTCTGCTGAAGCGGACCGATCCCGATGAGATGCTGCTCGCCCTCTGGATCCTCGGCACATTCGCATTTGCCGCGATGGTGAACTGGTCCACGAATGCCCGATCGATCCTGCCGATGATTCCGGCCGTGGCCATCATGATGATGCGCGAGCTCGAGCATCGGCGAAACGCGCGGCTGGGGGTGGGACCGATTGTCGCCGGCATCGCGCTGGCCGCGGCCGTGGCCATGGGAGTGGGTTGGGCCGATTTCGTGTACGCCAACAGCTCGCGGCAGGCAGCGAACGTGATTCACGCGAAGTACCGAAGCAACCCCCGCGGAATCTGGTTCGAAGGCCACTGGGGATTCCAGTACTACATGGACGCTCTGGGTGGGAAGGCGATCGATTCGCGCACGACGCAGCTCTACCCGGGAGACATCATCGTCATCCCGGAGAACAACACCAACGTGTCGCCCGCGCCCGAAGACCGCACGCGGCTCGTGGAAACGATCGAGATTCCCGGAGGCCGGTGGATCTCGACGATGAGACTCGGAGCAGGCCTCTACTCCGACGCGTTCGGCCTTCTTCCGTTTACGGTGGGGAAGGTTCCCGCGGAGCGCTACAAGGTCTACGAAGGGATTTTGCCGCAGTAGCGAAAAGGACCGGGCCCCCCGGCCCAGGTCACCGCCATCCCGAAACGACGACCACTGCCAAGTTTTCGTAGGGATTCACGGGACGCCCCGCTCCCGTCGGGAGGACCTCCGCCCGGAGGACGTGGGACTTGAGCAAATAGGAGATTTGCCGGCCCCACGTGATGATATAGGGGGCGCAATACCAACCCGACGACGCATGGGGCGCCGGCGGCAACACGGCCGGCTCCTCCACGTCCCTTGGATCCGGAAACACGCCGATCAGCCAGAGGCGATGTCCCGACTTCAACGTCGCGGTGACCTTCTCGAGGACCGGGTCGATCGGATTCGATCGCGCCATCGCAGCCTTGAGCAGATCGTACCGGTGGATCCGGAGATCTTCGAGCGGCGGGAGCGTCGTCCAATCGGCGGTCCCCTTGTAGTAGCGACGGAAGCTGACCCCGTAATACCAGGGATTCACGACGATCAGATCCTGGGCCGAGGCTTCCTTACCGACCAGGGATGCCACGATGTCGGCGTTCGTCCGCCGCTCCGTCACGTGGGCCCATCCGGGCACCGCCATCGCAGCGGCGATCGCAGCGGCGAGAACAAGCCTGGCGATTTTCCACGCATGGGTCGTCGCAGCGGCCCATGCGCCCGCGTCCAGGGCCGGAGCGAGGATCGCCAGGAGCGGGACGTAGTACCACGGCTGCGTCTGCAGCTTGGTCGACGCCAGCGCGGCCAGGAACGCTGCCGTTGACGCGACCACGACCGCCCCGCTGAACAGCGCCACGCCCTGGCTCGCGGCGTTCTGTCCGGGGCTCGATCGAGGGCGAAGGGAGCGGGCCACGGCCCGGCCGCAGACGATGGCAAGCACGAGCCAGGGGACGGCCGTCGCGGGTCCTCCCGGGCTCACCGCCTGGATGAGGATCGAGAGCAGCTGCATCGCGCTCGTCGGGCTCTGGATCACGACGTTCCAGCTCTGCGCCGCGGCAATGGTCGCTCGATAGGGTAGTAGTGAGAGCGCCGCGACGGCGCCGACAAGCACGACCGCGCCGGCCGTTTTCAGGTCGGCGCGCCTTAGCGATACGACGGCTCCGGCCGCGCAGATGCCGACGAGCAGAAAGGCATTCTGGTACATGCATTGGACGCTGAGGACCGCGAGGATTCCCGCGCCCACGAACCCCTTCGCGGAGGGCGACTCGATGGCCCTCCATACGAGCGCCATCGTCGCCACGATCAGGACCATCCCGAGCCCGTAGGGCCGGATCGAGTCGACGGCGCGAACGGCGACGGGATTGAGGCCGATCAGCGCCAGGGAGAAGAGCGGGGTAGGGCTGCGGAGCGATCGACACGCCAGCCAGAGCGCGCCGAGGAAGGCGAGACCGACGGCGAAGCCGAACACTCGGAGGCCCAAGTCGTCGCTGCTCCCTCCCGCAGTGGCCCAACCGCGCACGAGCAGCGCCACCAGCGGCGGAAACCCGTCGTACTTTAGAAACGAGTAGATCTCGTGGACCGAGGCCATTCGCGCGAATTCGGCTGTGTTGACCTCGTCGCGCCAGAGCGCCCCCGCCTGCGTCAGGAAGCCGATATGGAAGAGCACGGCGAGGAGGCAGACAGCGATCGCGATGCCCCATTCGGCGCGCCGAAGGCCCTCTCCCGGGGCGTTCCCCTCGGATTGGATCTCCTTCCGACGCTTTTTGCTCATCCGATGCTCTTCCTCGCCACGACGGCGATCGCGGGCGTCCATCGGCGCCAGATTCGGGTGGGCAGGTGCAGGTAGCCCAGACCCGGCACGAGGTACCGGTAGATCCCCCACCACTCGACGAGCGCGAAATTCTCCCCTGCCCACCCGAGCCAGGAGCCGCGCGAGACCTTGTGAACGTGGGTCTCATCCTTGTCCAGAAGGCGCACGATCGGCCCGGTCGGTCCGTCGTAGACGGGCACGACGAAGATGAAGTGGCCGTCCGGGGTAAGCTTGGAACGGACGGTCGACGCGACCAGATCCAGCGACGGCACGTGCTCGATGACGTCGAAGGCCGTGATGACATCGAACAATCCCAAGAAGGGGATCGTGTCGATGTCGGCCTGGGCGAACGTCGCGCCCGGGACGGCCTGGGCCGCTTGCTCCGTCGCGAATCGACTCACGTCGGCGCCGAATCGCTGCCATCCCGGATCGAGCGCCGATAGAAACGTCCCGAAGGCGCAGCCGAAATCGAGAATTCGCGGTGAGGGCTTTCCCGCGGCGGCGCGCTCCGCGAGGCGGCGGTAGAACCGAAGCTTCCGCGGCGGATTTTGCCGGGCGTAGTCGCGGTAGTTGGCTTCGTAGTATTCCCGCTCGAAACGTGATCCCCGGGGCGTCCTCAATCGCCGAACCGCCTCTTCCACAAGAGGCCCAGCGTGGCCGTCACGGTCCGCGACACGTTCATCTTGCTCCCGCCTTCCTTGTAGTCGTAGCGCAGGATGAATGGGACCTCTCCGAAAATCAGGTTCATCCGCCGGAGCTTGAGAAGGATGTCCACCATGCATTGAAAGCCGTCCTGGTCGAGGAAGCTCTCGCCGTAGCGGGCGAGCGCGTCCCGGACGACACGCGCGCGATAGGCCCGATACCCGCAGGTGAAGTCCCTCACGCCCCGGGTGGGGAACACGAGGCGGAAGATCCAGGACGCGCCGTAGCTCAACGCCTGGCGGAACAGGGGAACGCCCACGCATCGGGATCCGGCGCGGTATCGAGACGCGATGACCACGTCGTGCCCCTCGGAGATCATGCGGACCATGCGGAGGATCAATCCCGGCGCGTGCGTATCGTCAGCGTCCATCGTCACGATGATGTCCCGCCCGCCCGCCGACTCCGCCGCCGCGACGAGGCCATCCCGGATGGTGGCGCCCAGGCCGAGATTGACGTCGTGCTCCATCAGCCGGATCGGCATTCGGGCCGCGCACGCGCGCACGATGTCGCGGGTGGAATCCCGGCTGCCGTCGTCGACCAGGATGACCTTGTACGGCATCGCGGCATCCTCGAGCGCCTCGTCGACATGGTCGAGCAGCCTCTCGATTCGGGCTTCCTCGTTGTAGACCGGAAGCACGACGTACACGATCCGCTTCTCGTGTTTCCCCTTGCCGGTCCCACTCGGCTCGCTCATAGACCCCTTGTAGCAGAAGTTGTAACGAGTGCGCCTCTCCGAGCTTCAAACTATATCCCGTAAGTTATAGTATATCATATCTTTACACAACTGCACGAGCGCTCTCTTGATGGCGCCCGAATCGGCCGATAACAAGGGCGATGCGGACGATTCGAGCATGGGGCTTTGCCCTCTTCCTGCTGCTCCTCCCGCGCGCCGGCTTCGCTCTCGATCCCGCGCGCGCGATCACGCAGTACTCCGTCCAGACTTGGTTCGCGAAGGACGGGCTCCCTCAGAACTCGGTGCACGCCATCTACGAGGATCCGGACGGCTACATGTGGTTCGGCACCGAGGAGGGGCTCACCCGCTTCGACGGCGCGCATTTCACGACGTTCAATCAGGTGACGGGATCGCTCCATCACAACTACGTCGTCGGGCTCTCGCCGGCCCTCGATGGGGGCTTCTGGATCGGGTCGTTGAACGGCGGCCTCGCGCACTACAAAGACGGCACCTTCACGCAGAGAGGGCACGAGCTGGGCCTCGAGAACAACGCGGTTCGGCCCGCGTTCGAGGACGGGCGCGGCGGCCTCTGGGTCGGAACCGTCGGCGGCGGCCTGGTGCTGCTCCGGCAGGGACGCGCGACGGCCTACACGCAGCGCGACGGTATTCCGAGCGACATCGTCCGCGGCATCGTCAAGGACGAGGATGGGAGCCTCTGGCTCGGCACCGCTGAAGGCCTCTGCCGGTTCCGAGACGGGAAGGGCGTCGCCTATACGACGCGGGACGGCCTCCCGGACAACACCGTCATGTCCCTCTATCGCGACCGAGGAGGCGTCCTCTGGGTCGGCACCCTCGGCGGCCTCTCCCGATACGCGGACGGCCACTTCACGAACTACCGTCGGGCCGACGGACTACCCGACGACGGCGTCTACGCCCTGTGCGAGGACCGCGCGGGAACCCTCTGGATCGGAACCGAGGGAGGGCTCTGCCGCTACTCGCGGGGAGTGTTCTCGTCGCTGACGGCGAAGGAGGGGCTCTCCGGTGACCGGATCCGAAGCATCCGCGAGGACCGGGAGGGGAGCCTTTGGGTGGGGACGTTCGGCGGCGGTCTCACGAGGCTGCAGGACGGCAAGTTCCTGAATTACACGACCCGCGAGGGCCTCGTGCACGACGGGGTCGGCCCGGTGATCCAGGACCGGACCGGGGGGATCTGGCTCGGGACCCGGGGCGGCGGCTTGAGCCGCTACAAGGACGGCGCGTTCGTCTCCTACACCACCAAGAACGGCCTGGCCAGCGATCTCGTCGAGTCGCTCTGCGAGGACCACACCGGTGCGATCTGGATCGGGACGTTCGGGGGTGGGCTTTCCCGCTTCAAGGACGGAACGTTCACGACGCTGACGCCGAGCGGGCCCGGGCGGAACGTCGTGACAACGATGCACGAGGACCGTCAGGGCAATCTCTGGATCGGCTACAACGGCGGCGGGCTGGATCGGTACAAGGACGGCAAGTTCACGTCCTACACGACCGCGGACGGGCTCGCGCACAACATGGTGCGGGACTTGTTCGAGGATCGCGATGGGGCCCTCTGGATCGGAACCGTCGGCGGCGGGATCAGCAGGCTGGAAGGCGGCCGTTTCACGAGCTACTCCACGTCGAACGGCTTCCCGTACGACGTCATCGGTTGCATCACGCAGGACTCGCAGGGGACGATGTGGTTCGGCACGCTGGGAGGCGGCCTGGTTCGATTCCGGGATGGGAAATTCCGGCAGATCACCACGCGCGACGGGCTCTTCGATGACACGGTCTATTCGATCCTGGAGGACACAGAGGGCAACTTCTGGATGAGCTGCAACGTCGGTGTCTCACGCGTGAGCCTCGCGCAGCTCGACGACTTCGCGGACGGCAAGATCCCGAAGGTCACGGCCCTCTCCTTCGGCGAAGCCGACGGAATGCGGAGCCGCGAGTGCAACGGCAACTCGCCCGGCGCGTTGAGAGCGAACGACGGCAGACTCTGGTTCTCCACGCTGGGTGGCGCGGCCGTCATCGATCCGAATCACATCCCGTTCAATCGTCGCCCGCCGCCGGTCCTTGTCGAGCGTGTGATCGCCGACGGCAAGCCGCTTAAGTCGAAAGGAACGATGCACGTCCCGCCGGGGAAGGGCGCGCTGGAGTTCCAGTACGCCGCCCTGAGCTACCTGGCGCCGGAACGCGTGCGCTTCCGTTATCGCCTGGAGGGGTTCGATCGGGACTGGGTCGAGGCCGGCACGAGGAGGGTGGCCTACTACACCAACATCCCGCCGGGCCGCTATACGTTCCGGGTCCTGGCCTGCAACAACGACGGCGTCTGGAGCGCGGACGGCGCCTCGGCCGCGCTGGAGCTCGCCCCGCACTTCTATCAAACGTACGGATTTCTCGGGCTGTGCGTCGCCGCCATCGCGATGTCCGGTGTGTGGTGGCATCGGTCGCGCGTCCGCCGGCTCACCCAGAAGGCGGAGAAGCTGCGCGCGCTCGTGGACGAGCGCACCCGCGCCAAGGAGGCTCTCGCGGAGAGCAACCGGAAGCTCGAGCTGGCTCTTTCAGAGCTTCACCGCGCCCAAGAGACCCTCGTGCAGCAGGAGCGGCTGCGCGCTTTGGGCCAGATGGCCAGCGGCGTGACCCACGACTTCAACAACGCGCTCACCCCCATCGTGGGCTACACCGATTTCCTCCTCGTGCGCACCCAGATTCTCGACGACCGCGAGAAGACCCTGGAGTACCTCAAGAACATCAATATGGCCGCCAAGGACGCGGCCAATGTCGTGAAGCGCCTTCGGGAGTTCTACCGCCCGCACGATGAGAAGGAGGTATTTCCGGTGGTCGCGCTGGATGCGATCGTGCGGCAGTCGATCGCCATGACCCAGCCCAAGTGGAAGGATCAGGCGCTCGTCGAGGGCGTCACGATCGAGGTGAAGTCCGAGCTGGCCATCACGCCGCTCCTCTCCGGGAACGAAGCGGACCTTCGCGAGATGCTCACGAACCTGATTTTCAACGCCGTGGACGCGATGCCGGAAGGCGGGTCGATCACGCTGCGCACGCGCGTCGAGGGAACGTTCGTCGTTCTCGAGGTCTCGGACACCGGCACCGGAATGACCGACGAAGTGCGCCAGCGCTGTCTCGAGCCGTTCTTCACGACGAAAGGCGCCGAAGGGACGGGGTTAGGTCTCCCGATGGTCTATGGGATCGTTTGCCGTCACGGCGGAACGATCACGATCGACAGCGCCCCCGGGAAAGGGGCGACGTTCCAGATCAAGCTCCCGGCCAAAGCCATTCCGTCGCGAGAGAAGGGCGCCGAGGCCCCGCCACCCGCTCCGGAGCTCCGGTCCTTACGCGTGCTTGTCGTCGACGACGAGCCGAGGGTTCTGAGCTTGGTCCAGGATTACCTCGTTGCCGATCATCACAGCGTGGAGACCGCGACCGATGGTCGGGATGGGCTCGACAAGCTCCGGACCGGCAAGTTCGACTTGATCGTCACCGATCGCACCATGCCCAAGATGACCGGGGACCAGCTGGCGGTCGCCGCGAAGCGGCTGCGGCCCGAGACGCCGATCGTCCTCCTCACCGGGTTCGGTGAATTGATGAGCGATCACGACGAGCGGCCTGAGGGCGTGGATCTGATCGTGAGCAAGCCCATCACGCTCGCCGCGCTCCGGGCCGCCATGACAAGGGTCATCGCCGCCTGAGGTCACCCGGGCGTCGCGGCCGACCCTAGCGCTGGGTTGAGACGGTGCGCCTCGCGAAAATCCGCCGCCGCGCCATCGGAATCGCCGATCCGCGACTTGCAGACCCCTCGATTGTAGTAGGCGTACGGATCCCGCACGCCCGACTCGATCGCCCGATCAAACTCGGCGATCGCATCTCTGTATCGAGCCAGCTGCAGATAGGCGTTCCCGCGAGGGAAGTGGAGGGTCGTTGCCTGGAGGGGCATCAGGACTCTCGCACGCTCCAGGTCCGTGAGCGCCTCGTTGGGACGAGCCAGGCGTAGGTACGCGATCGCGCGGTTGTAATACGTGCGGCCCATGTTCGGCTCCAGGC
>Ga0066709_100002144_pt1 | contig 14068 bp, 13 predicted proteins | sample GraSoiAngelo_158_FD_79665 | JGI IMG/M metagenome (GOLD analysis project Ga0066709, IMG submission 79665) | Grasslands soil microbial communities from the Angelo Coastal Reserve, California, USA - 14_1009_16_30cm | ecosystem: Environmental > Terrestrial > Soil > Grasslands | place: USA...
GCTTGGTGCCCGAAAGAAGGTGAAACCGCCCACCCCGGCAGCGAGCGGGGGCGGAGAGGTGTATACCTTGCGAAGATCGCGCGTGCGGATGCCGACCATCATCTCGGACTCGCCATCGGCGCGGGCTTCCGGAAGCCCCGGGTTTCCGCGAGCGACAACGGACAACGACTCGTCGGTCAAAGCGGAGCGGTGATTATTCCAGAGCCGAGAAGGCGATGTCAATTTATGGAATAACAGTGAAAACCTGATTGGCGAGGAAAGGGGAGCCTGCCCGATGGGCTGGGGCCTTCTGGCACTGAGGTTCGAGTTCCGTCCATCTAGATTCAGTTGCAATTAAAATCTACCGCGATGCATCCACGCCTTAAGACGCGCTGGAACCTCACGCCGCGCGAGGCCATGCGGCTGCAAGAGCGCCTGCGCCAGCTCGTCATTCAGGAAGACCGGTTTGGCAAGATTCGGTACGTGGCGGGGGCCGACTTGGCATTCGACCCTGAGACGGGCCAGGCAGTCGCCGGTGTCATCGTTTACAGCTTTCCCATGTTGCAGGAAGTCGAACGGCAACACGCTTGGCGAAAGCTCCGATTTCCTTACGTACCGGGCCTCCTCTCGTTCCGCGAGACTCCCGTGCTCATGGCGGCGTTTCGCAAACTCCGCACCGAGCCGGACTTGATTTTGATTGACGGCCACGGCCTCGCGCACCCGCGGCGGTTCGGCATCGCCTGCCACGTCGGCGTCATTTTCGATAAGCCGACGATTGGCTGCGCGAAGTCGCTCTTGGTGGGCGAGCACGCCGAGCCGAGCCTGACGGAAGGCTCGACCGCGGCGCTCGTGGACAAGCGCCAGCGGGTCGGCATGGTGCTGCGCACGCGCTTTGGAGTGAGACCGATCTACGTTACCCAAGGCCATTGCGTCTCACTCGCAAGCGCCGTGCGCATCGTCCGCCGATGCCTCGACGGCTACCGCATCCCTAAGCCCACCCGCGAAGCCGACCACTACGTCCGAGAATTGCGCTCCGCTGGACAGGCCGTGCTGCTATAATCGGCCCGGTTTTCCGAAAACATGAATCCTCGGAGGCTTCTAAAGGAGGCGAGATGAGCAATCGGGAATTTTTCATCGAGAGGTGGGACGCCGAGTTTCCGGCCACGCTTCGAGTGCTCAAGGCGCTGCCGATGGACAAGCTCGATTACCGGCCGCATCCACGGTCAATGTCGGCGGGCGACCTTGCGGCGCTGCTCGCGGAAGAGGCTGGGAGCCTCATCGAATTGTGCGACAAAGGAAGCATCACCTGGGGCGGGCCGCCAAAAATCAAGAAGCTCGGCGAAATGGTGAGCGAGTTCGAGCGCGCTTCCAAAACGGTCTCAGAAAAACTCCGCAAGCTGAGCGACGCCGCATGGGAAAAGAAAGCGCCATTCTACGTGGACGGCAAAGACGCCATCGGCGAGACCGCAGGCGGCCTCTGCTGGCTCTGGCTGTTCGACTCCATCCACCACCGCGGCCAGCTCAGCACGCACATCCGGCCGATGGGCGGCAAGGTTCCTTCCATCTACGGCCCGTCGGGAGACGATCCGGGGGCAATGGTTTGATTCGCGGGCAGCAACGCCCTGCGGCACAGCCGCCATAAACGACCAATGTCATGGTGACCCTTCGCGCTGTCATTCTGAGCGAAGCCCCGTACGGTCTGTTACGGGGCGAAGCGAAGAATCTCGCTCTGCTCGCTCACGGTAAACTTCGCGAAGCACCTCGCTCGGTGCACGAAAAGGCAGGGCGAGATCCTTCGCTGGCGCTCAGGATGACAAGTTGCCCGAGGGGATGACGGCGCTTGAATTTACGCGGTCCGCCTCTTCGCCTCGTTCTTGCGAATCTTCTCCATGACTTCACTCGGGCAGCCGGGCCATTCCGAGAGCATCTGGTTGCCGAGGTAGGGCAGGTCCTGGACGCCCATCTTGCTCGAAAAAAATCCGGACACCACCAAGTCGCGAAGGTGATTGAAGAACGTGACGCCGGCAGCGTCTTCGGGCGCGGCTGTCTTCGGAAAGGCGATGCGATCGAGCATTTGCTTCTGCTGGTCGGGTGGGGAGTCTACAAAGTCGCGGCCATAAGCGCGCTGGCTCTCGAGGTCGAGCCAGATCAGGCCGCCGCGGACGGCGGCAAGCGCCTCGCCGCCCCGCAACGCCAGCCAGTCGTCAATGAACTCGGGCACGGCGGCCTCTGTGGCGCTGCCGCTGCGCTCGTCGCGGGGAATGATGTAATCGGAAAGAAGACGGACCGTCTTCCATTCGTGCTCGTCAAACGTTTGACGCTGGTATTCCCCGGTCCCGCTCTGCGGGACGGGTGGCCGCGCCTGGCGCTTCGCCACCCGGGCCACCGCCGGCCCGATCGGCACCAGCGCCGCGGGCACAGTAGTCAGCGCCCTAAGGACATCACGTCGGTTGAGCGCGCCTTCCGGCTTCTTTGCCTCTTCGTTGGCCATACGAACCTCCACCGAGATGAAAATCGTAGGGGCAGACCTGCGTGCCTGCCCGAGGACGCATTCCGCGCACGCGGGACGCCCCTACTACACACTTCCCTTCCGCACCTGCTCCGCAATGTATTCCGAGGTCCGCCAGGCGAGCGCCATGATGGAGAGCGTGGGATTCTTGTCAGCGTTGGAGCAGAAGGGCGCGCCGTCGGTGACGAACAAAGTCTTCGAGTCCCAAGCCTGGCAATAGGGATTGAGCACGGAAGTCCGCCGGTCGTCGCCCATGCGCGTGGTGCCAACCTCGTGGATGATCTCGCCTCCCTTTGAGATTCCCCAGTTGTCGTCGGCGCTGAAGCGGGAGAGCACCTCGCCGCCCGCCGTCAGGATGATCTCCTCGAAGATTTCTCGCGAGTGCTTGGCCATGAGGATTTCGTCCTGCGTCCATTTGAAATGGAATTTCAGAACGGGAACGCCCCACTGATCCACGACGGTCGGATCAATTTCGCAGTAGCTGTCCTCGTTCGGGATCATTTCGCCGCGGCAGGAGAAGCCCACGAAAGCGCCGTGGAGCTTGCGCACCCCTCGCTTGAGCTCCACGCCGTAGCCGCCGCCGAGGAACTTTTCCGTGCCGTAGCCTGAATAAGGTCCCGGCATGCCGCGCCCGCCGCCAAACTCAATGTGGTAGCCGCGCGCGAACGGGAGCTCGCGCCGCAACTGCCTCTGATAATTCCACCAGGGCATGTAGAGGTGCATCCCGCCCACGCCGTCGCAGTTGTGTGGCGGGAGGTCCATCAGGATAGGCAAGAAGCCATCGCTTCCGTCGGCGCCCACTGTGTCCATCAAATATTTGCCGACCAGCCCCGAGGAGTTCGCGAGGCCGTTCGGGTGCCGCGGGCTTTTTGAGTTGAGCAGCAGCCGCGCCGACTCGCAAGCGCTGGCCGCGAGCACCACCACTTTGCTTCGCACCTGGACTTCCTTGCGCGTCTTCTTGTCAATGTAGGAGACGCCCGTGGCGCGGCCCTCGCCGTCCACCAGGACTTCGCGCGCCATCGCGTTGCACCGGATTTCGAGATTCCCGGTTTTCAGCGCGGGCGGCAATAAGACCGTGGGGGAAGAGAAGTTCGAGGACGTGGCGCAACTTCGCCCGCACTGCCCGCAGTAGTGGCACGCCGGGCGGCCGTTCAAGGGCTGTGTGATAATCGAAAGCCGCGACGGGATGCACGGGATACCGAGTTTCTGGCACGCCTTCTGGATAACCAGCTCGTAGCAGCGCGGTTTCGGCGCGGGCTGGAACTTGCCGTCGGGCGTGTTTTCGAGCCCTTCGTGGGAGCCAAAGACGCCGATAAGCTCTTCGGTCTTGTCGTAATAAGGCGCCAGGTCGTCGTAGGTGATGGGCCAGTCGAAGCCCTTGCCGTCGCGGCTGTAAGGCTTGAAGTCGTAAGGGCCCATGCGCAGCGAGATGCGGCCCCAGTGGTTTGTCCGCCCGCCGAGCATCCGCGAACGGAACCATCTGAACTCCTGCCCGGGCGCGCTCAAGTAGGGCTCGCCTTCCACCTGCCATCCGCCCACCGCGGCGTCGAAGTAACCGAACGTGTGGCCGTGCGACGCCCCCCGGTGCGGCGCGTCGTATGTCCATTCCATCATCTTTGACTGCTTGGCCGTGTCGTACCAGTCGCCCGCTTCAAGCATCAGGCACTTCGCCCCCGCCCGCGTGAGCACGTAGCCCGCTACGCCGCCGCCGGCTCCGGAGCCGACAATTACCGCGTCATAAATCTTAGGAGAGGGAATGAGTTCGGACATGAGTCGGTACCCCCGCGTGGAGTCTTTGAGCCAAGGGGCGCAGTCTAGCACAGAATTTGCGGGACGGCGGCACCAGCCGAGGCAGGGGCGAATGGCGATTCGCCCCAATACCCTACCCCACGAATTGACCCCCTTCACGTTGCCGCGTAAGATTTGCGCATGACGCTTGGCGAGGCGCTGGTCGAGGTCTGGCGGCAGGGGCTCGAAGCGGGTAAAGACACGGTCGAGCTCGAGGGCGAGCGCTTCCGCGTGAGGAGGACACGCGGCGGCCTGCGCATCGTCAGCTTCCGCGCGGGCCCGCCTGGGCAGGCAGGTTCGCACGGCTTCGACGGCATCGAGCAGAACCCGCAGACGAGTTCCCGCTGGGCCCAGCTCGCGCGCGAAGGAAAACGTATCATGCAGTTCAGCGTCAACCGGCGCTACGTCGCAAACGTCTGCGAAGGGAAATTGCTCCGCTATCCAGCCTGGAAATCACTTGGCCTGCCGGAATGAATCGGAGGCTCACGTGAAAACATTTCTCCGGGTTGCGGCGATCTACGACATCCACGGGAACCTTCCAGCGCTCGAGGCGGTGCTTCATGACGTTCGTCAAGCCGGTGTGGACCGCGTCGTGGTCGGTGGCGATGTGGTTCCCGGGCCGATGCCGCGTGAAACCATCGCTCAACTGCGGAATCTCGACATTTCAGCCGAGTTCATCCAGGGCAACGGCGAGGTTGCGGTGCTCGAGCAAATGGCGGGCAGGGAGCCGCGCGCCGTCCCGGAACAGTTCCAGCCCATCATCCGATGGACGGCCGGGCAGCTTGGTTTCGAGCACCAGCGGTGGCTCGCAAGCTGGCCGAAGACGCTCCGCCTGATGATTCTCGGTTTGGGCGACGTGTTTTTTTGCCACGCCACACCGCGAGACGAGAAAGAGTGCTTTACTCGTTTGACGTCAGAAGAGCGCGTTTTGCCAGTCTTTGCGGGGCTGGACCTAACGGTGGTCGTCTGCGGCCACACGCACATGCAGTTTGACCGAACGATTGGAGCGACTCGCGTGGTGAACGCCGGAAGCGTGGGCATGCCGTTTGGTGAACCGGGCGCTTATTGGGCCTTGCTCGGCCCGAACGTCGAGCTTCGGCGCACCGGCTACGATCTCGCCCGAGCTGCCGAGCGCATTCGAGGTACAAAGTATCCACAAGCTCAGGAATTCGCGGCGCGCAATGTCCTCGAACCGCCATCCGAGCGGGAAATGCTGGAAGTATTCACCCGCGTCGAAGTTCACTAAGCGCGATTGAGACCCCTCATTTTGTCCACGATGAATCCGTGCCCTGACGAGCTAAATCGCCTACCAATTCGTGAACGACCAGCCCGGCCAGCGAACAAAAAGGTCGCGCTGGCCCCAGCGGCAAAAATCACAAGCATTTGACCGGATTCGCTGCTATAAATTGTAATCGGGGATTGAAACATGAAAACTTTCGCGGCGTATGTAGAGTGGGATTCCGAAAGCCGCCTTTACGTCGGAATCGTTCCGGGCGTTCCCGGCGCGCACACTCAGGGTGCGACACTCGACGAGCTGAACAAAAACCTCAAAGAAGTTCTGGAGCTTTGCCTTGAGGAGTACAAGGGCTCGCTCGACGACCTGCCGCGCTTCGTAGGGATTCACCAGATCGAGGTTGCAGTTTGAGCCGGCGCCTGTCGTGAACTTCAGGCAGATGGAGAAAGTGCTCCTTCGCCTGGGGTTCCAGGTGGTTCGACAGAAAGGCAGTCACGTCTTTTACCGTCATCCCGACGGCAGAACAACCACCTTACCCAATCAACCGGGAAGAGACTTGGCTCGCCCCCTTACCCGAGAGATCCTTCGGGAGATTGACCTCACGCCCGAACAATTCCAGAAAGAGCTGAAATAAGCCTAGCACCGTGCGCCTACTCAGATTCCGTTCGCTCGTCACGCGTCCGAAACGGTCACAAGGCTCGTCGCGCTTTGGCAAGGCGATTGGTAATGTGAATCACGGCATGATGAAACGGTGCCCGGAGCGGCAAGCTGAAGGTCAAAGATGGAAGCAGAAAGGACGCAAGCAGAAAAATCCTTATTGCCTAACGCCACGCTGGCTCAAGCTAGAGCGCTTCTTCGTTGCTGCGTCCGGACTATCGCTGTGCGGCGCAATTGCGGTTTGGATTACGGGGAAAGCAGATTTTCCCTTCGTTGGGCCTGCCCTCCGTGACCTTACGTTCAGTCAGGGCGCTTTCGCAGTGGTCGCGGTAGCAGTGCCCCACGCCGGAGAGCTTCTCAGTCTCGTCAGGTCGCACGGCCGCAGAACTTCGCATTTGGTCATATTTGTCATGTCCCTAATCGTTGGAGCGTTTTCCGGATTTCTCGGCGTAGTTGTTGCAGCCTGCTTTTTTCTTTCATGGGGGGAAGTTGGCATTCTGTCATTGATTCTTCCGCTGGCGGTTGTACTTTTTTTTCATTGTGGCCTTTGCGCCGTCAGCGTTGCAGCGGGAGCCAGGGTTTATACTGTGCCGCCCACGTCGTCGCTAAACTGATCGCAGCTTCAGCATGCATACTCGCCAGCGTCTTGGTCTCAGTCCTTCCGTGGGCAACAGGTTCCGACATCGCTGCCAGACGCCTGGCGAAGATGCTTTAAGATGCTATTAGAAGGGGCACGCTTTGAGGCGTCCCGGAACTCCGCCCCTCACGCGTTCGTCGGGCGACTGACATCCTCCGCCCAAGGGGAAAGGGTTGGGGTGAAGGGGCTGGCGCTTCCGGCACGGATGAATCCGTGCCCTGACGAGCTAAATCACTTACCAATTCGTGAGCGACCCGTCGGGCCGGTGATAGATTGGAATTGGCCGGAACTGCTCGGTGACCTCTGCGACCAACTCCAGAGGTTTCGTGTCGAGCTCGACACCGAGGCCGGGCCGGCGGTTTGGCCACATCTTGCCGTTCTTGAAGTCGTATGACGCGGGCAGGTGCGGCTCCTTGGCGCCGCCCGCGCCGAGCATTTCCATCATCACGGGCCCCGAAAAAACACCGCAGCAATGCACCAGCGCAGCCTCGGCCACCGGACCAGTAAAATGCGGAATCAAGCCCACATAGTGGGTCTCGCACAGCGCGCAGATTTTGACGTATTCGGTGATGCCTCCAACGTTTGGCAGCGTCACGCGGGCGTAATCAATGAGCTGGTTTTCGACAAGCTCGCGGATATCCCACTTCGACCCGAACTGCTCGCCGACGGCGATCGGAACTTTGACGTGCTCACGCAGCTCGCGATAAGCGCCCGGGTCTTCCGAGCGAATCAAGTCCTCGGCGAAGTAAGGCTCGAGCGGCTCGATGAGCGTCGAGAGGCGTACGGCATCTGAGAAATCAAACCGCGTGTGGTAATCGAGCGCCCAATCGCCCTCGGGCCCGACGCCTTCTCGAATCTGCTGGCACTGCTCGAAAGTCTTTCGCACCGCTTCGTGGGAGTTGAACGGCTCGCCCTTTGCCGGATCGGCCGTGGCCCAGCGGAAGGCGCGGAAGCCGGCCTCGATGCAAGCGCGCGCGGTTTCTTTGAGGCTGGCCTGAGCCGGAAACGCGGTCGAGTATCATTCGACGTGGTCGCGCGAGAGCCCGCCGAGAAGATCATAGACCGGCACGCCCAGCGCTTTCCCCTTGATATCCCAAAGCGCCAGGTCAATTGCGCCCAGGGCGTCGAGCTTCTCACGCCCGGCGGGGTAGAAGTAGGCGCGGAACATCATCTGCCAGAGGCGGTCAATGCGCGATGCGTCCTCGCCGATAATCATCGCCGCGCATTGTTTCGCCGTGTCGGGCGAGCCGCCTTCGCCGATGCCCGTGATGCCCGCGTCGGTTTCGACCATGACGATGTGGAAGCTCTGATTGAAGTGCGCCGGGGATTTGGGGTTGCGGTAAAAGCGAATACGCGTGATCTTCATTCCCAAGGGCCTGTCCGGCTCGGCGGGCTTCTCCAACATTCGAGCGCCCGCGGCCGGCCCGCCAGGCGGAACGCCCTCCCTTCGACTTCGCTCAGGGACAGCGAGCGAAGTCGAGTTGTGAGCCAACCCGAAGGGTCGAATCGCGGTCGCTGCGCCTCCCAACCCTGCTTTCCGCAAGAAAGTACGGCGTTCCATGCTGCCCTCCAGCTGCGTCGGCGCCCTCGGCCCCGCCGGCAGGGCTCGCCGCCGAAAGCATCCATTAGAATCCGGGAAAAGTATTCCTGGCGGGCCAAAATTGCAAGCCGAGGCGATTCGGTTCACGCACAACACCGCGCGGGAAGCAGGACAAGCGGAAGTTTGCAGGGGCGAAGCGCGTGCCGCGCCTGCGGGTTCGCGCTTGTATTCCGCCTGAAATGTCGGGTCTAATAAAAAGCGCATGGACTCCAAGCGCCAGGCCGCCGCAAAAATCGCTCGCCGCCTTCGGGAGAAGGGCTTCCAGGCGTATTTCGTCGGGGGGTGTGTGCGTGATCTGGTAATGGGGCGCGAGCCCGCCGACTATGATATCGCCACGAACGCGACGCCCCAGACCGTGACCGAGCTCTTCCCCGGGAGCCTGACGGTAGGAGCGCAATTTGGCGTGGTGGTCGTGCCGCGCCAGGAAGGGGACGTCGAGGTCGCGACTTTCCGCAGCGACGGCCGCTACACGGACGGCCGCCACCCTGCGGAAGTCCGCTTTGCAAAGACCGCGGGCGAAGACGTCCGCCGGCGCGACTTCACCATCAACGGGCTGTTGCTCGATCCCAAGAAGAGCCAAATCCTGGATTACGTCGGCGGGCAGGCGGATATCCGTGCGCGGCGCATTCGCACCATTGGAGACCCGATGGAGCGGTTCAGCGAAGACCGGCTGCGGATGCTTCGCGCCGTGCGTTTTGCCGCCCGCCTCGATTTCACACTCGACCCGGCGGCGCTTGAGGCAATTCAAAAGCTCGCCCCGGCCATCCACGGCGTCAGCGCCGAGCGGGTGCGTGACGAAATCATCAAAGTCCTGACCGAGAGCCGGGCGCGGCGCGGCTTCGAGCTCCTCGACCTGTCCGGCCTCCTCAAAGAAGTGCTGCCTGAAATCAAGGCGTTGCAAGGAGTGGCCCAGCCACCGGAGTTCCACCCCGAGGGCGACGTCTGGACGCACACGCTGATCATGCTTGAAGGCCTTCGCGCGCCCACGCCGACGTTGGCCTTGGGTGTACTCCTGCACGACGTCGGGAAGCCCTCAACGTTCACCCTCCGCGAGCGGATTCGCTTCGACAATCACGTCGAGGTCGGGGCGCGCATGGCGGAGGAAATCCTCCATCGGCTGCGCCTGCCGACGAAAGACATTGAGCGCGTGACGAATCTGGTGCGCCACCACATGCGTTTCAAGGATTTCCCGAAGATGCGCCGCTCGACCGCCCTGCGCTTTATCAGGATGCCGGGCTTCGACGAGCACTTGGAACTCCACCGCCTCGACTGCCTTTCGAGCCACGGCGACTTGACGAATTACGAGCTGGCGCAGACGATGCTCGAAGAAACTCCGGCGCAGCAGATCAAGCCCGCGCCACTCGTCACCGGCGACGATTTGATCGCTGCGGGCTTCAAGCCCGGCCCAATATTCAAAGAAATCCTCCACGCCGTCGAGGACGCGCAACTAGAGGGCAAGCTCCGCTCGCGCGAAGAGGCCCTGACCATGGTGTCCGAACAATTCCCGCTGAAGGCCGGGGCTTGAGGGCAGCCTGGAGCCCGCGGGTCAAGGATGCCTCTCTGCGCTTGACAAATAGCCTATAGTGAAACTCAGACAGGTAGTCGGCGCGGTTACAAAGGCCTCCTGAATGCGTGCTTCCGGGCGTGTCGGATACGCGGTGGTAGGGTTGGGGCGCATCGCCGAGCGGGCGATTCTTCCCGCCTTCCGCAACTCGAAGAGGGCGCGCCTGGTGGCCTTGGTGAGCGGCGACGACCACAAGGCCAAGCGGCTGGCACGCCAATTCGGCGCCGAAGATTTTTTCAGCTACGACGATTTCGCCTTTTGCCTTAGCCACCCCAAGGTCGAAGCGGTTTATATCGCCACCGCCAATCAGCTGCATGCCGAGTTGACCGAGCGTGCTGCGGCCGCGGGCAAACACGTCCTTTGCGAGAAGCCCATGGCGACGTCGGTCGAGGGGTGTCTGGGCATGATCCAAGCTTGCCGGATGAACAGCGTCCGATTGATGGTCGCCTACCGGAAATACTTTGAGCCGGCGAGCTTGGCGCTCAAGAAACTGGTGGAGAGCGGCAAGCTCGGCAGGCTGAAGTTCATGAACTCCGCCTTTACGTTCTGTCTCGCGCCGCGGAAGAAGGGCGCGGATTGGCACCTGGACCGAAAGCTCTCGGGCGGAGGGTCGCTCGTGGACGTGGGAGTCTATTCGGTGAACTCGGCCCGCTGGCTCGCGGGCCTTGACCCGGCGGAGGCCTCCGCCTTCGCCTGGACGACCGCCCCGGCGCGCTTCAACGAAGTCGAAGAGAACATCGCCTTCCGGCTGAATTTTTCCGGCGGCTTGGTGCTTCAGGCCACCGCGGGATACGGGGCGGCGCAGGCCTCGTTTCTCCAAGTTTGCGGCGAGAAGGGCTGGGCGGGGCTCAACCCCGCTTACGCATACGACGAAGAGCGGCGGCTGTTCGGCAAAATTCAAGGGCGCTGGTTCGAGAAGAGATTCCGGGTCATCGATGAATTCGCGCTCGAGCTCGACGCCTTCGCCGGCTGCGTCCGCCGAAGGAGAGAGCCCGAGCCGAACGGCGTCGAAGGCATGAAAGATGTCTCGGTCATGCAGGCCGTTTACCGCTCGGTGCGCGAAGGCCGGCCTGTCGCAGTGAGTTATCCTCCTCTCCCGACCGTTTAAGCCCGCTCGAGCAGTCGTGGCCGTCGAAATTCTCATTCCCTTGACCCTGGAATTTTTTCCTACTCCACCGAGTTTTTTCTGCCTTCACCAGCCGCCTCCATGCTCCTGCGCTCTACTAACCGTCTGAAAACAAAAGGACAATTTCGGCTCGGGCCTGGCATCCCTCTTGCGGAGGAAATTTCCGCCGGAAGAGATGCAAGAAACGGATTGAATGGCCTCGGGGTGAGCGGAGCCCCGAGGTGGGAGGATTGATATGGAAGAAATGAAATTTCAAGAAAGCGAGAACAAAGAGAGGCCGGTTTCGCAGACCGCCCTTGTCACCACTTCTCTGGTCGCCTTTGCCTTTCTTTGTCTGGCTGTCGCGGGCCTTTACTATGCCTGGCGCCTCCGGGCTCAGTCGGATGAGCTCGTGGCGAAAATCGACCAGACGAACGCGTCGTTGGCGGAGACTCGCAGCCAGCGCGACGAACTTTCATTGAAGCTGGCCTCGCTCACCGCAACCACCGCAACTTCGGCGACGCAACCCGCCCAGGCTGAGACCGGCGCAGCGCCCGCAACACCCAAACCCGCAACCGCTCATCGCCGCGCGAAGCGCGCCCAGGCCAACGACCCGAGGTGGAAGCAGGTCCAAGACCAATTGGCCGAACATCAGAAGCAAATCGAGGGCGCCCGCGAGGACCTCGATAAGACCCGAAGCGACCTGGAGGGGACCATCACCGCCTCCCACGATGAGCTCAATGGGACAATCGCCCGGAACCACGACGAGCTCGTGGCGCTTGAAAAGCGCGGGGAGCGGGACTTTTCCGAATTCGACTTGACAAAGTCGAAGGACTTTCACCGTGTGGGCCCGCTCAGCATCGCCGTGCGCAAGGTCAACACCAAGCATGATTACGCGGACCTCGAGATCTTGGTGGACGACAACCGCATTACCAAGAAGCACGTGAACCTGCTCGAGCCGGTCATGCTCTATCCGGCGAATTACGTCCAGCCGGTCGAAGTGATCCTCAACCACCTTGATAAGAACCGCGCAGGCGGCTATATCAGCGTGCCCAAGTTCAAACGTTCGGAGCTGTCGGCGATCGGCACTCCCAACAATTCCGCGACTCCGGCAACCGGCGCTCCCCAACCCGGCGCCGGTTTAATCAGCCGGCCGGCCCAGCAACCGTAAGCAGGCCGGGCACGGTTCCCTGCGGGGCTTGCTCCCCCGGAGGTGAGTTCCGCAGGGAAAAATTTTATAGGAGGTGGATGGCTATCATGAAGAGAATCTTGCCATTTTTTCTGGCGACGGGACTATTGATTGCGGAGGCTTGGGCTGTGGATAAGGCGCCCTTGCCATCGGCCATGAGCACGAGTCGAGCCCCGATGGCAGCGGCAGTCCAGGCCCAGTCTGGGACAACCGCCCAGGCCGAGCCGGCGTCGAACGGTCAAGAAACTACGCCCACCGAGGCGCGGCCTCAGCGCACCAGCACTCAGCGGCGCTCCTACGAGCGTGAGACCGGGCGGCGCCATCACCGGATTTCCAAGAACGAATGGATTTTTATGGGCGCCATCGCCGGAACTTCGATGGGGATTGGCGCCCTCGCTGCCGGCGCGCATGGGCTTGCTATCGGCGCGATCGCCGGAGGATGGGGGGCTTACGTAGGCCACCTGTTCTGGAAAAAGCTCCACTAGGCCACGACTCCAACAACCCAACTCCCTCAGACTAGCGAGCGGAGCGGGATCCCAAGCTGTCGGGACCCCACTCCGCTCGTCCTACCTCCTAGAAACAGCGCTTGAATTTTGAACCTCACGGGAGTTTCCGAATACATGGTGACGTTCATTTGCTGTAGCGCCGCTTTGGCCATAGTTGAGTCAAACAAGTAGCAGACCTTCGGTTTTCAGGTCTGCGGTCTTTCCTATGACCAGCTACCGGCTCGCCAGCGGTCACATATAGCGTGCCTCGGTAAGCCGCATCCGCGCCCTGAGCCGGATATGCTAGACTGCGCGTTTTCCAAGAGTCCGTGGCGGTCTGCGACCGACCTCTATCGCCGATACCCGCCGCGCAGGGCAGGCGCCGAGCGGCGACACCGCAAATGAACGTCACTATAATTTGCAATTCTAAGTAGGAGGTTTGACTCGAACCCTTGCCTCTCGAGCTCAAGGCCTTTCTCGGTTTCGCGGCCTTATTGACGGCCCAGAGCCTGTGGGCGCTCGGCGACGGCTTCCGCTTTCTCAGCCATGTGCGCGCCAGCCGGGCGAAGCCTCGGAGTGACTTTCATCCCATCGCCGCGGTCATTATTCCCTGCAAAGGAGTCTTCCCCGAGTTTGCGCGCAACATTGAAAACTACCTCAGGCAGGACTACCCGGGATATCAGGTCGTTTTCGCCGTGGCTTCCGAGAACGACCCGGCGCGAGCGGCCCTGGCAAGGTTTCTTGAGGCCAGGCAAAAGGCGCCGACGGGCCTCTCTCCACGTGACGGGGCCGCAAAACCACTTGGCGTAAGCAGTGTGGACTTAGTGGTTGCCGGATTTTCCAGTGAGCGCGGCGAGAAAGTGAACAATCTCTTGGCAGGGTTGAAGCGAGTTGATCCCGCCGCCCAAGTTCTGGTCACGGCCGACGCTGATGCCTGCCCGCGCCGCGATTGGCTGCGCTCGCTCGCCGCGCCGCTCGCCGACCCCGCTGTCACCGTCAGCACTGGCTTTCGCTGGTATCTGCCCGGTCGCAGCTTTGCTTCCCAACTGCGCGCGGCTTGGGACACTTCCATCGCCACGCTGCTGGGCGATTGGAAAGAGAATTTCGCCTGGGGCGGGTCCATGGCGATGCGCGTCGCCGACTTCCGCCGCCTCGACATCGCGGGGCGTTTCTGGTCGCGTACGGTCAGCGATGACTACGCCGTAACGCGCGCTGTCCGCGAAGCCAAGGGTCGAATCCATTTCGATCCGCGCTGCCTGGTCGCCTCGCTGGAAGGAAGCAGCTTCGGCGAATTCGTCGTCTGGGCGATCCGCCAGTTATA
>Ga0066709_100002146_pt1 | contig 14062 bp, 17 predicted proteins | sample GraSoiAngelo_158_FD_79665 | JGI IMG/M metagenome (GOLD analysis project Ga0066709, IMG submission 79665) | Grasslands soil microbial communities from the Angelo Coastal Reserve, California, USA - 14_1009_16_30cm | ecosystem: Environmental > Terrestrial > Soil > Grasslands | place: USA...
GGACTACGGCCGCTGACGTTGCTGGCGACTCGCCGGCGTTGAGTCGCTCTTGCAACTGCGCGGCCTTCTCCTCTGCGGCTCTCCAGCTTCGCGTCCCGGACGCTTGGCGATGTTGCCGGCCAGCCCGCGACCATCGCAGCCATTTTGAACAGTCGCAGCGCGGGTATGCCTCGTCCTCAAAATGCGGACATGTGGCAGCGTGGCGGACGAATATGACAACGGTGGATTTCCGTAAAAGTCTCATGAATTAACTGTAACACAAACTAGCACAGAATCAACACATGATGCATTTTTACCGGATATTTTGTGTATAAATGGGTGGACAAAGAAGTCGTGCCCGCTAACTGGTTGGTAACTAGTCGCAAACCGGATGATATCCCGGCATTCAATCGGGAAATGGTCGTGTTATTTGGCGAAACCGGGGCTGCGAGCAAAGAACGCGAACGGAAAATCGCGTAGGCCCCTCCAAACATCCAACTGGATGCCGGCTCGGCCTGGTTTCTGGCCGAACCGGTGTCTGCCGGGGTTACCAACGCAGGTGATTTGCCCATTTCCGCTGGCGTCCAGGTGAACACACCGCATTCGACATTCGGCCATCCACATTTGCGGTACCATAGTTACCTTCTCCGAACTGCTGCACCGGCGCACACTTGAATAGTAGAGGTGTCGGCAGACGCTGGGGAAGCACTCCACAACCGTAACTTAGGGTGCCGCATCTAACTGAAAATACATGACCTTGGCGACAAAGCCTCGAGGGCCACTAGACGGGCAGCATTTCCATGTGGCGGTAATCGGCGGTGGTATTCACGGCGTTGCCGTGGCCCGAGAGTGCGCGCGAGCAGGCAAACGCACGCTGTTGGTGGTACAGAACGATTTCGCATCGGGCACGACCAGCCGCTCGACCCGAATCATCCATGGTGGCCTGCGCTATCTGGAGCACGGCGAGCTCGGTCTGGTGCGGGAGTCCTTGCGCGAGCGGGAGCGTTTGCTGCGGGTGAGGGCTCACTTGGTGAATCCTCTCCATTTTTTGCTTTTGCTTAACGATCAAAGTCAACGCAGCGCATTAAGAGTGCGTGCGGGATTGTGGCTGTACCAGCGGCTCTCAGGAAAGAAATCCTCATCGGGCACTTCGGAAATGGAGCTCAAACGGCTAGAGCGGGCGCTGGATACCGGACGCCGCTGGTCATTTTTCAGCTACGAGGATGCCCAGTGTGAGTTCCCGGAGCGCCTTGTCGCGGAGTGGCTGGGGGAAGCAATGGAGGCGGGAGCGGTAGTCCGCAACCATAATGAAGTGCTTGCCGTCGACGTGATGCATGGCCGCTCCAGAGGCCTGCTCTTGCGCGACCTGATCACCGGCCGCGATGAGCGCGTAGACGCCGGCTGGGTCATCAACTGCACCGGTCCCTGGGCGGACCGTGTCTGTCAGCGATCTTCATTGCGCATGGCGAAGCCCATGGTGGGCGGCGTGCGCGGATCGCACATAATCCTTCCGCGGTTTGCGGCTGCCCCGAATGCCGCTCTGTATAGCGAGGCTACGGATGGACGGCCCGTTTTTGTCTTGCCCTGGAACGAGCAGATAATGGTGGGAACCACAGAAGTTCCCGACAGCGGTGATCCAAGCAGGACGACGCCCTCTGCGGAAGAAATTGAATATCTGTTGCGCGCAGTGGTGCAATTATTTCCGAAATCAAGAATATCGGCGCAGGACATCAAGTACGCGTTTGCGGGAGTTCGACCACTGCCGTACACGCCAGACAATAGTCCATCCGCGGTCACGCGCCGGCATTTCTTGCACGACCACGCAGACGATGGCGCAGCCCGCATGATCTCGGTTATCGGCGGGAAGTTGACCACAGCAGCCTCACTGGCGCGAGAATGTGCGCGGAAAATTGGAATTTCCGTACCCGAACCTAAGCTCCTGGCTGTGGGACCCGGAACAACTCTCGACCCTCTGCTCGACCAAGCCATTGTGCAGATTGCGCAGACTGGATCGGTCAGCGAAGAATCCGCGCGCAGCATGGTGGAATGGCACGGCAAGGGTGCCATGGATGTGGCTCGGCTGGCCATGGTGAGCGCGGAATTGCGCGCACCCATTTGTCCTCACACACCTCACGTTGTGGCTGAGGTAGTGGAAGCGTACCGTACGGAGTGCGCAGTTACTCTCGGCGACGTGCTTCTGCGTCGCGTGCCAGTGGCGCTCGGCCCGTGCTGGTCGGAATCGTGCAGCCGCGAGGCTGCCCTGCGAATTGGCGCTGTCATGGGCTGGAACGAGCACGAGATGGGCGCCAACTTAGAATCATTCGAGATGGAACGTTCCGGCTTTCTCCGTAAAGTGCTGCGCGGCATACCTGCTTTGCAAGCCGCCGCCGACTAGTCGCCACATCATTGCACCTTTTCCTCCAAGCGTCCCGCAACTCCGGGCCTGAGAGTTCGGACCAGCAACTCCGTGTCATCTGAGAGGACGCCGCCTACACCCCATTCAACGAAACGCCGCATGTCGGCAGGATTGTTGACTGTCCAGACGAAGACCTGCCCGCCCGTCTGTTGGATCTCCCGAATAAGCTGCGGGCGCACGAGCTTGTAATGCGGGAATACGTAATCGGCGGGCAGGGGACGCCAGAAATCAAGTTGAGCGTGAGTTTCGCAAATCAAACCCAGCGGCAACGTCACGCTCTGCAGATGCAGAGCGCATAACACTTCCGGCAAAAAAGATGAGACCACGAAGCCGCCACGAGGCGGGTGGTCGCGAAGCAACTTTGGTACGATTTTCTCCAATTTCGCCACCTTGATCTCGATGTTGAGGAACGCGCTCTCCTGGTAGCGGATGAGAACCTCTTCTAACGTGGGCATTCCCGCCAACTGTTGCGCCCTAGCGCGCGCAACTTCGATGCCGCGTACCTCCGGATCGTGACAAACGATCGCCTGTCCATCAGCTGTAAGCCGAACGTCGAATTCAAACCCATCACAGCCGTGGGTCAGAGCAAGATCGAACGAAGGGATGGTATTTTCTGGAACTGTTTTGATGGCGCGGGCGCCACGGTGACCGAGGAGTAAGGGCCGGAGGCTCATGCAGCAGGATTGTATGCTGTGGCAGTGTACAGTCGCGGCGCCATCATTTCCACAGCCCTCTAGGGACTCACCGCCTAGTTCGTCAGATAACTCGGCGGCCGCGTCAGTCCAGATCGAAATCGCGAATGGGTTTGCCGGTGTCCGGGGATTCTTTAGCCTTCTTAACCGCTTCCTGAAATTTCTTCTCCAGAAGATCGGAGGCGTTCTTCTGGGCTTCGACGGATTGGCGGAAGATCGATTCACGACGGCTATCCTGCTCTTTCATGGCGCGAGCAGCTTCCTCGATGTCCTGAAACATCTTGGGCTTAACCGCTGCGGTATGGGCGATTACCGCCCGCGTGCTGGTGTCAACCTTCAGCACGGCGTTACAGCAGGGACAGGTCACTTCGAAGGCTGGAGCACTCTTTACCATTGTTGCGCATCATACCGCAAAAGCGGACTTCTGTGCGAAGTCAGGGGGCTCGCCAGGTTCAGCGCCGGAGTTTGATGGGAAAAATATGGAACAGGTTCAGCATCTCCCATCCCAGCAGAAAAACCGAAAGCAGAACTACAACGACGGCCATCACTTCTCCGAAGCTGAGGCCTCGTCGCGTCGGCTCGAAGCGCCTTGCCGTCAAACTTAGAATGTTCAAAGTCGCGAAGCCAAAAACAACAGCCCACAGGATGTTATAAACATCGCTTCGCCGGCTGTGATGTTGCAAAGCCACCATAACTCCGAAAATGACCGTAGCTTGCGTGCGTAGTGCCGGATAGGTCCAAAAAGCGGAGCGCGTCGCACGACTGAAGTTCGAAATCACAGTGATTGCCGAAGAGAAAGCCATAGTATGCGTGCGCCCCCCACCGTGAGGCCGATTCTCGCAGAACAGGACGAGACTCGAATATTACCTTTTTTTCCCAGACCGGTCACCACTGAGGGCAGCCAGCGTGGGCTTCGGTAACTTTTATGCGCTGATCCTGATCATCATCAGCGGGTACTTAAGTAGTATGGGTCTATGCCGAAACCACGCGTCGTCTTCTTCGATGTGGGTAATACGCTACTTTTTCCCAATCGGGCGCGAATCTTGGCCCCGTTACCAGAGCAGCATCATCCCACGCTCGATCAATGGCAGAACTTAGAACGGCGAACCAAGAGAGAATTCGACAAGTTGCTCCTAGAAGGTCAGGTCGACCATGGCTTCTGGTGGATCTTTTACGGTTACCTGCTGGAAGAGGCCAGCATGTCGGACGACAACTTGCGAAGCACACTGGTGAAGAATACCCAGAACTCTGGCAACTGGGACCAGATCCGGCATGGTACTCGCGAGTCGCTCGATCGCATCAGTCGGGATTACTGCATCTCCGTGATTTCCAATTCGGACGGCAGAATTGTCGAGGTACTAGGCGGTTGCAAGATCGCTGATTGTTTTCAGAGCGTTACCGATTCGGGCATTGTCGGCTACGAGAAACCGCACCCCGCAATCTTCGAAGCGGCTCTGCGGACGATGCAAGCTCATCCCGAAGAAAGCGTGTACGTGGGCGACGTGTATTCGGTGGATTACCTCGGGGCACGAAATATCGGGATGCGAGCAGTTCTATTTGATGTGGCCGGAGCCTACCGCGACCATGGTTTTCCGCGCGTGGAGTCGCTCGAAGCGCTGGAGATATGGTTGAAGGGCTAAGGTTGTGCACACTACAATCTTCCTGCGACGGTCGATGCCACTTGATTCTTGTTATTCTTGACTGCAAATGCTGTACGTGCTTGCCAGCCGGACCCTCTCAAGGGCGCTCGCTCCGCCTTCTCTGCGGCCGTTGTTCGCGAACTCTGCGATGATGCTTTTTGCTTGCGAATCTCGTTGGCCTACACACTGGGACAAATCTTTAAGGCGCAGAGAACGCAGCAGAGAAACCTCTGACTATACCTCTAAGATCTGATGATCGTGGCAGTCGGTGTGGATAATTTCGTAAATTTGCTGTAGCAAGTCCGCCCCATAGCGGGCGATAAAATGAACGCCGGCGATATCCCGCTCTTGCAAGCCCTTCTCGGGATAGAGCGTTTCGCTCAGACTCTCGGCGTGACGCCCGATCAAATCACTTTGGCGCAATTCGGCGCGCCCGGCTTTCGTGTGTAGTGCTTCGAGCTGATGGCGCATTTTGGCGCCGGCATTCTGCGCCGCTTCTGTCAGCGTAGGGTCTAGTTTCTCCAGCGCGTCGCGAATGGCAGCGAGCGATCTATCCAGAGATTGGTTCGCCGCTTCGAATGCAGCTTGCAACTCCGGCGGCAGTGTTCGTGCTGCAAGAGTCTGACGCAGCGTGTCAGGCCCGCGGAACACGTCGAGCAGAGTTACGCCATATCGCTTCAGCAGGCGCTGTAGCTTGGGCTCCACGATGGTTGCAGAAAAACGAGGCACGATGGGAGTGATCCGGCCCACCAGCATTTCGTAGACCGCTCCCGACTGAGCAAAGTACGCGGTCTCGGCAGCCCCGCCGGTGTATGCAAGCGTTGGCAGCAGATAATCCTGCACGACGGGACGCAACAGCACGTTGGGGCTGAACTGGTCTGGGGCTGAGGCAATTCTCTCAAGCAACTCGGCTAGTGGAATTTTCCCTGCCTCATGCCCTATGACAAATTCTGCAGTCGCGCTTTGCCCGCTAGCACTGCGATGTATGGGAGTGCGTGAGCCGGCGCGCAGCGCAAAGAGAAGAACCGACGATGGGGTCACCTTCACTTGTTGGTGATAGCCGGCGGCTTCGAGGACCCGGCCCCGCTCCAGTAGCGCGGCGTCCAGATCAACCGCGCGCTCCATCGCAGCCCGATAGATAGGTGCTGCAACGCTGTGCAACTCTGCATCGGAAGCGTCCAGAAGGATCACGCCCCACTCCGCAAACAGATGCGCGTACAAACGCGCGAAAGCCGTGCCCAGGGTCTCCCCCGGACGGTAAGAATCTCGCAGAAAGTTCGTGACCGTCTGATCACCCAGGAGGGCAGCCGTTTCTTCCACTACGGGAAGAATTTCGTCGCTCATCTGTACCGCACTCACGGGCGCATCAGGGACTCCGTGACTCGGCGTACTGAGCCTGCGTCGCACACCTTCCGGCCCTGGAAGGGACACGTGGTTTACTTCCGCCAAGTCATGGTCCGACGTGGCCAGCCAGAAGACAGGAACGGTGTCGATTCCCGCGGTGGTAGCCTCCTGCGCCAGTTTTACTGTAGTCAGCGCCTTGTACATGGCGAACATGGGTCCACCGAACAGCCCCACCTGCTGTCCTGTAACGACCGCGAGTGCTCCCTTCCGCAGCCGTTCGACATTAGCAAGAGTCTGCGGAGAAGGATCCCACGATTTATTCTGCCGTTCTAGAATGGAGCTGATCCGTTCCCGACGGGCGTAGTCATAACGTAGAGCGGATGCTTCATCCTTCATCCATTCGTTGAAGTAAGGGCTGCGCGGATAGAAATGCTGGATACCGGGGGCTCTGCTAAGGAAGTCAAGAAACAGCCGCGTGCTGTACGGAATCTGCGCGAAGGGGAGACAGTGTGCTTTCACCGGCAGATCTCCTGACATCTTCGTCTCACACAGAGTTGGACGGATGAGATCATCGCGAGTCAACAACTTCATTCTACAGGCCTGCGGTTGTAGTTGAGATGCCGCAGACAGCCGCAAGATGCAAGATAATGGTTCGTCGCCAACAAGGGGAACGCTCGTGAGTCTTGCTGCCGCTCCATTAAATATCGTAACGCCACTCACTCTCGAAGGTTCAGTCGTTCGTTTGGTACCGATTCGCCACGACCATGCCGAGCTTTTCTTCGAAGCAGCCAAGGACGATCTCGAAAACATTTTCCGATGGATTCCCTATTCGATGCGAGCCGTTGCCGATTTTCAGCTGCTCGTCGAAAAAGCCTTTGAGGAACAGGAACGCGGCGAGTCGGTGGTCTTCGCCACAATCGAACGCAGCTCGGAGAAGGTTATCGGCAGCACCCGCTTCATGAACATCGACCGTGTCAATCGCCGGGTCGAGATCGGTTCTACCTGGATCGCGCCCGCCTGGCAACGCACGGCTATCAACACCGAAACGAAATACCTGATGCTTCTTCACGCGTTCGAAGTGTGGCAATGCATTCGCGTTGAGCTCAAGACGGACGCCTTAAACCAGAAGTCGCGCAACGCCATCTTGCGGATTGGTGCGAAAGAAGAAGGAACTCTGCGCAGGCACTTGATCACCTGGACGGGCCGGATACGTGATTCGGTCTACTTCAGCATCCTGGACAGTGAGTGGCCTGAGGCAAAAGCCAGACTGGAAGCGATGCTCGATGCGGCTCGCACCGGAGCCACACAGGGCGGAGTCCCCTGAGAACCTGAGGTGTTGAAAGCACTTCTTCTGCATCTAAAGAAGTGACGTAGGATGTTTGACTTCCTGTCAATCCCAACTTAGATTGGAAGTAGCTCTTTAAGTTTGGCCATCCCACCAGTGGGGGCGTCACGGCTTCGACGGAGATGCTTGCGGCCAGGAGGCATGCCGGGGTGCACACACCCGTAATCGCGTGCAAAACGATAATTGCCAACCAAACACTGGCATACGCAGCTTAATTAATTAAGTTGCCGTCCTCCGCGGCTTCGCCCGTGGGCTGCGGTCAGGACGTCATACAGCGGGCTGGTCTTCCCTGCTACGTCTGGGCAGGAGGACGAGACTTACAGGCTAGTGGCTTGCGTTTCTTGTCCGTTCTGAGCGTCGGCCGCGAACGTCCCGGGCTGGGCCGCAAGGCCTAATGACTGGGGCATGAACTGGAATAAGCATGTAGTCTCCTGACCAGTAACATTTTCGGACGCGGGTTCGACTCCCGTCGCCTCCACCAATATCTCATTTATTATCAATAAGTTGGAGACAAGTTTTAATTTCGTACAATAGCACTCTGCGGGGCGGGTTCTCGGAGGACGTCATCGAATACTCTTCCCATTCCCCCAAGTGACGAAGAGACGAGAATCTCTAGATTGCTAGACTGACTTCCAGCTGTCTTTTTTCGAAACGGACCAGACAGTGGGCCGACGGTTTTAACCTGCCTGACAATTTCTTCTCCGCACCTTGCCTGGGCTGTGTCGGCAACCTGGGCCGCAATACCTTTGTGGGGCCAGGGTACTTGAACCTGGATACGTCGCTTTTCAAGAACTTCCGACTCTCCGACCGCTTCCAGCTACAGTTCCGCGCCGAGGCGTTCAACATTCTAAACCACACCAACTTCCAATTAGGGGTGGGGAACGCCGGGCCCAGCGGCAATAATCGCTTGAATAGACCGGAGTTCGGAAAGGCTGGGGGGACTTTCAGCCCACGCAATCTCCAGCTCGGCCTGAAGCTGAGGTTCTGAACGATCGTTTGGGCCCATGGCCCCCGTCCTCGGCTTCGCCCCTACGATAAGGTGCTTGGCATTATTTGTTGGAGCCCAGTGTGGCATCCTAGTTCAGCACAATGTTGATGGGGAGCGGACCTTGTCCTATCTGCTCGTTGACCAGAATTTTCCCTCGGCCATGACCTCGTACCCCGACTCCTTGGGCAAGGACAATAGACCGCGGCCTTAACTGCCGGGAACGTCCCTGCCAGCATCTCACTCTGATTCCGGTTCTGGTACCACTGACAGCGCCCCGCTGTCCGTTCTTCGGAAGTGATCCGCCCTACACGAAAGCTGGTTTTACCAACGCTCGACGGGGATAATTGTCGAGATCAGGCGTTGCACGGCCTGAGAATTTGCTGGTGAATTGGCGAAGTCACGGTGGCTGCGGATTCAATCTGTCAATCGTGTGTTTTGCTCTGACACTTGCGCTCAAAACCCATTCAAAAATAGGCTTGAGCAATGGAGGCAGCAGTGAAGAGTCCTTGGCAATCGGATTCTTGAACCTCAACTTCCCCTGGCCCTCAAATTTCAAAACCATCTTGATCAACCTTGAACGAGAGGGGCACCGATGTTGCGCTTATCGGCGTACCTCTAGCACGACGGGAGTTCGCAAGTGAAAGCCCTAGCCCGGCCGTGTAGCTCCGCGGGATGACAAAGTGCGTCCAGCCTGAATGTGGACAGAAAGTTGTGGAGTGCCACCTTGGCCGGCTTCGAGGTAGCAAACGGTCGAGAATTTGTGCGAACACTATTACTTCACAAGCAGGCGGTGGCTACAGCGACTGGAAGCAAAGGGCGCGCGGAAGCCCGCAAATCGTGGGCAATGTGCGGTGTCGCGTTTGGCGCCTATACCTGGCAGGATCCGCTTATTACTTTTTAGAAGCGCTCGTTGGCTCTATATCAGACTTGGTAACCCGACCGAATCCGATGGGGGAATTCCGGGCATTAAGAAATCGCAATGCACCCTAACCCCAGATATAAAGCACTTGGATTTGTAAACTCAGGAAACCCCGGGCGCGACTGGAGTATCAAATAATGAACAAGTGGAGTCTTGTATGCCGAGAACGCTTATGCTCGCTGTGCCTCTCCTGCTTTCGACATTTTCATTGAACTAGGAAAGCACATGGGCATTAAATTCATCGCACTAATCCAGAGAGAATCAACGGTTGACCCTAGGATGCTAAGCCAGAGATCGTTTTTCGCGTCGTTTCGGCTTTTTCGAGAGAATGGACAAGAATGCGGCGTAGCCAGATATTTGACTGGCGGGTTCCGAGAGGTTGGCGATCTCCTGAAGGGTGTGGCGGGTGTCCCCAATGAGCAGTTGCAAGACAGCTTTCTCGGTTATGAGATGGGCGAAGAAGTGAGGATTACGTTCACTGTGGACAACGAAGAGATCGTCTCGAAACTAGGTTTTAATTCCAAAGCGGCATAAAGGATGCAGCTTTTCGGCCGCGCTCCATTCTTTGCCGATGAGGTTAATCGGCAACAGGAAACGCGGCTTCTATGTCAACATCGAAAATCGCCGCGCTTCGGCCAGTGCGACCTCCCAATTGGAGGTGTCAAAAATGCTACTCCAGATCCGGGCTCAAGCAACGATCAACAAGAAGTTCTCCCCCGGCAAGCCACGCCGTAGAGCGGGCAGGTTTAAACTACCGCCGAATACTCGAGAGCACTTACCCTACCCAACCACTTGGACTTCGCGATCTAGATGGAAACTCCATCCGAATCTAGGGTTTCAAAGAAGCAATAGCGCACGCCATCTCGATGCGCCCGAGGAGAAACCGCAAATAATCGCGAGCGATGTCTCCGCGCCGAGGGAGCAGGGAGGTGCTTCAAGCCCTTTGTTATTTTCCAGCGCTGCCTCAAAGTGGAAAAAGAAGAGAAACATGGTCGGATGGGTTGCGCCAGTGGTTGTTGCCTATCGAAAACTCATCACCAATATGTTTGTGTGGATTTGGTCGTTGCTTTTGCGGCCAGTATTCCGTCGAGGTTCCAAGGCGGAGTTGTCATCATCGAACCGATAATTTCGGCTCTCCCGCTAGAGCGCTAGAGATCATCACCGAGAGACTTCGGTCGCGATTAGACCCCTCAGAACCTGTGCGGCTTTTAGTTGCAAGACTTCTAAGACCTAGGCTAGCAGAACCGGCGCTCTCAAGCATCCAATCAGCTAGCCAAGAGGTGACCAATAATGGATGAGAAAATTGCACAAGAAGTGCTCGACGAATTGTTCCCAGCTCTCGAAGCTTTGGAGACACAGAGTACGGCTATTCTGCAGTTCTTGAAGAAACGCAAAATCGCGAATGACAATGACCTCGCGCCATTTCTTGAGCAGGCAGCCAATGCACGCAATGTCAGGTGGATATTTTTCTCCCTCGACCGGAAAAAGGAGAGTAGTTCCTTGGCTTCCAGCCCCACTTGGTTCGGTAGGGCGCCGGGTTTAGGTTTTCTGCCCTTTGGTGCCACTGCAGGTTCTGCGTAGTTCCATCTCAGTTGCATCTTTATCGAGTAGCGATGACGCCGATCACGTCCTGAAACTGGCAAGCGTGGCGGTTGCCTGGTGGGCAACACATAGATTTATCTGAGGCTCGAGGCCTAGTGCTTTCTTGGGTTGTCCGAGAGGGCATAGGGATTTCACGGAGGCTCAGTGTTCACGACACTTTGTGTGCCTACAGGCGTTAGGGATGCTCACTCTCGAACCCGAGCGTCTCAAGAACCGATCTGCCACCACCCGAGAAAGAATCGCCGGCGATGGAAAGGGCTCTCACCAGAGACGCTCAAGCGGCTTGCGATTTCAGTTTCTCGACGTCAAAATTCTCTCCTTTCTTCCACAGCGTTAACGTGATGGCGGCAATCTTGCGCGCCAGCGTCAGACGCACCATGGTCGGCTTGATGCCTTTGGCCAGCGAGCGCTGGTAAAAATCTTGAAATGGCCCGGGCAGTACACTGGCTCGGATGGCGGCGGCCTTGAACAGTCCCTTCAGATCGTGGTTGTAATCCTTATTTAGGCCGCGAATGGTCACCTGCTTCTTGCGCCGTCGCACTTGACCTCGCACGTAGTAGTATTCCCCGCTGTCGCGGCTCTCTAGCCCCATTCCGCTGTAGGTCCACAACTGCCGCTTGCTGCGAAAACGATTGGAAAGGTGCAACTACTTGTCGATCATGGATTGGGTAGCGTTTCATTCGAGCCCACGTTTCTTGTGTCGCGTAAACCGGGCAATGCGCTCCGCGCTTGAGACCTCCAATGTGGTCGGGATGGGCATGAGTGAGCATGATGGCCTTGGGAGACCCGAACCGACCGAGCCAGTCTGCCCCGCAGTCGACGAGAACGCTTTCTTCGACCAGCAGGCAGCTGTGCCTGCGATGAGACCGGTTCTTGATGTCGATGTCGCCGCGTGTCCCAGGAAACCGAAGTTTCATAGCGTGTTCACCCACTTCACCACCGAATTGGTTCGGCACCCAGTTTTCTAAGCGCTCGGTTCGCAGCCAGAAATGGATTGGGGGGACGCAGAAAAATAGCGCCTTGACTGGTGATGGCGGCGGGATGTGGATGCGAGATTGCCGTCACCCTCGTTCCCCAAGTTTTGAGGCGCTCCGCAGTGGCACGTACTCCCGACTGGTCGACGATCCCGCGTGCATGCTGACCCCAGAGGAGAAATACGGCATATTGATCCCTCCGGCTTGCGACACACGACAGTACTCGCTGAATAAGCGGTCTCCAGAGCGGGAAGTGTCCGCGTGGCGCTCGTCGTTTTGCGCCAGAGCGTTCGACACCGACGGTCAAGCTGGTATTTAGAAGCAACACTCCTTGGTGACCGAGATGATCGAAGAGTTGCGTTGGCGACTCAAGGTTCAGCTTGCCGTCTTTCAAATCACGCATCACGTGCCGCCATCCAGCATCCCCAGAAATGACCGAACGATCGAGCGTGGGGCTGTCCACCTTCCACTTGGAATCCGCCCATTCGTCCTTTCTCTTGATGAGCAACTAGCGGCTCTTTTCCCCTGGCTTGCCGGCAGGTCCGCCCATACGGATCACGACAAATGATCCCCGGAGCTTCTTTCCATGCAATTCGAACTTGAGTTCGCCGTGATTTAATTGCTTTTCCGACGTGATGTCCCCTTTTGGTTCGTACGTCCCCTTATCCCACACCATGACCGTACCCCCACCGTAATGACCTTTCGGGATCACTCCTTCGAAGTCCGCGTAATCGACCGGGTGATCCTCAGTCATCGTGGCGAACCTTTTGCTCGATGAATCTAACGTTGGACCCTTGGGAACCGCCCATGAGACAAGGACGCCATTGATCTCCAGGCGGAAGTCATAATGCAGGTGGCTTGCGTCGTGCTTCTGCACAACGAAGAGTCGTTTCTTACCAGCACGGCGCGTCCGGCCGCGAGGCTCAGGCGTCTGGTCGAAGTCCCTCTTCTGGCGATAGCTTTCAAGCGGGATGGAGCTCCTCCAGTTTCCGCTGGGTCCGTTTCAATGACACAGCACTGCTCCAAAAATCCTTCCACGGATCATCTTGCTTTTTCAGCCGATCGAATATTGTCCGGATGGTCACACCGTCCGGTCGAAAACTGCTTTTGTCCAATTCGCGCCAACTGATGGGCACTGCTACGGGAGCGTGTGCCCGGGCGCGCACTGCGTAGGGCGCGACTGCGGTCTGAGCATACGCGTTACGATTTGTATCTAGGAACACGCGTCCGCGACGATTAGTCTTCCGCTGCTCGGTGGTCCGATGTTTCGGGTCTTCCTCGGCCACAATCTCGGCCAACTGGCGCGCAAACGAACGGACCGCATCGAAATCTGATTCTGGTTTGAGTGGGACGGTGACGTGAACCCCGCGCGACCCTGAAGATTTGACGTAGGCTGGCAATTCGATCTCGTCAAGTTTTTCGCGTAGCGCGTGCGCCGTATCCCTGACCGGTTCGAAATCATCTCCCGAGGGGTCCAAATCGAAGATCATCTGGTCAGGATAATCAGGGCTTTTGATACGGCTCAGCCAGATATGCGGCGTAATACATGCCTGATTGGCGAGAAAGGCAAGCGTGGCTTCGTCTTCGCAGATAACCTGACGAAGCTTGCCGCCTGCCTTTCTCACAGTCGCTGTCTTTACCCAGCGGGGATAGTACGACGCCGCACTCTTTTGAACAATTCTCATCTCGTCAATGCCGTCTGGATAGCGCTCCAGCATGAGCGGGCGGTCGGCCAAATGCGGCAAGATCCAGGAGGAAACGCGTCGATAGTAGTCGACCAAATCATGTTTCGTGATCCCGTCATCCGGAAATAGGACCTTCTCGGGTCGCGTGATCTTAACTTCGTGACGGTTTATTTCGAGAACCTCTCCGTGGCTCGGCATTCTATTTCTCCCTTACGACGTCCTTTGCTTCTTTGTCGTCGCGCATTCCAAGGAATCTGGGCTGACGCAGCTTTCCATCTCGAGTCCACTCGCCGAATGCGATCTGGGCGACGAGCTTTGGTGCAACCCAGTGGACATCGCGGCGGGGCAAGTCATTTCTGGCAAACGGAGGCGACTTGGTTTCGAGTTTGCTCAGCCGGGAATGAAGACTGCGCAGGGTGGCTGTGTCATATCCAGTGCCGACCTTGCCCGCGAACTTGAGTTCGCCCGCTTCATAGAA
>Ga0066709_100002148_pt1 | contig 14060 bp, 11 predicted proteins | sample GraSoiAngelo_158_FD_79665 | JGI IMG/M metagenome (GOLD analysis project Ga0066709, IMG submission 79665) | Grasslands soil microbial communities from the Angelo Coastal Reserve, California, USA - 14_1009_16_30cm | ecosystem: Environmental > Terrestrial > Soil > Grasslands | place: USA...
GACGTCACTTTGTCGACGGCCGAAGAGACGGCTTCGATGTTCGCTTCTGCTGCCTTCCGAACCGACGTCGCCGCCGCCTTGATCCGTGCGCGCGCGGATTTCGTCTGAGCGGCTGCACGCTTCGAAGGCGCCGACTTGCGCACCTTCGTCACGAGCTTCTCGCCTCGCTTCGAAAGGTCCGTGTACGTCTTCGACGCCCGCTTCGTCAGCTTCGACACGCGCTTCTGCGTCGTGCCGGTGAGCTTCTTAGAGCGGTCCACGAGCTCGCTCGCGCGCTGCGGCACGGACGTTCCGAGCGACTGGATCTGCTTCGGAAGCTCGCGGATGTCGACCTTCGAATTGATCGACTTCAGCGTGCCCGGCAACGTCGTCACGCGCTGCGGCAGCTCGCGGGCCTTCTCCAATGCGGTGGTTCCGACACCGATCGCTGCATACAGCGGCTTCGTCGCTTGCTTGGTTACTTTCTTCGTCGTTGTGCTCATCGTGTTGCACCTCCCTTCAGCAAACTCCGTACGTTGTCGGCGGGAGGACGAAGGGGAGCCAGCCGGGTGAGGGCTGCGAGAGCCTGCAGTCTCCGTCCCCCCGCCTTGGTCTTCATCACCGTGTCACTTCTTCTTTTTCTTCTTGGGGTTCTTGGTCTTGGTCTTGCCGGGAGCGGCGGCCGTCTTGGCCTGCGCACGCGGCTTCGCCTTCGGCTTGGCGCTCGCGGCGCGTTTCGGCGCGGCCGCCTTTCCCTGACCCGACTTCTCTTGACGAAGCGCGGCTACCCTGCGCGCGGTCTGCGCCGGCATGGGAGCACCTTTGCCTTGCAGCTCGTTCTCGTGCCGGAAGCTCTGATAGATCTCGATCAACACCTGCTTCTGCTTGTCCGAGATCGTTAGGTCGCGAAGCAACGACGTCACGGGGTCGGTCGGATCGTCGCGTTCCTCGAGGATGCCGGCCTTGACGTAGAGGGTCTCGGCAGAGATACGAAGTGCTTTCGCGATCGCTTGGAGGATCTCGGCCGATGGACGCCGCATGCCGCGCTCGATCTGCGAGAGATACGGGTTCGACACGCCGGCCATGTTCGAAAGCTTGCGCAAGGACAGCCGAGCGTTCCGGCGCTGGTCACGGATGAAGTTACCCAGGTCGTGAACCTTGCCGAGCGCCATGTCCACGGGCGCCCTCACCGCTTCTTTCAGATCGCTGGTCACGTCTCGACTGTACGACCCGCCCCGCCGGTTTGCAAACTCTAGCAAGCATGTTGGGAAGCGCAGCAAGCACTTCCTGAAGGTGGGAAAACGCGTCAGGCGCGCGCGAGCGTTCCGTGCGCTCGGAGGACCCCGACCTCCTCGCCGCCGCCCAAAACCGGCGGTTCGCGATGCCGCGGCAACAGGTCGTCGCCGACAAGGCCGAGCTGTTCGAGGACGGAAAGGACGGCCGGGCCGCGCGCGCGCGCCGCGCCGTCTCGCGACTTCAAAGCGATGCCGAGTCCGGCAACCGATACGCATGCGAGCCCCTCGGCGCCGCTCTTGATCAACACGTCCGGCGCGGCGGTCATGAGGTCGGTGTCCAAGCGGTCGGTGCCTCCGACGAGGAACGGATGCGCGCGCATCGCCTCGGCTTCTGGTCCGCCCTCGACGGTGAGCAGCCCGCGCGCCAGCGCGTGCAGCGGGGCGACGAGCGTGGGGACCCCGCACCCGTCGACGAGCGTCGCCTGCGCATCTCCCACGACCGACCCGATAAGCGCGGCAACGGCCCGCTGCAACGGATGGTCGGCATCGCGGTACGTGTCGAGCGGCCATCCCGCCGCTTTGCACGCGGCCACCATGGCCGCGTGCTTCCCCGAGCAGTTGTGAAAGACCCGCGCGCGCTCCCGGATTTCCATCACCGCGGGCAGGTACAACGGCACGTCGGCCGGACACCGCAGCGCGCTCTCGTCCAAGCCGCAGTCGGACAAGATCGCGCGCACTGCCGCGACGTGCTCGGGCTCGCCGTTGTGCGAGGCACACGCGATCGCAACGGCACGGGAGTCGGGCGGCCTCCAGCCGGCCTCGATCGAGACGCGCGCTTGCAACGGTTTCGCCGACGAGCGATACGCCGCCGGCTGCTCGGGATCGCCCGCCCACGCCTCGAGCCGACCGGCCGGATCGATCACTGCGACATCCACGAGGTGGAAGCTCTCGCGAACGCCCGATCGAACGACCTCGACGACGAGCGGCTCGGCCATCAGCGGCCGAACGCGAGCCGATCGGCCAACGCGACGGGGAGCCCGGCATCGCGGATCTTCGCGGCCGCCGTTTCGATCTCGTACGGGACGCGATACACCACTGCGGAACCCTCGTCCGTGTCCACGATCATCATGGAGGCGCGCGGGTCGCCGTCGCGGGGCTGTCCCACGCTGCCCGGGTTGAGCATGAACCGCTTGCTCCCGTTCGCTGCCAGTGAGACGGGATCACCGTCGCGCAAAGCGAACCCATCGATGCGGCCGCCTTCCTCGACGAAGAGCGTCGGCAGGTGCGTGTGACCGAAGAAGCAGCGCGCGAACTCCGCCGCACCGAAGCTGGCGCGCGCGGCCTCCACGTTCAACACGTATTCGGCCGCCGGGTCGACGACCGACCCGTGCACGAGCAGCCCTTCGGCTGCGTCCCCGCGCGGCTCGAGCTTCGAAAGGAATGAGCGTGCGTCGTCGCCGATGACCGACATCGTCCACTCGATGGCATCGGTTGCGATCGCGTTGAACCAGTCGGTGTCGAACCTGCCGGTGGCGGCGAGGTCGTGGTTCCCTGCGATGCACACCGCGGAGGGCTGCTCGGCTAGACGAGCAACGACTGCGTCCGGATCCGCGCCGTAGCCGACGATGTCGCCCAACACGTACGTCGCGCCGACGCGGGCTTCGGCCGCGCGCGCGAGCACCCGGTCCAGCGCTTCGAGGTTCGAATGCACGTCGGAGATAACGGCGATGCGCACGCAGCAATGCTAGCCGCGCGACTCAGTCGACGTCGGTCGTCCCGTGTGCGATCGGCCAGGCCCCGCTCCGCTCGCGGCACAGCGCGGCGAACGCTTCTGCGATGGCGGGGTCGAGCTGCGTGCCGCCCGCCGCCAGGATCTCGTGGACGGCTTCGTCGACCGAAAGAGCGCGCCGGTACGGGCGGTCGGAGGTCATCGCGTCGAACGTGTCGACGACGGAGAAGATCCGCGCTGCGAGCGGGATCTCTTCGCCCTTCAGGCCGCGGGGATATCCCTTGCCGTCCCAGCGCTCGTGGTGACACTCCACGATCGGGATGGCGCGCTGCAAGAAGCGGATCGGCCCGAGCATCTGCCCGCCGAGGATCGGATGGGTCTGCATGACCTCCCACTCCTCGCGCGTCAGCGGGCTCGGTTTCCGAAGGATGTGGTCGGGGATCCCAACCTTGCCGATGTCGTGGAGCAGGAATCCGTAGCGGAAAACACGGTCGTCGGCGAGCTCGGGCTTAACGCGTTGTGCGAGTGCGACGGCGTAGTCGTGCGCGCGCGACAGGTGCGATCGCGTGTGCGCATCTCGAGCCTCGACGACGAACGCCAGCGTCTTCACCGTTGCGAAATAAGACTCTTCGAGCTCGTGCAGCGTGTGTTCGAGCTCTTCTGCTCGCGCGCGCTCCTTGTGGTAGATCCGGTTCAAGTCGCGCGCGAATGCGAGTAACTGGTCGCGCACGCCCGCCTCGTCGAGGATGGGCAGAGACTCCTCGTCCGGCATCGACAGCACCGTAGCGGTTCGTTCCTCCGAACGCACCGGCCTAAGCTGCCCCATGCCGTGCCCCCATGACCGTTTCGATGAGATCAAGTGGGCTGAACGGCTTCGTGAAGAATGCGTCCGCGCCGGCTCGGAAAGCCTCGTCGCGTGCGGTCGGCGTGCTTTTCGCGGTCAAGATGACGATGCGTGTCGAGACGAAGGAAGGATCGGCGCGGAGCGCGCGGCACACCTCGAAGCCGTCGAGGCCGGGCATCATCACGTCGAGCACGACGACGTCCGGCGGACGAACCGCGGCGATCGCAAGCGCGTCGTGGCCGTCGACGGCTTCGTCGAGGTCGAAGCTCGCGTCGTGGAGCACCGCACTGAGGAGATTGCGGACCAAAGGGTCGTCATCGACCACGAGTACCCGCATGCGGTTTTTCTTCGCCATCGTCACGTCCGGCTCATGGAGATTGATTGAGTATCGGGTGCCGGAGGAGGACCCGTCTATAGTCCTCTTGGACCCTCAAGGTCATCCCCGCGGGCTAGAAGGTTCGCTAGAACGTGGAGCCTTTCGGAGCGGGCGATCAGCCGCCAGCGAGCACGTCGCTGGGATCTGCTTCGCCGGTTTGATACCGGCGTGCGAGCTCTTCGTTCAGCGAGTCGAGCACGTCGAGGAGCGGGCGGCGCTGTGCGGACACCTCGTGCTCCGCTCCCTCAAGCTCACCGATGATCCGCCGGATCTCGGCCTCGTCGAGACTCGGGAGGTTCGCGATCGTGTCGTCGGACACAAGCTTCGTCACGCGCCGGTGCGGGTGGGCGAAGTCTAGATTGGGGTCGTTCAGCGGCAGGGATCCGCGACTCGGTCCACGCTGTTCATCGCCGGAGAGGATCGAGGGCAGGAGCTCGAGGAGCGTCCCGGCATCCTCGCCGCGCGCCCGGCGCTCGAGCTCCTTGGTCAGGATGGCGAGCCGGCCGTGCAGCATGCGCCGCTCGTACGACAGCAGGGCCTCCTCTTCCCGGGTTTCCGCGCGCATCGAGCGGACTTCGTCGGTCGAGCGCGCGCGAAGGTCCGCCAGGTAACCGGCGTCCAGGATGTGGTCGAGCCTGCGCTTGTTCTGGGGCACGGGACGATGCTAACGCAGAACATCCGGCGCGGGAATGCCTTGGAGCAGGTGTTTCGATGCCGACCGGCTCAGGCTGGGTTCGGATCCGGCGATGCCCGACTTGCGCGGAATGCGACCCCCGACCACCCTGTGCGAATGGCTTGAATTGGCCTTGCTCCGTCGAGAACCCGCCAAGAGACTAAGGTCCTACACGAGGGCGCTCGTGGTGTCGGCGTGCGCCGAAGGGGCTGCCGTTCAGGCGGGGGGGACATGTTTGCGACGTCGCACAGGCCCTATCGGGTCACGTTTCTAACCACGTTCATCGTCTGCTTGCTCGCGGCGGGGATCCTGCCCGCCCACGCTGCAACCACCAGCAAAAAGTTCGCGCTGGACGTCGGAAAACACGCGGCCGGCGCGGGCCACACCGACGACTACACGATGACGCTGACGAACGAGTCGGCGCCGCAGGCCCTCGGCTCAGCGGAGATCACGCCCCCGGCGGGATTCACGATCGTCGGTTCGTCGTTACCGAATGCCTGTTCCCCGGCCAACACCACGGGCTGCTCATCGGTGAGCGGCAACGTGATTCGCCTGCGGACCCTGAACCTCACCGCAGGGTCTGTTGCCTTCACGGTTCGCGTGGAGGCTCCCTGCGTCGCCGGCTCCTATTCATGGGCCGCGGCGGTGAAGCAGTCGAACGACTTCAACGGTCCTCCGGGCCACGCGTTCATCCTCGATGCAGCGACGAGCAACCTCTCGTCGGCGGTGAGCAGCGCATGCTCGTTGGCTTTCAGCCGCCAGCCGACAGACGCGAAGACGGGGACGAAGATAACGGGAACGGCCTACGACACCGGCGCACCGGAAGTCGAAGTTTCGGTGCTGAGCGCGCCGGCTCCCGATGCGGTGCTCGTCCCCCACGCCGTCGCGTCCATCGCGCTCGGTTTCGGCTTCAATCCGAGCGGCGCAACCCTGACGCAGCCTGCGAGCCCGGTTCCCGTCCCTGGAGGAAATGCATCGTTCCCGACGTTGTCGATAGACCTTTCGGGACAGCTGTACCAGCTCGTCGCGACGACGACCGCGGCGGGCATCACCAGCCCCAGCCCCTCGTCGGCACAGTTCGACATTACCGACTTCGTCTTCACGTGCACGGGCGCCTGCGACAGCCACAAGCAGAAGACCGATGACGGGAACACGGCCGGGCAGGTGACGACGACCTCCGGCGGGCTTCTGACGATCTCGTTCGGCACCTTCCCGTTGGACTGTCCGGACTACGTCGAACCGCCGACGGCGACGATGACGTTCACGTTCAGCGGCACGGGTCAGAAGACGGCGCTGTATACCATCGGGTCTGCGGTCGTCGATCGACCGGCCTCGAAGTACGAGGCGTGCTACGCCTCGCCGAGGGACGCCGGGCATCCCGCGTTCACGACGCTCAGCGGCGGTCTCGCCGACGCCCAGACGATCGACGGTCAAGCTCTATGGGTTGGGCTGCTTCCTGCGTGCGCGAGCAAGTCACCGGTCGCTCCCTGTCTCGTCGGATCGCCGAAGGCCAACAAGGATGGAAGCGTGACGCTCACTATCCTCGCGCCGGCAGGCGACCCGCACATCCAATAGGAGCCCAGACGCCGGCGGTCGCGCTCTCACGACGGGTCGAGGCCGGGTGCTCGCGGAGCGCCCCGGGACGGCCGGGAACGCCATGCTGATCTGTCCGAACTGCGGCGAGGAGAACCCGGACCGATTCCGTCTGTGTGGCTTCTGCGGGACGACCCTCGTTTCGGAGCAGCTCACCGACAAGGTACGGAAGACCGTCACGATCCTCTTCTGCGACCTGAAGGGGTCGACGCCGCTCGGCGAGAAGCTCGACCCCGAGTCGCTGCGCGAGGTCCTCGCCCTGTACTTCGACGAGATGAGCGGCGTGCTCGAGCGGCACGGGGGCAAGGTCGAGAAGTACATCGGCGACGCCATCGTCGCCGTGTTCGGTCTTCCGCGCGCGCACGAAGACGACGCGCTGCGCGCGTGCCGGGCGGCGATCGACATGGAGCGCGCGCTCGAGCGGATCAACGAAACCATCGAGGCGCGTTGGGACGTTCGCTTAGAGAACCGGACCGGTGTGAACACCGGGGAAGTCATCGCCGGCGAAGCATCGGCGAGCCAGCACCTCGTCACCGGAGATGCCGTGAACACGGCCGCTCGCCTCGAGCAGAACGCGCCGACGGACCAGGTGCTGATCGGTGATCCCACCTACCGGCTCGTGCGCGACGCCGTCGAAGTTGAGATCGTCGAGCCGCTCGAGCTGAAAGGCAAAGCCGAGCGCGTTCCCGCCTACCGGCTCGTCGCGGTGCACAACGACGAAGCGATCGCGCGCAACCTCGACTCGCCGATGGTCGGACGAACCAAAGAGCTCGGCGTCCTGAACGACGCGTTCGACCGAACCACGACCCAGAGCGCAGCACACCTCGTCACGGTCTTCGGACCGCCCGGTGCCGGCAAGTCACGCTTGCTCCGCGAGTTCCTCAATCGCGTGCGGGACGACGTGACGACCGTCCACGGCAGATGCCTTTCGTACGGAGAAGGCATCACCTTTTGGCCGCTCGCCGACATCGTTCGCACGATCGCGGGCATCACCGACGACGACAACCTGGAAGCGGCGCGCGCGAAGCTCGACGCGTCGATCGAAGACGTCGAGGTTGCGGAGCGTGTAGCAGCTGCGGTCGGTTTGTCCGACGCTCCTTTCTCGGTCAACGAGACCTTTTGGGCGGCCGCCAGATTCTTCGCGCAGCTCGCGTGCAAGAAGCCGCTGGTGGCGGTGATCGACGACATCCATTGGGCCGAGCAAGCCTTCCTCGACCTCCTGCGATCGGCGATGCGTTCGCTGCAGACGGTGCCGGTGCTGTTCCTCTGCTCCTCTCGGCCCGAGCTGCTCGAGGCGCATTCCGATTGGGGGAAGGGCGAGAGAGAGTACGACGTGGTCTTGCGGGCTCTCACCGCCGAAGAAAGCGCGAGCGTCATCGAGAACATCCTCGGGAGCGGCGAGATAGACGGACGAGCGCGCGCGCGCATCATCCAAGCCGCCGAAGGGAACCCACTGTTCGTTGAGCAGATGGTGTCGATGCTCGTGGAGGACGGGATCATCGAACGCGACGCATCCGGAGCGTGGCGCCTCATCCGCGACCTCGACTCGCTCGCGATGCCGGGTTCGATCAATGCGCTGATCACCGCGCGCCTCGACCGGCTCACCGCCGGAGAGCAGAGCGTGCTCCAGCGGGCCGCGGTCATCGGGCAGCAGTTCTTCCGTGATGCGGTCGAGCACCTTCTCTCGCCCGAGACCCGGCCGATGATCGACCAGACCCTGGAGAGCCTCGTTTTCAAGGGGCTCATCATCCGGAACCAGGTCTCGGTGGCCGGTCTCGAGACGTTCCGCTTCGTGCACATCCTCATCCGCGATGCCGCGTACGCCGGCATGCTGAAGCGGGCGCGCGCAGAGCTCCATGAAGCGTTCGTCGACTGGGTCGAAGGCGCGAATCCCGATCGCGTCCGCGAATTCGAAGAGATCCGCGGCTATCACCTCGAGCAGTCGTTCTTGATCCTCGGCGACCTCGGCCCGCTCAACGACCACGGCGTGAGCCTCGGGCTCCGCGCATCCAAGCACTTGGCCGCAGCCGGCAAACGTGCCGTCGCGCGCGCCGACATGCACGCGGCCGCCAACCTCCTGCGGCGCGCAGCGGTGCTCGTCCCCCTCACCGATCCCGTCGGCCCCCGCCTTCACTTAGACGCGGCCGAAGCGCTCTTCGAGGTCGGCGACTTCTCATCCGCGGACGAGAGCTTGGTCGCATCGATCGACGGCGCGACCGCGTGCGGCGATCAAACCCTGGCGACCACGGCGTCGCTGGTCCGCCGGCAGTTCCATTTCATGACGGAAGCGGAAGGACAGGAAGACGAGCTGATCACGGAGGCCACCCGCGGCATCGAGATACTCGGAGCCGCCGATGACCATTCCGGGCTCGCACGCGCCTGGCGACTCCTCTACTACGTCCACGGGACGGTATGCCGATATGCGGCCGCAGAGAACGCCGCCGAGCAGACAATGGAGCACGCGCGCATCGCCGGAGACACGGCGATGGAGAAACGCTTCCTGTACGGTCTCGTCATCTGCGCGGTCTACGGTCCCACAACGGTCCCGGATCTGATCGCGCGATGTGAGCAAGTGCTCGACCGAGCGGGTGACGACCGAAAGACCCGGGCGCTGACCGTCAGCGCGCTCGCACGCGCAGAAGCGATGCGCGGCGACTTCTCGCGGGTCCGAGAGCTGTACACGTCGAGCCGCGCGACGCTGGAAGACCTCGGGTGGAACCTGCACGCCGCGCTGATCTCCCACAACTCCGGTCCCATCGAGATGATGGCCGGAGACCTCGAGACCGCTGAAGCAGAGCTTCGGAGAGACTACGAGGCGCTCGAGAAGATGGGCGAGCGAAACTACCGTTCGACGACCGCTGGCTGGCTGGCAGAAGTTCTCTACCGCAGCGGCCGCGACGAGGAAGCGCTCACGTTCACGGACGCGTGCGAGGAGATCGCCGCTCCGGACGATGTCACGTCCCAGTTCCTTTGGAGGACGGTTCGCGCGAAGCTGCTCGCGCGCAAAGGCATGGCGGAGGCCGCAGAGTCCCTCGGGCGTGAGGCGTGTCGCATCATCGAGCGTTCGGATGACATCGATTCCCAGGGGCAGGCCCTCATGGATCTCAGCGGGGTCTTGGAGCTCGCGGGGAAACGGGCCGACGCGATCGCGGCGATCCAGCACGCGCTGACCCTCTTCACGGGGAAGGGCGACGTGGTCGCCACGCGTGAGGCGCGCGCGCGCCTGAGCGCGCTGGAAGGCAACGGGCATGCTTTACCCGCCGCCGACGAGCTGGCGATCGTGATCGACCTCGACAAGACCCGGCATCCCCTGACAACCTGACGTCGCAGGAACCGGGTCGGTTTCCGCCGAATCGAACACGCACGAAGCGGCAGTATCCTCAGCTGCGCTTGACGCCACATGACCCTTGTGTCAGCATTTGTTAGAGCAGCCAAACGGCATCCGTTAGGCCTCCCTAACACTTGAAGGAGACCGCGAGGCCCCATGAGCACCGCACAGACCGTTGCCCTCGGCGCGATCGCCGGCTTCACGATCTTCCTCGGTCTTCCCGTTGGGCGGATGCGGAGCGAGAACGTCAGGCTCAAGACGTTCCTGACGGGCATCTCCGCCGGGATCCTGGTGTTCTTGCTCTTCGACATCCTCGAGCATGCGACCGTGCCGGTCGAAGACGCGATCAACGCGATCCGAGACTCTCACCACGGGTACGGCCACCTCGCGGCTGTGGGTTTGGTGTACTCGGGCGGGATCGCGGTTGGGTTGATGGGACTGTTGTACGTCAGCCGGATGTGGCGCCGGCGCCGCCTGCCGGCCAGTCTCGGACCCGGCGCGATGGCCGTCGCGGAAGCGGATGAGGCGCGCGCGCGCGAGCACGAGCTGCTCCATCTGGGGATGTCGATCGCTCTCGGGATCGGCTTGCACAACTTCTCCGAAGGTCTCGCGATCGGCCAAGCGGCGCACACGAACAAGGTCTCGCTCGCGCTCTTGCTCGTCATCGGCTTCGCGCTGCACAACGCGACGGAGGGATTCGGCATCGTCGGGCCGCTCGCGGCGGGCAACATCCGCGCGTCGTGGAAGTGGCTCGGCGTCGCCGGCTTGATCGGCGGCGGACCGACGTTTCTCGGAACGCTCCTGGGCACGACGGTGTCGTCGGATCTGGTGTTCGTCGGATTCCTGGCACTCGCCGCGGGCGCGATCCTCTACGTGATCGGCGAGCTGTTCGCCTCGGGGCGGAGGCTGACCTGGGACTGGATGCTGTGGGGCATCCTGGCCGGCTTCCTGATCGGCCTGGCGACCGACATGATCCTGGTCGCAGCCGGCGCGTAGCGCGGCGCTATAGGCCGTACGTCTTCGCGATGATCTCTTTCATGATCTCCGTCGTCCCGCCGCCGATCGGCCCGAGGCGCGCATCACGCCACGCGCGCTGAACGGGAAACTCCATCATGTAGCCATAGCCGCCGTGCACCTGAAGGGCTTCGTCGGCCACGCGCCAATCGAGCTCGGTGGCGAACCACTTCGCCATGCTCACCTCACGCAGCGCGTCTTCTCCCGCAGCAAGCTTGCGCAACGCGTGATGGGTCAGTGCGCGCGCGGCCGCGATCTCGGTCTCGAGATCGGCGAACCGATGCCGCCACACCTGGAACTTCGCGACCGGCCGTCCGAACGCTTCGCGATCCTTCCCATAGGCGATCGCCGACTCGAGCGTCTTCTGCGCGGCGGCGACGGCAGCGAGCGCCATCACAAGCCGCTCCCACTGGAAGTTCTTCATGATGCAGATGAAGCCTTCGTTTTCCGGCCCGAGGAGGTTCTCCGCGGGAACGCGGCACTCGTCGAAGAAGAGCTCGGCGGTGTGCGAGGTCCACCATCCGACCGTTCGCATGCGGTTGGTCGTGAAGCCGTGTGTGTCCTTCTCCACGACGATGAGCGATATCCCTCCGTAGCCCTCGCCGCCGGTGCGGGCGGCGACGACGACGTAGTCCGCTTTCGAACCGTTGGTAATGAACGCCTTCTGGCCCGTCAAGACGAAGTGGTCACCGTCGCGGACCGCTTTGGTTTGGATGTTCGCGACGTCGGAGCCCGCGCCCGGCTCTGTTACGCCGAGCGCGCCGATCATCTCCCCTCGGATCGACGGAACCAGCCAGCGCTGCCGCTGCTCTTCCGTTCCGAACCGGTAGATGTAGTACGAGCCGAGATCCTTATGCCCGCCGATACCCGCAGCAACGCCGCCGGCCCCGCACTGGGCGAGCTCTTCGTTCACGATCGCATCGGCGATGAGATCCGGACCTGTGCCTCCGTACCGCTCTTCGTACTTCAACCCGAGAAGCCCGAGCTCCCCGAAGCGCAGGTAGAGGTCGCGTGGGAAGTCGTGCGCGCGCTCCCACTCCTCGACGTTGGGAGCGAGCTCTTTCTGGATGAACTGTCGAACCGAGTCGCGGAACGCGACGTGGTCCTCGGTGAAGAGCTCCCAGCGCGCGCTCACTACAGCCCCATCAGCTTCGAGATGACTTCGCGCATGACTTCGTCGGTCCCGCCGCCGATGCGGATCAGCCGCGAGTCTCGCCAGGCGCGCTGGATCGGAAGATCCATCGTGTACGCGGCGCCGCCGAAGATCTGCATCGCCTCATTGGCCACGCGGCTGGCGACGATGCCTCCGTACAGCTTCGCCATCGAGATCTCTTTGACCGGATACTCCCCGGTGCCGAACTTCCACGCCGCGTCGTAGATCATCTGGCGCGCGGCTTCGATCTCGGTCGCCATCGTGGCCAGTCGGTGCGAGATCGCTTGGTTCTTTCCGATCGGCTTCCCGAACGCGTGCCGATCTTTGGCGTACTGGATGCATCCTTCGCGCAGCCTCTGCGAACCCGCGATCGATCCGGCGACGCCGACGAGCCGCTCCCCTTGAAGCTCCCACATGATCTGCGCGAAGCCCTCGCCCTCCACGCCGAGGAGCGCGTCGGCTGGGAGGCGCACGTCGTCGAGCGCGATCTCCGCCGTGTCGGACGAGTGCATGCCGAGCTTGTCGAGGCGCTTCGTCACGGTCCAACCGGACGTGTCGGTCGGCACGAGGAACAAGCTGAAGCCGTGGTGACCCGCCGGCTTGTTCGTGCGTGCAACCAGCGTGCAGAAGTGCGCGCGCACGCCGTTCGTGATGAAGATCTTTCGGCCGTTGATCAACCAGTCCGATCCGTCGCGCGCGGCGAGCGTCTGGATGTTCGCGACGTCGGAGCCGGCGCCGGGCTCGGTGATGCCGAGGCACGCGATCTTCGTGCCTTTGATCGCCGGGCGAAGGTACTCGTCGATCTGTGCCGGTGACCCGTACTTCAGGATCGGCGGCGTCGCCATGTCGGTCTGCACGGCGACGGCCATGCCGACGCCGCCGGAGCCGCACCGCGCCATCTCCTCTTTGAGCACCAGCGTCGAGATGTAGTCGCCGCCTTGGCCGCCGACCTCTTCCGGGTACGCGAGCCCGAGGTAGCCGGCGTCGCCGAGCTTCGTGAAGACCCAGTCCGGGAAGTCGCCGGCCTGCTCCCAGGCTTCCGCGTGGGGGGCCAGCTCTCGCTCGACGAACGCACGGACGCTCGCGCGGAGCGTCTCGTGCTCGGGGTTGAAGATCGACGAGCGGATCGTGGTTTCCATGGACGGCGGCATGATAACCGCCGCTCCTCAGCCGTTGAGCGCGAGCGTCAGGGTCTCGAGGCCGCGCAGGTTGATCCGGCCGTTCCACACCGGATCGCCGGCCTGCTCGACGTTCGGGAAGCGTTGGATGAGCGAGCCCATGGCAACTTGGCCTTCCACGCGTGCCAGGGAGGCACCGAGGCAGTAGTGGGAACCGCCTCCGAACGAGAGATGGTGCGACGCGTCCGCACGCGTAACGTCCACCGCGTCCGCGTCGGGACCCCAGCGTGCGGGATCGCGGTTCGCCGACGCGAGAACGAGGCCGCAGAACGCGCCCTTCTCGATGGTCTTGCCGCCGACTTCGACATCGCGCAGCGTGATGCGCCGGGACATCTGCACCGGGCTGTCGTAGCGAAGCAGCTCCTCGACGGCGCCGGGCATCAGCGATGGGTCCGCGCGCAGCCGCTCGAGCTGGTCGCGGTTCTTCAACAGCGCGAGCACGCCGTTACCGATGAGGTTCACGGTCGTCTCGTGGCCGGCAACGTAGAGCAGGAGCACTTGCTCCTGCAGCTCGTCGTCGGTCAGGACGTCGCCCTGCTCCTCGGCCGCGATAAGAGCCGAGAGCAGGTCGTCCGCCGGTTCCTTGCGCTTGCGTTCGATCATCTCACCGACGTACTCGTACATGTGGTCGCTCGCGTCGGCGATCGCGATCGCGAGGTTAGTATCGACGATCGGCTCGAGGGAGCGGACGATCAGACCGGACCACGCGCGCAGCTTGTCGCCGTCGGTCGCCGGAACACCGAGCATCTCAGAGATGACCGCGAACGGCAGCGGGAACGCGAAGTCGGCGATCAGGTCCATCTCTCCGCGCTTTCCAGCGTCGTCGAGCATCTCGTCGACGAGCGCTTGAACGCGCGGCCGGAGGTTCTCGACGACGCGCGGCGTGAACGCCTTCGTTACCAGCTTGCGCAGGCGGGTGTGATCGGGTGGATCGAGGTTCAGCATCGTGTGCGAGCCA